>Ga0210384_10002963_pt1 | contig 20115 bp, 20 predicted proteins | sample IncBWH2MmetaG_FD_160574 | JGI IMG/M metagenome (GOLD analysis project Ga0210384, IMG submission 160574) | Forest soil microbial communities from Barre Woods Harvard Forest LTER site, Petersham, Massachusetts, United States - Inc-BW-H-2-M | ecosystem: Environmental > Terrestrial > Soil >...
ATTCGGGCAATGCGGCGTGCCGACGGAAGCGTAAATAACGCGCAGGTAGTCGTAGATCTCGGTGATGGTTCCTACCGTGGAACGCGGCGAGCGGGTGGTGGTTTTCTGCTCAATGGCGATGGAGGGCGATAACCCCTCGATCACGTCTACTTCGGGGCGCTCCATCTGGTCCAGGAACTGGCGGGCGTAGGCGGACAGAGACTCAACATAGCGGCGCTGGCCCTCCGCGTAGATCGTGTCGAAGGCCAGGGAGGACTTGCCGGACCCGGACAGGCCGGTAATGACGGTCAGAGAATTGCGCGGTATCTCAACGTCGATATTCTTGAGATTATGCTGGCGAGCGCCGCGGACGACCAGTTTCGTGAGGCCCATGTCGGGAATCGCTCCCTCCACAGGAGCCCGTAGGCCCGAGTGAGAAAATTAGGGCCACAATAACTCTTCACCATAGCAGGGGAGATTCGAAGCGGTCAAGCGGGCCAAAATCGCGTGCCAAAATCGCGTTATAGAAACGAATAAAAAAACAGGGAACGCCTGGCTGGTTCGGACGACCTGCTTGTAAGAGTTATTGGTTCGAGATTGTGGCGGTCGTCCCGTCGAACTTGGTCAACTTGACGGTGAATTTCTCGTTGTAGGTCTGCGCCCGGTCATTCAGGATCCGGAGCGCCACGGCCTCTCCGAGCTTCAGTGAAACGTCGGTATCGGTGCGCCAATGGATGCCGGCATGGATTCCATGACCGAAGCTGACATTGTGTCCGAGCTTGTTCAGCTCGCCGTTGACCGTGAGCTGGCCAGCGTCTGGGCCGGTGTAGGTATTGAGTGAGAGGCCGTCGTCTGTAGGGACCGAAGGATTCGGGATTACGAAGTTGCCGTCGAAGAAAAACTTCAGAATAGTAATGCAAGCGCCGCCAACCACTCCGTGGCCTGTCGGATAGGCCGGGTGCGTCGGCGAGCCCTCGGGAAATGCCTGCGAAAGCAGCCAAGTCTTGTACTTGCTGAAGCTTTGCTGAAGTCCCTGCGAGTTCAGGATGAGGTTGCTCAGTTTGGCTGTGGTGTTCGCGCCTTGCCCGGTCTTTATCAAGTGAACGAGTCCACCCGTGTGCTCTGGGCGAGGACGCAGGTGAACCTGCCATTTTTGGTACCACACGGCCTTTAAGGCGCGAGTAGCCACTTCCGCCAGCGTAGCCGCGAAGTCCGGCCCACCAAACGTGCCAAAGCCGTTCTCCGTTCTCGACCCAATATACGGGTTACCCGGGTTCAAGGGCGCCCTAATGGTGTTGAGCACCAGGAACGCCACGAAATACGCCTGATACAGCACGTCATTGTGAGTCCAGGCGGCGAGGTCCCTGCCACTATGCACGAAGCGCAATTGCGGATCAATCTGGTTAGTTAGGCCGGTGACATTGCCATTCTGGACGGTAAGCCAATCGCTGAAGCTAGTTATGTAGTCAACGTCCGCCAGATAGGTCGTCTGCTGCTGGCCGATGGGCTGTTGACCCAAGGACGTCGGCCTAATGAAGAACTGGGAAATATACGGCCCCAGTGTTTCACCTGGGAAAGCACCGCGGAACAGCAAGTCCGGAGTAAGTTCGCCGCTACCGTTCCTCGGACCTTGGTAGACCGCCAGTCCAGAGATTTCCTGGGCCGCCTGAATGGCGGTGGTGTTCGAGGCATACTGGGAAAACGGAACGTCGCGCAACAGGGAAGCCCAGTAATGTTCAAGCAGTTCCACGGCACTGAGATCGCTGGCTGCCGCAGGGGCTGCAGGTACGATGGGTGCGCCGAACTGGTAGGCATCGGTGCCCTCCAAGTCAAAAGCGAAACCACCTTGCGGGCAGTTAAGAGTACGCGTCCCGCCCATAATGATCTTCTCGAAGTCCTCATGATCGCCGCTGTCGAGCGCGGTAACCAGGGTTGCGAACGCATTCAAATCCACGCGCCCGAAGGTGTCGTGAGGGAGTCCTTTAGTGTAGGTGCCAGATTGATCGGCGTAGCGGTTTTCATCACCGCTTGTCGGGTGGTTTGGGATAGGGACCGCTCGTTCGTGGTTTGCGGTCTTGACGCGGATCTCCCGCGCCTCGTCGGCGCGGGCGGCTCCGGTCAAACCTTTCTCTTGCGCTCGGGCTGCGGAGTGATCGGTGCCTAGCAGCGGTTCCAAGGCGATCGCGCCGGAGGTCATAGCGACAACGGCTGCTGTGCTTACGTTTCCGAGGAACTTGCGACGGCTGCCTGAAGGCGGTACGTCAGAGCGGTTTAGCAAATCGCTTCCACTGGCCACTTTAGTTTCGGTCAGCTCATCGTTATTGATACCGTGGAATTGTTTTTCGTCCATGTCACGGTCCTTTCTCGGTCGATTCAATCTGGGCGATTGTGCCGACCGACCGCGGGAGAGGAAGGTAGGGTCTTGGGTCGTTCTTAGATCGAGCTGGGGTTGCTGTGCGCCATAAATTATAGTCGTGAGGAGTTCAAGTCAATCTCTCTGAGGAACAGGTTTAGTACAGGGGCAGAGCCTGATCACCACAGTTCCATTAGCGAGGTGCTACCGAGAGTTTGAATTTCCAGGCTATTGCATCGGGCAAGAATGTGTCACTATCAGCGCATGGGAAATAAAGACTCACGAAGACGCGAAATCAAGAAGCCGAAGAAGAAAACTCCGAAAGCGACAGCTCCCCCGACGGCTAACGTGGTACGGCAAGCTCCGACCCGCCCGTAGCGCTAAAGTTAACTCAATCGGCGGAATTGGCGATGGCTTCGCCACCAGAGTGTGTTTTCTTCTTAAAGAAAAAGGTGCGCTCGCTTGCCTCAGGCCGTCTGCCTTGTGGCGTTTTCGCGAAGCCGGAGCAGCTGTTTGTGGTGATGGCGTCCATGCACCACATGAAGCTTTCTCCACTGTGGCGCGGTCAAGGGGCCCAGGATGGGGTGGTCGAGCACCTGAACCCGGCGGCCGAAGCGCGCTTCACATTGCGTGATGATGGCATCCATCTCCCCGATCATGTCGCCGAACTCGGCGCGTACCTTCTCCATTGGCAGGCCTTTCGGCACCGCCACCGCAGGGGCTTTTACTCCGCCAGGCATGTGCCCACATCCCACAACGACCAAGGTTTTTACGCGATCCGCCATGGAGGGCCGTGAGCCCAGCGGCTTTCCGCTCGTCATTACTCTCGCAAAACCCTTGATCGTTTCGGTGTAGGAGAGATACAGGTGCTCCAACACCTCCGCCGCGCACCACTTGCCCGGCGGATGCCAGCTCCATTGCTCGCTGGTCATCCCTTTCACCGCCGACTGCAGAGATTGTTTCAACTTGCTTAGGTGAGGATCCATAAGACTACGGCTCGCATTTGGACGCGCTTTAGAAGACTTAAGTTCTTACCCGAGGAATAACCCATACCATAACCACTGTAGCTCCTTCGTACTGTTGGTAAAAATTGGGGAGCATGACCGCTTTTTTACCCTGTGGATTGCTTTACATCGTTGTAACTAAAAGACTTACGGATGGCGCACGGGTTGCACCACTAAAGGGCGGTGGGGGAAGTGAACCGAGGATCCCTTTAGGGGATTGAGGGCTGGGCCGGTTCATATTCCCCCCTATTTTCTTCTACCGTAGAGGAACCCTCAAAACTTACTACTATCGCCCTAAGCGCCTAACAGTGCTGTTATTCGTGTGTTTAGAGCGAGGTCGCGGTCGCGGGTGACGTAATCGCTGAGCGTCAGCGCCAACATGATGGCTAGCCAAAACACGGCAGCGATAATGACCATGTGTGTGCGGTTGGGGCTGTAGCGCGCGTGCATGAAGTACAGCACCACCAGGGTGGCTTTCACCGAGGCGATGGCCAGCGCGATGACAATATTAAATGGTCCCAGGTTTACGTAGGCGGCGACGACGGTGGCCGCCGTCAAAACCATCAAGGAAAGAAAAATGCCCACATAAACTTTGGGCGAAACAATGTGCTCGGACACGTCGCTCTCCTACCGGTGCCGGTCGATTAAATACAACAACGGAAATAGATAAATCCAGACGATATCCACGAAGTGCCAGTACAAGCCGATCATCTCGACCGGTGTGTTATAGGTGGGCGTGAAGCGGCCGAGCATGGATTGGCGGATCAGCCACACGAGCATTCCGGCGCCGACGATCATGTGCAAGGCGTGCAGTCCGGTCATGCCGAAATAGAGAGAGAAATATAATTGCGCGTGGGCGTTCAGATCCGGGTCTTTTGCAAACGCTTTATCTAGCTCTTCTTTCTCCGCTTCGATTTCCTTGGGATCGTCGTAGGGCGCAGGATGCTGTACGCGATAATCGATTTGAAAGTGATAGCCGGGCACCAGGTGGTGATCGAATTTCTGTTTGTATTCGATGACTTTAACGCCCAGAAACGCAGTGCCAAGAAGCAGAGTGGCTAACAGAAACCCGGTGGTCTGCTTCCTTTTGCCGACAGAGGAAGCCCATACGGACATGGCCATGGTCAAGCTGCTGAGAATCAGGATGACCGTGTTCAGGCCGCCCAGTTTCAGGTCAAGGGTATTGCTGCCAACTCCAAAAGCTACGGGGTAATAGTGGCGGTTGAGGGTGTAGGTCATAAACAGGCCGCCGAAGAATAAAACTTCAGTGGACAGAAATACCCACATGCCCAGTGCAGCGGATTCTTTCTGCTGCTCAAGCGTTTCGAATTGTCCGTACAGTTCGCCGGTGCGATGCACGCGGTCTCCTTGTATAAAAACTCGTTACAAAACTCGATTCCGGCGGCGCTCTGTTCGCACCAAGCGGAACAAAGTCTAAAAGCGGTTAATCAATCGTCTCCGTGAGCTGGCGCAGGCAATTTCCCGGCTACGATGTGATCCAGCTCAAGATCGGGGCGAGTCTCGAAGTCGTATGGCTCCCAGGTGACTTCCGGTGTGACCAGGAAATTTTCGGTGGGCGGTGGAGAATCCGTTTTCCACTCGAGGCCGGTGGCCGGCCAGGGGTTCGGCCCCGCGACGGCGCCATACTTCAAGGACCACACCAGGTAAATCATGGGCAGCAAATATCCCAAAGCCAGGATCGAGGCGCCCGCAGTGGACATAACGTTCAGCACCTGAAATTCGGGCGGGTAGGAATGGTAGCGGCGCGGCATGCCGAGATAGCCGAGTATGAATTGCGGGAAGAAGGTGAGGTTGAAACCAATAAACAAAACTATGGCCGCGACGCGCGCAAGAGATTCTGGATAAAGTCTGCCGCTAATCTTGGGCCACCAGAAATGGATGCCACCCAGATAACCCATCACCGCGCCGCCGACCATGATGTAGTGGAAATGAGCCACCACGAAATAGGTATCGTGGATGTGAATGTCCAGGCCGAGGCACGCGAGGAAGAGTCCCGTGAGCCCACCGATCAGGAACAATCCGATGAAACCAAGCGCGTACAGCATGGGGGTATCCCAGGAAATGGATCCCTTGTAGAGCGTGGAGGTCCAGTTGAAAACTTTGACAGCCGACGGGATGGCGACGAGATAGCTGAGGAACGAGAAAGCCAGCGCGGCATAAACGGACTCGCCAGTGAGGAACATGTGATGGGCCCAGACGAAAAATCCGATTACCGCTATGGCGATACTCGAGCCGGCGATGAAGGAATACCCAAAAATTGGCTTGCGCGCGAAGGTGGGAATGATTTCGCTAATCACACCCATGGCGGGAAGAATCATGATGTACACGGCAGGGTGCGAATAAAACCAGAAGAGGTGCTGGAAAAGAATGGGGTCGCCGCCCAGCGCGGGGTTAAAGAAACCCAGGTGAAACATGCGCTCAAGGCCGACAAGCAAGAGAGTGATGGCGATGACCGGAGTGCCCAGAATAAAGATGATGCTGGTGGCGTATTGCGCCCAGACAAACAAAGGTAAGCGGAACCAGGTCATGCCCGGCGCACGCATGGTGTGAACGGTTACCACGAAGTTAAGGCCCGTGAGAATGGACGAAAAGCCGTTGATGAAGATGCCCAATACGGCTGGCGTGACCGCGGAATTTGAATAGACGCTGCTGAGCGGGGTGTAAAACGTCCATCCGGTATCGAGGCCGCCGGTTGAGAAGGAATACAGGACGAAGCAGCCACCGATGAGGTAGATGTACCAGCTCAAAAGATTGATTTTTGGAAAGGCCAGGTCTTTCGCGCCAATCATGAGCGGCACGAGGAAATTTCCGAGCACCGCGGGAATTGAGGGAATTAAGAAAAAGAAAATCATGGCCACGCCGTGCATGGTGAAGAGCTTGTTGTAAGTTTCCGGCGTAACCAAGAAGCCCTGCGGGGTCATCAGGTGGATACGAATTATGGTGGCGAAAATGCCGCCCACGAAAAAGAAAAACGTGACGGAAAAGAGATACAGAAGGGCGATGCGTTTATGGTCGGTAGTAAGCAGCCACGAACGAATGCCATAGCTGGAATTCAGGTAATGCTCTTTCGGTATTTTGTGGACCGAAGCAGTAGCTGAGCGCGTGCTAGTTGGTGTATCCATGCTTATTTCTTCCCCGAGGCTGGTGCAGTTCCCGCGCCGGTAGGAGGCGGAGGTTCATTCGGCAAAGACTTTATATAGGCAGTCAGTGCGATGATCTGCTCCTCCGTCAACTGCCCCTGAAATGAGGGCATCAAGGGCTGATACCCGGCTACTATTTTTGCGTTGGGTTGCAGAATAGATTCGCGAATGTAAGCGTCATCGGCGGTAAGGGTTCTACCGTCCGCCAGCAGCACTTTCCGGCCATAGAGACCGTTCAACGAAGGGCCACGGCCCTGGCCATCACTCAAATGGCAGGTGATGCAGGCTTTTTCGGCGAATAGTTTTTCGCCCGCAACCAGCGGGTTAGCTTCGGCGCCTGCCACACCGGAAAGCCACGCAGCGTAGTCGGCCTGTTCCATCACGGTGATCCAACCGGTCATTACCGCGTGATTGGTGCCGCAGTACTGCGAACAATACAAACGATAATGCCCGACCTTTGTGGGACGGAACCACATGGTGTTGTAATGACCGGGGACCACGTCCATTTTTACGCGGAACGCCGGTACGGAAAAATCGTGGATTACGTCCTCGCTGGCCGTTACCAGCCTGACGTCGCGGTTAACCGGCAGATGCACCTCGTTAATTTCTTTCAGACCATTGGGCTGTTGCACCTTCCACATCCATTGTTTGCCGACCACATAAATGTCCAGGGTATCGCCTGGAGAATGGCGGAAGTCGACATAGACAACCGCGCCCCACGCGAACATGGCCATGGCCAGGACCAAGGGCACCACGATCCAGGCGGTCTCCAGGCGCATGTCGCCGTGAATGGGCACGCCAATTTCGGTCTGGTGTTTGCGCTCGTACTTGAAAAAGAAATAGATGACTGCGGCGGTTATCGCAACGGCGAAGAATAGACAGATGGTCACGATGAACAACATCAGCAAGTCCACAGTGGGCGCTAATTTGGACGCTTGCTCCGGAAGTAGTGGGAATTGCCCCTGCACGCTTAGTGTGCTCCTCGTTCATTTAAAGTGCGGTGCGGTTGGGCACGCTTCATGCCCGCTTGGGTCGCATCACGCCTGCGAAAGATCAGAATGCCGCCGACGATGCAAAGTACGGTGAGTATTCCGCCCAGCCGGATGATTTTCAAAATGGAGGCGCTGTAAGTAGCGGAGCTGGGATTGTACTGGTAGCAAAACAACAGCACCTGATCGATGGGCGTGCCGATTTTCCCCGCTGAGGCGTCCACCAAACCCAAACGCATATCGCGGCCCGGATATTCGACACCGTAAAAATAGCGTGAGATACGTCCGCCAGGAGTAAGCAGCATGATGCCACTGGCGTGGGCAAATAGATTTGTTTTTGAGTCGAACGAATAGCGGAAATTGGCGGCTTTGGTCGCGGCGTCAATGCTTTCCTTCGTGCCGGTCAGGAAGTGCCAGCCTGAAGCGGTTTCTGGTCGCTTAAAATGCGCCAGCGCGGCCTTCTTTTTTTGTGCGGCCATGTCGGGGGATTCGCGCGGGTCAAAGCTGACAAAGACTACTTCGTAATCGCGACCCGGTGTGAACGACAACATGCGCAGCGAGCCAACTACACCTTGTTCCACCTGGTTACAGAGCATGGGGCAGCCATAGTAAACAAACGCGAGAACCACCGGTTTCTGCTTGAAATAATCCCGCAGCGGAACGTTGTTGCCATTTTCGTCGACGAACGGCAAATCAAGAGGAATTTGCGCGTTAAGTTGCGGATCAAATCCGACATTTTGCAGCTGTGCAGGCATGGTCGTGGAATTGACGCCGACATTACTGGGAATCGCCTGGCTGTGTGCCATGACACCGCTGACCAGCAGTGCGGCAATGGTCGCGATGACGCGTGCTTTATTCATGCGTTACTTTTTCTCCGGCGCAGCTGCTGGCGTGGCCGGTAGACCTTTCTGCGCGATAATTTTCATCGCTTCTTTCACCGGAATTTGCGCGATGCCGGCATTTTGATCCACCCAGCCGTATTTCTCGTTGGCCTCATTATCGGCACGAACTTTATCGCGGTGATCCTGTTGGGGGTCCGCTCCATGGCCCGGAACGCCTTGCAGGCGAGGCTCCGGCGGCAACACCCGATAATCGGGACCCATGGCGGCGCGCGCGGGCATCATGGGAGGATCGTGACGCGACACAAAACGTTCGGTGTAGCGCAAAACGTATATGCAGACGAAAAAAGAAACGGCCACGGATATGGTCAGCGCTATCAGATACCAGTAAATGCTGTGGACTTGGACGTCGCGCGCTTCGTACGCAACGGTATCGTGGTGCGGCAACCCGCCGTTGGCGGCATGAGCGCCTTGGACGGTGCGATCCGGGCGCCCGGTAGGATCAAAATGTGGATCAGTGCTCATGAGGAGCAATGGCCTCCGCTAGGTGGGGGTCGCCGAGGGGCAGCAACGGCAACTTTTGTAGATTAAAGGCGAAAAATGCGAGCCACAATCCAATTAAGGCGAGGGGCACAACGAAATCAATCCAGCTGGGAATGGCGCGGGCTGTGAATTCGGGCCTGGTCATCCAGAAGAGATCCACTAGACGGACGAAGATCATCCACAGGGCGACTTTTGGCAACAAGCGCGGGTTACGCTTCAAGTCGCGCGAAAGCAGCAAAAAGAACGGCACGAAAAAGTGAAAGACCAGCACGATGACGGCGACGACTCCCCATTCACCATAAAGGCGCGAACGATAAAAGGTGATCTCTTCCGGTTGATTGCCGGACCAGATGATCAGCAGTTGCGAAAAATCGAAATAAGCAAACAACATAACAAAGGTTAAAAGAAACTTGCCTAGATCGTGGATATGGCGCTTTTGAATGAGACCGGCCATGGGTGGGGTGCGCGAAAGGAGAACCGCTACGGCAATCATCAGGGACATGGCCGAAATAAGCTGGCCGGCCACAAACAGGAAGCCGTAAATGGTGGAGGCCCAGTGCGGAGAAATGGACATCACCCAGTCGATGGCAGCGAAGGTCATCACGAAAACGTAAAGAATAATTCCCGGGCCAGCGAGCATCTTGAAACGGCGGCGCAACGCGCGATCAGTCTGGTTGACGTCTTGCTCGCGCGACCAACGATTAAAAATAAACATCAATGTGAGCCAGACCACGAAATAAAGAAACGCGCGTATGTAAAAGCCGTGAGCGGTCAAGTAACCCTGCTGCATGGCGGACAGGGGCTCTTCTCGAACTTTCTCGGGATCAAGCCAAGCGCCATAGAGATACTTCATGCCAAAAACGATGGGAAGGAAAAGGACGGCAAGAAGCGGCAGCGTGCGGGTGGCTGATTCGAGCGGCCGGCGAATTATGATCCCCCAGTGGCCGCCAGTCAAATGCTGCAGCATCAACAATCCCAGGGAGCCCAGAGCGAGCCCGAGCACCAGCAAATACGCCATCAGGTAAGACGGGAAGAAAACCTGCGGCGATTTTATAGCGCCGAAGATACACAACAGTAAAGCTATTCCGCCCGCCACCATTGCACCGCGTTGCAGGCGGCCCACGCTATCCGGCGCCCTGTATTCCTGCGCCGTCATTTCGTGGTGCCTCCTGAATTTAATTTTTCGCGCACGTCGGACGGCAAATCCGCGACACGCGCGTTGCGAGAAAGTTGCAGCGCTCGCACATAGGCCACGATGGCCCAGCGGTCGCGTGGCGCCACTTGCGCGGCATAGTTATACATCTGACCGAAGCCATTGGTGATGACATCGTAAATGTAGCCATTGGGGGCTTGCCGCAACCGATCCTGGTGATAGGTAGGAGGACGCTTCATGCCACGCATAACGATCATGCCATTGCCGTCGCCCTGAATACCGTGACAGGGCGAGCAGAAAATTCTGTAGCGTTCTTGCCCGCGCTCCAGCAGCGCATCATTGATGGACATGGGAAAACTGGTGGAGTCCTTGGTGACCATCAATTGATCGTTGTCCAAGGAGCTACGGGACACGGTATTTTCCACCGGCGTGCGCACGGAACGGCCATCCGCGAAAAAATCAGAAGGCGAAAGCGGTTTGTTCTTGGGCTGATTCCCCATGTCCTGGTGCAGATGGTCGCAACCGGCGATCATAAGAGTCGCGGCAACGCAGGCGAGCCGGAGCGCGTGTTTGGACAGCCGCGACGGCGCAGCGCTACTCATGATCCTTCTCCAGCGGGCGGTCTTCTTCGATTACCTCGGTGACGTAGACTGCCTGCAGGTTTTGTAAAAAACGCGCACTTTCGGTGGCGCTAAATTTTGGATCGGTAGCCTCGATACAGATGAAGAATCGATCGGTGGAAGCGCGCGCAAATCGCGCCACATTGAAAACCGGATGGTACGGATGCGGCAGCTTGTTCATCGCCAGCATTCCGAATACAGCAAAAATCGAAGCACCGAGAATCGTCAATTCGAAGGTGACGGGGATGAAAGCGGGCCAGCTATTGAGAGGACGCCCGGCAACATTCAGGGGGTACGCGAATACGTTCACCCAGTACTGGAATCCGAAGCCGGTTAAACCGCCGCCGATGCCGCCCAGAAGGGTTACCAGTGGCACCCAGGGACGGGGCAGGCCTAGGGCTGCGGATAAACCTTCCACGGGAAATGGCGCATAGGCGTCCATGTTCCGGTATCCAGCATCACGAACTTTAGCGGCCGCGTGGAGAAGTTGTTTGGCGGTTTCGAACTCACCCATGACGCCGTAAAGGTGGGAGCGCTGTTCCATTACTCGTGCTCCCCTTCATGAGCAACCAGCTCACGCATTTCGGCGATGGAAATGGCTGGAAGCACGCGGACGAACAAGTAAATCAAAGTGGTGAAGAGTCCGAGGCTGCCGATGAGAGTGGCCCAATCCCAAACTGTCGGAGAATAGCGGCCCCATGCGGAAGGCATGAAATCGCGCGTCAGACTGATCACCACGATCACGAAGCGCTCGAGCCACATGCCGACATTGACGATGATGGACATGAGGAAAAGTACGGTGGGGTTGGTGCGAACAGCGCGTATCCACAACAGCTGCGGGGTCAAAATGTTGCAAAGGATCAAAGCGTAGTAGAAGGGGGAATACGGCCCATGGAGCCGCTGTTGTACTAGAAACACATCGAATTTCTGGCCGCTGTAGAGCGACAAAAAAAATTCGAAGAAATAGCCGTAAGCCACGATCAATCCGGTGGCAAGCATCACCTTGGCCATATTTTCGAGATGGCGCATGGTGATGAAATCTTCGAAGTGATAAAACTTCCGAAGTGGAATGGCGATGGTCAGCACCATAGCGAAGCCGGAATAAATCGCGCCGGCCACGAAGTACGGCGGGAAAATAGTGGTGTGCCAGCCCGGAACGATGGCAATCGAGAAATCAAAGCTCACCACGGTATGCACGGACAAAACCAGGGGTGTGGCCAGCCCGGCAAGCAGCAAGTATGCCGACTGATAGCGGTGCCAGTGCCGCGCGGAGCCTCGCCAGCCCATGGCCAGCAATCCGTAGGTTTTCTGCTTCCAACTGACGACAGCGCGATCACGAAATGTCGCCAAATCTGGAATAAGGCCCACGAACCAGAACAGCAGCGAAACCGTCCCGTACGTGGAAACCGCAAACACGTCCCAGATCAGCGGGCTGCGGAATTGCGGCCACACCCCCATGGTGCTGGGATACGGGAACATGTAGTACGCCATCCACGGACGGCCGGTGTGGATGACCGGGAATAAACCGGCGCAAGCTACTGCGAACAGCGTCATGGCTTCGGCGAAACGGTTGATGGAGGTGCGCCACTGTTGATTGAGCAAATAAAGAATGGCGGAAATCAGCGTGCCGGCATGGCCGATACCGATCCACCACACGAAATTGACGATGGCGAATCCCCAACCGATGGGAATGTTGATGGCCCAGATTCCGACGCCTTTAATGATCAGCCAGCCGACGGCGACAGTCAGCATCCCCAACACGGAAAATGCGACCGTGAAGCCTGCAAACCAACCCAGAGTGGTGGGCCGAGTCAAAACCGCGGAACTGATTTGCTCGGTTACGGACTCATAGGTATGACCGGGTCCGAGGACCGGAATCTCCGGAGAATCGATGGGCGGTTGCGCGACGCTCATGCTTTCTCCGTTGATGATGAGAGATCAGGATTGGGATTACGCACTGCGGCGAGATAGGTTGTGCGCGGGCGTGCATTAAGCTCGCCCAAGATTGAATAATTGCGTTGCTGGGCCTTTAGCTTGGCAACACGTGTCGATGCATCGTTGGCGTTGCCGAAAATGATGGCTTCGCTGGGGCACGCGGCCTGGCAGGCGGTGACGATTTCTCCATCGCGGATGGGGCGATTTTCTTTCTCGGCGTCAATGCGCACATTGTTGATGCGCTGCACGCAGTAAGTGCACTTTTCCATGACTCCGCGGCTGCGCACGGTGACTTCCGGATTGCGGAGCAGTTTCAGTTGGGGCGTTTCCCAATCCTGGAAGCGCAGGAAATTAAATCGCCGTACCTTGTAGGGACAGTTGTTCGAACAGTAGCGGGTGCCGATGCAGCGGTTGTAGGTCATGTCATTGAGACCTTCGGCGCTGTGTACCGTGGCTTCCACCGGGCAAACCTGTTCGCACGGCGCGTTTTCGCACTGCATGCAGGGGACCGGCTGGAAAAAGGTCTCGGGATTGGCGAGTGCGTCATGGGTGTTGGTGCTCGGATCGTTTGTGGACGTTTCGGCAAGGTAGTAACGATCGATGCGAATCCAATGCATTTCGCGGCCGCGCATTACCTGGTCTTTGCCAACTACGGGAATATTGTTTTCCGACTGGCAAGCGACCACACAGGCGTTACATCCATTGCAACTGTTCAGGTCGATGGCCATGGCCCAGGCATAGCCGGGATAGGCGAATTCCTTGTACAGCGTAAGTTCTTTGGGCGGCTGCTCGTCGTCCTTATGCGCGAAGGCGGGGTTTTGTTTGTACTCGTCCAACGTGGCGGAGGACAGAATTTTTCGGCCTTCAATGTTGAAGTGGTATTGCGTGCACGCCATTGGATAATCGGCGCCGGTTTTCCTGATGCTGCCGCCAGTGGCAGCCCACAGGGCGTAGGAACTGCGTACGGCATAGGCGCTAAATCCCTTATTTGAACCGGTGTAGCCAGCCCTTTTCCGGCCGTAGCCCAAGGGGAGAACCACGACGCCATCGGCTTGCCCCGGTAGAATCCATGCGGCCGCGGTTACTTTGCTGCCGGAAAGAGAAATGTCGATGACATCAGTAAGGATCTTGCCGTGCTCGCCGCCGCGGGCGCCTACTTTCTGCGACAAGCAAAGAGATTCTGCGGTTTTGGGACTGATCATTGCGGCGTTGTCCCACGTTAATTTGGTGAGTGGCTTCGGGAGCTCCTGCAGCCAGCCGTTGTTGGCAAAGCGCCCGTCGTAAACGTTGGGATCCGGGCGGAAAATAAATTCGAGCGCCTCGGTGGAGGTGGGATTGGTGGCCGGCAAAGTGGCGGCCGACGCGACGCTAATTGGATTTAGCGTGGTGTTTGCAACTACGCCGTCGTGCAACGATTTTCGCCAGAACTTTTCGAAGTCAGGGGCACTGTGCGTGGTCTTCATGCGTTCGCGTAGCGCGTCATAGGCGGTAACGCCGGGCTTGTCGCTGAACGCCGCCAGGAACTCGTACGCCGAAATGGTGTTGTACAGCGGGGCGATGAGGGGCTGGACGATACTTAAAGTGCCATCAAAGGCGCGCGCATCGCCCCACGCTTCCAGATAGTGGGACTCCGGTATGTGCCATTGGCAATGCTCGGCGGTCTCGTCAAAGTGCGAGCTTAGATGAATTATGTTGCGGACTTTCTTGAGCTTGGTGGCGAAATCGAAATCGTGAGGGGCATTGTAAACGGGATTTCCGCCCACGATAAGTAAGGTATCGACGGTCCCGGCAGCCATGTCGTCACAAAGAGTGCGTAACGATTCCAATTGATTGACGGGCGTGGCTTCGACTGGGTCGGTGTAATAAACAGTGTTGCCAACGTTTCCCAGGGCGGCGTTAATCGCGTGCGTCAGCGCATGAATTTCGGTGGGCTGGTGCTCGCCGGGAATAACCAGCGAAGCGGCGCGATGCGCTTGCAACTCTCCGCGAACCGTCTCGAGCCAGTGTTGGGCCGCAGGGGCCATCTCCACCGTACCGCCCAATCCAATTTTGGCGGCCAGGGCTCGAGTGAACAATCCGACATCGCTGGAACGCAGCGGCAAATGATGATCCGCACTTGCGCCGGTGATTGACGGTGTCGGCTCCACCACATAGAGCCGGTTCATTTCCGAAGATTCGTTTTCCAGTTTGCGACGACGGTAAAATTCCTTCATGTAGCGGATATGGCCCGGGCCTTCGGCCATGAAATCCGCGTCTAACGACAGAATGACCTCGGCCTTTTCCGGGCGGTAGACGGTATTGACGTAACGTCCAAAGGCCATTCGTGAACCTTCACGCGCGCCATCATTCCCGACTGGCTCCCATTGGTGCCATTTGCTCTTGGGATACAACTTGGTGAGCGCTTGAATCTCGCCGCTGACAAGAGGCGAGGTGACTGTGCCGGTTAGGATGCGCAGCCCTTCGCCATTCAACGTTTTCATCGCGGCGGCAGTGGCTTGCGCGAAGTCGCGAAACGCTGACAGCGAGCTGACGGCACCCAGTTGAGTAGGAACCTGCGCACGGTCGGGATCGTACAAATCCAGAATAGAAGCCTGCACAAAGGAATCGATCGCGCCGCGGCTCGAGGGGTGATCGGGATTGCCCTGGATATTGGTGGGCCGGCCTTCATGGCTTTCGACGAGCACGCCGATAGCGTCAGCTCCGAAAGGCATGGCGGTGGCGTAGAACTGCGGCTTGCCGAGAACCAGCCCCTCGGGCTGCGTCACGTAGGGGATGATGTGCTCTTCGGGAGCTTTGCCACAGCCGGACAGACCAGCAAAAGCGAGCGAGGCGGCCATCAGCTTCAGGAAATCGCGGCGATCGACGGAATCATCCCACTCCGAAGCCTGGCGCGGAAATTCGCGGTGCAACAATTGTTCGAATTGCGGGTCGTCGGCAAGTTCTTCCAAAGTACGCCAGTACTGCTTGCCGGTTTTGGACTTGAGCTTGGCGCGTACGGCCGCGAGATCAAGCGGATACGCCTGCGTCACGTTGTCATTGACGCCATCCGCGTCATTCTCGGCGGCATGGTCATGACCACGCGCATCTTCATGTTCATGATGAAGTTCGTCTCTCAGGCCGGACAATTTTGCGTCGATCTTGTCGTTCTCTCGCATACCGTCCATTAACGATGACAGGTTGAGCAGCTGGTTAAGTCGTATGTGCTGCGAAGATGACTTTGCACCGCCAACTGCTTGCCGATTTCGGCCTGATTGGCGGGCGGTTGCCAATTCATATTGGTAATCTGATCGTGTGGCCGCAAGTTCCTCTCAGGATTGCGATGGCAATCCAGACACCAACTCATGGTCAATGGTTTGGCCTGAAACATGAGGGGCATTTGATCGACCTGCCCGTGACATGAGGAGCAGCCAATCCCCTTGTTCACGTGAATGCTGTGATTGAAATATACGAAATCCGGTAGCCTGTGGACCTTTACCCACACAATCGATTTATCGGAGCGATAGCTTTCGCGCACCGGTTCCAGGTAAGCGGCGTCTTTGAACAACACCGAGTGACAGTTCATGCAGGTTTTGGTGGGAGGAATACCCGCGACCGCGGAAGTTTCGACACCGCTATGACAATAGCGACAGTCTATGCCATCGTCACCGGCATGGTGTTTGTGGCTGAACTGGATGGGTTGATCGCGAGTAATGTTCTGGTGGGTGTAATAAGGAGCGCGCGCAAACATCAAGATGCCGGTGAGACCCAGCGTCACCGCCAAAACAGCAAATAGAAGACTGAATCGAGCGATGGAATTTGCGCTGCGGTGAAAAATCTGGGCCATGTCAATTTTGTACGTGAGAGTGGGATCGCACCGAATGGGAAACGGCTACCTGGGCGTCCGCAACTCTATCCGGGAAGTGCATGCCCGGCTCCGTTAACGCGATAGTGTCCACCAAAACATTCTGGAATGCAACAAAGTATGCAGCAATTTGTCCGCAAAATATGGGTTGAACGCAACGATAAGTTCGAATTTTGAGAAATGCGCCACTATGGGATGTAGATTCAAAAATAGAGGAATAGTTAGAAGGAATTTGCGTGATGTACCAAAAAATTCCGGAAGGACCTGCCAGCCGAAATGTCCGCTCGCAAGTTGTAAGCGGTTTCAAACCTCAGATTCCATTGCTGCGACGGTTTTTTTAGCTGGACGGCGGCTGCGGCTTGCCGGTGAACACAGAATCCAGGCTGTGGAATTCCTCCAAATCCTGTGGCCGCCACGCGCCACCCATTTTTTCCAGTGAAATTTGTATCTCCGGCATGGACCGGCCAGTCAAAATTTTGCGTAGCTTTGCCCACTCCAGACGCGCTTGGGCTGACTCTTCAGGACTGGCGTCCCCGCGAAATGCTCTCGCTGCGCTGGCGGCGGACCCGTACTCCTCGTTGAAATCCTCGTGCAGGTAGCCGGAGAAAAATTCCTTAAGCACTGGAAATTCACGGGCGTCAAATCCGGCAGCTTTTTTCTTTTTTTGTCGGGTCATCGCCGCTCCTCGGGATAGCTGGTTAAGACATAAAAACTATTCGGGCCATCGGCTTTCAAGACAATGACCGCTTGGGTAGCGGGAGACGAGGTTTCATCTCCGTGTCTCATACTTCTTCCGACCACGCGGCCGGCGTCAAAATGTAGCGCCAGGTTCGGCCTGGGGTAACCGCGCTCTTTCCATCGGGCAATTTTGTTGCGCTCGGCGCGCAGAGCTTGGCCCACGGTTTCTTCGGCTGCTTCGCGATTGGTCCAGGTGGAAGCCGCGGAAATGTTTCGTTCTTGGTCCAATCGCTCGCGAAGTTCGCGGTCGGAACGGCCCACATGTTTCTCAAGAGTGTGTCCGCCACGGGCTTCGTCGCGCGCCAGATCGTATCGCGCAACATCATCACGCGAGCCGTTCGGGGTGTTTTTTGCAGCGCCGGGCGTTTCGCCGCGGGGTATCTCTGGCAATCCAGGATCAGGCGGCGCGCTGCAGCCGGTAACCCAGAACAGTACAGCAAAAAACCAAACTGCCATTGTCCATCGCTTCATTCGCTTCCGATCCGCATGGGTTTCTCGACGGCGACAAAATTGCCGATTAAGTGGTGGCTCTTGTGAGCAGAAGCCGGGACCGAAGCACATAAGCATAACCGAAACGGCACAGGGTGGTTTACGGCGCCAGATGCAGGCTGCCAGTAATCTTTATGGCTTATTTCTGGTGGAAAATGGAGTATACCATTTGGTTAGCAAAGAGAGTCATGCCGAGGTGCGAGGATGCCATCCCATAGCGATGTTGCGAAGCGGATTTTCGACGACGCCAAAGAACATACAAGCCAGCACGAAGACTCCGCACAGTGGGACTTGCTTAACGGCCTGTCGGAGCTCTGCTTGGCGGTTGAGTCATTGGAAGTTGAAGTGGGGCAGCTGAAGGCGGAAATTAAAAAACTTCAACAAATGAAATTGCCCGCAGAGAAATGAGACATGGAAGCGCCGAGCCTTGGATTTGGTCCACCCTCTGGCAGTAATTCATTTCACTAACTTCAAATAGCGCCTCGATAGTTTTACGGCAAGAGTGAAATCCCCACGAATAAACTCACTATCTTGGCGCAGCGCGTCGAGATAAATGCGCCTGCCTTTTTCGTTTGACAGAGCGACCACTATGCATCTGAGGATAACGGCACCGACCGAATGAAACTAGATAAAGTGATTGGCAGCCGATGCTGTTGTGTCGTAAGTAAGTTGGCTGGTCTCTACCCTCGGTTTTTAATTTTGTCCATTCGTGGTGCATTCGCAGAGAGCGCCTGACCTCAAACGGCCGGTAAGACGGCTAATGAGGAATTTTGTGATGCCGGACCGAGGAAGGATTGGTTTTCGACGCAACCAACTTGGGCACGCGACGTGGCAACCGTTCGACGCCACTGCTGTCGGCAAGCTGGAAAAGATTGAAGGTAAGAAAGACAAACGGTACACTGAATTTGTTAGTGCATCACCTGCGGCGGTCTGTGGCTCGCTCCTGGATCCGCGCAGCACTCTCCGGAGCGCGTCGCAATGGCAATTATCGGCCATGAAACGCTAGGAGTTTTTCACCGCTACAACCGTTATAATGCGCTTGATGTGGTCGAAGCGATGCGTAAAGTGCTGATTAGCAGGAGTTTAACGAGAGTCATTCCAGAGTGGCGCAAGCACATCAAATAAACCCTTTGTTATCTTCAACTGGGGCGTGGTCCAACTGGTAGGACACCTCACTGTTAATGAGGACGGTGAAGGTTCGAATCCTTCCGCCCCAGCCAAATTTGCGATTCTAATTGAGAGCGAGAGAGCGTCGGCGGGACAGTCTTCGGGCCTTTAGTGCTTTCCGACTCGAGAAGATTCTGTCAAAGCTCGAAAGCAAATAGACGCCCGACCCGAACCGACGCGGCCACTAGCCCCTCTCCGTGGGGAGGCCTGCGTCGCGCCAGCCTTTCCAGCCGCCATCCATCGATTCCACGTTGGTGTAACCCATTTTCTGCAGGCTCTCCGCCACGAGAGCGGAGCGAAATCCGCCGCCGCAATATAGAACAAGCTTTGCGTCAGTCTGCGGCACGCGCTGTTCAATATCGCGTTCGATAATTCCTTTGCCAAGGTGTAGCGCGCCGGGCAAATGTCCTTGCATCCATTCGTTATCTTCGCGCACATCAATCAACGTGAAATTTTCGCCGGCATCGATGCGGCGTCTTACTTCGGCAACGCTGGTTTCTTTAATCTTGGCCTTAGCTGCGGTGACAAGTTTCATAAATTGCGCTGCGTGTGCCATGTGGCTCTCCGAAAGTTATCTGTGAACTGTCAATCTGTAACTTAGCCTAGCACGCGACACTAACTGCAACAAAAGCGCGGGATATTTAATAGAGATCGATCGTTTCTAACGCACCTGGTTGCTAGTCACGGCATGAGCGAAAGTCAGGGCTTGGTGGTCGGCGATGCAGTTCCTGACCTTATTGCGGCTGTTTTAATGGATGCTTTGGCGGGCGCGAGTTTGCAAGCGCGTTGAACTTCGGAACCCACAGAGCCCGCTCGGAAGCGGCTGGATTCGCGCACACGCGTGCGCAATCCATCGATCACCGCTGGAATCGGATCCTGCGGGACACCGCGAATGGTAAAAATCATCAGCGCCGCTTCGCCCGGGGAATCGACGCTCGAACCGATGCCGACGCCTTGTACGCCAGCCTGCTTCATCAGAGCTTCGACGTGGGTGGTGTGTACGACTTTGGCGCGCGCCATTTCAGCGTCGGAAACGGAGTACACCAGTTGCGGCGTTGCCACTGATTTTTCCAGCATGGCGCTGTCTTCCGCTGAAATTGCTCCACGCTTGGCAAAAAGCGGCCCTTCGATAACGCGGGTCCGAAGGCCATCAAGCTGTGCGGGTAAATTCGTTCGCGATTCCCCCTGGGTCACAAAGAACAAAATGGCTGGCTCCCTAGGATTGTCGTAACTTTGGCCCACGCCGACGGCCTGAACTGCCGGATACGCCAACAATTCCGGGGCATGTAAATCGCGTATTGCGG
>Ga0210384_10002964_pt1 | contig 20114 bp, 13 predicted proteins | sample IncBWH2MmetaG_FD_160574 | JGI IMG/M metagenome (GOLD analysis project Ga0210384, IMG submission 160574) | Forest soil microbial communities from Barre Woods Harvard Forest LTER site, Petersham, Massachusetts, United States - Inc-BW-H-2-M | ecosystem: Environmental > Terrestrial > Soil >...
CTACCCGATAAGCGGTGACGCCACGGGACTGTTGTGGCGCATGGCGGTCTGCGGCGCCGGCTTTGGCTTCTTCCAGGCTCCCAACAACCGCACCATCATGGGCGCCGCTCCGCGCCAGCGCAGCGGGGCCGCGGGCGGAATGCTCGCCGCCGCGCGGCTGATCGGACAATCGCTCGGGGCCGCCGCCGTCGCGATCCTCTTCCGTGCGTACGGCGAGGCGGGTTCCAACGACGCCCTGGTGCTGGCCGCGCTGCTCGCGCTCGCCGGAGCCGTACTCAGCGTGCTCCGCCTCGCGCCCAGCTCTGCCTCTACACCAGCGCGCTCTTGAAGAGCACCAGCATACGGCTCCAGGCCCTCTCGGCCTGGTCATGGTTGTAGACCTTGGCGTCGATCGGGCACCACCCGTGGATGGTGCCGGCATACACCTCGATCTCAGCCGGCAGTTTGGCGTTCGCAAAGGCCTCGCGCAGCACGTCCTTCGCTGCGGGCTCACGCTTGTCGTCGCTCTCCGCGATAGCGATGAGGTACCGTGCCTTCATCTTTGGAATCAGCAGGTGCGGACTGTCGGGCTGATCGGTCACCAGCCCGCCACCGTGGAACGAGGCTCCGGCGCCGATGCGCTCGGGCAGGGCCGCGGCGGTCCGCAAGGTGAAGGGACCCGTCATGCAGTAGCCGGTGGTCCCCATACGCTTGCGGCGATCGACCGCCGGTTGTCCCTCCAGCCACGGCACGAAAGCCAGCGCATCAGTCTGCGTCGTCGCCGGCGTCAGCGAGTTCCTCAGGTCCATCAGCGCGGTGCGGGTCGCCGGGTCATCGAAGTCGGCGTGCTCGGGCGCGACGGGCGCGTGCTGCCGGCGGTAGTAGGGGTTCACGACCAGCACCGCGTAACCGGCCCCGGCCAGGCGCTTGCCCATCTGCCGGAAAGCCGGCCGCAATCCAAAGATATCCGGCCAGACGAGGACCGCAGGATGTGCACCTTTCGAGGGGTGGACGAAATAAGCGTCTGCAGTGCCATCGGGCGTGCGGATGTCGACGTCGGATTCAGTCACGGCGAGCTCATCGCCACGCGCCATGGGGGCCAGCATGGAGGTGAGACCCGCGCCGAGGGTGAGCGCGCCGAATTCCCGGCGCGACAGACCGCTGCGCAGCTGATACTCGATCGTGTCCTCGAGCGTAAGCAGGTCGCACATGAGCTCTCCGTTCCTGACTTGATGCGCCGCGGGGCGCGGCGTCTGCGCGAAATGTTGGCCCGAGCCGGCGCAGCTCGCAAGCCGGGACTTACGGCACGCCGCGCCGACTCCCCAGCACGGGGTGCTCCCCAGGATGCGCCGGGAAGCATAGACTGCATGGGTCTGCGCGCCCGGGGGTGCCGCCCCATGCGCGACCAAACAAAGCTCCCGGCAGAGGAGGACACACTATGCGCGTCATCTGGGCACTCCCGTTCACTGCATTCGCAGGCCTCGTGGTGTTTCTCGTGGTGCCGCGCCCCGGTCATGCGGACGTGACGATCCAGCAGCAGACCCAGTTTGACTTCGCCATCATCAAGTCACACGGCACGAAGACCGAGCTCACCACCGCCGACAAGCGACGCAGCGACTCGGAGATGCATTGCGAGGGGCTGATGTCGATGTTCTGCGGCAACTCGCAGAGCGGGGAGATCATCCGTCTCGACCGCAACCTCGAGTGGGCGCTGGAGCCGAAGAAGATGGAGTATCGGGAGACACCCCTGCCGACCGCAGCGCAGCTGCTCGCCGCGCGCCAGGAGGCGCAGGCGATGATGGAAAAGGTCAAGCAGTGCCCAGCCATGGCGCAGCATACGGCGCCGGCCCCGGACACCTCGCACTGCGAGATGTCGCCGCCGCGTGTCGAGGTGAAACAGCCCGGCACGCACGCGACACTCGCCGGACACGATACCCAGCTGACGCAGCTTGCGCTCACCGAGAGCTGCGCCAATAAGACGACTGGGGATGTGTGCGACTTCGTTTTTGCGCTGGACAGCTGGCTCACACAGGACCAGATCGCAGGACTCGCGGATCAGAAGGCGTTTCTCCAGGCTTATCAGGCCAAACTGGGGCTCGATCCGAGCGACCCCGCGCTTCAGAAACAGATGCGTCAGTTCCTGGCCCCATACGCGGACGTGCTGAAGCAGGTCTCCGCCAGGTCGGGCGAGCTCAAAGGCTATCCGCTGAAGACCGTGCTGCGCATTGCCTACGGCGGTGAGCATTGCGCTGCCGTGAAGAACCAGCCGGCGGGCGCCAGCGGCAACGCGCTGGGCGACGCCAGCCAGGCCGCGGGCAACGCCGCCGCTGCCTCCACTGCCAGCGCCGCAGGTTCGGCAGCGGGAGCCGCGGCCGGGGACGTGGCCAAGAACTCGGCCGGCAGTTCGATCTTCAGCTCCGCCGCTAACGCATTCGGCAGCAAGCTGGCGAGCGGCTTATTCAAGAAGAAGGCCGATACGGCTGCGCCCGCACCGGGCGGCGCTCCGGACACCGGGCTCCCGCCTGGCATGATCCAGGCGGCGCAGATCAGCATCGAAACGACCTCAATCGACGCGGCGGCTGTGTCGCCGGAAAAGTTTGAGATTCCTGCCGGCTGGAAGAAGGTCGAGCCGAAAGCGAAGGAGACTGCATCGAAGGAGTTCGCCTGTCCGGCATCGGGCTCGTGATCCGTGGGTGCGGTAATCGCTCCGCCTGTGGCCGCTTCGTTACCATATGCGGGCGATGCGGATCGTCACCTACAACGTCAACGGCATCACCGCACGGCTGCCGAACCTCGTGCGCTGGCTCGATGAAAGAGCCCCCGATGTCGTCTGTCTCCAGGAACTGAAAGCACCGCAGGAGAGGTTCCCGGAGCTGGCCATCCGAGCGGCCGGATATGGAGTGATCTGGCACGGCCAGAAAAGCTGGAACGGGGTTGCGATACTCGCCCGTGGCCGTGAGCCCAGTGAGATCCGCCGCGTGCTCCCCGGCGATCCCGAGGATGCCCACAGCCGCTACATCGAAGCGAAGGTCGGCGAGATCATCATCGGCTGCCTGTATCTGCCCAACGGCAACCCGGCGCCTGGTCCGAGATTCGACTACAAGCTGCGCTGGCTCGAGCGGCTGACGCGTCATGCCGCCGAGCTCATCGCGAGTCCCTCGCCCGTGGTGCTCGCCGGAGATTTCAACGTCATCCCAACCGAGCGGGACGTGTACAAGCCCGAGCGCTGGGTCGATGATGCGCTCTTCCGCGTCGAGACTCGTGAAGCCTTCGCTCGGCTCGTGCGGCAGGGCTGGACGGATGCGATCCGTTTTCTGCATCCCGAAGAGCAGATCTATACGTTCTGGGACTACTTCCGGAACGCTTACCAGCGCGATGCCGGACTGCGCATCGATCACCTGCTGCTGAATCCGCCCCTCGCCAGGCGACTGCGCCAGGCGGGGGTCGATCGCGACGTACGCGGCTGGGAGAAAGCGAGCGATCACGCGCCGACCTGGGCCGAGGTGCCAGAGACCGAAACGTGAATTAGCCACTCCCGCATCTTGGGCGAAACCGCAGCGGTCACGCCACCGAGCCGTGGCTTGGACTCCACGGCTGTCGCGAGCGGAAGTTTTTTCGGCTGCGGCGGCCGCGGAACAGGAACTCTCTCAACTACGTAAGCATCAATCCTCATGCTGCGTTAATTTTTGTTACCGCAGGGGGCTGCAGTGCCTTGGCACGGCAGCGCCCGGCGACAAAGGGGGTGCCATGGCGGTGCCCCACCGAGTCGGGGGCGAGGTATGACTACAAAAGTTCTCTGGGCGCTCGCGCTGGCGCCGCTTGCAGTCTCCACATCCGCAATCTCGCAGCAGCAGCCCGGCTACCCGCCGCCTGCGAGCTACCAGCAGCCGCAGTATCAGCAACCGCCCCCTAGCTACCCGCAACAGCCTCAGCCGGGTACGTACCAGGCACCCCCGGCGGCGAGTTACCCGCCGCTGCAGTCACCGGCGGGCTATCAGGCGCCGGCACAGACGCCGAGCTACCAGCAGCCACCGCCGTCCAGTTACCAGACGCCACAATCGGCTCCCGCTTATCAGCAGCCCCCGGTGAGCTACCAGGCGCCGCAGTCGGCGCCGGCGTATCAGCAGCCATCGGCCAACTACCAGCAGCCCCCCAACTACCAGCAGCCCCCCAACTACCAGCAGCCGACGGGCAGCTATCGGCCGCAACAGTCACCTGCGGCCGGATATCCGCAGTCACCGCCGGGCTACCCGCAACAGCCATCGGTCAACTACCAGCAGCCCCCCTCCTCGGCGGGCTATGCGGTGCCGCCCTCGACGAGCTATCCGCAGCCGCAAGGCGCACCGGCCGGCTATCAGCAGCAGCCCACCGGGTACACGCAGTCCGCCAACACTGCGCAGGCGCAATTCGCTTCCGAGGACCAGATCGATCCGCATCACAAGCACCAGGACGCGCGGCACAGCCACAACCACGTCTATCCGGACCGCGGCACCGTCGTTCACAACCTCCCTGCCGGAGCGACCGTGGTCAACTACGGCGGGCAGTCGTACTGGTTTGCCGACGGAGTCTGGTTCGAGCCGCGCGCCGCGGCCTACATGGTGATCGAGCCGCCGATCGGTCTCGTCGTCAACGCCCTTCCCTCGTTCGCAACCGCGGTCGTGGGAAGCGCAGGGCTCTATTTCTACGCCAACGACACCTACTATCGGCCGCGGCCGGACCTTGGTGGTTATGAAGTAGTGAATGACCCCGTGGATTCAGCGCCGGCGGGCGCGGGCTCCGCCGGCAATGTGGGGGTCGCCGCGCTGCCGGCTCCGGGGCTGGCGGCGTCGGCGGCGCCAGCCTCTGGTTACGCACCACCTGGTTACGCGGCACCGGCCTCTGGTTACGCAGCACCTGGTTACGCAGCACCTGGTTACGCGGCACCGGCCGCCGCCGGAGCGGCGATGGTAGCGGCACCCGCCGCCGCATCCATGGCAGCCGCTCCGGGCGCGTTCGCAGCGCCAGCCTCGGCCTCCCTCGGCACCGCGGCGCCCGGTGCCCTGGCGGCGCCTGCGGCGGCGGGACAGTTCACCTCGCGCCCGCCACAGATGGTCTCGCTGACGCCCAACAACGGCCAGACACCCGAGCAGCAGGCGCGTGATCGCTATGACTGCTACCGCTTCGCCCTCGGACAGAGCGGTTTCGATCCGCTGCATCCGAAGGGCGGTCTCCCGAGTGCCCAGTCGAGCGAGCAGGAAGCCGCTTATGACCGGGTACGGACCGCCTGTCTCCAGCAGCGCGGTTACACGGTGCAGTAACGGTCGCCGCCGCGCGCCGCCAGGTCGCGCCTGCTAACATACCGCCGCTCGATTCGCGCGGCTCATCAGCACAGCGCCCGACGCTACGCATCGGGCGCTGCTCGCATGAGGTGTCCCGAGGCCGCGCACGCGACAGACGAACAACTTAACAATCTGCTGTCTGACAGGGGGCGACATGAATTCGATCGTGCGTTCCATACTGCTGAATGGAGCATTCGCGCTGGCCGCGCATGCGGTGGCGGCGGACATCACCTCGAAACAACTCGGTGACAACACCGGTGAAGACTGGGAGCCGGCCATCCTCGCCGACGGCGGGTACGTGTACGCGCTGTGGCCGCATTACCTCGCCACCTCACTCCACGACTCCTCCGGCGCGACCTGCATGCCCTTCTCCACCAAGGGTGGCGGCAAGAACAACACCACCTCCTCTTATATGTACTTCCAGTCCTCGAGTGACGGCGGCACTACCTGGAGCAGCGTCACCGTTCCGCGCTGTCCGGTGAACGGCAATGTCGTCGATGCGCAGCTCGCGCTCGGCGCCAATCACCGCATCTATGCGGGTTACATGGACGGTAATGCGCAATACACGCCCATCATGGTGAGCTACTCGGACGACCACGGCGTCACCTGGAGCACGCCCGTCGACGTCACCAGCGGCGGCCGTGGCGACAAGGACATCGTTCTGGTCGACGGCAACGATAACGTCATGGTGGCCTTCGAGAACGGCGGCAAGCAGTATGTAAGCGTCAGCACGAACGGCGGAGTCACTTTCACGGTGAAGCGAGTGAACATTGCCCCAAGCGGGGTGGCGCTCGCTACCGGCGGGGTGCGTGACACTCAGGGCAATACGTACTTCGCATGGTCGGGAACCAACAACACCGGCAAGGGCCCGACGACCTTCTACGTGCAGCGCTCGAGTGACCTCTTTGCGACCTACTCCGTGAGCACCGTGGATGAGGGCCAGGGGGAGCCTGTGGTCCCGAACGCCGGCTGGGACTACTGGGGCGGCTCGATTCAGATCGGCGTGCAGGCCCGAACACCGCCCGCGAACGACCGGGTGATAGTGGCCTATAACGCGGGCGCAGGGCCGGCCGGCGCGCCCGAGCGCATCTACACCAAGTACTCCGACACGCTCGCGGCAACCTGGAACATTCCGTATAGCAGTAGCAACTGGCCGAACGGCACGCAGCTGTCGCTCGCGCCGGCGGGTGTCTGGCACGGATTCCCCTCCGTGGCCGGGACTTCCTCCATCGTCAAGGTGATCTGGATGGATAACCGCGCGACCCCCGGGGGCAACTACACCTGTCTCAACTCCGGAGTGACCGCAGACTGTGGCGCGTGGAACCTGTACATGCGCAGCAGTGCCGATGGCGCGACCAACTGGAGCAGCGAATCGCGCATGTCCGTGCCGACGCCCTACCACGACTACCAGGCCGTCACAGGCTTCGACCACCCGTACGGTGACTACACCGAAACCGTCACCGACGGCAGCGGCAACTTCTTCAGCATCTGGGCGGAGGGGGAATCCAAACTGGGTTCCGGCGACGTCTACTACGCGAAGTATTGACCGCGCTGCTCGCTTCCGAGCTGCTCGACCCGACGGGCCGCGCCCGCACGCGGCTGCCGCCTGAGGGGCGGGGCCGTGGGCGACGCACGAGGAATGCACAGGGAGACTGGCAAAGGAGGCGAGCCGTGGTCTTGATTCAGCGAGCCACTGCAGTCGGCGTGTTATGCCTGGCGGGAGCTGCCACGGCCGCCGCACCGGCTGTGGCCGAGCATCCGCACCGCGAGGTGCTGGCGGACAACGTCGTTCCGCTGCACTACGAGCTTGCGCTCACACCCGATGCCGCAGCGCTCACCTTCAGCGGCAAGGTTGCGATCACCATCGACGTCATCAGCGCCGCGCCGACCATCACGCTGAATGCGGTTGGGCTGACCTTCGATCATGCTGCCATCGATGGTGACGCGGATGCCGCAGTGAGTTTCGACACTGCGCTCGGGCGTGCCACGCTGACTTTCGCGAAAGCCGTTACCCCCGGACAGCACATCCTCAATATCGGGTATCACGGGACCATAGGCCGCACGACCGTCGGCTTCTTCGCCATGGACTACGCGGGTCCCGACGGGCCGCGCCGTACGCTCGCGACCAATCTCGAGCCCGCGGAGGCGCGCGCTCTGCTGCCCTGCTGGGATGAGCCGGCTCGCAAGGCGACGTTCCTCGTGTCCATCGATGTGCCGACGGACCGCATGGCCGTCTCCAACATGCCCATCGCGCAGGTCACCGCGCTCTCGCCCACAACCGAGCGTGTGCGCTTCCAGCCGACCCCGAAAATGTCGACCTACCTGCTGTTCGTCGGCGTGGGGGACTTCGAGCGCATCGAGAGGCAGGTCGATGACGTGAACATCGGAATCGTCGTCAAGCGGGGCGATACTGGTAAAGCCGCATACGCTCTCGATCAGGCCGCCAAGCTTCTGCACTACTACAACGAGTATTTCGGCGTGCGCTATCCGCTACCGAAGCTCGATCTGATCGCAGCCCCGGGAGAGATCGAGGGCGGCTCCATGGAGAATTGGGGCGCGATCTTCTATTCGCAGAACCACCTGCTGTTCGATCCCGCAAGCTCGACCGAGCAGGATCGCCAGCTCGTGTTCCTCGTGGTCGCGCACGAGATGGCCCACCAGTGGTTCGGCGACCTGGTGACCATGTCCTGGTGGGATGACCTGTGGCTGAACGAGGGTTTCGCACGCTGGATGCAGACCTATGCGGCTGATGATCTGCATCCGGAGTGGGAGACCGGTCTTCAGGCGGCCGCCATCTTCGAGGAGGGCAAGCAGGCCGACTCCGTTCCATCGACGCACCCGGTGGTGCAAGAGGTGAACACCGCCGACCAGGCGCAGCAGGCCTTCGACTACATCACCTACGACAAGGGCGCCGCCATCATCACGATGATCAATGGTTACGTCGGCCGTGAGCGCTTTCGCGAGGGCGTGCGGCGCTACATGCGCGCACACGCATACGGCAACACCGTGGATACGGATCTGTGGGGGCCGATGCAGCAAGCGGCCGGACTGCCGATCCTTGGAATCGAGCAGGACTTCACGCATCAGGAGGGTCTGCCGCTCGTGAGCGTCAGCCGCAGCTCCAGGGGCACGATTCTCGTGCAAAGCCGCTTTGCGGATGATCCCGCGACACTCATCGGCGTGGCACCGCAGAAGTGGCGGCTGCCGCTCGCGGTGGGACCGGTCGAGGGGGCCAAGCACCATATTCTGTTGCGTGGCACGGCAGCGGCGTCACAGTCGCCGCCCCTGCTGGTGAATGCGGGGCAACTGGGCTACGCGCGTGTGCTGTACCGCGCGCAGGTGTTCGATTCGCTGAAACCACACCTCGTGGCACTCGCTGCGGTGGACCAGCTGGGCCTGCTGAATGATTCGTGGGCATTCGCGACCGCGGGAGATGCTCCGGCAAGGCAGCTGATGGATCTCGCCTCGCTCATGCCGCCGGGCGCCAATCCGGTCGTCTGGGACCGGCTGCTCGATATCTTCGAGCAACTCGACCGCCGCTACCCGGCTGACGCGCAGCGCGCGGCCTTTCGTCGCTGGGTGCTCGGCCTGCTCGCACCGATGGCCGAGCGGATCGGTACGGGCGACCGCCCCGACGAAAGCTCCAACCTGCAAATACTCCGCAATCAAGTCCTGCAGATCCAGGGTCGGATGGGTGATGACGCGGTGATCGCAAGTGCACATCAGCAGCTGAGTGCGCATGCAGGCACGGCCGCCGCACAGCGCACGGCGCTCAACATTGTTGCCGCACAGGCCGATGCGAAGACCTTCGATGCGCTCTTGTCGCGTGCGCAGCAGACCCCCGATCCGCTCGAGAAGGCACACCTGTACCAGGCGCTGGCGTGCGTCGCCGACCCCGCGCTCGCGCGACGGATGACCGACATCGCGCTCAGCAACCAGGTTCCCGCCGGCAGCAACGCAGGCCTGCTCGAGAGACTCGCGCGCCGGCATCCGGATCTCGTGTGGGAGGTCCTTGCGCCACGACTCGAGGACCCGCAGTTGCCCTTGAGCCGCGCGCAGCGCTGGCGCATCGCCGGAGATGTCGCCGGACACTCTGCCGAGCTCCAGCGCATCGCGGATCTCGAGGCCTACGAGTCGCGTAGCGTACCTCCCGAGGCACGCAAGCCCTTCCTCGAGTCGGTGGCCGCGATCCGCCGCAATCAGCGCATCGTCAGCCGTGTGTTGCCCGACGTCGATCGCTGGATTGCAACCCGCAGTGTGGCGGCGTCCAGGGCACCCTGACGCTCCCACATCCGGAGCGGACCGCGCAGCCGCTGACGCCTCTGGTGCCGTTGCAGCGGCGCTGCAATACTGATCGGGTACGCCTACGGATCGACTGCCATGACCGAACCCAGCCGAGCCTGCCGACGCCCCGGACCGAGCCGCGATGCCCGCCGCGCCATGAGGGCGGCGCCATTGCCCGATGAGCTCAAACCGGTGCACCCGGGCATGACAAGCGGTCGCTACCGGCCGCTCAATGAGGCTGACGTGCTCAAGATCCATCGGACGGCTCTGCGGCTGCTCGCGGAAGTTGGCCTCGCCGATGCACCGCCCTCGGGCGTCGAATACCTGACGCGCGCGGGCTGCACGTTGAGTGAGCGTGGACGCCTGCTGTTTCCCACGGCGCTGGTCGAGGACACCGTCGCGCGGGCCGCGCGTCATTTCGTGCTGCACGGTCAGGATCCGCGCCACGACATGGAGCCCTGGGGACAGCGGGTCTACTTCGGCACCGCCGGGGCCGCCGTCAACATGGTCGACTCGCGGACCGGTACCTACCGCGAGTCACGGATTCGCGATCTGTACGACTGCGGACGCATCGTGGACGCCATGGAGCATATCCATTTCTTCCAGCGCACCGTCGTGCCGCGCGACATTCCCGATCCTTATGAAATGGACTTCAACACCTGCTACGCCTCGGTGTCAGCGACGACGAAGCATGTGGGCACGAGTTGGGTGCAGCCTCTGCACGTCACGCGCTCGCTCGAGATGCTGCATCAACTGGCAGGGGGCGAGGACAAATGGCGCGCCCGGCCCTTCGTCAGCCAGTCGAACTGCTTCGTGGTTCCACCGATGAAATTCGCCACCGATGCGTGCCGGTGTCTCGAGGTCGCCGCACTCGGCGGCATGCCGGTGCTGCTGCTCTCGGCCGGTCAGGCAGGTGCGACGGCTCCCGCAGCACTCGCCGGCGCGCTCGCCCAGGAAGTCGCGGAAGTGCTTGCCGGACTCGTGTACGTGAACGCCGTCAAGCCGGGGGCACCGGCGATTTTCGGCACCTGGTGCTTCGTGTCGGACCTGCGTACCGGTGCCATGTCGGGCGGAAGCCCGGAGCAGGCACTCCTTTCGGCGGCTGCCGCACAGATGGCCCATTACTATGACCTGACCGGCGGCACGGCCTCGGGGATGACCGACTCGAAGCTGCCCGATGCACAATCCGGCGCCGAGAAGGCCTACAGCCACGCACTGGTGGGAAATGCCGGCGCGAACCTGATCTACGAGTCCGCCGGCATGCACGCGAGTCTGCTCGGCTTCTCGCTCGAAAGTCTCATCATCGACAACGACATCATCGGCGCGACTCAGCGGACCATCCGCGGGATCGAGGTCGATGACGCCAGCCTGTCGTTCGACACCATCCGGCAAGTGTGTCTCGAAGGCCCAGGTCACTACCTCGGGTCCGAGCAGACACTGCAGCTGATGCAGTCCGCGTACCTCTATCCGGCTATCGGCGATCGCAAGAGCCCGAATGAATGGACGGAACAGGGTGCGCTCGATGCGGCAGAGCGAGCTGCCAAGAAGGTCGGTGAGATTCTCACAACGCACTTCCCGGCACACGTGCCGGAGGCGGTCGATGAGCGGATCCGCGCGCAGTTTCCCGTGAGGTTGCCGCGTCAGCATATGCGCGCACCGGCGAGCTGAGACAGAGACCATCGTGCCAGCCATTCCGTCGCACGCCAGCGTCGTGATCATCGGCGGTGGCATCGTCGGCTGCAGCGTCGCCTACCACCTCGCAAAACGCGGCTGTGGCGATGTGCTGCTGCTCGAGCGCAAGCGGCTCACCTGCGGCACGACCTGGCATGCCGCAGGTCTCGTCGGACAGCTGCGCGCCACCCAGAATCTCACCCGACTCGCCCAGTACACCACGCAACTCTACGAAGGACTCGAGCGCGAGACCGGGCAGGCCACGGGCTTCAGGCAGGTCGGCTCCATCGCGGTGGCGGCGAGCGACGCGCGGTTTGAAGAGCTCAAACGCGGCGCATCGATGGCCCGATGCTTCGGGCTCGAGGTGCAGATCCTCTCGCCCGGCGCTGCGAGAGAGCGCTGGCCGCTGCTCTCGACGGATGATCTGGTCGGCGCGGTGTTTCTGCCGAAGGACGGCCAGACGAATCCGGTCGACACGACCCAGGCGCTTGCCCGGGGCGCACGCCGCGGCGGCGTCGGTATCGTCGAAGACCTCAGGGTAACTGGTATCCAAAGCGAGCGCGGGCGAGTGCTTGGTGTCGCGACCGAGGCCGGCGAGGTGCGCGCGGATGTCGTCGTGAACTGCGCGGGCATGTGGGCGCGCGAGGTCGCCGGATGGGCAAATGCCAGCGTGCCCCTGCACGCGGCCGAGCACTTCTATATCGTGACACAGCCGATACGCGGATTGTCCTCCGGGCTGCCGATCCTGCGCGATGCCGACGCCTGCTCGTATTTCAAGGAGGACGCCGGGAAGCTTCTGGTCGGATGGTTCGAGCCGCGCGCGAAACCCTGGGGGGAAGCCGGAATCCCCGCGAGCTTCGCCTTCGATCAGCTGCCTGCAGATCTGGCCCACATCGAGCCGCTCTTCGCGCAGGCCATGCACCGTGTGCCCGTGCTGGAATCCGTCGGCGTCCAGGTGTTCTTCAACGGACCGGAAAGCTTCACACCCGACGACCGGTACCTGCTCGGCGAAGTGCCGGAGCTGCGCGGCCTGTACGTCGCGGCCGGCTTCAACTCGATCGGCATACAATCGGCGGGCGGTGCCGGTAAGGTTCTCGCGGACTGGATTGTCGATGGCCATCCGCCCTTCGACCTGTGGGATGTCGATATCCGCCGCTGCGCGGCGTTTCAGCGCAACAAGCGCTACCTGCGTGACCGCACCGTCGAGACACTCGGGCTGCTCTATGCCATGCACTGGCCTTTCCGCCAGCCGGAGACGGCTCGCGGAGTGCGCAAGTCCGCGCTGCACGACCGCCTGGCCGCCGCCGGCGCATGCTTCGGCGAGGTGGCGGGCTTCGAGCGCGCCAACTGGTTCGCTGCCGCGGGCACCGAGCCGCGCTACGAGTACAGCTACGGCCGCCAGAACTGGTTCGAGCAGTCGGCCGCCGAGCACCGGGCCGTACGGCAGGAGGTGGGGCTCTTCGACCAGTCCTCGTTCGCCAAGTTCGTGCTGAAGGGCGCGGATGCCACAGCAGTGCTCGGGCGGATGTGCGCCAACGAGGTCGACGTTCCGATCGGCAAGGTCGTGTACACGCAGTGGCTGAATGAGCGCGGTGGCATCGAAGCCGATCTCACGGTCACGCGCGAGGCCGAAGACGCCTACCTGATCGTCAGCTCGTGCGCGACCCAGACGCGCGATTTCAACTGGCTGTGTCGCAGCATTCCGGATGCAGCGCGCGCCGTTGCAGTGGATGTCTCCTCGGGATACGCGGTGCTCGGCCTGATGGGGCCGCGCAGCCGTGATCTCCTCGCAACGCTGACCGACGCTGACCTCTCGAGCACTGCGTTTCCGTTCGCCACATCGCAGATCATCGATCTGGGCTACGCTCGCGTGCGCGCGGGCCGAATCACCTACGTCGGCGAGCTCGGGTACGAGCTGTACATTCCAACCGAGTTTGCGCAGTCCGTTTACGATGAGATCATCGCCGCGGGCCAGGCCTTCGGACTGCGCCTCGCGGGCTACCACGCGCTCAACAGCCTGCGCATGGAGAAGGCCTATCGCCATTGGGGTCACGACATCTCGGACGAGGACACGCCGCTCGAGGCGGGACTGCACTTCGCCGTTGCATGGAAGAAGCCCCGGGGGTTCGTTGGCCGCGAGGCGCTCGAGCGGCAACGCGAGGCAGGTCTGCGACGCCGACTCGTTGCAGTCGCGCTCGAGCGCACCGATCGCATGCTCTATCACAATGAGCCGGTCTGGCGGAACGGCGAGCTCGTCGGGCGAATCTCCTCGGCGATGTTCGGCCACACCATCGGCGCTGCGCTCGGTCTTGGCTACCTCGCGAACGGTGGCGCGCCGGTGAGCCCGGAGTGGATTGCAGCGGGTCGTTACGAGGTCGAGGTCGCTGACGAGCGCATCGCCGCGCGGGTGTCGCTGCGGCCTTTCTACGATCCGGCGAGTGAGCGGGTGAAACAGTGACCCGTGCAGGGCGCGGGGAGCGTACGGCAGGACCTGCGCGCTCGAGCGTGCGGCGAGTGCCGCGGTGAGCGCATAGATGAAGAGCCAGACGCGAGTCGCGGTCATCGGTGGCGGCGCGGTGGGCTGCAGCGTGCTGTACCACCTCACAAGGCTCGGTTGGACCGATGTCGTACTGCTCGAGCGCGATGAGCTCACCTCAGGCTCGACCTGGCACGCGGCGGGCAACTGCCCGAACTTCTCGACGTCCTGGAGCATCCTCAAGCTGCAGCGCCATTCGACCGAGCTGTACGCGAGGCTTGCGCAGGAAGTCGGCTACGACATCAACTACCACCTCACCGGCAGCATCCGTCTCGCGCACACAGCCGACCGAGTCGATGAGTTCCGCCATGTCGTTGCACAGGCACGCGCGCAGGGAACGGACTTCGAGCTCCTCTCCTCCGCGCAGATCAAGGCGCGCCATCCGTTCCTCGAGCTCAATGACATCCGCCTCGGACTCTGGGACCCGGGCGATGGCGATATCGATCCGGCGCAGTTGACACAGGCGCTCGCCAAGGGCGCGCGCGATCTCGGTGCCGCGGTCTACCGGCACACCCGCGTGACCGCCATCCGTGAGCTCGCCTCGGGCGGCTGGCGCATCGAGACGACGGCCGGATCGATCGACACCGAGTACGTGATCAACGCGGCCGGCTACCGGGGCGCAGAGGTCGCGGCAATGCTCGGCGAGTACCTGCCGATGGTGACGCTCTCTCACCAGTACCTGGTCACGGATGATATTCCGGAGCTCATCGAGCGCGGCACGGCGCGGCTGCCGCTGGTGCGCGACCCCGACGTCAGCTACTACCTGCGCCAGGAACGTCATGGCTTGCTCCTCGGCCCGTATGAGTCCCGCGCCCAGGCTCACTGGCTCGATGGCCTGCCGGGTGAATTCGCACACCAGCTCTTCGCCGATGACCTCGGGCGCATCGAGAGCTACATCGAGGCCGCCTGTGCGCGCATGCCGATCCTCGGATCAGTGGGCGTCAAGCGGGTGATCAACGGGCCGATCCCGTACGCACCGGACGGCAATCCACTCATGGGCCCGGCCGCCGTAGGGCGCAACTTCCTCCATTGCTGTGCGTTCACCTTCGGCATCGTCCAGGCCGGCGGTGCGGGGCGCATCATCGCGGAATGGGTGGTCAACGGCGAGCCGGACTGGGACGTCTGGCCACTCGACTGCCGTCGTTACCTGCCCTTCGCCAACCGCGCCTACTCCCTCGCGAAGGCGCTCGAGACGTATGAAAACGAATACGCCGTCGCTTACCCACTGGAGGAGCGTCCCGCAGGCCGCCCGGCGAAAACGTCTCCCCTCTACGATCGACTGCGCGCGCGGGGCGCCGTGTTCGGTGCGCGCGGTGGCTGGGAGCGTGCGCTGTACTACGCGCGATCGGCTGATCCAGCCGGCACCGAATGCTCGTTCCGCCGACCGCACTGGCATCACGCCGTTGCACGCGAATGCGCCGCGGTCGCCTCCGCAGTCGCGCTGCTGGAGCTGCCTGGGTTTACGAAATTCGAGGTCGCAGGCGCTGGCGCCGCCGCCTGGATCGATCATCTGGTGGCGGGGGCGCTGCCGCGTCTCGGCCGCACCGCGCTCAGTTATTTCTGCTCACCGCGCGGCGGTATCGTGAGCGAGATGACCGTCTCGCAGCTGGCAGAAGAGCGGTTCTGGCTGATCTCCGCCGCGGCCGGCGAGCGGCACGATGAGCACTGGCTCACGAGTCACCTGTCGCATCGCTTCGGTCGCCTCACTCTCGCCAACCTCACCCCGCGCTTTGGCACGCTCATCCTGGTCGGTCCGCGCTCGCGTGAGCTGCTGGCGCGCGTCACGGACACGGACCTGTCGAATGACGCCTTTCCATGGCTCGCGGTGCGCACGATTCCGATCGCTTACACCGAGGCGCTCGCCATGCGCGTCAACTACGTCGGTGAGCTCGGCTGGGAGCTGCACGTACCGGTCGAGCACCTGCTGGCCGTGCACGAACTGTTGGTCACGGCTGGCCGCGCCTTCGGGCTCGCGCACTTCGGTCTCTACGCCATGGATAGTCTCAGACTCGAGAAGTGCTACCGCAGCTGGAAGGCGGACCTCACCACCGAGTACACGCCGCTCATGGCCTCGCTCGGGCGTTTCGTGCGGCTCGATAAGGAGGCGGACTTCATCGGGCGTGAGGCGCTGCGCCGGGAGGCTGCCGCAGGTCCCAAGGAGCGCTTCGTGCCGCTGCTGGTCGAGGCCGGCGATGCGGACGCGGCGGCCGTCTCCATCGTCTACCGTGGCGCCGAGAGGGTCGGTCTGGTCACCTCCGGCGGATATGGCTACCGGGTGAACCGCAGCATCGCGCTCGCCTACGTGCGCGCCGATCTCACCGAGCCGGGTATCGAACTCGAGGTGGAGATCCTTGGTGAACGCCGCCCCGCACTCGTCGGGCGCGAGCCGCTCTACGACCCGCACAACCTGCGCCTGCGGTCCTGAGGGGCAATTTACTTGGCTTTGCGCGGAGGTAACATAGCCTGACCGCCCAGGGGCAATCTCATTCGAGGGAGTTGTGACGGCACCATGATCGGCAAACAGGCACTCATCGTTCGGCCTGCGTTTTGGTTGTACGGGCTCGCAACCGTACTGATTCTTACCGCGGTGGTCGCGACCATTGCGTGGATGGGGCCGCTGCCACCCAAGGTCGTCACCATGAGCACGGGGACTCCGGGCAGCGATTTCGATCTGTACTCCCGGGAATACCAGGCCATCCTGAAACGCTCCGGCGTCCAGCTGCGTCTCCTGCCTTCTGCAGGCTCCGTCGAAAACCTCAGGCGGCTGGATGATCCCCGATCGGGAGTCGCCATCGCGTTCGTGCAAGGCGGGCTCACGAGCGAAGCACAGTCGCCTGAGCTCGAATCGCTCGGAACCATGTTCTATCAGCCATTCTGGTTGTTCGTGCGTCGCGAGATCCCAATGACGCGCCCCGAGGACCTGCGCAGCAAGAGGATCGCGATCGGACCGCAGGGCAGTGGTACGCGTGAATTGACGAAAAGGTTCCTTGCACTGAATGGCATCGATGAAGGCCTGTTGCAACTGCTGCCGCTGGCCGCGGCCGAGGCAGGGGAAGCACTGCTGCACGGTGAGATCGACGGGGCTGCGATGGTGGCATCGTGGGACACCGCCATCGTGCGGCGTCTGCTCGACTCAGCGGATGTCAACCTCGTGGGCGCCCCCCGCGCCGACGCCTACGCTGCCTTGAACCCGTACTTCACCAAGCTCGTTCTCCCGACCGGGGTAGGCAACCTCGCCACTAACCGTCCGCCAAGCGATGTGACTCTCGTAGCCACCGACGCCAGTCTGATCGTCCGTAAGGACCTGCACCCCGCCGTCCAATATCTGTTGCTGGAGGCCGCGACAGAAATCCACTCCGCGGGCGGGCTCTTTCGGAAAGCGGGCCAGTTCCCGGCACCCGAGCGCGTCGATCTGCCAATCTCCAGGGACGCGCGGCTGTACTACAAGTCCGGTCCCCCCCTCCTGCAGCGCTATCTGCCCTACGCCATCGCGGTCCTGGCAAGCAGGCTTCTGTTGCTCCTGATCCCGGTGATCGGCGTCGCTTACCCCTTGCTCCGCACCGCTCCGGCGCTTTATAGCTGGAGCATGCGCCGGCGGATCTTCCGGCTCTACGGAGAACTCAAGTACATCGAGGTCGAGCTGGACGCTAAGGGTGACATTCCGGCCGAAGACCTGTTGGCGCAGCTGCAGCGACTCGAGGAGCGAGCGAACCATCTGCAGGTGCCATTCGCCTTCGCACACTTCTTATATCAGCTGCGCAATCATATCGCCCTGGTGCGCGCACGGATCGAGGCGGTCGCGTCGCGGCCGGCTCAAGCATCGGGCGAAGGTTCCTCCATGGCCGGACTTCGCGCATCCTCGCCCCGCACCGGCTCCGGCTGAGGTTTGCCTGGAACGAGTAATCGCATGAGGCGAATGCTCCTGACGGCTGCGCTTTCCGTCGCGCCCGTCTTCTTCGGTGCTGCCGCAGCGGCCGGAAAGTCTCCATGGCCGACTCACGGCTGGAGCCACGCAATCCCGACCAGTGTCGGACTCGACGAGACCATTCTCGCGGCCCTCGATCATGACATCGCGAACGGCAAGTACAGTCTCGTCGACAGCTTCCAGGTGTTCCGCTGCGGCACCGAGGTCTACAGCCGCAAGTACGAGCACGATTACGCGAAGCTCTACGGGAAGGAGGCCAGGACCAAAGGTCCGCTGAACGCGCGACTCACTGGCCGCTACAACTATTTCGACCCGGCCTGGCACCCGTACTACCACGGTACCGACCTGCATACGATGCAGTCGGTCAGCAAGACCGTGACCTCGGTGATCATCGGTATCGCCATGACGCGCGGCGACTTCAAAGCGGGCCTCGATACCCCGGTCCTCAGCTATTTCGATGTATCCAAAGTCAAGAACGTCGATGAGCGCAAGCGTCGCATGACGCTGCAGCACGTGCTGACGATGACCACCGGGCTCGACTGGGTCGAGGACGTCCCTTATGACGATCCGCGCAGCGATTCGAGCCTGATGGAGGCGACCGACGACTGGGTGCGGTACGTGATCGACAAGCCGATGGAGCACGAACCTGGAAGCGTGTTCACATATAGCAGCGGTGCCACGGAATTGCTCGCCTACATCTTCGAGAAGGAGACCGGTCAGGACATCGACGCCTACGGCGAGAAGTACCTGTTCGCGCCGCTCGGCATCAGGCACCACTGGAAGCGTACCTATCTCGGGGTCGTCGACACCGAAGGTGGCCTTTATCTGAACGGTGCGGATCTGGCAAAAATCGGCTACCTGTACCTGAACGACGGCGTCTGGGACGGGAGACGGCTCATTTCCGAGGCGTGGATCCGGCAATCCCTGACGCCGGCGATCGACAGCGGTTGGCAGGGACTGAAGTACGGACTCCAGTGGTGGCTGCAACCGCTAGAGGACGGAAAGGAATACGTCTGGCACGCCATCGGCATCGGCGGTCAGCGGCTGATGGTGTTCCCGTCACAACAGCTGATCGCAACCTTCACCGGTTGGGACATCCTCGAGGACCCTGCAATCGACACCGAGCTCGCCGACCGCCTGCAGACCGCGGTGCGCAGCGCTGCTTGCCGCGAACCCGCGCACTGAGTGTGGCCTGCACTGCCGCACCGGAGCGTGGCCGCAACCTGCGCGCCGACCCAGGGGCCCTGACGATTCGCGCTGCTACACGCTGCGATCGTGTTAGGTCAGAATACGGCAGCCAACAGGAGAGCGCCTTTGAAAATCATCATCGAGATCATCGGATGGGCTGCCGCGGTGATGATGCTGTCTGCGTACGTGCTGCTGACGACCGGCCGGTTGCGCTCGCTCTCTCCGGCCTACCAATGGCTCAATGTTCTCTCGGGCGCCGGGTTCATCGTCAACAGCGGCTGGAATGGCGCCTATCCGTCCGCCTTTCTCAACTTCATCTGGATGGGAATTGGGCTCTTTGGCCTCTTCAGGGGGGCGCGCGTGCAGCCCGGGTCTGCGGCTTAACGGAAGCGCCCGTGGCTGGTCTTTCGATGGATTTCGCAGGTTCGGTGCGGAATAGGCGTCGCGCCACCAGCAGCGCCACGACCGCACCCGCGAGCTGCGCAATGACGAATCCCGGGACGTCGGCCGGCCGGATCCCCGAGAACGTATTCGACAGCGAGCGCGCGATGGTGATGGCCGGATTGGCAAACGAGGTCGAGGCGGTAAACCAATAGGCTGCGCCGATCCACGCCGCGACCATCCAGGCTGCATCCTGGGGTCGCCGGTGCCCAACGACGACCAGGACTAACCCGAATGTGGCCACGGCCTCCGCCAGCCATTGGCTTGGACCGGTCCGCACGCGTGCGGATGTCTGTAGCCACGGCAGATCGAACATCGCATGGGCGAGAAGCGCCCCGAGGCAACAACCAAGGATTTGAACGACGGCATAGGCGCCCACCTCTTTCCAAGGGAGCGAACCGCGCAGGCCCTGCACCAGGGAAACCGCCGGGTTGAAGTGCGCGCCGCTGACCGGCCCCAATAGCGCAATCAGCGTGGCCAGCACTGCCACCGTCGCCGCGGTGTTCGCGAGCAGCGCGATCGCCAAATTGCCCCCGGCCAGGCGCTCGGCCATGACGCCGGAACCCACGACTGTCGCCGCCAGGAGCAACGAGCCGACCCCCTCCGCGGCCACGCGTCGCGGCAGGTTCATGTCGTGCTGGAAGCCGGCGGCGTCTTGCCGATCGCGTCCAGGTGCTCCTGCAGCTTGATCCGATCGAGCGAAGCAAGCGGCAGGCTGGTGAAGATCTTGATACGGTTGTCGAGCGCCTTGAACGTGTCTCGGAACGCCACC
>Ga0210384_10002966_pt1 | contig 20112 bp, 26 predicted proteins | sample IncBWH2MmetaG_FD_160574 | JGI IMG/M metagenome (GOLD analysis project Ga0210384, IMG submission 160574) | Forest soil microbial communities from Barre Woods Harvard Forest LTER site, Petersham, Massachusetts, United States - Inc-BW-H-2-M | ecosystem: Environmental > Terrestrial > Soil >...
TCAGCCGTGTAACGGCCATGGCCGTCCCGATGCCGATGAGTGCGCCGGCAAGCGCCAGCAGAAGTCCACGCCGCACGACAAGCCGCATCAGTTCGCGCCTTTGCGCACCAAGGGCCATGCGAATACCCAGCTCTCGGGTGCGCCGCGCCACTTCGTACGACAGCAATCCATACAGGCCGATGCACGCCAGTATCAGGGCGAGGAAGGCAAAGAAGCTCGACAGGCGGGACATGAGCCGCTCCTGATAGAGCGTCTGCTCAATCTGCTGGGTCTGCGTCCGCACATCGAAGAGAGGCACGTTGTTGTCGGCCTGCGCAACGATGTCCCGCACCTGTTTCACCAATGCCGTGGGGTCGCCGGCAGTACGCAACTCGAAGTGGGCGCTGTTGCCCACCAAGGGCAGAAACATGGTGGGCACGACATCGCGCCGCAACCTAGCGTATTTGGTGTCGGCGGCAATGCCGACGATGAGATAGCCAGGCTGCGGTCCCGTTGCCGGCTCATCTTCTTGTTTATTTCCCATGTGCCGTCCCACGGGATTCTGGTTGGGGAAGTACTTCCTGGCAAACGCCTGATTCACGAGAACCGGCACGGAAGCTGGCTGCGGCTCGGTTTTTGGATGCACGGCCTTTTCTGGATTGCCGGATGCGGCAGCCGCCTCCGATACCGTCATCGCCGCGTTCGTCGCCTCTGCCGAAGCAAAGTCGGCAGGCGTGAACACGCGGCCGGCAAGGACGGGAATGCGCATCGTTCGAAAGAAGTCCAGCCCCACCTGGAGCGTCGCGGTGTTGGCATTCGATTTGGGGGGCGCATCGTCGAGGTGCACGTCTTCGGCTGACCAGCTTTGGCTCAAGAGCGCGTCCTCGGAATAGCTGGCAGACACCACGCTGGGGAGCGCTTCGAACCGCTCCTGCAACTGCCGGTAGAGCTGTACCGTTTGGCGGTCTGTGTATCCAGCCAGGCTGGGATGTATGCCAAAGAGCAACACGTTGTGCGTGTCGAAACCCGGATCGAGCGTCTGCAGCTTATGCAGGGTGCGCACCAGCAGGCCCGCGCCGACCAGCACAACCACCGAGAGCGCCACCTGTGCCACCACCAGTGCGTCGCCGAGCCGGACACGCCGTCCGCCCTGCGATGCGCCGCCGGGGATAGACGACGCATTCTCCCTGAGCGATGGTGTAAGGTCGGCTCGCGCGCTGCGGAAGCTGGGCGCAAGACCGCACAGAATGCCCGTGGCGAGCGTAACGCCGCCGGTGAACGCCAGCACGCGCCAGTCCGGAGCGATCACAAACGGGAAGGCCTGATCGAGGCCGCTGGAGATCAACTTGGTAAGAGCGCGCACGCCCCAGACGGCAACCAGAATGCCGAGCGCACCGCCGGTGGCTGCCAGCACCAGGCTCTCGGTCAGGAGCTGCCGCGCAATCCGCGCTCGTCCGGCGCCCAGCGCCTGGCGCATCGCCAGTTCCTTCTGCCGATTGGCAGAGCGCGCCAGAATCAGGCCAGCCACGTTGGCGCAGGCGATCAGCAGAACGAACCCCACTGCGGTCATGATGAGTTCGAGCATGGCTGCAATCTGGCTGCTCTCGCCGTTCAAGGCCTCTCGCGCCGGCAAAAGCCGGAGAACGGGCTGGTCGCCATCGCTGAAGATCGGCTTGGCGGCATCCAGCACTTCCGCGCGGTAGAGTGTGGTCGCCTCAGCCTGGGCCTGCTCGACCGAAACGCCCGGCTGGAGCCGGCCGGCCAGGACGACCCACCAGATCGCCGGATCGGTCAGCGAGTACTCTGTTCCCCACCTTTCGTTTTGCACGCGCTTCGCAAGCGACAGCGGCATGAAAAAGTCCTGGCTCTTGCCGGGCGTCAGGCTGGTGAAGCCCGGCTCGGCCACGCCCACGATGGCGACATCCACGTTGTTGAGGCGGACCGCGCGGCCCACGGCGGCGGGGTCGGCTCCAAAAGCGCGCTGCCAATAGCCGTAGTCCAGGACAATGGCCGGCGATGCAGCAGGCGCATCGTCGGCAGGGCTCAGCGGCCGTCCCAGGATTGTCTTTGCGCCGACGGTCGAGAAGTAATCGCCCGAAACATACTCGCCGCGCGCGATATTGGCCGGCCCGTTGCCGCTGAAACCCACTTCAAAAGGACCCGCAAACGCCGTCACGCCGGAAAATGTGTTCGTGTGGCTGCGCAGAGCCTCATAAAATGGCACGGAGAATGCGCACTCCATCGTGTGGTCATCGTCGTCGCAATCGCCATAGGTGCTGTGTCCACGCAGCTTCGGCTCATGATGCGCATTCCAGCCAAAGATCACCAGGCGCTGCGGGTCTTCCGCCGGCAGCGATTTGAACATCACCGCGTCGATGACGCTGAAGATCGCGGTATTGGCACCGATGCCAAGCCCCAGCGTGAGGATTGCGACGGCGGCAAAACCCGGCGATTTTGCCAGCATCCGCAGTGCATAACGCAGGTCTTGTACCGTCTGTTCGATCCATAGCAGCGATCGCTCGTCGCGATGCGCCTGCATTGCCTGTTCCACGCCGCCATAAGCGCGCTTCGCGGCCAGCCGGGCTTCTTCCGGCGACATGCCCCGGCGTTCGAAATCGTCGGCCAGCAAGATAAGATGCGACGCAACCTCGCGTGCCAGCTCTTCTTCGACACGATTGTTGCGGAAAAGATCGCGGAACTTGGACAGCATTCGTCTGGAACGCGACATGACCGTTACTCCTCTGCCAGTAGCTTTTCAACCAGGCCGGACATCTGACGCCAGCGCGCGGTCTCGCCATCAAGTGCCTTCAATCCCGCTTTCGTGATGGCATAGTATTTTGCTTCGCGGTTGTTCTCCGTCTTGCCCCAGGAGGCGCGCGTCCAGCCGTGCTGTTCCAGCCGCACAAGGGCCGGATAGATGGTCCCCTGGTTGAGATTCAGGGCGTCCTCCGAAACCTGCTGGAGCCGGTTGGCAATGCCATACGCATGCTGCGGCCCCATCGTGGCGAGAGTGCGCAGGATCATGAGATCGAGTGTGCCTTGGAGAATATTGGCGTGCATCTTCTTCACTTGGTAATCAAGTGAACATCTTGTTCACTTGATTGTCAAGTGGAAACCGCAGGATGTAATTCCTCTGGAAAAAGGGCGGAGCCAGCCAGCAGGCGCCTAAGACACCACGACGCGCCATCAACCCAGTTGCGAGACCGCAGGCTTCGCTGCAATGATGGAGCACGGAAGCGCATGCGGTCCGGTGATCGTCCCGGTCTTCAAATGCGAAAGAACGGGTAGGCCGGATTGGAATCGAAGGGCTTGTGCGGTCCCGTACGTACATCTTTGTACTCGGTTGTGCCACGCCGGAATCGCTGCGCGCACTAGGGCGTGCACTAAGGGGGGGAGGACCGCTTTAGTCTTTGGTCTCAGGGGAACGCCGAGGGCCCATTTCCTTCACGGCCAGCCGAATGCCTAGGGCGACGAGAAGCAGCACGCAGAGGGACAGAATCGCCAGATCAAGCATAGTAGGGAACGTCTTCATCTCCGAGCTCAAGATCCCGCGAATGGACCACAGCGAGAAGAAGAACGATGCGACCGCCGTGGGAAGCGAGTCCGTCCGAACGAAGAACGCGATGCCGATTACAAACAGAAAGGCCGCGCCCACCAAGACGACCGCCGTCAGCTGCACGAGCGGATTGCGCTCCACTTCGAAGGATATGTGAACCTTGCCCGAACTCACCTGAGGAGCCTTGACGGTGCTGCAAGCGAGGTCGAAGCTCGGGTTGCGGTTGCGAATCCAGAAGTTGTTCAGCGGGACGGCGGGGTCCCACGACAGGTCAAAGTCGAACTTCGCCGAGTCGAACGGAAAATCTCGGTGAGCTCCCGAGACGCGGTTTAGGTTCATCTCCGGGCGCCCCTTCGGCCAGAGAGTCTGCGCGAGAGGGTCGTAGAGGAGGTCCATGTCGACGAAATTAGGCGCGTAAAGGCCATTGCCCGACTCGATCAACCTGAGGTGGACGGGGTCTTTCCCGCTTTTGCTCCCCAGATTCACGAATACCGTTCCGTTGAAAATACGCTCAATCGGGTGCTGATCTAGGAGGGTAATTTCGAGGTAGGAAAGATTCTCGTCCACGACGCCTGGCCCCACTGCGCACTTGATGTCCGCGGCGTCGTGGGAGCGGAGCGCGGAATCCAGAGCAAAGCAGAACCACGCGCCGGCCGCGACTGAGGCAGCGAAGCAGATGACCCTGAAGACGGTAGCGCGCGGGATTCTCGGCAAGCTGAGGTTCCAGGCCATTGACAACTGCTTATACCACTTCTACGGTCTCGGAACTACAACTTCCACGCTTGGGGGCCTAAGAGAAAAGGCCCCGATTTCTCGGGGCCTTCTCGGTCATTCGCTCCCCTCCTCTACCTGAGCCGAGGCCTGCTAGTTGGCGACGGCTGACGGAGATGAAAAGAAGAGACTCCGCGGGGAGGCCGCAAGCTTGGTTTCTTTTTAAGCCGCCCTTTTCTTCGGCTTGGGTTCGGGCTTGGGTTCGGGCTTGGGTTCGGGCTTGGGTTCGGGCTTCTTGGAGATGGCCGCGAGGGACCAGACCAAGAAGGCCAGCCCCCCGTAGGCCATCAATATGGCGGCGGCGATTTGGTAGTCGGTCACGCGGCCCCCATCCCGGAGGAAAGGCGGCGGCGAGTCAGCTCGCACCCGGCCACCCACAGGATCGCCAGCTCCTCCTCGCTGGCGCAGTCCGCCTCGCAGCGGGCCACGAGGTAGCGGACCATGTTCTTGAGGTCGTCGTCGGAGAAGCCCGCCCATCCGTCTGCTTGGGCCATGCGGCTCTCGTACGCCTCGATGGTCTTCTGCAGGGCCGTCATGCGCTCCTCCTTCCCGCCGGAGAGGCGTCCGTCAGCGACGTGAGAGGCCTCCACCATAAGAGGGTCCCCGCTGGCTGAGGGAGTTGGCGGTGGTCTTGGGAGACGAACCAGCGGGCCACTTGGGTGAGCTGGTCGTCGGACGCGAGGCACGTGGTCCACGCGTCGCCCAGCCCCTTGTGGGCGGAGATGGACCCCAGCTTGACGTCGTGGTCTTGAGCTGCCTTGATAGCGGCTTCGACGGGACCCTTAATTGTCAACCGCAACATGTGACCTCTCTTCCTCCGCCATCCTCTCGGCGGCTGCCATATTGGCGGTTTTCCAGGCGGCGTCCGAGCGGGCGTCCGCCTTCTTCCACCAGCGGGCTATGAGTTTGTCGGGGGCGAAGAACTTCTTGATCTTGGCGTCGCGGCGACGCTTGGCTACGAGCGCGGCGGCCAAAAGAAAAAGCCCCATCGCCACGAGGCCGACGGGGTCCGGTTCTGCGAACAGCAACAGCGATAGAATTCTAGAAGCTTGCATAGTTCTCCTCCTTTGAGAACTGTGTCGGTTAGGGGATGGCGGGCAGTTCTAGCTGCTCGCCGTTCCCGTTATTGTTTCGGGCAAGCTCTTACGCCGCCTTGGTCGGCTCGGCGGCTTGGATTTTCTCGGTGGCGTCGATCGTGGCCTTGAGGTTCTTTGCCGACTTCTCGGGGCGCTTGAGTTCCTTCGACTTCTTCTCGGGGCGCTTGGCCTTAGCTGGGGCCTTGGCCGTCGCCTTCTTCTCGCTGGTCGCCTTCAGCCATCCGCCGACCCGAAGCTGGGCGACCCACCATTTCGTGTTGTTCGGCTTCACGCTCTTGAGCCCCTTCACCACGTCGGCCGTGGTAGCCCCGCTGTGAGCCTTGACGTATTCCCAAACCTTGAGGGCCTGCCCTTCTTTTTCCATCTGCTTCGATGTCACGGTGTATGTCTTAGCCATCTTGTTTTCCGCCTCCTCAGGTCGGATGCGAACAATCATGCCGTGAAACTCGGGGTTTCCAGCGCGCTTCTTTTCCTCTGCCTGAGAGGTGCTTTCAATCAGTTTTTCTTCTTTGCGTTGACGCCGCCACGGGAAGGGAAAATAACTTTTACGCAGTGAAAGCAGCTGCCGGGGACCCCAAGGCTGCAGTGGTGAAGATCAAACAAGAAGGCCGCCGATTTCTCGGCGGCCTAATCTCCGGAGCGTTCGCCGGAGGCGCCTCGTTTAGCGTGACGGGAGAACAAGGTGAAACCCGTCCAGGATCGTCCCCCTGGCAGGGCAGCAAACAATTCCCGCGCGCATTGGCGGGACTACTAAAGCGAAAACGGATTGTGGGAACTGTGGAACCCGCTCTGGTCGCCCGGCGCGACGCGGCGGTTCGGGTCCGAGATGGACTCGAACTCGACCATCGCCTTGTACTCCTCGGACTCCATGAGCTTCTTCGCCAGAGCCCCAGATGTGGCGACCTGGGCCTTGTTGCGGTCGATTCTCGATTCGAGAGCCTCCGCCTCGTCCTTGGCCTTCGCCGCCTTCTTCTGCAGGCGCCTGATGCCCTCGTCGCGGTGGTGGCTCGGCCCGTACTTGTCCAGCCTCTCTATTCCGGCGTTCGCCTCGGACGCGGCGAGCTTGGCCTGGGCCAGCTGCGGCTCCAGCTTGGCCACAGTCTCCTTGGCGTCCCTGACGCGGGCCTTCAAATTAGACAGGTCGCGGCTCATCGCCACGAAGTCCCCGTCGTCCAACTGGCGCTTGGGCCTTCGCGCCACGATTTCGGCCACGCCGGCGGCGACGGCCTCCAACTGGCCCACGTTGCGGTTGAGCTGCTCCTCCGCCTGCTCCCTGTCGTTCACCACCGTGTATGACATGCGTTTCCTCCTGGAAATTTTGGGGGCGGATATAGAGCCGCCCTTCTCTGGCGAAATCTGCGGAGCCGATGCTTCGCCACGCTTCGGTCCTGGACACCCCTCTCCCGCCGCTGCGAGGCGGAAAAGGCCCGCCAGGCTCGGGGTGAACTTTTATTCGACGAGCAGCTGGGCCACGAGCGCGTCGTGGCGCCGGGCGGAGTCCTCGGCCACGGGCGCGATGCCGGACTGCTCGCTCAGCATGGCGTTCCTCCAGCCTTCTAAGCTTGGCTCTTGCCCGGCGAAGATGGCGGCCTCGCCCTCGCTGAAGCCGATTCTCATGAGGCTGTCCATGAGGCGCTTCTCGCTGGCCTGGCGCTTGGACGGCGCGGCCAGGGCGATGGCCTTGGCCAGGTCCTTGGCCCTCAGCTCCAGGCACTTGTTGCCGGCCCAGCTTTCCCGTAGTTCTTCCAGGAGGACGAAGCCCCCTTCCGTTTCCCTAAGCTCGTCCTCAAGCTCCTTGACCGCTGCCTCTATCGGCGACCCCACTTCCTTGACCTTGACCCACATGGCGTTTCTCCTTGTTCGAGCGCCTGGCGCTCGAAGAATTCTTTGAGGCCGAGGCGGCGGCGACCCTTTCGCTCCGCCCCGGCTGGCCGCTCATCTATTATCTTGCCGCGCTTGCGGCGAAGCTGCGGCGCGATAGCCTGTCCGCGGCCTTGTTCATCTTTTCCCGCGATGACCCTGACGGGAACCACCTGCCGCCGCCCTTGACGAGCCACCCGAGCAGGTCGACATCCTCGACCCGCGTCCAAATGCCTCCGTCCACCTGGAAGAACACGCCGCCGCTACCGAGCATCGCCTTGCCCCTCTTGGCGCCCTTCATCGAGGCGCCGGAGTTCTCCTTGGCCTCGGCCACCACGGAGTCGGTCGAGCGCTTCTGCCAGAAGGCCGTGGGCGACGAGGCCGGCTTGGGCAAAACGGGGGCGCAGAGGCGGCAGCGCGCGCCGCTGTGGCTCGCCCTCGAATGTCTTCTCGCGCTCCTTGGTCGTGGGGACGGGCGAGCTTGCGCGGATCTTCCTGCGGCAGGCCTTGCGCGCGTAGTCGCTCAGCGGAGGGTCGAAAATCTTGTACGGCGGAAAGCTCACCAGCAGATGACCCTGTCTCAGGCTCGCGTTGGGCGCGTCGAACAGCTTCACGCCGATCACTCCCTTGCCCTTCCTCACTCCGTCAACAGCCATGTTTGTTTTCTCCTTTTGCAGCTTCTTCCATCTTTGGCAGTGTTCTCTGCCGTCATCCGGCATATTCCCTCCTCCTTCACCACCCGTTGGGGAAGTCGAACGGACCTTCCTCCTCGTTCATCTCCGAGAGCTCTGGCACCGCTCTGGCGAGCAGCTCGGCCATCACGCGCACGCCAAGCGGCGACTTCGGGTCGACGCCCTCCGCGGCCAGAGCGTCGGCTATGAGCGTGGCCTCGGCCATCGTCTTCTCGTAGACCCCCTTGACGTACGTCCTGCGCGCGGCCCTCTTCCTGGCCGCCTGGGACAGCTCCTCCGCGGCCCTGGCTATCGCCTTCCTCAGGTCTAAGCTCATCTCGCCCCCGTTATGTCGACGGTCTTCCAGTGCCCGGCCGCCTTCCCGTGCGTCCGCACCTTTATGTCGTTCTCCGCGCAAAGCTTCAGGAAGAACGCGTCCTCCCCCACGGTGGCGGGGCTCAGCAGCGTCTCGCTCTTCTCGTCGTGGACCCACTTGAACCAGGGCCCCTTGCCGAGCCTCTCCCAAACCCGCCGCTTGATCGCCATCATCGAGCAGTACGCCACCATCTTGGGGATGCCGGCTACGATCGCCGCGGTCGGCACGCTCACGACCCAAGCGCCAGAGGCCTCGGCCTCGGCCACCACGTCCAGCAGCTCGAACGGGGCGGATTTGGTCGTTGTCCACCATCACCGCCCAGTCCATGCCCGCGTCCCGCGCCGCCGCGACCACGATGTTCCGCGCGGCGTCCCAGGGGCGAGCGTCGCGGACCGGGAAATAGGAAACGTCGAAGCGCTTGTCTTGGGCCGCGCGCCAGAGGTTCACGGACAAATCCGGGCAGACCCATTGGCCGCGCTCCCTTCCCGTCAGCACGGCCAGCAGCACCTTGGTCCTCGCGCTCACAGGCCCCTCCTGGCGCAGGTCGCGCCCCATTCGGTGCACCGCCAAATCCCCTCCCCGTAGCTGTAGACGATCAGCTCCCTGGCCTCCAGCGACCGCAGCGCCTTGACGAACTCCTCGTCGTCCTTGTGGCGCGTCACGCGCGAGGCCAGTTGGGACGCGGGCATGGGCCAGTTGCGGGCGAGCGCGTTCAGGATTCGCTCGTCAAGCGGGCGCTTCGGGGCGCCCTTCTTGGTCGGCGACGCTTGCGTCACGTTCTGCAGGTTCCTCATGTCCTACTCCTTGGGCGAGTTGGCGCAGAGCGCCTTCCAGGCCTTCTCGTCCCTGATGATGGACGACCAATCTTTGAGGTTCTCGGCGACGGCCAGCAGCGGCTTCGCCGCGTCCTTCGGGCTGGCCAGGGCCGCGGCTACCTCCAGCCCCATCTTCACCAAGTCCCGGCGCAGCTGGCGAAGCAGCGGGCCGTCCAGGATCTCGCCGTCCGGGTCGAAGGGAATCGCCTTCCTCCTCCCGCGGCTCACGGCCTTGGCCTTTCCGCCTCGGCGGCGTCGTACCGAGCCACCTGGTCGTCGCCCTCCAAGTCGCAGGCGTGCACCTTGCCCGTCTCCGTCAGGGCGTACGTCTCGCCGTCGAGGCGGGACTCGAAGATCTCCACTAGGCCCCACGTCCCTAGCCGGTCGAGGCTCTCCTTCCGCCCGTCGGCCGTGCCCTGCTTGGTCCGCCTCGCCACTTCCGGCAGACCGCAGCGGCCGCGCAACAAGCAGCGGAGCACAGCCTCGTCCGTCTTGACCTGGGCGTCGCTGATTTTTCTGAAGCAGCCAAGGTGTTTCTGCGGCCTCTTCTCGTTTTCCGTCATGCTAGAACCCTCCTCGCCCCGGCAGGTATCCCGCCAGGGGCCTTCCGTTCCTTATGTCGTCCATCTTCTGGTCCCACTCGTCGAGCTCCGGCGTCATCGTGACCTCGCTCCCGTACTCATCGAGCGCGTCGTAGGTTTGAATGACGGTCTGGTTCGGCAGCTTGAGCTCGGACCCGAGGGCCACGTATGCCAGGGCATGGACGAAAGAATCGACTTGATCGGACTTCCCCAGAGGGAACGACGCCAGCTCGTCCAGCCAATCTTTGAGCCACGGCGCCTCGGCTGGGACCGCCACCTGGCCCCGGTTCGGCAGGAAGGCGACGTTGCCGGCCCTCTCCTGCTTGGAGCCGCGCGGCACCACGGGCACGATGGGCAATTGCCCGGACAGCGTGTCGATGAGCCCGTATCCCCCGGCCGCCCTCTCGACCAGCACCGCGTCGGGCCAAAGCCCGGTGAGCGCCTTCATCGTTCCGTAGAAGGCGAGGAGCTTCTCCCTCATCGCGTCCTGCCGCCAACGTCCCCTTTCCGCCGCTATCAGCTTGAGGTGGCTCCCGCACGCGGCCAGGCAGCAGAAGGCGGTGTAGCTTCCCGCGGCCGTCTGGGTTTGGGCGGCGTCCACCGCTATCCAGCACTTGAATGGAGCTCCGGCCTCGCCAAGGCCGCGGTACCTCGGGAACTTCGAGACGTCGAAGTAGGACATGAGGCCCATCGAAGGCTGGGCTTGGTACTGCGCCATGAACCACTGCTCGCTCACCGTCTGGCGTATCTCGTTGAGCTTGGCCCGCGAATATCTCGTCGGCCACAGCGCCTCATAGCTTGGGAACACGACCTCCTCCCCCGTGTAGCCGTCGCGGAAGAAGGCCTCGGTCCCCGAGTCGTTCATCGCTGGAAGGTGGAGGTGCATGAACTTCATGTGGTCGAGCTTCAACAGCTTGCCGATGACGTCGTCCTCGTGGAGGCGGGCCTGGAGCCCTATCACGATCCCATCCGGACTCAAGCGATTTATTGCGGCGCTGGCCACGTCCTGCCACACGTTTTCCCTCACGCGCTCGGACATGGCCTCGCTGGCGCTCTTCAAAACGTCGTCGAACATCACGCAGTCGAAGCCGTGGCCCGAGAGCTGCCCGCGAATTCCCACCGCCCTGTACGAGCTGTTCAGGCTTTCCAGCCCCTTTACCTTCCAGTCGGCGCCGCGGTCGTGTTCCAGCGGCAGCTCCACCAGGTTGCGGCAGGCCGACGAGAACTTGCGCCCAAGGTCGTCGGAGTTGGCCACCAGCCCGAACATCGCGCCCACCTGGCCCTGGTCCTGTATCCAGAAGGACGGCGCGTAGCAGTTGGTGAGCTCGCTCTTCGAGTGGCGCGGGGGCAATTCCAGGATGGCGTTGTGGCGCTCCCTGTACGCAGTCTCGAGGACGTGGCACATCCACCTGTGGTGCCAGTTGGTCTCGTAGGCGCGGGGCCGCTTTTTCTCGTACCAGCTCAGCAGGTTCATTGGGGCAGTTCCCCCTTCGGCTTGGCAGGGAACCAATCCTCGCCCTTCACGGCCGGCTTGCGCGCAAGCGAGGCCGCGAACCTAGCTACCTCCTCCAACTGGTCGTCGTCCAGCCCGCCGACCGCTTGCTTCAGCCTTAGGGCCGGCGGATCGGCGTCCACGTTCACCCTGGCAGTGACATGGCGGGTCGGCTGGTCGAGGCCCAGCAGCTTGGAGATGTCCGCCCTGACGGCCCTCCAGGCGTTGGCGACCTCCGGCAGGATGAGCCCGCCCACGATGGACTCCTCGATGAGCTCCAGCACCTCCATCTGCTTCTTGCGGTACTCGGCGAAGGACTGGTCGGCCTCGCCGCTCCAGCGCTCCCGCAGCGCCGCGAGGTCGCGCCACAAAGTAGAGCGGCTCACTTGGAGCTCGTCCACGAGGTCCGCCTGAGTCAGGCCCTGCTCCATCCCCTCCATGACCTTCGCCCTCCTGGCCTCGATGTGGGCCCTGGAATTCACCTTGCCGCCGCCGCGCACGGAGAACCCGCTCATCGCTTTTCCTCGATTTCTTTGAGCCACTCGACGAGGGACTCCTTCACGAAACGGATGTTGGAATTCACCCGCAGCACGGGCAGCGGCTTGGCCATCCGCTCCCGACCCCTTTTCTTGGTCATCGAGTACACCTGCGAGGGAGTCATGCGCAGGAACTCGGCGGCCTCTTGCACCGTCAAGATGGTCACAGGCCCTCCGCCTCGCGCTTCGCCGCGGCCCTCTCCCTGAACTCCGCGTCGCCGGCCAAGAACTCCTTTTCCTGCGCCTCGGCGGTGATGTCCAGGCCGAACTCCTTGCCGGTCGCCGTGAGCTCCGCCTGCCTCGACCCGCCGAAGTACAGCGGCACGACCTCCACCAGGCCCCAGGCTTCCAGCCGCGCCAGCGACTCCTTGAACCGAGGCTCGTCCATGAGGCAGCGCACCTTCGCCGCGAGAATCCCCAAGCCGAGCTTGCCGCGGCGGAAGAGGTTCTTCACGATCAGGCCGTCTATCCTGGCCTGCTCCACCGTCACGTCCCTGTACCTTCCCAAATGGCGCATCGCCATACAGCCTCCTTAGAACAAGTCGTCCGCGCGGTCTTCCTTGGCCGCCCACCAGCGGAACACCGTGGAGTCGGACGGCGCCTTCTCCCCCAGCTTGGCCTTGAGCTCCTCCGCCGCCTTGCGCGAGCTGAGCCCCCGCCTCCGCGCGTCCGCCAGCAGCTCCTTCGCCTCGTCGGTCAAAGACGCCCCCACGCCCTTGCGCGGAGCCTTCAGCTTCTCCCTCAGGCTTGAGCCCTCCTCCACCACGGGGAACCTGCCGCGAGATATCCAGCTCCTGCCCCCTTCGTCGTGCGTGGCCAGCGTGTACTTGACGGGGGCCTCGAACAGCCTTCCCTGCTTTATCCGCTCCACGTGCACCAAGCCTTCCCCCGCCTTGCGGTAGCCGAAGCCCACGTCGATCTTGCCGCCGAAGGTGACCGAGTCCTTGAGGTACTCCGACGGGTCCACCGTGTCGCGCCTCGCGCCGGACTTGGTCGGGTGCGAGATCAGGGTCACGGCCAGGCAGCCGGCCGCGAACAGGCGCCGGACCTTGGCGAAGAACTCCACCCACTCCGCCGACTGCGTCGATTCCTTGATGCCAGCCAGGTCGAGCATCGTGTCCACGTAGAGGACCTTGCCGCGGACCGCCGCCAGCAGCGCCGGCGAGTCCACCGCGGACGGCGAGGCGGAGTCAGGCCCGTTGGCCTCGAACAGCGGGTTGCCCACGAGGCCGAAGTTGGCGGCGTACTTCCTGAACGACCCGGGGCCCATGTCGCAGTTGACCCACACCACCGGAGTCCCCGCGTACTTGTCGGGCACCTTCCAGCGCCCGTTCTTCGGCCTTCCCTCGATGATGGACGAGGCCTCCTCCAAGCAGTCGGTGGTCTTGTAGCTTTCGAACAGCCCGGCCTTCACGGCCACGCAGCCGCGCACCACGTGGCCCTCCACTATCTCGTCCGGCTCCTCGCACACCCAGTCCGCCAGCGGGGTGTACGCCTCTTTCTTCCCTTCTCCCGGCTCGCCGCGCCGCCTCAGCCCCGGCTCGCCGTCCCATCCCACCTTCACGAAGTCTATGGGGAGATGCGAGCACTGCTTGACGAGCGAGTCCAGGCGCCCGCAGGGGCCTTCGACCATCACAAGGCCGTACGGGCAACCAGCCACGTCGCCCAAAGTCCTGGCGAGATGCTGCTCGCATTCCCTGTCTTCCAGCGAGAATGGCGCGTCGGCGCCCGTGAGCAGGTTCTTCTTGGCCCATCCCAGCTTCTTGACGACGTGCACGCACTCGTCGAACTGCTCCGGCGTCATCCGCGGGGGCAGCTGCGACGGGACCACTTCCCCGGCCATGTTCTCCAGCTCCACGGAGAGAGGCTCGGTGAGGAACCTCCACATGATGTCGCGCGCGACTTCCCCGCATAGAATCAGGCTTTTTTGGCCGCGCTTTGCTTTTTCGAGCATGAGCTCGGAGGCTTGGCCCACGCCGAGGTCGTCGATGGCGTCGAACACTTCAGCCAGCTGCTCGGGCCTCGGGCTTCGGGTCTCTCGGCTCACGTGTACAACCATGTGGCATCTTTTTTGAAACTACGGCGGAAATGTTTGTTGAGAGGAGTGAAACGAGGGTTACTTAGATCACGTGGGGTTGAGCCAGTGGCGGAGGGTCTTAATAGTTCTCACGAATGCTTCGCCGCTTCACGAAGCGCTTCGTGACACATTCCAGAGTCCAGTGGTAAACAACACCCCGTGGTGTTTACCCTGGTATGCTTCACCGCTTCATATCCTTATGTCGGTGAAGCGCGAAGCGGTCCCCAGCGAATAAACAGCGAGGCTGTAGCGCCGTCCTGCTGGACGTGACCCTCTGCTGGCTATCTCGACAGCCCGGGGCTCGAAGCTTGACCGTTACGGCTTGTAGCACACAGCAAGAGCCTTCCTTTGTTTTCAACAGCTTAAGAGCGACTATGCACTTGAGGCATGATTCTCAAGCCTAAAGCCTTGATTCCAAAGGCTTACACACGGTTGTTATAACCAGGAGGGAATGGAAGGCCAGGTCGAACGCCTAGCCGTCAGGTCCGAGCTCCAGAATGGAGACCGTAGGCTAGCAGGTTTCAACGTTTTTCGGGCATCTCAGTCGCTGTTTCGAGCTTCGGCAACGCGCTATCGAACCGAACCCGGTTTGGGTTCCTACCACAGAACCCTTTTCCAAATTCATTGTCCGGACTCTGGACAGTCACGATTGCCCGCTACCTTTCTCACCTCATCCGCGCGCTTCGACATAGGTCTGGATGAAAGCAGCCGCTTGCTGAGGGACGATCGCGTTGCCCGCGCCATGCACCACGCCCATCCAACTGGGTATCCCATGAGCCAGAGGACAAACTCCGGGTTTAACTGCACGCTTTTCCCCACCGGGCCATGATGGAGCCCACTCTGCATCTGCCCAAAAGCCACCTGCCGGGCCGCGCTCACCAGCTTGCCGAAAGGGTTCGCGTCGGACGCCACCGGAGTCGGCCACAAAGTACAGCCGGTCTCGCTGATGGAGCGCACCGACGCTCGCAGCTGGGAATAAGGCCGCCCCGACGGCGTAGCCCGCTCGCTCCAGGTCATCGTGTACAAGGTCGAGCCAGCACTCTCCGTTGACCTCCCCAGCCGCAGGCGCAACCTGCTCGCCAAAGACAGCGACAGGGCGGCACTTCTCGATGAGGCGGAAGAACTCGGGCCACAGGTGCCGCTCATCCTCGAATCCTCGTTGTTCTCCGGCGGCGCTGAAGGACTGGCATGGGCACGATCCGGTCCACACCGGCTTGTCGTCCGGCCATCCTGCGAGTCGGAGCGCGAGGCTCCACCCGCCGATGCCGGCGAAGAAGTGGCATTGCCTGAATCCTCGCAGGTCTCGTGGCTGCACGTCCTCGATCCCGCGCTCATCGACGAACCCCTTTGCTATAAGTCCGTCCGCGATGAGTTCCCGCAGATACCCCGCGTTGCAAGAGTCGTATTCGTTGTAGTAGTTCATTCATTTGCTCCCTCCCTTTGGTTCGAGTTTGAATCCCATCGTTTCCGCCAACTTGGTCAACTCCGCGATAAAAGGCTCGCCCACCGGCTGAGAGTTTTTGAGGATGACTGCGTAGCCGGAAAGAGCGTTTAGCTCCCTAGCCAGACGATCCCAGCTAGCGAAAGGTGTCTCGGTCGAATCGCCGGACGTTTCCGTCTTGGACGATCCAGCTTTTGCTTTCGCCTTTCCATGGCGAGTTTCTTTTCCCGCTGCCTTGTTCATCCACTTGTTGGCCGCCTCGTATTCGATTCCGAGCCTTTTTAGGTAGGCCATCCAGTCTCGCTCTCCCGCGGTCTTTTTCTTGTTGCGAAGGTCGATCATGGCCAGCCCGAACTCAAGTCCGAACTTGAGTTCGGCCCTTTCCAGCGCGATGAAAGATTTGACTGCCTTGTCCTCGGCGGCCTTGATCTCGACTGAATTTGGTTGACCACCAAATGCGTCCCCCGTCTTTTTCTCTTCCATTCCGTTTCTCCAGGTTTGTATTTGCTGGAGAGCGCTCTCAGCTTGTCGATCGGCCTAGTTCCATAATCCATTGGAACCAAGTTCTGGTCACCCCCCAGAAATTTCGCGGGGCGAGGTATGCTTAGTGCCTATATGTTTGAGCGGTGGATCAACATCTGCAAGGAGTGCGGGAAGCTGCTGGAGACAGGCCATCGATGCCCCGGAGAGTGCGAGGCAAAGCATCGAGAAAGGGAGCAGGCCAGGTGGGACGAGAAGGTGGAGGAGCGGGAGAGGTCTGGCCTATGCCCGCGCTGCGGGAAGCGGCCGGTCCTGCCCGGCGCGAAGAGCTGCCTGGAGTGCGGGTTGGGCGTGAAAGTGAAGGCGGAAGACGGCCGAGACTATGTCGACTACGTCTCGGCGGCCTATCGCGGCTCGGTTTGGGACCCATTGAAAAGGAGATGGCGAGGAGGGCTGCGGAGGCTGACCAAGAAATGGCTAGGTGATGATTGACCGGTGAGACCTCGGAGTAACTCCACTTAGTGCTAGACTTACTGGGCCATGACCTCTGGCTGGGTTACTAACCTTCGGACAGTCCTCGAGCTGGCCTTCTTCGCCTCTAACATAGTGATCGCCGTCGCCGTCGTCCTCGGGCTCAAGCAGATTTCTCTCGCCAAAAAGATAGCGACCTCAGACGCAAAGCGCGAATCCCTCAAGTTCGCGGCCGAGAGGTGCCAGTACTTCGCCGACACCTGCGTGACTCTACAAGATAAAGTAAGCGTCGAGCATCGCAGATTGGCTTTGACTTTCCTGACCAAACGCTTGAAGTTTTCCATCGTGAATGGAGAAATAGTGGTCGAAGACTTTGCTCAAGCGGCGCGACTGGCTCTACAAGTGGAGTTCCAGAAGATGCCCATTGATATTGTCAAGTGTTTGAACAGTCTGGAGGCGTTCGCAATTCCGTTCGCGTCGAACGTGGCCGACGACGAAGTCGGCTTTCAGGAGACAGCCGCGACTTTTTGTGAGACCGCCGACCGGCTCATCGGTTTCGTAGTGCTGCTACGTGCAACAGGGGTTAGGTATGAGAGCACGATGCGACTCTACGACCGCTGGAAGAGCAGACTTGTAGCACAGAACCTTGAGGGGAAGATGAAAGAATTGCAGGAGCAGCACAAGGCGGCGGCGGCGAAGGGACAGGTCAAGCCGACAAATCCCTTCTGAGCGACTATGGCTCTCATTTTGAGGAAGTGCTTCGCGTTCTCCACGAGCGGGCTACGACGGCCAGGCAGGTACGGACCAGCGGTTCTTAATCAGTTTGTCGTCACCGTGATTTCGCGCAACCCCAAATGCTCCAGCTGGCGGGCCAACTCGTTCATCTGCTGGCTTGAGGCCTTCTTGCCGTCGAAGGCCAAAGTGATGATCCTCACCGGGAGCTGAGGGGCGACGCGGATCAACACCTCGCGGCCGTCGTCTCCCGACTTGATTTCTAGGGGTTCGAACGCTTCTATCTTCATTCCGAAATTCTAGCACTCTTAATTAACACGTTCACTCGGGTGTTAGAATCCCCACATGGCAAGCGACATTTTCGTCTTCAGAGTCAGGGTCGCCGTGGCGAGGCACATCCTCGAGAAAGTCAACCCCGAGTGTGCGTCGTGGCGGGACACGAACCTCCAGATTGCAAGCCTGGAGCGCAAGGTCGAGAAGTTCCGCAAGAGGTTCGACTTGACCGATGCCGCCTCGGTCCTCGGGGGCGAGATAAGCAAGAAGAAGCTCAAGGCCATGGGCGAAGCGCACGCCAAGCTCAACCAGCAGGCGAAGAAGCTGAAGGCCTCGCTGAACAAGACGCTGGAGGAGTCGTTTTTCAAGGACTACCCCGACGCCGAGGTGACGCCGAGGGCCGTCCGCAGGTCTGTGGCGGGAGCGAGCCAAATATTCGAGAAGGTCGTCTACGAGGCCACCCAGCGGTACGGGGAAAGCATGGCCGCGGTGAGGAGGGACTTCGCGCGACATCGCCGGAAGAAGCTTAAGAAGAAGCGCAGGCGTCTCAAGAGCTGACTCACTAGTCCTTAGCCTTGGCCGCTCCCTCCAGTAGCCTCATTCCCTCGGCCAGCTCGCGCTTGTCCTGCTTCACGTAGTTCGTCATGGTCACCTGCATGTTCTTGTGGCGCAGGGCTTGGGACGAGGCCAGCGGGCCGCGAAGCCTCGCTATGAGCGTGGCCAAGCCGCGGCGGCCCGCGTAGTAGGCCTTCCAGGGGAGGCCCTTCTCCCTCAGGCGCGGGCGAATCCGCTTGCGCGACATTTCCCTCAGCGAGTAGGGATGGCCCTTCCCGTTGGAAAACACGTACTCTCCCGGTGGCGCGACCAACTTCCAAGCCCCGAGCAGCGAGGCCAGCTGCGCGACGATGGGCAGGTCGGCGTGCGACTCCTCGGTCTTCAAGTCGGACGTCTCCCCCCGCACGTGCGACTGCGAGACCGTCAAGACCCCGCTGGCCAAGTTCACGTCGGCCCACCTGAGCCCCTCGATTTCCCCGGTGCGAAGGCCGGCGAAGAACGACAGGCCCATCGCCGCTTGGCAGTCGGGCATCCCTTCCAGCGCCTCGATTATCTTGGCGAGCTCCTCGCTCGTGTAGAACGGGGTTTTGCCCGGCGGCTTGGCCGCCGCCAAGCACTTGGCCTCGCGGCACGGGTTCGAGTCGATGAGGCCCAAGGCGCAGGCGTGCGACAGCGCGGCCGAGCAGACGCTCCTCACGTGCGCGACGGAGTTGCGCCCCAGCCCGGACTTAGCTATCTGAGTGAGCATCTGGCTCACGTCCGCCGGCCGGATCGCGCTGAGCTGCTTGTCGCCGAGGTCGGGCTCGACGTGGCGGGACCAGAGGTCATCGTACGAGTCGGCCGTAGACTTGCGCTTCGACTCCCGCGAGTAGGGTCCGAATGTGCCGTCCCAAAATTCCGCAAGGGTCATCGCGGGCCCCTTGTCCTCGACGTCGCGCTCGGAGTTGACCGCCAGCATGAACTCCTGGCGCTTCAGGTGGACGGCCTTGCACTTCGCGGAGTGGAACTCGGAGCTCCTGTCGCAAATCCACCTCGTGACCATCTTCCCGTCTTTGTCGTAGAAGCGAACGTACCACCGGCCGCTCCTCTCGACCACCTGGCCTTTCTGGATCCGGCGTTTTCTCATAAGGCCTAGCCTCCTTTTGGCTAGCACCTTTATAATGTCGCGTCGGCAGGCCCTTCGTAAGCGACGAAACGCGCACCAAACAACGCTTCGGTAATGGCCTAAAGCTGTTTTGGATTCAACGCGATGGAAGCGCATGCGGTCCGGTGATCGTCCCGGTCTTCAAAACCGGCGGGCGGCAGGCAATCCTGTCACCGGTGGGTTCGACCCCCACTCGCTTCCGCCATTTCGATAACAGACCGAAGCGCACCATTCCTCATGAACATCCTCGACGTGGTTGTCGGCAAACCGATAAAGACCAGCGACGAACGGGCCGAACAGATCGGTCCCGCGCAGGGCATCCCGATCTTTGGCCTCGACGGCCTTAGCTCCGCCGCTTACGGGCCGGAGGCTGCCCTCAGCCTTCTCATCCCGCTTGGCCTGTGGGGCGTTCACTATATCGTTCCCATCAGCGCGGCGATCATCATCTTGTTGTTGATCGTTTACTTCTCGTATCGCCAGACCATCGCGGCCTATCCTTCCGGCGGTGGATCCTACACCGTGGCGCGGTTTAACCTGGGCGCACCGGCCGGCCTGCTGGCCGCGGCGGCGCTCCTGGCCGATTACATTCTCACGGCCGCGGTGGGAATTTCCGCGGGAGTCGGCGCGCTGGTCTCGGCCGTTCCGTCCCTGCTGCCGCACATGGTTTCGCTTTGTGTTGGCATTCTGATCGTCATCACCATCCTCAATCTCCGCGGCGTGCGCGAGGCCGGTACCGCGTTCGCAGTGCCTACTTATTTGTTTGTGGGCACGCTGCTCATCACCATCGTCGCAGGCGTTGTGCGTGTGGTTCTTAGCGGAGGGCATCCCACACCGGTGGTTCCGCTTCCGCCTCCACCGGCCATGACCGAAGCGGTGACCTTCTGGCTGCTGCTCAAAGTGTTTGCCAGCGGTTGCACGGCTCTGACTGGCGTGGAAGCGGTCAGCAACGGCGTGAAGGCTTTCCGCGAGCCCGCCGTGAAAAATGCGCAGCGCAGTCTCACGGTGATTATTTTTCTGCTGGCGGTGCTGCTGGCCGGAATCTCTTATCTGGTAAAGGTTTATGGAATCGCCGCGACCGATCCCGGCCAGGCCGGATATCAGAGCGTTCTCTCCATGCTCACCACGTCAGTGTTTGGCAAAGGCTTCTTTTACTATTTGACGATTGGCTCCATCCTGGTGGTTCTGTCTCTCTCCGCCAACACCGC
>Ga0210384_10002969_pt1 | contig 20106 bp, 16 predicted proteins | sample IncBWH2MmetaG_FD_160574 | JGI IMG/M metagenome (GOLD analysis project Ga0210384, IMG submission 160574) | Forest soil microbial communities from Barre Woods Harvard Forest LTER site, Petersham, Massachusetts, United States - Inc-BW-H-2-M | ecosystem: Environmental > Terrestrial > Soil >...
TGGCGAATAAAATAAGGGCGCCCGTTGGCTATTCGTTCCGCGGCGAGCAGTGGCTGGAACACGACAACCCCAACGCGGTTGGCATTACGGGGTTGCTCGGTTCCAGGTCTCCAGCTAAAGCGCTCGGTGAACGAGGCACTTCATGAGACACACGCGCCTTGCGAGAGTTCTCTCAACAGTTCTTTTGGTGCTGATACGGCCCGCGTCTATTACCTGCGGGCAAGAAGCACCGGCAAAACCCTTGACCTTGGAAGAAGCAGTTTCGCTCGCGCGATCGCACAACCGCGAGTTGAAACAGGCGGGACTGGAGATCCACAAGCAGCAAGAAGCCTTTAGCGAAGCCAGGACGCAACTCTACCCGCGTTTTGACACCTACTTCCTGGCATCGGAGCTTCTCACGCCACTGGACTTCACAATCAAATCCGGCACACTCGGAACCTTTCCAGCCACCGGCCCGATTCCAGCGAAAGATTCGAAGATTCACACCCCCGCGCGTCCGGTTGCAATTGCTTCGATCACCGCCACGCAGCCTCTCACCCAATTGCTGCGCATTGATCTTTCCATCAAGCAACAGAAATTGGGCGTGGAACTGAGCCAGCAATCGTTTTTTATACGTGAGCAGGATCTGGTGAACGAAGTTCGACGTGGGTACTACGCGATTTTGCAGTCACAAAGCGAAATCGAATCGCAGCGCGCTCTTCTTGCTTACCTCGAAGAATTGCAGCAGCTCACTGGTCGACGCTTGCAACAGCAGGCGGTGCTGAAAGCTGACAGCCTGCGAATTGCTGCTCAACGCAGCAAGGCTTCTTATCAGCTCACCGTCACGCAAGACGCGCTGGCCGACCAGAAGGAGGCTCTAAATCGTCTGCTGGGCCGCGACCTCCAGATTGAGTTCACAGTAGAGACGCTTCCCGGTTCGCTCGCCGAGGAATCTAGCTTGCCACAAGCAAGAGCATTCGCGATCGAGAAGCGAGCTGAGATAAAGGCCGAAACGATCAAGAAGGAAAAAGCGGCCCTGGATACCAGAATCGAAAAGACCCATTACATCCCGGATATTTCGGTTCAAGCGAATTACCTTACAGCTCCGAATATCTCCTTCCTCCCGCAGAACGTCGGTGCGGTTGGTGTGCTTTTGACTTGGCAACCCTGGGACTGGGGACAGAAGCGCCACAACATTGCCCAGAAACTGGACGCTGAAAAGCAGGCCCAACTTTCCATCGACAGTGTGCGAGATCAAGTTCTGCAGGAAGTGGATTCAACATTTCGCCGGCTCCGCGAAGCACGGGAGCTGCTCCTCACGGCCCAGGCCGCGCGGGATGCGGAAAACGAAAAACTTCGCAACGACATGGACGCCTATTCGCACCAGGCAATTTTGTTGAGTGATCTCTTGCAGCAGCATTCCTCCGTTGCAAGCGCGGAAGATCAGTATCGTCAAGGTCTGCTTACGTTCTGGAAAGCGCGAGCAGATTTCGAACGAGCACTGGGTGAGGAGTAGCGCCGTGATACCAGCAAACACACCGATTCGATCGCGCCGCGGGGAAACAGCTGCGTCAGTGATTGCTGCGATGTTGATAACCATCAGCGGCTGCCAGCACAATCCCGCTCCGCCGGCGAAGCCAGCCATCGCTGTCCGTTTGGCTGATGTGACGCAATACCAATCCAGCGAAGGTCTGCGTTATTCCGCCTCTGTCATTCCGTATGCGCAGGTCGACATCGCTTTCCGGACCGCCGGTTACGTGACCGACGTAAAACAAGTCAAGTCAGCTGATGGCCGCACTCGTGATATTGGCACTGGGGATCACGTCACCCGAGGAACGGTCTTGGCGCAGATACGCCGTCAGGACTTAAAGAATCAAGTGGACGAATCCGGCGCGCAGGTCGATTCAGCCATTGCGCAACATACGCACGCCGAACAAGACTTCGACCGAGCGAAAGCACTTTACGCCACGCAAAGTTTGACCAAGCCTGACTACGATCAAGCACAAGCACGCTTTGATTCGACCCTGGCGGCGGTGAACCAAGCCCAAGCCGCGCAGCGTCAGGCCCAGCTCTCATTAAGTGATTCACAGCTAGCGGCTCCGCTCTCCGGATACATCATCGCCAGAAACCTCGACGTGGGCACACTCGCATCGCCGTCTTCCACCGCTTTCACCATCGCCGATACGAGTGCAGTGAAGGCCACCTTCGGTTTGCCAGAAGATGCCATCAATCTGGTTCATCAGGGACAGCTCCTTACGCTTCAACTTCAGAATGGCGCCGCCCAGTATTCCGGCCGGGTAACAAGTATTTCTCCCAGCGCCGATACGCGGAACCGCGTATTCGCTATCGAAGTCACACTGTCGAACCCCAAGAACATCCTAAAGCCCGGGATGATTGCGTCAGTTGAAGTAGGCGGGAAACGCGGAGCGCCACAACCATCGGTGCCATTGAGTGCCATCATTCCGTATCCCGGTGAATCCGGACAGTTCGCGGTGGTCGTTGCCGAGCAACAGTCCGGTCAGTGGAAGGCACACGTGCGCCGAGTTACAGTTGGCGCCACTCACGGCAGTTCGGTGTCCGTGACCGGCGTAAAGAGCGGAGAAAAAGTCGTGGCGATAGGAGCGCAGTTGCTGAAGGACGACGATTCTCTTTCAGTGATTCCGTAGGCAGAACGCTAGACCATGGCACATAAGAGCGATCAAGAAAGAATCGAGCAAACTCGGAACGTTCCACGATTCTTCGTGGAACATCCTCAGGTTTCCTGGGTGCTGCTCGCCGGCGTTCTGATTTGGGGCTGGTTTGGCTACAACTCCATGCCGCAGCGCAAAGACCCCAACATCCCGGTGAGAGTTGGTGTTGCCAGCTGTTCGTGGCCGGGCGCAACGTCTCAACAGGTCGAGCAACTGATCACGCGACCCATCGAAGACACTGTCGCGCAAAACAAAACCATCCATGCAGGCACGCCGGCGGATTACGGTGTCAGATCGATTTCGCTTCCAGGCTATTCCTACGTCTATATACAGCTAATCGATGATGTGGATGACCTCAAGCGCCAGTTCAGCGACATCAACCTGAAGCTTGACGCATTAAATGGCCAACTTCCCCAGGGAGCCGGGCCGATTACTTTCCAGAGCGACTTCGGAGATACGTCAGCCTTGATGCTGACGGTTGCAAGTCCGAAGGCCGACTCGGTAGAAATCGATCTACGTGCGCAATCCATCCAGAAAGCGGTGCGCTCGGCTCGCGCGAACAAAAAAACCGTGCAAGCGGAGAAACCAGTCACGATCATCTATCCATTTCCAGAGTCAATCTCGCCACGCGCCATCGCAAGCGCGACAGCACTCTTCGAAAGACAAGCGATTCAGGCCGGCGTCTTAAGCAGCACCACTCCAATTCAAGGAACCGGCTTCATTGGTCTTGACGGTACGAGCAGGCGAAACGACGCCTCCATCCAGGCATTTATCCAGCAATTCTTCACGAGCGAGTTGCAACGCTCAGAACTTCATCCCGATGCCTGGAGCCCCATCGTCATTCACGATCCAGCTGAGACGCGTGAAAAGTTGTCGCAGATCGCGGGCGACAAATATAGCTATGCAGAGCTGGATGACTTCTCCGATCTCATCGCCCGAACTGTGCAAGGCGCTCCAGAAACCTCAAAAGTCGAGCGTCGCGGCGTCCAGCAGCAGACCATCTATCTGGAATTCTCCCAGGACCGACTCGCTGCCTACGGACTTCAGCCTGCCGATCTATCCAAACTAATCCAAGCCCACAATATCATCGCGCCCGGCGGAGTGTTTGAGACGGGTCAACGCGAGATCACCCTCACTCCTTCTGGGCAATTCGAAAACCCGCAAGCAATCGGCGACAGCGTTGTGACCACCACGGCAGCAGGCGCTCCCGTGTACCTGCGCGACCTCGTCGATATCAGTCGCGGATACCAGAGCCCCGCGAACTACCTCAACTATTACACCTGGCGGGACGGCGACGGACCCTGGCGCCGCAGTCGAGCCGTCACCATCGCCATATACATGCGCGATCAAAAACAGATTGCCAAATTCGGCGAGTCCATCGACGCGAAACTCGCACAACTGCATCACATCCTTCCCGCTGACCTGATCACCGTCCACACCTCCGACCAACCTCTGCAAGTAAAAGAAAACATCCATCTTTTTCTGCGTGCGTTGGAAGAAGCGATTGTCCTCGTGGTCATCGTCTCGCTCCTCGGCTTCTGGGAGTGGAGACTCGCGCTCATCATGGCCCTGGCCATCCCCATTACCCTCGCCATGACCTTTGGTGTTGTCTATATGCTGGGCATCGATCTCCAGCAAGTTTCCGTGGCGACCTTGATTATCGCGTTGGGACTCCTGGTGGATGTGCCGGTCGTCTCGGGCGATGGCATTAAGCGAGGTCTCGCAGACGGTCTGCCCCGTCGCGTTGCTTCGTGGCTAGGTCCAACGAAACTCTCGACTGCAATTTTCTTTGCCACCATCACCAACGTCATCGCCTATCTTCCCTTCTTGATGCTCACCGGCAATACCGGTCAGTTCCTCAAAAGCCTTCCGATCGTGATGACCGCTTCGCTACTCTGCGCGCTCGTTGTTTCCATGACGTTCATTCCATTTCTGGGCTACTACATACAAAGACCTCCCAAAAAGAAAGAACTCACTATTGAAGAGAAGCGCGAACGGGGTTTCTACGGCTTTTACAACCGGCTAGTCGGTCAGGCGATCGCGCACCGCTGGATCGTGCTGGGCTGTTCCTTGGTCTTTCTCGTGATCGGTGGCTTTTTTGCCTCCCGTCTCAAGCAGCAGTTCTTCCCCGATGATGTCCAGTACTGGTTTTATCTCGACATCTGGCTGCCTAACGACGTGCCGCTGACGGCGACCAATGACACGGCGGCAAAAGCCGAATCGGTCGTCCGGCAGGTTCTAGAGGACAGAGAAGCGCGCTCGCATGAAAACAAAAAAGAACATGACTTGACCTCTATCACCAGCTTTATCGGAGGCGGCGGGCCCCGCTTCTGGTTCTCGATCTCTCCGGAAGCACCACAAACAAATTACGCTCAGGTCATTGTGCAGGTCAGTGACAAAGAACTCACACCACAGGTTATCGGTCCATTGCAGGCCGCTCTCAGCCGAGAGGTACCAGGAGCATGGATCACCGTGCGCCAACTCCAAACAAATCCCGTCGAGACGCCCGTAGAAATCCTGATCTCCGGTCAGGCCGACACAGACGTTAAGGATGAAGCGGCGGACATCCAAACGCTGCGAGGAATTGCAACACAAGCAATGAATATTTTAGGTCAGGCTCCAGGAATTGCTGTCATGCGAGATGATTGGTCTCCAGATAGCCCGCAAGTGAGAATTCAAATTGATCCCGACCGCGCGAATGTCGTCGGCATAACTAACGCCGATGTTGCCAACTCCACTGCGGCAGCGATCACCGGCGCACCCGTCGGCTTGCTAAGGGAGGGCAATAAGAGCATCCCCATTGTGGCTCGCCTCCGTGGGCAGGAGCGCGCCCAGCTGGCACAAATTGAGAATCTCTACGTATACTCTTCGCAGCAAACCACCCGGGTTCCGCTGCTTTCGGTAGCCTCAGTACGAAATATCCTCGAGACCGGAAGGATCCGGCGTCGCGAACATTTCCGCACCATCTCAGTCTTATGCTTTCCAGCCCCCGGCGTGCTCGCATCCGAAGTTCTCGGCCCGGTGCAATCCAAAGTGGACGCTCTAAAAAAGAGTCTGCCTCCGGGATACCAACTCGAAATCGGCGGCGAACTGGCCAAGCAGGTCGACGGTTTCCTCAATTTGGCCGTGGTACTTTTGATTTCCCTCGTCGGCATCTATCTCGCGCTGCTTATCCAGTTCAACAATGCCGTCAAGCCGCTCCTCGTCTTTGCCGCCGCTCCTTACGGTGCAATCGGCGCTTTGATTGCTCTCGCGGTCATGCACACACCGTTCGGCTTCATGGCTTTCCTGGGCGTAGCAAGTTTAATCGGCGTCATCGTCAGCCACGTGATTGTGCTCTTCGACTTCATCGAAGAGATGCACGAAAAAGGAGAGCCGCTGGAGCGTGCCCTTCCGGATGCGGGGATCGAGCGCATTCGTCCCGTGATGATCACCGTGGGCGCAACGATTCTTGCCTTATTTCCTCTGGCCCTCGAAGGTGGCCCTCTCTGGAAACCGCTTTGCTACGCCCAGATCGGCGGCCTCGCCGTTGCCACATTTATTACCCTGCTCTTGGTTCCGGTGTTTTACTCGATTTTCGTCTTGGATCTGAAGTGGATTACTTGGGATGTCACCGCAAAAGAAAGGTAGTAGGCTTCAGTCGAATTTCAGTCCGATGAGATTCAAAATCTTACTGTCACACCTCACCCCGCTGCCATGTTTATTGCGAGCGGTTAGCTCAAGCTGCCCGGAGGCCGTCATGATCAAATTCCTCGCGGATTTATTCCGGGGACTTCACTACATTGTCGGTATTTCCGCGCCCCCACCCGGTACCAGCGACCGCAAGTTCGTGTTCGTGTGGCTTGTCGGCATCGCGTTCGTTGCGGCCGCCTTCGTGGCCCTGGTCCTTATCATCCCTTTTCTTTACTTCAGACATTGAGGAACCGTAGCGCAGCTAAAGCTGTTGGCAAAAAGGAGCAAAAAATGACTGATTCAACTAAGTTCGGGGGAGTAACGCCAGAAGTCCCTCGCTTCCTTTTCGTTTTATTTCTGTTGACGTGCTGTGCTCACGCAGCGCAAAACGAAGAGCATCACATTCGGAATATTGTTCTGGTTCACGGCGCCTGGGCCGATGGTTCGGGCTGGAAAGGTGTCTACGACATTCTGGTCAAGGACAGCTACAACGTGAGCATCGTCCAGGAGCCGGAGACATCCTTCAAAGATGATGTGGCCACCACCAAGCGCACTCTCGCTCTTCAAGATGGACCGTGCATTTTGGTGGCGCACAGCTATGGTGGCGCCGTAATTACGGAAGCCGGCACAGATCCCTCCGTTGTGGGATTGGTGTATATCGCGGCTCACATGCCGGACGCTGGAGAGAATGAAGCAGATGACGGTAAGCGCTTTCCAAGCGACCTCAGCAAATCCGGCGCTATAAAGAAGACCGCTGACGGTTTCACGTACCTCGATCCCGCGCATTTTCATGACTACTTCGCGGCCGACCTCTCTGCTGAGCAGGCCGCGTTTATGGCGCGCTCGCAGGTGCCGAACTTTGCCGACAATTTCAAAGCCGTCATCACCACGGCTGCGTGGCGAAGCAAACCAAGCTGGGTTTTGGTAGCGGCAAAAGACAGAACCATCAACCCCGAACTCGAACGTTGGTACGCGACGCGTGCCAAGAGCCACACCGTGGAAGCGCAGGGCGCCAGCCACGCGGTGTACGTCTCCAAGCCGAAAGAGGTCGCAGCTCTGATCGAAGAAGCTGCAGCTCACGCTCGGTAGAAAACACCACCCGTGTTCCGCCCGGAATTTCGGTAGACAACTAGGAGCTATACAGAGACTGTATGAAAGACGGCGCCGAAAATTTCCTTCTCTGCACGCCTGAGATCGAGACAATCCGAGCCAATGAGCAAGTGGTAAGCCCACAGATAAGCGACACCATGCGCCGCATATCGGCCGCGATTGGCGCTTCAGCGCGTGCTCGGTAGAAGACTTTGTAATGTTAATAACCCATGGCAGCGCCACGAGCAAAGGAATTATAGACAAGGTGAGGCATCACCGGGTCGATCGGAGGAGTTCTCTATGTCAAAAGTCTGGCTGATCACCGGAGCTTCCCGCGGCCTTGGCCGCGCGTTCACGGAAGAGGCTCTCAAGACCGGGCACCGCGTGGTGGCCACGGCCCGCAATTCGGAGCAACTCGCCGAAGTCGCTGCCAGGTTCGGAGGGAGTGTACGGGCCGTTTCGCTCGACGTTACGAAAGAAGCGCAGGCCAAATACGCCGTCAATGCCGCGATTCAAACCTTCGGCGGCCTCGACGTCCTCGTTAACAATGCCGGTTACGGTAACGTGTGTCCCGTCGAAGACACCTCGGTCGCGGACTTCCGGGCACAGATAGAAACCAATCTATTCGGCGTCATCATTATGACCAAAGCGGTCCTCCCTTATTTCCGCGAGCGCCGATCAGGGCATGTCATCCAGATATCATCGATCGGCGGACGTGTTGGCCCCACGGGGCGCGCGGCCTACGCAGCCGCAAAGTTCGGTGTCGAGGGTTTTTCAGAGTCGCTGTCCAAAGAGGTCAAGTCGCTCGGCATAAAGGTCACCATCGTCGAACCTGGCGGCTTTCGAACCGACTTTGCGGGTTCCTCGACGGAGCTTCGCGAAGGCCGGGCGGAGTACGACGCGACCGTCGGCGCTGCCGTCCGCTTTCAGCGCGATTACGATGGCAAGCAACCGGGGGACCCCGCGAAAGCGGCAGCGGCGCTACTGCATATCGCATCGCTCCCCGAACCGCCGCTGCGATTATTGCTTGGAAGTGACGCTTACAACGCGGCCGAGCACCAAGCTCTGCAAATTCTAGCGTCCGACCTGGAGTGGAAAGATCTCAGCATCTCGACTGACTACAGTCTTCCAGAACCTGACGTAGGTCAACGGTAGCATCGTATTTTGCCGGTCCGACACGAATGATCGCCACTTTTTACTTCACGCAAGTTCAGATTTTTTTCGCTATATGTTTAAGACATTCGCAAGTAATGAGGTGCTTCGATGGCAGCAACGGTCAAAAATGGAATTTCTGTGGTCCGAGAAGCAAATTCGCACCGGGCACATTTTGTCGATGAAGATTTAATTTCTATCCCGGCTGCCAAAATCCGCGATGAGTTTCGTAAGCTGTCGCGCTTCTTGCCGGTAATCGTGCTTATCCCGAAATTGGCCGTCCATGACGAGAGCGCCGAGAATAAGCCTGCATCGAATAAATCTGTCGTTGGTCTCAAGGACGCTCGCGAAGTTCTTTCACCTCTGGACGCGGCGAAAGCGTGGTTCAAAAATAAGAACTCCACAGACTTGTTTGTATTCGGGGAAGTGATCATTAATTTCCCTACAATGGAAATCCATCGCAAGGGACGGCCGATTACTCTCACCAGGAAGCAGTTCAAAACTCTGGTGTATCTGATCAGGAATGCCCGAAAGGTGATCAGCCGGGACGAGCTTCTGAACGAAGTGTGGGGCTACCAGTGCTATCCTTGTACTCGCACCGTCGACAATCACATATTGCAGTTGCGCAGAAAACTCGAAACAGATCCAGCCAATCCCAAACACTTTCAGACCGTACATGGCATCGGATACAAATTCTTGCCGTAGTCGAAGGCATTACCCGAACCGCGTCAGCTGCTAGTCGCTTCCGAGCCAACTCAAATGGTGAATCCGGCCCAACGCACTGCAATCTAAGTAATGATCTCAGGGCGTAGGACTCGGGGCCATCTGGATCGGCGGCGCCTGAACTAAGACAAACTATCTGCCTTTCAACAGGCGCCGCGCATCCAACCGCAGTAGTTCTCGGTCGTAGCCAATGCGGCACCGCAGTTAATATTTCGCCTGCACTGTCTAGTTGGTAGTCACGCAAACGCGGGCGAGGAGGAATAAAAATGAGTAAAGAACCGCCAAAACGCAAGGACAACAAGCTGGCCAAGAGGGCCGGCGAATTCTCCATTGGAAATGATCTTCGCGTTACTCGTATGGGATTTGGCTCCATGCGCCTCACCGGCAAAGGAATTTGGGGCCCGCCAGCGGATCGCGCCGAAGCCATTTCCGTCCTGCGGCGTGCTGTCGAACTCGGAATGAATTTTATCGACACCGCCGATTCCTACGGTCCATACGTTGCCGAAGAATTAATCGCCGAGGCCTTGCATCCCTATCCCACAGATCTGGTGATCGCCACCAAGGGTGGCTTTGACCGCCCAGGTCCTGACCGCTGGGTCGAAAACGGAAGACCCGAGCATCTCATCTCCGCGTGTGAGGGCAGCTTGCGCCGCTTGCGCCTGGATCGAATAGACCTTTATCAGTTGCACCGCATCGATCCGAAAGTGCCCGCTGAAGATCAGTTGGGAACTCTAAAGAATTTGCAGGCTCAAGGCAAAATCAAACACATCGGTTTGTCGGAAGTGAATGTCGGCCAGCTCCAGCATGTACAAAAGATCGTAAATATCGTAAGTGTGCAAAATCGTTACAGCGTGACCGATCGCGGATCAGAAGACGTTCTTCACTACTGTGAGCAACAAGAGATGGCTTTCATCCCCTGGTTCCCACTGGCGGCCGGCCGCCTTGCAGGTCCGGACAGCCCCATTGGTCGCGTGGCCAAGCAATTGAACGCAACGCCATCACAGGTCGCATTGGCGTGGTTGCTGAAGCGATCGCCGGTCATGCTTCCCATCCCCGGCACATCCAAAGTCCAGCACCTTGAGGAAAATGTTGCCGCCGCCGCCTTGCAGATCGACGATTCCGAATTTAAAGCCTTGCAACGTTCTGCAACTGCAGGCTAATTGGCATACAGTCTCAAGGCAGAACTCACTCATGAGCGTCGGCGACTCCGCAAGCGCTCATTTGCATTTTACGGCACCGGTTACGCACAGATCTTATTTCAGATAAGTCCGCACAATCCCAATCAGATCGTCGGCAGCCTCTTCAGACGACCTGCTATTCCTCGGCATGTGGTTGCGAATGTGGTCTTCCATGAGTTCGGCCACGAGGCTGTTGATCGCTCCCCTTGCGGCCGCGAGCCGCTGAAGAACATCTGCGCACTGTTCATCATCGTTGAGTGCTCGCAAACTGGCCTCCAATTGCCCGATGACCTTCTTTGTGCGATTGACAAGATCTAATTTTTCTCGCGAGGTATGCAACATTTTTGACTACCTAGAAGGGGTATGGTATCTAACTTAAGACGGTATGGTATCGCGCAAAGGCCGACGATACGCCCGATTATTTATGGAAAACCCAATTAAAGAACCCGAACCTCCAAGTAGCAGCAAGCACCTGGAACCCCGTGACTGGCGAGCGTAACACCAGGCATTCCTGAAACTCCTGCTCGCTCTCGCGGAACGAACCAACCTGAGCGAGTGGGAATCGATTCATTTCTGAACCGATCCCCACCCCATAAGCACTTTATTTGAGACGCGCGAGATTTTTCCAAGCTCGATTAATACGGGTGTGTCTCGCGGGGAAGGACAGCATGGCCAATTTCGTAAAGAATTCTGAGAACTTCACTGCACGTTCGGGCCTGTATCGAGTCTGGGTGCCTCTGCACGATGACGGAAAGGTACCGCTGGTCGCGATCTGGATTGATCCGACCATGTCCGCTTTCGAGCCACAACCTCAACAAGAGGCCATCGCACTCCCCGAAGCCAAGAAAGCCGTAATGGCCGACGAGCTGGAAGGATCCGACGAGATGCATTGTCGGCGCTTCAACGGGAATTGAGGTTATTCCTGTGCGAAGCACCGGTGAGCTTAATTCTTAACCGGCTTCGCAATGGCCTGAGATGGCCGGAATTCTGGCGGCATCGCATTTCTTCAACCCGCACAACCACAAATGTCGTTTTTCTAAGCACGTTGTTGTGGCATCATCATGCGCCGTAAGATTTATTCCCCAGCAATGCATGTTTTTGTGCTTACATTTCCGGCATGCCGGCGGCACGCATCGCGCGCGCAGCGTAAGCATTCATTGATCATGCACACGGAGGCTACCTGATGGTAATTGTGAACACCAATACCCCCACAAAAGCACCGTCCTATTCCCCCGCGCCAGCCTCCACCAACAAAGCCGCCATGGCCTTGGTCACCACCCTTTTCTTCTTCTGGGGATTCGTAACTGTTCTCAACGACATTCTGGTGCCGCATCTGAAATCCATTTTCGATTTGAATTACGCCAAAGTGATGCTCATTCAGTTTGCCTTCTTCTCTGCTTATTTTATTTTTTCCATTCCCTCCGCAAAACTCGTCGATGCCATCGGATACAAAAAAACCATGGTCACGGGCCTATTCACCATGGGCGTAGGCGCGCTCCTGTTCATCCCGGCGGCCAGCGCGGCGTCATTTCCACTTTTTCTCGTAGCGCTGATGACCCTCGCTGCAGGCATCACCGCGTTGCAGGTAGCTGCTAATCCCTACGTCGCTGTCTTGGGCCCGCCGGAAACCGCTTCCAGCAGGTTAGTTCTCACCCAGGCCTTCAATTCGTTGGGCACCACCATCGGCCCGTACCTGGGCGGTCTCTTAATCTTGAATGCCAACTTCAAAGGCACGGGCGAGACTCGGCAAATGTCCGCGAACGTTTTGCAGGCCTATCGCGTTCAAGAAGCTTCCACAGTAAAGCTCCCGTATCTCATCATCGGACTGGCGCTGATCATTTTTGGAATCATCATCGCCATGTTCAAGCTGCCGGACATTCCTGGTGCTGCTCGCCACGCCGGCACCGCCGTGAAAGCCAGCTTGTGGAAATATCGCCAACTGGTTTTCGGAACGATTGGCATTTTTCTATACGTGGGTGCGGAAGTTTCCATCGGCAGCTTTCTGATCAACTATTTCGGCCAGCCGGAGCTTGGAGGTCTGCCGGAACTCACCGCCGCCAAGTACGTCACGTACTATTGGGGAGGCGCCATGGTTGGCCGCTTCATCGGCTCCGCCATCCTCCAGAAAGTAAAAACGGGTACCGCGCTCGCCGTTGCAGCCATAATGGCCTGCGCGTTGGTTTGCATATCCATGCTAACCACCGGCCACATAGCGATGTATAGCATCATCGCCGTCGGTCTTTTCAATTCCATTATGTTCCCCAGCATTTTTACACTTGGGATAGCGGAGCTCGGTCCGCTGACCGGCGATGGTTCTGGAATGTTGGTGATGGCCATCGTTGGAGGCGCAATATTGCCGGTTCTCCAGGGCGCGCTCGCGGATCGCATCGGAATCCACCATGCCTTCGTTATCCCGGCGGTCTGTTATCTTTACATTTTGTATTACGCACTGTGGGGCTCGAGGCCAACTCCGGTCGTTGTTGCCCAGACTTCCGTTGCTGCTCGGTGAGTGTTGCTCGGTGACGCGCTAAAATCGAATCGTCAATGGCAACCAGCGACCAAAACACCTATGTAATTGGCGTTGATATCGGCGGCACCAAAGTAGCCGCTGGTTTCGTCAACTACGCGGGCGAAATTAGTCACGTCACCCGTGTTCCGATGGTGAGCGACTGTGACGCAACTGCAGGCCTCAACTCCGTAATTGAAGCCATCGATTCGCTGCTGTCAAAAGCTAGACAAAATCATTGGACCATTCGCGCCATCGGTATTTGCGCCCCCGGTCCTCTTGACCCCAACACTGGCGTGGTCATCAACCCGCCCAACGTTACTTGTTGGCGAAATTTTCCACTCGCCGCCGAAATCTCGAGGCGCTATCACCTGCCGGTAAAAATCGAAAATGACGCGAATGCCGCGGCCTTGGCGGAGGTTCTGTGGGGCGCAGGCAAAGGCTGCGCCAAGGTTTTTTACATCTCCATCGGCACGGGCATCGGAACAGGCTTTATCCTCGACGGCCACATTTACAACGGGCGCACCGGCGCTGCCCCTGAGGGCGGCCATGTAAGCATTGATTATCGCGGGCCGGTATGCGGCTGCGGAAAACGCGGATGCATCGAAGTGTTCATTTCAGGTACTGCCATCGCGAAACGCGCGCAGGCAAAACTGGAAGCCGCCAACCTCTCGCACTCGCCGATGCTCGATTTGGCCGGCGGCAAAATCGCTGCGGTCACTTGCGAACTGGTGAATCAAGCTCACCTCGGCGGGGACGCAATTGCCCAAGCTACATTGCTGGACACTGTTGAACTATTGGCGGTTTATCTCGGTAACACCATCGATCTGCTTGAGCCCGATGTAATCGTGGTCGGCGGCGGTGTCGCAGGTGTGCTGAAGCCTTTCTTTGATGAAGTTCGAGCACGCATCCCCAGTTGGTGCATCAATTCTCGCTGCCGCGAAATTCCATTGATCTCCGCTCACTACGGTGCCAACTCTGGTATCGCCGGCGGCGCTGCGCTATGCAACTGACAGGAGTTTCCGCGAAATCACTCGCGCTCGTATTTCTCGTGGCTGGTATCGCTCCTGCGCAAGAGCGTTGTTCCGGCCGAGTGCATTCGTCCCGCGCTACACAGCCACTAGTGATAACATCCGCCTGATTTAAAAATTCGTGGAGATCGCTATTCAAGTGAAGAGACCTTCATCGCTTTTTGTGGAAAGAGTTTCTGCCGTTGTGCTTCTGAGTTTTGTAATTTTTCTAGAGTGCAACGAAGTTGCTCAGCGCGCCTTCAGCGCCGCTCCAACAACAAAAATCTACGGCTTCTCCCGGCAACATGCCGCGGAACAAGCCAGTCTCGAAGACCAACTGAAGAAATCCATCTCCACCGCTGAAATTCGCAAGCAACATCGCTACTTCACCTCCATCCCGCATCCCGCAGGTTCCATTCATGACCGCGAAGTGGCCGAATACATTGCGACGCAATGGAGAAAGCAAGGACTGGAAGATGTGGTAATCCGCCAGTATGACGTTCTCGGAACCAGGCCGGTCTCTACCAGCCTCGAAATGGTCGCGCCGACCGCGTATCAAGCGCTTCTCCGTGAAGCGCCATACAATGTCGATCCCGACACAAAAAATCCTGAAGTCGCCAACGCCTGGCTAGGTTATTCCGCCAGCGGAGAAGTTACCGCGCCTGTCGTTTACGTCCACAGTGGCAATCCCGAAGACTACGACGTACTACGCAAGAATGGCATCGAAGTGAAAGGAAAAATTGTTCTGGTGCGTTACTCGAACCCCTACAGTTATCGCGGATTTAAAGCGCTCACAGCGGAAAAAAACGGCGCTGCCGCGTTGCTGATCTATTCCGACCCCTCGGAAGACGGCTACGCAAAAGGTAAAGTCTTTCCCGATGGGCCGTGGGGCCCCGAGACGCACATTCAGCGCGGCGCGATTACTTACGACTTCATCGTTCCGGGCGATCCGCTCACGCCGGGTTGGGCTTCGGTGCCGGGTGCAAAGCGCATTCCGCAAAATGAAGCTCGCTCGTTACCTCATATTGTCGCGTTGCCACTCTCGTGGCACGACGCCAAGCCGCTGCTCGAAAATATGGATGGCCCAACAGCACCGAAAGATTGGCAAGGTGGATTGCCGTTTACCTACCGCCTTACAGGGGCCGTGCAAGTGCACCTCAAAGTGCAGATGGACAATTCGATTCAGCCTTATTACGTTGTCGAAGCCCGCATCCGTGGCGCGCAATTTCCCGACGAATGGGTGCTCCTCGGAAATCATCACGACGCCTGGGAATACGGCGGAGTCGATCCAAGTAGCGGCACCGCATCCATGATGGAACTTACCCGCGCCTTCGGAACCATGTTGAAAAATGGCTTCCGGCCCAAGCGCACCCTGATTTTCTGCAGTTGGGACGGCGAAGAGATTGGACTGACCGGCTCCACGGAGTGGGGCGAGCAGTTCGCCGATGATCTAGGGAAAAAATTAATTGCCTACATCAACGTGGATTCCTCAGCATCAGGCCCGAACTTCGAAGGCGGCGCGGTCGGTTCGCTAGCTCCCATGCTGGTGGAGACCAGCTATTCCATTGCCGACCCCAGCGGAACGAGCTTGCATGATGCCTGGATTGAATCCACGGCCGCCGCGCGGAAAGAAGACAAAGACACGCAGCCGCCCCAAGACGAAGATTTAGTAAATACACGCATCGGCAGCGGCTCCGATCACACCGTGTTCCTGAATTTCCTCGGGCGCCCCGTCATCACACTACAATTCGACGGCCCGTACGGCGTATATCACTCCATGTACGACGATTTTTATTGGATGAACAACTTTGGCGACCCCGGCTACAAATATCACGCCACCATGTCCGCGTTGTGGGGCGTCACTGCGCTGCGCTTGGCGCAAGCCGACATTCTGCCCTTCGATTTTGCATTTTACGGCCGCACACTTAGCAGTTTCATCGACGATTTGAAAAAGAATCCTCGCTACGACACCGGCAAAATCAATCTCGATACTTTGCAGAAGCGCGCCAGCGCCTTCGAAGCCACTGGCAAAAGCGTCAAAATACTTCTGGACCGTGTGGTTGCTTCTGAAAAAACAGACGCGCAGACTGCCGAGCAATACAACCAATCCATCTTAAAGGTCGAAAGTAACTGGCTGAATCCCGACGGCATCCCCGGACGCCCATGGTTTAAACATTTGCTGTATTGCGCGCGTTACACCTACGCGCACCTGGAGCTTCCCGGCATAACTGAGGCCATCGAATCGCAAAATTGGGAAGAGGCGCAGCGCCAGTCCGAAATTCTAGCTAAAGCCATCGAAACGAACACCGCTCTTCTGCAACAGATGGAGAGAAAACTTCACGAATAAACGCGGCGATAAACGTGACGGCGTTCTTTCAGCCTATTTGCTTGCAGCTATTTATTCGACGAGCTTGGAACCACAGGCATGATTCGCAACATAACTACGCCATGCGAAGCCACTAACGCGTTGAACTTCCCTGTAAAAACTCCCAAATCTTTCTTGTTCCACAGATCTCTCACCACCGCGGGCAAGCGCGATGGGTAACCCAAATCTTCCCAGCTCGCGGATATTTCGGCGCCGCTCCCGCCGCGATTGAAGAGCACCACCGCGCGGCTCCCGTTGTGAAGTTGCTTTACCCACACTTCAAGATCGCCATTCTTGCTTACGCGCCTTCCTTGCATGCCCAAATCATCCTGATCTACTGCCAAAACTTCCTTGTTTGTCAGTATGTCTTTTATTTCCGGGGTCATGTTCTTCAGATCGTTCCCAGCAATCAGCGGCGCAGCCAGCATGCTCCATAAACTGAAATGCGACTGGTACTCCGTCACGCTCATGCCTCCATTCCCGACTTCGAGCATGTCCGGATCATTCCAGTGGCCCGGCCCGGCAAAAGTCTCGAGTCCGACTTGTTGATCCAGAATCACCACCCACCCGGTGGACTCTTTCTTGCAATCCCAACAATCATAGATATCACCGGTGGTGCGCCATAAATTGCCGACATCTTTTGCCCACAGCCACGGCTTACTTTTTCCCCATTCGCAAATGCTGAGAACGATCGGTCGGCCTGTCGCTTTCAACGCATTGTGCATCGTTGTATAAGCGGCCTCGGCATTTTCGCTGCCCGTGTTGCACCAATCAAATTTCAAGTAATCGACGCCCCAAGCCGCATATTGCCGCGCATCCTGATATTCGTACCCGCGGCTTCCCGGGCGTCCCGCGCATGTGTTTGTGCCAGCATCTGAATACAGGCCGAATTTCAAATGGTTGCCGTGAACGTAGTCGGCCAAAGCTTTGATGCCAGACGGGAACCGTTGCGGGTCAGCCAGGATATTTCCGTTGCTATCGCGTCCCACTTGCCAGCAATCGTCGATGACCACGTATTCGTATCCGGCAGTCTGCATTCCGCTGCTCACCATGGCGTCCGCCGCGTCCCGGATCAACTGCTCGCTTACATTGCAGCCAAACTTGTTCCAACTGTTCCATCCCATAGGCGGAGTGCGCGCCAACATGTTGTCTGCGGCATGTGCGCCATCAAGAAAAAGAAGCGAACTGCAAACCGCCAAGAGTAACCATGCCAGCCGGCTCGAAAAGCTGCACACGTGGATTCTCCTGAGCCTTATCTCTTCAGAGACGCCGCAATTCTTAGAATCGTCGGATCCGTCTCGATTTCTTCCAGTTTCTTTGGCAGAGGAATACGCCAGTTGGGGCGCGTATCTTCACGAGCTCCAGGCAAGTTGGGTCTTTTGTCCGCAGCCAAGCCATCTTCCAAAGAGGCGAGCGTAATTACCGCCGGCGATCGCGCCAGCGCCTCGTGCGTTTTAACAATTACATCTGAAATGTGCTCGTGGTCGTGCACGTTGGCGGCGCGCTTGAGATACCAGCGCATTTTTTCGGAGTTTTCTCTGTTCGGTTCCAGTCCCAGTTGAGTTTGCTCCTCAAAATCCGTGCCCGACCAGATGCCCGCGATGGTCGGCAAATCGTGCGTGGACACCGCCGCGACAGCCAGCTTCGGATAATGTTCCGGCTCTTTATCCTCGAACCACAAAAGCCGGTAAGAAAGCACCGCATACTCAGCAAGTTTTTCCCGCACGCCCTCGTCCACCGTACCTAAGTCCTCGCCAACCACAAACGTCTCGGCTCGCGCGCTCTCCAGCGCAAGAATCGAAAGCATCTCGTTCGCATTGTATCTAACGTAAGTCCCATTGGCGCTCGGCTCACCCACCGGAATCCAGAACAACCGGAATAATCCCATCACGTGATCGATACGCAGTCCGCACGCATAGCGCAGCGCGGTGCGCACCGTTTGGATGAAAGGTTCGTACCACGCGGCCCGCAACTTGTGTGGCACGAATGGCGGCAGTCCCCAATCTTGTCCGTTGGCGTTGAATAAATCCGGCGGCGCTCCCACGCTTACATCTTTTGCGAATACGTCCTGCCACATCCACGCGTCGGCGCCGTCAGGCGCAACTCCCACGGGAAGGTCCTGCATGATATTTCTCGTCGACGAAGCGGCTTTTAATTGCTCGTCGAGCAAGTATTGCAGCCACTTATGAAACCGGATGCGATCGCCGAATTCCACGATCAAAGCCAACACCGCCGGACCATCCGGCGAACGATATTGCTGCGGCCACGCACGCCAGTTCGCGCCGAATTGCTCGGCAAGCACACAAAAACTGGCGAATAGTTGAAGGCCCCGTCCCCGGCTGCGTTCAAAGTCGGTAAACGAAATTTTATCGCGCATCTGCAACCACATTCTTTCCAGCGAACGCATTTTCAAACGATAGATGGCATCGCGCTCAATCAAAGGCTTATCGTTAAGTGCGCGCCCTTCCTCGCATAATTGTTCCAGGTCGGGCAGCGCTGCTCTTACACCATCAACTTGTTCAATGCACAAATACAGCGGATTTAAAAATAGCCTGCTGCTTGGATAATAAGGACTCGCTTGCTGCGGCAACACTGGAGCGGTGGCGCACAGCGGATTTACCATGACTACTCCGGCCCCCAATTCAGCCGACCATTCGCACATCAGGCGCAAGTCTTCCAGATCGCCTATCCCCCAACTCGATTGCGACCGCAAGGAATAAAGTTGCAGCGCCCAGCCCCAGGTGTGCAGGTTCGACGGAAGAAAACAGCGTGGTGGCGTCACGATCAGCCGTGATTCGCGGCCCTGGCGATCAAAGATCGAGTGGTAACCAAGCGGCAAGTCCCGCGAAAGTTTACCAGTCGCACGCAAGCGGGTGCCGTCTTCCAATTGCAGCTCGCAGGACTCGGGAATATTTACCTCTGCGCCTTGACGCACGACCAAGAGCGCTGGATCGGCAGGCCCGTCTTGGGTTGCTTGCATGACGGTCAGAAATTTATTTTTCGTGGCGTCCGAAACCTCATGCCAGCGCCCAGAGTCATCACGATATTTTTCGTCGATACCCCAAGCACTGAAGTTCGGCACACAAACTCCTGGCTGCGTTTGTTTCTGCATAGATAGTACGCTCACGTCGCAACGAGAAGCATAAAAGCCTTCACTTCGTCACGGCAATACAGCTTAACTGGTAAGGATACGAGGAGAGCCTTTCCGGCTATACAGTTGATTAGCGGTAACTTTTTTGTGCGCCCGTTTAGGGTGATCACCAGCACGGACGCTTGTCGGTTTATTTCTCGTCTGGCGTGAAATGATGAAATGAAGTGAAGATGGTGCGAAATCCTGAGAGGTTGCGAGGCAATGATGCAGCGTCCACGAATCCAGGATAGAACGTAATCTGGCTACTCGTCTCTCGCCGTGCATTCTCGAATGCTTCAATATTCGGATACTTGTCCGTCAAACAGACTTCGATATCTCGTCCGTTGCTCACACGCAGCAGCCGGTATAGCCATAGCCAGGGCCCGCCACCCCCGGAACATAGATCAACAATGCGCACGGCGCCGCTGGCTTCCACAGCTTCATTTAGTATTGGAACGATGGGCCGGTAGATTCCGCCCAAACTCAAAATAAATTGCAGCGCATCGGTGACGGCGTCACGCAGACTCTTCGAAACCATTGCTGGTCGTGAAACTCAAAAAACCGCGCTCCTCCAAAACTCCGCCCCTTGCATAGCAGTTGTTCGATGCCATC
>Ga0210384_10002970_pt1 | contig 20101 bp, 16 predicted proteins | sample IncBWH2MmetaG_FD_160574 | JGI IMG/M metagenome (GOLD analysis project Ga0210384, IMG submission 160574) | Forest soil microbial communities from Barre Woods Harvard Forest LTER site, Petersham, Massachusetts, United States - Inc-BW-H-2-M | ecosystem: Environmental > Terrestrial > Soil >...
CCATCCACAAATTCGGTTCGAGGCAGTTCGTGCCCAGCAGGCTTCCGTTGGAGAGGTATTGGGGTGCGATTGCGATGGCAATGGCGCTCAGCAGCAGGGCGAAACGGCGTCCGCCGAATTCACGCGCGAGCGTGGCGGTTTCGACCACCAGGAGGGAAGAAGCCAGCGCCGGAATGAATCGAATGCTGCGCAGCGAATCTCCCAGGACTGCGCGGCAGACGTGAATCAGGAAGGGAATCAACGGCGGCTGGTCCACATATCCCCAGGCCAGGTGATCGCCACAATCCATGTAGTTAAACTCATCCCGGAAATAGCCATACCAGTTGTTGAAATAGCAATGAAACAGGAGTTTTCCCAAAGCAATGGCGATCACGATCAGCATGCCATTCGCTAAGTGGGTGTGATCCTTGGAGGCCGAGTCGGACGCTCGAAAGGTAGTGTCTGTCATTTGGGTCTTTGCCTAGCTGAAGCGGTAACGGGTGTCATTCGTTTCTTCGCTTTTCTAAGGCAGCGTGAAGGCCACGAGCGCATCGCTCAAAGACTCTTCGGCGATTTTGGGATGGCCGCCCGCGGCAATCACCAGGTATTGCTTGCCGGTCGCGCCGAGGCGGTAGGTCATCGGCGTCGCATTGCCGCTGGCTGGAAGTTGCCACTTCCAGAGTTCCTTTCCCGTCTCCACGTCAAAAGCTCGAATGGCGGAGTCAGCCGTACCGGCAATGAAGATCAATCCGCCCGCAGTGACGATCGGTCCGCCCAGGCTGATCGATCCCGGTGGAACGGGCGACGCATGCGCGCCACCGAAGTCTTGCATCGTTCCCAGAGGAACTTGCCATCGAATCTTGCCGTCCGTCATGTCCACTGCGGCGAGCGTGCCCCACGGCGGGGGGTTGCACGGCAGGTCCGAAGGCGACTGTAGGAAGCGCCGCAACATGCCATAGGGTGACCCTCTTTGCGGCCCGTATTCACCGTCTTCATTGTCAGATTGCACTTTGTCGCGCGGGATGAGTCTCACCCGCGCGGCGATATTGTTGGTATTGACCACTAACAGGCTGCGCTGTGGATCGAAGGCGTATCCGCTCCACGTCATGCCGCCGAGGTTCCCTGGCACCGCGAGCGTGCCCTGAATGCTTGGCGGAGTGAAAATGCCTTCGTTCCGATACCCCTTAATCCAGTTTCGGCAGGTTTCGCGATCCTCTGGCGTCGGCCCCCAAGCATCGTCCGCCGTAAGCCGCTGAGGTACGAGCGCAGGCGGAGCCACTGGGAAGGGTTGCGTCGGGGAGGCCACTTCGCCGGGCACTTCGCTTTTCGGCACCGCGCGTTCCTCTACCGGGAAAACGGGCTCGCCGGTGTCACGGTTGAGCACAAAGAGGAATCCTGCCTTGTTTCCCTGGATGACCACCGGGATTTTCTTTCCATCGTGGGTGAGTGTTGCCAGCAACGGCGGCGACGCCGTGTCGTAGTCCCACAGATCGTGATGAACCAGCTGGAATCCCCAGGCGATTCGCCCTGTCTTGGCGTGCAGCGCGACCACCGAATTCGCCCATTTGTTATCGCCAATCCTCCGCCCGCCGTAATAATCCGGGCTGGCGCTGCCCGTGGGCACGAATACCAGATCGCGCTCCAGATCCACGGTCATGATCGACCAGGCGTTTGCCGCGCCACTTCGCCAAGCACTCGCGAGATTTGTATCATCGCCATCGGCCGGATTCCGGGGAATGGGATCCCAGCTCCACCGTAACTCCCCGGAGCGTGCATCGAACGCCCGCACTACACCGGCAGGCATGTCCACGCGATGATTGTCGTCGATGGCTGAACCCACCACCACGATATCGTCAATCACCGCGGGCGGCGAAGTCATGTGATACCAGCCGGCGAGATAGCCCGCCACTTCCCGCAGGCTGACTTGGCCGCCGTTCCCAAAGTCCGCGCAGGGTTTTCCCGTCACCGCATCCAGAGCAATGAGCCGGGCATCCTGCGAGGCCTCAAAAATGCGTCTATGACACGGCTTCCCGGCAGCCCGCGACGAGTCAAGCCAGGTGCTCGCGCCACGGTTGACCAAACCGTCGCCGTAGTCCAGCGTCCGATCGATCAAGGGGTCGTAAGTCCAGCGCTGTTTCCCGGTCGCGGGATCGAGCGCGATGACGCGGTTGAACGGCGTAGTGATGTACAACGTGCCGTCCACAAGAATTGGCGTGGTTTCAAAGCCGCTGCGCTTTTTATCTCCGCTGCTTTCCTGGACCTCGCCTGTGTGGAGGACCCAGGCGACTTTGAGCTTGCTCACATTGTCGCGATTGATCTGCGTCAGCGGCGAGTAGCGCATACCACCGGCGTCATGTCCGTAATACGGCCAGCCCGCGTCCTTGGCGTCCGGTGCGGATGTCTTCGCGGCACAAAGCAGAAAACATGCGGCAAGGCACGCGGCGAGAATGGAAGTTTTCCGGTTCCAGCGGGCAGCGCCAGGTTTCATTCGTTTATCTCTCCGGCCGCTGGTGGAGCTGGTGCTTCGAACAATTCCGCGTTGGCATAGCCGCTGATCTCACACGCCAGCGATATTTCCACAAATTCCAGTTTTTCCCATTCCATCGCAGTTCTCCTCGTAAAATATGGACTCGTTCGATTTATTTCCGTTGCCGCAGCCATCCCTAGGGCAAAGTAAACGCCAGCACGTAGTCACCCTGTTTGGTTCCCAGCTTTCCGTGGCCGCCGGCGGCAATAACCACGTATTGCTTGCCGCCAATGCTGTAGGTCATCGGCGTAGCCTGCCCTCCAGCCGGAAGCTGGTATTTCCAGATTTCCTGACCCGTTTCAGAATCAAAGGCGCGCAGAAATCCGTCCATCGCAGCCGAAGTAAAGACAATTCCTCCCGCGGTGACCATTGGGCCGCCCAAAGTAATCGTCCCGGTGTTCATCGCCGGAATAAAACTTCCCAGCGGCACGTCCCAGACTTTTGTCCCTTCAAACAGATCGACGGCCGCCACCGTCCCCCACGGAGGCGTATTGCAAGGGAACCCGCTGGGCGCAAGCAAAGGGGTGCGAAACATCGCGTAGGGAGCGCCCGTCTGCCGCGCGAACTCTCCGTGCAGCCGGTCGGAGTCACTAGCATTCTTCCGCGCTGTCTCGAGCTCCGCCCGGGGGATCAACTTCACGAAAATTGGCAGCCGGTTCGTGTTCACAAAAAGCAAATGTCGTTGCGGATCGTAGGCTGCGCTTCCCCAGTTTACGCCGCCCACATTGCTTGGAAACACCAGCGTCCCTTGTAAGCTCGGGGGCGTGAAAATATCTCCGGACCGCGCCGTTTTGATTTGCTCCGCGCACCAGGCGCGCTCTTTTTCATCCTTGCCCCAGGCATCCTCAACCGACAGTCTCTCCGGAACGAGCGAAATTGTCGAAGCAGGCTGCGTTGGCCAGGACTGCTCTCCCGGAATGTCGCTCTTGATCACGGGCCGCTCTTCTATTGGAAAAAACGGCGTGCCATTCAACCGGTTCAACACAAAAACGCGTCCCATCTTTGTGGTGATGGCAATCGCCGGCGTCCCGTCTTTCCATGCAAAAAGTGTCGGTTGCGAGGCCACGTCATAATCCCAAAGATCGTGGTGCACCACCTGAAATCCCCACACGAATTCGCCTGTCGAAGCTCGCAATGCGACAACCGAGTTCGCCCACTTATTGTCGCCCTTGCGAAATCCTCCGTAATAGTCCGGGCTGGCGCTGCCCGTCGGAATGAACACGAGATCCCGCAGCGCATCGACAGAGATCGTGGACCAGGCATTCCCTGCGCCGGTGCGCGGCGTATTTTGATAGGCCCAAGGAGCAATGGGGTCCCAAGTCCAGCGCAATTTGCCCGTGCGAGCATCGAATGCGCGCACGATGCCGCGTTCTAGCGTCACAGCGCGATTGTCCCCCTCAGAAGAACCCGTGATGACCAAGTCCTGGTAGATCGCGGGAGCAGAAGTCACTTGGTAATCGCCTGGGTCGCGCATCTTGACCTCTGTCGTCAGGTCAACCTCGCCGCCGGTTCCGAAATCCGCGCAAGGCTTGCCAGTGTCGCCGTCCAGCGCAATCAGTCGGGCGTCCAGCGTCCCGACAAAGATGCGCAGCGCGCATGCTTTACTGGCCTTCACCGACGCGTCCCGCCACGCCGAAACACCTCGCGACGTGACTTCGGAGAATCCGTAAGGATGTTCCAGCTTCGGATCGAACTCCCAAAGTTTCACGCCGCTCACCGCGTTCAAGGCCATCACGTGATCGTACGGCGTACTCAAAAAGAGCTTCCCGTCGACCAGTATCGGCGTCGCTTCAAATGCCGCTTTCTTGTCGAGCTCCTCATCGTAAGGCAGCGCCCCGGTTCGATAGGTCCACGCCACCTGCAGCTGCGCCACATTCCCTCGGTCAATCTGCTTTGCGGGGGAGTAGCGCGCACCGCCGGGATCATTCCCGTAATTCGGCCAACCAGCGTCAGGAGCCGTCTGAGCCCTCACCAACGCAGGTGAGAAAAGCAACAAGACAAACAGGGAAGTCCGCGCTGTACGGGGAAAAAAAAGTTCGTAATTCATGGTGGGACAATTATCGCGAAAGACCCTCAATCACAAAGCACTTGGGACAAACGGGCCCAGCGCGGGGACCGACGGGACTTCCGGCCGTGCGGCAAGCAATTTCAACTCCGTTTCAGCAGCTCAGGCCGTTGCTTAACGTATCGCCGGCTCCAGCGCAATTCCGTCGAGTCCTTCAAAATGACCTTGTACTCCCCGTGAAACCATGGCAGCAACTCGCGTATCGCATCCAGCCGAACCAAACTCCCACGGTTGATGCGAACAAAAATCTTCGGGTCTAGTGTGCCTGCGAGAGCCTCTAAGGTCCCGCGCAGAGTGTGGGACTTCGCGCCGCAATGCAAAATCAAATAATTTCGATCCGCCTCAATCCACGATACGTCCCGCACCGAAACGAAGTGCGCCCGCGTACTCTCGTGCACCAACAACCGATCCGGAAACGAACGCTCGCGCTCGAGGTGACGCAGCAAATCCTGAATCCGCGCCGCAAAACCATCGCTAGATTTTGCATTCTGCTCCCGCGCGCGCTGCAGCACGGTCCGGAGTCGCTCTTCGCCGAAAGGCTTCAGCAGGTAGTCAAATGCGTGAACCTCGAAGGCCCGCAAAGCGTACTGATCATGCGCCGTCACAAAAACAACGCGTGGCATCTCCTTCGCGGGGATCGCTTGAACGACTCCGAAGCCGTCCATTCCAGGCATCTGCACATCCAGGAAGACCAAATCAGGCCGATGTTTTCCGATCGCGGCAATCGCCGATTCCGCCCCACCCGCCTCTCCGACCACCCGCACATCGGGCTCCTGGCGCAGCAACCGCAGAATCTTCCGCCGCGCGGGCGCTTCATCGTCGACAACCAATACTTCGAGTGTGTTAGCGGGATCCATTCCATCAACTAAGCATCCAAATAATCGGCCAAAACCGGTCTCAGTAACAGCTTCAGGACAGCCTAAATCCTTGAGAAGCAGGTAATTCGGAGGCCGTGACCGCACTTGCGAGATGGCTTTGGCCTCGCCCGCCATTTCACCACTCGGTCAAGTACGGAGGTCCCCCGAATGAAACGGAACCCTTAGTACCACTTCGGTGCCGCCCGCAGGACGGTTGGCAATCGCAAATTCCTGGTCCGCCCCGTAGAGTTGTTCCAGCCGCCCCCGTATATTGGCCAGCCCGACGCCTCGATTCCTGACCGTTTCAGTCGGCTGCGCTCCAAGACCCACGCCGGTATCGGAAACCGCGAGAATCAGTGAACCATTTTCGCGGCGTGCAGCAATCGATATATCTATCCCTGCGCCGCCATCCTTCAAACCATGCCGCAAGGAATTCTCCACCAAGGGTTGCAGAATAAGTTGTGGCACGAGCGAATTCTCCAGCGCCGAATCTACGGAGTACGTCACCCGCAAATTCGATTCGAAGCGCTTCTGCATAATCCGCAGGTAGAGCCGCGTAATTTTCAGCTCCTGAGCCAGAGGAATTTCGTGTGAGTTGGCCGTTCGCAACGTCAACCGCAGCAAGTCGCTCAACTGCGTAAGCATGGCGTCAGCCGCAGGCACATCCTCATACATCACCGAAGAAATCGTGTTCAGTGTGTTAAACAAAAAATGCGGTTGCAGCTGCAATCGCAAATTCTCGAGCTGCGCCTGCGCAAGTTTCGCTTGCAATTCTGCCGCGGCGAGCTGCTGCGCCTGCGCGATCCGCAGCCGCTCGAAAAAGTAGTACACCAGCACGATAACCGTGTAGCTAATCAAATCGTTGGAGAACTCCATGGGATACCGGAACCGCATAATTCCGTAGTCGTACCTCCCGAGACCGATCCAGGGAGCCACAATCCAGCGGCTGAGTCCCATCAAACTCGTATGCAGGAAAGAGAATCCCACCGCCGCGGCCAAATGGTATGCAACCTGACGCACCCAACCCTTCACTTTGAACAGATAGAAGTCCGCCGCGCGCAAAACCAGCGGCAGAAGAAGGAAAACTGTATACACACCGGTAAATTCCTCGAGAAAACGGACCGCAAACGTTCCGGACCGCTGGCGAGAAAGATCGTCGAGGTAGTGGTAGCTGAAAATCAGGACAAAGATGGCCGTGTATACGAGTAGAAGAAGCCTCCATCCCTGCGTTCGCGTGAAACCCAACACGGCGGCCTGCGGCGTCGCCCGGGCCATGCGTGTCTCTCTCTCCGCAGATGTGCGTCGATTCATGAACTCGTCCTGGACCGCTTGATTATGCTCCAGAACTAGCGGGGGTCAAACGGGTAGAACGATCAGATCAGAAGTGATACTCGCCGCGTGACGACGCGGCGGAGCAGAGGAGCTGCGGAGCGAAAAACATCCTGAAACCAGGCTTCGCCTAGTGGGCCGCCCTGAGGCAGGAGCCTCGGTCAGAACCCGCGACGCCGGGCCACGGCGGAAATCGAGCTGGCAATGGTTAGCGAGACCAAAGCCACAATTGCGAACGCGAGAATGACGACGACCACGGCACGCGCCCTCCCGAGACAACTAATCTACAAGCAGGTCGGCTTCCAAACTCAACTTTGTATTATCTTTGTATTATCAATGAGATAAGAAAATTAAATCCGGGATTCTGTAATCCCAGTGGGACAAGTGTCACACAGAACGCACTTTACGCCGGTCCTAGTACCCAGATGTCGTCGCAGAAACAGGTTTCCAAAATCGGAAGCCGAAAGGATGCAAAAAAAAGGCAGACAGCTATGCCTTGCTGAGCCGGATCGACCCATCCCCGGTGTGCACCGTCAGAGACTGCCCCCCACCATTCATCTTCCCGTGAAGCTGCGAGTTGCTGAACGTTCCTTCGACCGTCACCGGCAGCCCCACGCTTATGTGCCCATCTCCGGTGCTGGCGTCAATGTTTGCCTGAAAGTCGCCCGGCAGGGACAAGTCCACGCTGCCGTCGCCCGTGCGTATGTTCCAGCTACTAGCCATCCTAGATCCCGGCAAGACGCGCGTGTCCACGCTGCCATCGCCAGTCTTGATGTTCAGCGCATCGAACCGCCCGGCGATCCTCACATGCCCATCTCCGCTGTCGGCTTCCAACTTTCCGTCCAATTCCCGTGCCTCAATCGAGCCGTCACCAGTGCGCAGCTTCATGTCGCCTTTCAAGGTGTCCACGTTGATGCTGCCGTCGTGCGTATGGAGATCGATGGTGCCGCTCAGACTGTTTGCTCGGATCGACCCATCTCCTGTCTCGACGGTGACATTTCCGTTGATGGAACTTGCCTCCACCGACCCATCCCCCGTATGTGCATTCAAATCAGCCTCTTTCGGCATCCTTACTTCTATGCGCAGCCTGCGCCCGTGCGTGCCCCAGGAAAATCCCCAGTGTCCTGTAATCCGTGCGACGAGCTCCACCTGGTCGCCGCTCTGGTGCGCCTCAACGTGGAGATTCTTATCCAATTCATAGCCTTCATACTCGACTCTGAACTCGACGTTCTTGGAGTCGCTGGTGCTCACCCGCACGCCGCCATCGTTCGTGTCGATCCGGACATTGGCCCGCCCGCTGACCGTGAAGTTTCTGGTCCACTCTGTCGCGCTGGCCCGCGGCGCCAGGGCTACGGCAGCAAGCAGGGAAGCACAGATCATTCCAAACCGCGCGGCGGTATTGCGGCAAACAAGCGAATTCATGGCTCGGAGCCTCCGTAACAGGGCGTTCTATTGTAGGTACGACACCCGGGGTCAAAATGTTCCGTTTTTCGCGTACTGGCACCCCCCATTCCACTCACACCTTCAGACGACAGCAAAGCCCTTGTCGTCTGGCCCAATCGCACCCCAGTCCGTTCCAGACCATCGGAAAGCCGTCCGTGACTATTTAGCGGCTCGTTTCTTCCGAGCCGCACCCGGCTTGGCACGCAGCGCCGCCAGGAACTCCTCCGCCGGCAGGGTATTGATCACATCGCGCTTCTCGAGCCAGCCCCGCCGCGCCATCGTCACCCCGTAACCGATAAACGACAGGTTGGCCGCGCTATGCGAGTCCGTCGAAATCACCACCTTTACCCCGCGGTCTTTGCACATCCGCAAATAGACGTCCTTCAAATCCAGCCGGTCAGGATAGGAATTGCACTCCATGGCGACGCCCTGCTTGGCGCAAGCCCCCAGGATTTTCTCCATGTCGTAGTCGATCGGGTCTCGCCGCAGAAGCAGCCGCCCCGTCGGATGCGCGATGATCTGCGTGTAAGGATTTTCAATCGCCGCGAGCATCCGCTCGGTCATAGCCGCCCGGTCCAAATTGAAATACGAGTGAATCGAACACACCACCACATCCAGTTGCGCAAGCAACTCGTCCGAGTAATCCAGGGAGCCATCCTTCAGGATGTCCACTTCGGCGCCGGCCAACACGCGAATCCCCAGCCCCTTGTCGCTCGTCTCATGAATCTTCTCGATATGCGCAGCCATGCGCTTTTCATCCAACCCGTTGGCCACCGTAACGGCCTTGGAGTGGTCGGTAATCGCGATGTACTGGTGTCCGAGCTTGCGCGCGGCTTCGGCCATTTCCTCGATGGAATTTTTTCCATCACTGGACGTGGTGTGCATCTGCAAATCGCCCTTCATGTCTCGCAATTCAATCAAGTGCGGTAGTTTGTGCGCTTCAGCTGCGGCGATTTCACCAGTGTTTTCGCGCAGCTCGGGCGGTATGTAGTCCAGCTTCAGCTTTCTGTAGATCTCCTGTTCTGTCCGCCTCGCGACCGGCTTTTCACCCTTGAGCGTCGCCAGCGCGTACTCGTTCAAAGTTAGACCCATATCGTTGGCGCGCCCGCGCAGCGCAACGTTATGTTCCTTCGACCCGGTGAAATAAAGCAGCGCCGCGCCAAAGCTTTCCTTTTCCAGCAACCGCACATCCACCTGCAATCCGTTCTGCAGCGTAAAGCTGACCTTGTTCTCCCCATGCGCTAATGTCTGGTCAATCCCGGGAAACTCCAATATATGCTTGGCCAGCGCATCAACCTGTTTTTGCGAGGTGTGACCGGCACCAAGCGTCAGCAGCAAATCCAAATCTCCCACCGTCTCCTTGCCGCGCCGCAGTGACCCCGCCGGAGTCACGTCCTCCACCGCGTTTCCGGCCTTCTTGATATGCGCAATGATTTCCGCGGCCGCGGCCTCCGCCTGATCAATGTGGAACCGGCCCGAAGATTTTTTGAACACCTCGATGGCCTTCAGAATGTTTTGTTCGCTCTTTTCGCCAAAACCGGGAAGTTCGCGAAGCTTGCCCTCCCTTGCGATCTTCTCCACATCGGCGACGGTGGCGGCCTTGAAGTTGGACCACAGAAACGCCACCTTCTTGGGCCCGAGCGATTGCAGTTGAAGCACGTCCAGAATCGTCGCTGGATATTTCTTCAGCAGCTTTTTCCTAAGCGCATAATCGCCGGTCTTAACGATTTCTTGCAGATGTTCCACCATGCGCTCGCCGATTCCAGGAAGCTCTTCCAATTTTTCCGGCTCTGTAACAAGCTGCTCGATGGATTCCGGAAGTCCATCGATCAGCTCGGCAGCCTTTTCGTAGCTGCGGTACCTGCCAATAATGGCCCCGTCGATTTCCAGAAGTTGCGCGGTTTCGCGGAGGATGCGGGCGATCTGTTTGTTGTCCATGGGCAGATTATAAAGCTATAAGCAACCGAAAAACACGGGCGTGGTCCGGGCAGTCCGGGCGGTCCGGGCAGTGCATCCTCGGTTTCCGATTGGTGCGTTTGCGGGGAGTTTCAGGCGGCCAGTTGGCGTGGCCCTTGGCAGTACGGAGAAGCCTAGTTCAGTCAAGAACTGGACGGAGATAGCGTGGCTCCGGAGTCACGCATTGCGGATGGAGCGGGATAGCGAGGAGCCAGAATCCGGGATCGCCCGCGCTCGCCGTGCGATAGACTCCTTTTCAGAAAGTCGTGCACAAATTGCCTGCAGCGCAATCAGTGCCGGCCGGAATCATTACTTGGAGGGCAGAGTGCGTTTTTCGACTTTGGCAATTCTATTCTCTTTGATCATTGGCCCGGTTTCCCGCGGCCAAACACAAAAACCTTCGCAACTCTCAAGCTCGCCGGAGAAAGTCATCATCGACACCGACATCGGCGATGACATCGACGATGCCTTCGCTATCGCGCTGGCTCTCCGCAGCCCCGAGCTTGAAATTCTCGGCATATCCACCACCTTCGGCGACACCGAGGCCCGAGCCAAAATCGTCGATCGATTTCTCGGCGAAGCTGGCCGAGCAGGGATTCCCGTTGTCGCCGGCGCGCCGACGCACACCACCAATGTGATGAACCAGCGCCGCTACGGCGAAGCTGGCCATTTCGCCAAAGCCGTGCATCCAAACGCAGTGGACTTCACCCTCGACCAGATTCGCCGCTATCCCGGCCAAATCACGCTGATCGCTATCGGGCCGTTGATGAACGTGGGCGCGCTCATCGACAAGGATCCGACAACCTTCCTCAAACTCAAACGAGTAGTAGTGATGGGCGGTTCCATCGAATGCGGTTATGGGGATCTTTGGTTCTGCACGGCGCACGGACCGGACGCGGAGTGGAACATCATTAATGACATTCCCTCCGCCAAAAAACTCTTCCTTTCCGGTGTACCGCTCTATGTCATGCCGCTCGATTCCACGCAACTGAAGCTCGACGAGGTGAAGCGAGCCTTTCTATTCAAGCAGGGGACGCCGCTCACGGATGCTCTGACGCTTCTCTATCACGAGTGGGGCCAGCAAACGCCCACCCTCTTCGATCCCGTGACGGTAGCCTATATCCTTGATCAAAAGATTTGTCCGGTCCAACCCATGCATATCCGGGTCGACGACAAAGGCTTTACCCGCCCTGAGCCGGGTGCTCCCAATGCCCAAGTCTGCATGCACTCGGACGCGGAGGCCTTCTTCCGTCTTCAAATTGGCCGCATCGCCGCTCCCTAGCCATCCGCACCGAAGCCCTCGTCACTTTTCACTACCCGCTGATCACGACTCCCTCCCACCAAATAAAAAAGACCGGCGGAGGGGCGCACTCTGCCGGTCCAATGATGGCTGGTTTATTTTACGCTGGCTTTTGCACGTTCGCTGCCTGGGGGCCCTTCGGTCCCTGGACAATCTCGAACTCTACCGCATCTCCTTCCTGCAAGGTGCGGTAGCCATCCCCCACGATAGCGGAATAATGAACAAATACGTCTGGACCATCGTCGCGCCCTATGAAGCCATACCCTTTTGAGTTGTTAAACCATTTGACGGTTCCTTGCACCTATTCTCTCCTCCTGATGGAGACCTGGATGTTCCTCATGGCGGACAAAATCGGGACAGACGCAGCCGCCTCCTGCAATAAATTGCGCGGAGTGTACCAGAATGAGGCATTCAGTCAAGAGAACATTCGTCTTTCCCGGTGTACGAAAATACATGAATATTCGTCTACAAAAACGTTTTAAGTCCAAGGAACGCGGGTTTTTCCAAGCAGGGACGCACATCGCCCCAGTCCTCCAACTTCAAGCGAACACAGGGTTTGCCTGTTCTCGTTTCACATCATGAATCATTTGTTTCGCGCGTGGCGTATCGTGGAGAATCGAGATTACGAACCACCGGTTTGCCGCGTCGAGTATCTCACCGGGCGAAGAATCTCGAAAAGATTGTTGTACCCGTCGGTCCAAAGGCGCAAATGCGCAGGAACCTCGATGGTTTGGCTGCCCGCGAGCGCGTCGGGCTTATTCAAGAATCCCTGATTTCGCGTTATCAGCACCCAATCTGCCGAGGCAATCATCCTTGGCGCATCTTCGTCGCTGGCAATGAGCCGTACCGGATAATCGGCGTCTTCGGCCAGCAGTTTCACGACCGGCGCCAGGTTGAGATACGTGTTCGACGTATGCACGGCCAGGATACCGTGCGGCTCCAGGTGCCGGAAATAAACGGCAAAGGCCTCTTTGGTGAGCAGGTGCACAGGAATGGCGTCGCCGGAGAAGGCATCGACAGCCAGCACATCAAATTGCTGCGGCGGCTCGCTTTCCAGAGAAACCCGCGCGTCTCCCAGAATAAGCTCGGTCTTTGCAGGACTCTGCTTGAGAAAGGTAAACCAGCGGTTCGCAACATCCATGACCTGCGGATTAATCTCGTAAAAGCGGAACGAATCGCCCGGTTTTCCATACGCCGCAAGTGTTCCTGCTCCCAAACCAATTACCCCGACGCGTTTCGGACCGTCACAGCAATACTCGAGCGCCAGACCGACCCCCGATGTTCTTCCGTAATAAGTCGTGGGGTTGCGGTTTTCCGGGAAAGAAAGATATTGCGCGCCATGTTGTATCGTTCCGTGCAGCAGCGTCCGGTAGGGCAGGAGGCGCCCCGCTTTGAATTCCTGAATGCGCAGCGCTCCGTAGAAATTGCGCATCATCGCGACCGTATCCTGGCGCGTCGATCGAACGCTCGAAACAAGCACGGCGCACATCGCAACGGTCATGCTCGCCCAAAAAAATCGCGCCGACCATCCTTCGAGCCAGAGCACGACAACCCCTAAGATAGACGCCAGCAGCAGGACCATCGGCAGTTCGTAAAAGCCGGAAAGAATGTGGGGAGCAAGCAATCCAACGCTGACGGCGCCCAGGGCGCCTCCGAGAGCCAGGAGCAGGTAAAACGACGTCAGGTAACGCGCGGCCGGTTTTCGCTCGACGAGTTCGCCGTGACAAAAAAGACAGACAACAAAGAGCACGCAACAAAAGAGCGGCACGCTGATTTGAATCGCGTGTGTGATCGAAGAATCATAGATGGCATAGCCCGCTGTACCCAGTGCAACAGCCAGCAGTCGCGCAACAAACCAGCGCGAATAAAACTGGCGTTTGGCAAACACCATTGCAAAAGAAAGCAAATAGAACGCGAGCGGAACAACCCACAAGAGCGGCACCGGAGCGACATTTTGCGAGAGGTGGTTCGTTACCGCCACAAGTATCATCGAGCCGCAGGCGGAAAGGCCGAGCCACAGAAGTTTTGTGCCGAATGCCGGCCGTTCTTTTTCTTCCGCAACTGCCGCCGCTTGCTGCGCAGCGAACGGAGCCGTTGCGTTTATGCGGTTGAACCACGCGGAGAGAGAGCAGCAGATTGCGAAAAGGGCGTATGCCGAAGACCACAGGATGGATTGTTGGCGGGAGGAGAGACGCGGTTCGATCAGGAACGGAAAACTCAAAAGTGCGAGCAGGGAAGCTAGATTGGAGAGAGCGAAAAGATGGTACGGCGAGCGGCCGGAGGCGCGGCGCGCGTACCACGCTTGCAGCAGAGGACTGGTGGCGCTGAGCAGGACAAAAGGCAGGCCGATGGAAAACGCGAGGAGTCCCAGGATGCGCCAGGCGGGATCGACTTGCGCGTGCCAACGCCAGGAGATTTGCGGCGCAATAGGCAGCCACAGAAGGCTGGCGAGAAGCAGCCCCAGGTGAGCAGCGGATTGGTGTTTAGGCGTGAAGCGGCGAGTGCTTAAGTCTGCGTAGAGATAGCCGAGCAGAAGCGCCGTTTGAAAAAAGACCAGGCATGTGGCCCAAACCGACGCCGAGCCTCCGAACCACGGAAGAATTGATTTGGCGAAGAGCGGCTCGATCAGAAAAAGAAGAAACGCTCCGAGAAAAACTGTCGTTGCGAACAGCCATCGTTGCGCTTTCGGCAAGGAATCGGCTTTCCTGGGAGCGTGTGCTACGCTCGCAGCGTCTTCGCGCTCGTTTTTCTTTGCAGGATTCGGCTGCACGACGTTGGCTTCAGCGGCTCAGCCTGCGTTGTGGGGAACAGTCTCGCATCGTGCCTCGTAGGCTCCTTTTGGAATCAGGAACGGACCAGGAAGCGCAGATAGTACAAGATTCCGGCGATGGATTTGCCGTCGCGAATTTTGTTGCGCCGAATCATCTGTTCGATTTCACCGTGCGTGAAGGCTTTTGAAGTGATTTTTTCGTCTTCTTCCGGCTCGGCTTCACCCGGCGTTAAATCCTCGGCCAGGAGAATGTACATGCGTTCCTCGAGGAAACCGGGCGTAGGAAAAATATCCAGGAAAACGTGGAAACGCTTGGCGCGGTAACCGGTTTCTTCGATCAGCTCGCGGGCAGCGGCGCGGCGGGGATTTTCGCCATTGTCGATGCGGCCGGCGACGAGTTCCCAGAGGAACTGCCGTGCCGCGTGGCGATACTGGCGAATCAGGAGAATGCGGCCATCGGGCAGTGCGGGGAGAACCACCACGGAGCCGGGGTGCGTGATGAGTTCGCGCGTGAGGCGCAGGCCGCTGGGCTCGATGATTTCATCGCGTCGAATGCCGAAGACCGGCCCTTTGTAAATCATTTTGCTGCGAAGGATTTTGGCGGTGGTGCGGCTGGCTGCTTTGGGCGGCATAGTTTCGTACGGTTTCTCCGGCGATATCATACACTGTAGGGGCCGGGCTTTACCCCGGCGCTTGGAAATCGCCAGAGCATGCCGATCAACACCATCATCGTGGATGACGAGAAGCCGGCGCGGGACGAACTCGCCTTTTTGCTGAAGGCCTTTCCCGAAATCAACATCATCGGGCAGGGGAAAAACGGCGTGGAAGCCGTGGCGCTGATCAAGGAGCACTCGCCTGATCTTGTTTTTCTCGATGTGCAGATGCCCGGGCTCGACGGGTTTGGCGTGCTGAAGAAGATAGTCGAACGAAAAATGAAAATGCCGCACGTGGTGTTTGCGACGGCCTTCGATCAATACGCGGTGCAGGCGTTTGACGTGAACGCCGTGGACTACGTATTGAAACCGTTCGACAAGGCGCGCATCGCTAAGGCTATTCAGCGCGCGCGCAAAATGCTGGACACGCAAACGTCGGCCACGGATCGATTGGAGCAGCTCGTGAGCCAGCTCGGTGCCGCGAAGAGCACGCCGCAAAAGGTGAAAGTGCTGGTGCAATCGCAGCAGCGGCTGTTGCTGGTGAACGGGGAAGACATCATTTTTGCAACCACCGAGGGCAGCGCGATTATGGTGGTGACGAAAGACGTGGAAGGCTCGTCGAATTACCGCACACTGGAGGAGTTGAACGCCACGCTCGATTCGGAGTCGTTTTGGCGGCCGCACCGCTCGTTTCTCGTCAACACGCAACACATCAAGGAAGTTGTGCCGTGGTTCAACTCCACGTTCATCCTGAAAATGAACGACAAAAAATCCACCGAAGTCCCTGTAAGCCGCATCCAGGCCAAGCGCCTCCGCGAACTCTTCAAACTGTAGTTTGGCGAAATCTTCGGATGAACGATTCGCGGCTATTTGAGTTCAACAAAATCATCGCAGGATCCTTCTTCAGAGGATCCGCGGGAATACGTGGTGTATGTTTTCTTCTTCGTTGCGGTGACTGCGTTCATGGCAGTTTGGACCCGTTGGAGCGTGCAGGGAGCCGGCCTGGGAATTGCAACTGAGGTGTTCTCCGGTTTTTACTGCGCGGATTGGCTGATCGCCAGAAAACGCCAGTAGGCTGAATTCCGCGAGTTGGGAGAGCGCTTCAGACCGTGATAGCATCGTGCGTACGCCGCGTACAATGACACGATGGATTTTTCGCTTAACGACCACCAAAGACTGATACGGGATACAGTTCGCCAATTCATGGAGGCGGAGGTGCGGCCTTCGGTGAAGCAGCGCGACCGTGAAGAGCGTTTTCCTGCTGCGGAGATCAAGAAACTTGCGGAGCTGGGTTGCTGCGGGATGATGATTCCCGAAGAGTGGGGCGGGCCGGGGCTCGACACACTTTCATACGTGCTGATGCTGGAAGAAGTGGCGCGTGTGGACGCGGGGATGGCTACCTCGCTGGGCGTGACGAATTCGGCGGTGCAGGTGCCGCTGATAAAATTTGGCACGGAGGAGCAAAAGAAGAAATATTTGCGGCGACTGGCGACGGGAGAAACTCTTGGTGCGTTCTGTTTGACGGAGCCGGCGGCTGGTTCGGACGCAGCGGGGATTCAGGCGCGCGCAGTGGCGGTGAGCCGCGTCGGGTCGGGGCTCGCGGCCAGGACGTCGCCTGGGCCAGGACTGGCTCCCGCGAGCTGGGGCGGCGCCCCGCTGGGGACGCCGAGCGGGGATGTGTATCGGTTGAACGGGACGAAGACGTGGGTCTCGAACGGGAGCGTGGCCGGGCTGTTTGTTGTGTTCGCAAAGACCGACCCTGAGGCGGGTGGCAAGGGCATTACCGCCTTTTTGGTTGAGCCGGGGTTTACAGGATTCAAGGTTGGGCGGCACGAGGACAAGATGGGGCAGCGGAGCTCGCCGACGGTGGAGATTTTGCTCAACGACTGCGAAGTGCCGCGCGAGAACCGGTTGGGTGAAGAAGGACAGGGGCTGAAGATCGCGCTCAGCGCGCTCGACGGCGGGCGGATCGGGATTGCCGCACTGGCTGTTGGACTCGCGCAGGGGGCTTTGGACGAGTCGGTAAAGTACGCCAAGCAGCGGCGGGCGTTTGGGAAGACCATTGGGGAGTTTCAGGCGATTCAGTGGATGCTGGCGGACATGCAGACGGAGATCGAGGCGGCGCGCGCCCTGGTCTATCATGCGGCGTGGCTCAAGGATACGCATCCGGCGAAGCTGGGAGCTGCGGCCTCGAAGGCGAAGCTGTATGCCAGCGAGATGGTGAACCGGGTGGTGGCCAAGGCGGTGCAGATTCATGGGAGCGTGGGGTATTCGCGGGAAACGGATGTCGAGCGCATGTACCGGGATGCGCGGGTGATTACGATTTACGAGGGGACTAGCGAGATCCAGAGGACGATCATTGCGCGGGAGATTTTGAAATAGCGGAGGCGGGGGAGGGGAAGAGCACAGCCAGGGGGGGCTGCGCTACTAAGAAAAGACAGAGTTTATCGCAGAGGTTCCGGGAGACGCAGAGTACCGAGAGAAGAAGGACGAGGAGTTGGGATTGACGACAGGGGCGGAGGGGAAGAACCGGAGCAGGGTGGTTAGCGGGATGCGGCCCACGGGTCGGCTGCACATCGGGCATTACTTTGGGGCGCTCGAGAATTGGGTGCGGTTACAAAATGACCCGGGGTATGAGTGCTTTTACTTTATTGCGGATTGGCATGCTTTAACTAGCGACTATGCGGATACGTCGGGGGTGGCGCAGAACACGATTGAGATTATGACAGACTATTTGGCGTCCGGGTTGGATCCCGCCAAGTCGGTAATTTTTCAGCAGTCTTTGGTGCCGGAGCATGCCGAGTTGCATTTGTTGTTGTCGATGGTGACGCCTTTGAGTTGGTTGGAGCGCGTGCCAACGTATAAAGAGGCTCTGGAGAACGTTAAGGATAAGGACCTGCACAGTTATGGGTTTTTGGGATATCCGGTGCTGCAGTGCGCGGACATTGTGATCTATAGCTCGCCGGATATCGCGGGCTTGTTTGTGCCGGTTGGAGAGGATCAGGTTTCGCACGTGGAGACTAGCCGGGAGATCGTGCGCAGGTTCGATTTCTTCAACGCCGGGCAAGTTAGAGCAGACTTGAACGAGAAGCAAACAAAGGATGCGTACGCGCTCGTTTTGCTTAACCTTCCGCCGGCACACTCTGAAGGGAGGGCGGGATGCGATCCGGTGGTTCTTTTGTCGCACGCCCGGAGTGAATTGGGTCTTGAAAGATATCTAGAGATGATCCGCAGCAGTCCACAATTCTTTACTTCACCAGATCTCCTCGTGCCGCCGGATGCGATGCTGACGCCGACGCCGAGGATACCTGGGCTGGATGGGCGGAAGATGTCGAAGAGTTACGGGAATGCAATTACGTTGAGCGAGACGGATGCGGAGATACGGAAGAAGACGAAGGTGATGGTGACGGACCCGGCTCGGAAGAGGCGGACGGATCCGGGAAATCCGGACGTGTGTCCGGTGTACGACTGGCATAAACTGTTCTCGGCGGGGGAGCCGGGGCGGTTGGAGTGGGTGCGGCAGGGATGCACAACGGCGGGGATTGGGTGCATTGAGTGTAAGGCCGCGATGGCGGAGAATTTGATTGCGTGGATCGCGCCGGTACGGGAACGGCGTGTGAAGTGGGAGAACAATCAGAAGGGTGTGCTGGAAATGATTGACGACGGGTCGAAGCGGGCGCGCGTGGAGGCGAAGAAGACCATGGAGAGGGTGAGGGAAGCGGTGTTTCATTGGAAGGACAAACGGCGGGAAACTGCTGGCGATACGGCGTGACCAGCTAGGGCGGAAGTTGGGCTTTAACACCGAGGGCACGGGGAGCACAGCGGACACAAAGAAGAAAAGAATGGCGACGCCTGGTAACAAGATGTCCGGGAATGCGGCTTACAGGGTGCAGATACCTTTGTATGAGGGGCCGCTCGACCTCTTGCTCGATTTGATCAAGAAGCAGGAGATGAATATCCATGATATCCAGATTTCGTTGATCACGGCGCAATACCTCGAATACTTGCACAAATTGGAAGAGTTGAATGTGGATGTGTCAGCGGATTTTATTTATATGGCGGCGACTTTGATTTACATCAAGTCGAAGATGCTTTTGCCGCCGGATCCTTTGGCTGCGGAGGAAGGCGCGGAGGGTGATCCGCGGGCGGAATTGGTGCAGCGGCTTGTGGAGCACGAAAAGTTTAAGAATGCGGCGCAGCTTTTGTATCAGAAGCAGCAGATCGAAGAAAACGTGTGGTCGAAGCCGGACAAGTCGCTTTACAACGACGAGGGGACTGCCGGCGAGCTTGTCGTTTCGCTCGTGGATTTGGTGAAAGTGTTTCAGCAGGTTTTGGAGCGGCGGAAGGAAGTTTCGCGGATTGAGTTGCAGCACGAGCAATTTACCGTGGCGCAGATGATTGCGGCATTGCGGGCGCAGATTTCGGCTAGCGCGGACAACATCGTCAATCTGATTCAGTTTTTTGAGGCTTGCCCTTCGCGGCACGCGATGATTGTGGCGTTTCTAGCGGTTTTGGAGATGGTGAAATTGCAGGCCGTGGGGTTGGCGCAGGAGAAGCAATTCGGGGAGATTGTGGTGAAGAAGGGGAAGGCGTTTGATGTGATTTTTGATGAGGCGGGCGGAATCCGACAGATTGATGAGGAGTACAAATAGAGAGGTTGACAGCCGACCGTTGAGAGCCAAAGGTCAAAACCTGGAGCGATAAAGATAACGCGGAGAAGAGTTGAAAGACGAGATTCAGGAACCACAGGGAAGAGAGAGTTAAGCATGACCAATGAAGAGAGAAAAGCGGCTTTGGAAGCGATCATCTATGCGGCGGACGAGCCGGCGACGATCGAGCAGCTTGCCAGGGCGCTGGGAGAAGAGAAGCTTGTGGTGCAGGCTTCGCTGGACGAGTTAGTGGGGAGCTATGGCTCTGAGGAGCGCGGGATCGAGATTCGGGCCGTGGCGGGTGGTTACAAGTTGTATACGAAGCCGCAGCAGCACGATGTGGTGCGGAGATTTATTAAGAGTTTGCGGCCGCCTTTGCGGTTGACGATGCCGGCGCTCGAGACCTTGGCGGTGATTGCCTACAAGCAGCCGGTGACTTCGCCGGAGATTTCCGAGATTCGCGGCGTGAATACTGCGGGCGTGATTAACACGCTTTTGGACAAGCGGTTGATTACGACCGCGGGTAGGAAAGAAGTGATTGGGCGGCCGATCCTTTATAAGACATCCAAGGAG
>Ga0210384_10002972_pt1 | contig 20089 bp, 15 predicted proteins | sample IncBWH2MmetaG_FD_160574 | JGI IMG/M metagenome (GOLD analysis project Ga0210384, IMG submission 160574) | Forest soil microbial communities from Barre Woods Harvard Forest LTER site, Petersham, Massachusetts, United States - Inc-BW-H-2-M | ecosystem: Environmental > Terrestrial > Soil >...
GAGGAGTTGAAACCGTGCTGGCTTGCCCGCCACGGTTTCAGTCTGTAATAGAAACCAGGAGGCAACAGGGCTCATTGGCAGTACTCTCGAAGATAGGCCCCAGTCACGGCGAAACCGGAAGTTGAATGAAGGTCAACCGGACATTGCGACCACATCCGGCCCGCAAAGGATGGTAGGAAGATGGCACCAGGAAGATTCTCTTCGGCGTAAGCTCTTATGAATTTGTGGGAAACCGATGAGGACTTAACACTAAGGAGCTTCGCAACCTTCGAGGTACGGGTACCACAAGTCCTCCAACGCGCGTGTGGCGTTGTACACCTTCAGTTTATTCATCCAGTGGTTGTCGCTCTCCGTCGCCATGAACCATAAAAACTGGGCGATACATTTCTTTTGATTATCATCAAGAAGCGCGTAGCGTTCCGATACGTTCGGGGTAACAGGAAAGAGCGATGAAATCGCGGCATCGACCGAGAGCGAACCGCGTTGCCAGGTGCGCAGCGCCAGAGTCATGTAAGCGGGAATGTAATACCTGAAGCCTTCAGCGTTCGCGTAGATCAGCACGCCATTAAACCGTTCGAGTGCTTCGGGTGCGATCTCCCACCAATGAATATCCGTGTCGAGTTGCCTTGCCTGTTCAAGCTGGTCAACGTTCGCATAACTATCCAAAGCGTCGGCCTCGTGCAGAGAAATCCCCTGCCCGCGCAGAACCTTGCCGAAGGCTTGAGATATGGCGGCGATAATTTTCTCCGCTTTCTCATCGGGAGCTAACGGTTTCTCCACTATTTTTTCTCGTACACGGGAATATTCAGGTCAATATCCCACGTGAATTTCTGATCCGGAATCTTCAAGAATTTTCATATCACACACATAAAGTCCCTTGCTCTTAAGTCTCAGGTGCTTGCCGTCAAACCGGTAGTCCTGCAAAAAGCTTTTTACGTCTTTCTCGAAGGGTGCGATCGTACTTGTACGGCCGGGGACGGCCATGTCGACCTGCCAGACTTTGTAATCCTTGTCGACGGTGAGCTGAATGAACGCGTTTGAGACGTTGTAGGAATTATCATGCCTGTCCGCCAATCTCTCCCATTTTTTGTCCATGGAAGTCACGTCGCCCTTCGCGATGGCGGTCATATCCTCGGGAGCGGGTGGAAACGAATAGAAATGAATCCGGACCCACGAATATCCCGGCGCACCGAGGCGCGGTTCGATTGTGGCAATGACGCTGGACAGTGATAAGTGGTTATTATCGACGGCAAATTGTGCACTGGTGCCAAAAGAGTCTGGCGTTAACGGCGGCGAATCGGCAAAGAGTTAGAGGGCCTGTAACACTGAGTGGCTTGGGCCAAGTCAGGTTGGTTGGACCTCTACTTGTGAGTCAAGCACCTCACGCACCTTTCGTAGCAACATGTCCCGCGAGAACGGCTTCTCTATCAACCTTACGCACCTATCAACAAGTCCGTTGAGGTTGGCAAAAGTGCCGGTGTAACCGGACATGCACAGCGCTTTCATATTCGGGTGTGTAACAGCCAAGCGTTTGGCCAAATCGGGACCGTTCATTCCGGGCATCACTACGTCGGTCAGCAGCAGATGAATGGGACCAGAATAATTCGCGGTGACTTCCAGAGCATCAGCACCACTTCTGGCTTCTATTACCCAGTATCCTGCCGCTCCTAGGAGACTACGAGTCAATGTCCGGACTGATTCTTCGTCCTCCACTAGCAAGATCGTCTCCGTTCCACGAAGAAGTTGGGGTGCTAATTCCTTCGGCCGGGTCAGTTGAACTGATTCATCCACCGTCGGCAAATAGATCTTGAAGACGGACCCATGTCCGAGTTCGCTGTAGACCCACACAAAGCCGCCACTTTGGTTCACGACCCCGTAGACTGTTGAAAGTCCGAGGCCGGTGCCTTTGCCAACCTCCTTTGTAGTAAAAAACGGCTCGAAAATATGAGTTTGTGTTTCCTCGTCCATTCCAATGCCAGAGTCTGAAATAGCTAGTACCACGTATCGACCCGGGCTTAACGGTGGGTGGCGAAGAGCATACCCGTCGTCCAATTCGGCGTTAGTGGTTTCGATAAACAGCTTTCCACCCTCCGGCATTGCGTCCCGTGCGTTCACGACCAGATTCATGATGACCTGCCCAATCTGTCCTGGATCGGCTTTCACGGTACCCAGCATAGGATCCAAAGTGGTTCGTAGGTCGATGTGTTCGCCTATGAGACGTCTAAGCATTTTCTCAGTTTCAACCACTACGGCGTTTAGGTCTAGAATTTTCGGTGCGAGTACCTGTTGACGGCTAAATGCGAGGAGTTGCCGGGTCAATGAGGCGGCGCGTTCACCAGCTTTCTGGATTTCCTCGCACTGGCTGTGCGTCTTGATATCAAGCTGCGTACTTTCTAAAAGAATCTCGCTATAGCCAAGGATTACGCTCAATAGATTGTTGAAGTCGTGGGCGATTCCGCCAGCGAGTTGGCCGATGGCTTCCATCTTCTGCGATTTGCGAAGCTGCTGTTCCAGATGTTTACGCTCGGTGATGTCCTCCCCGGAACTGAGGGTGCCAGTGATGTTTCCCGCACCATCTCGCAATAGCGTATTGCGCCACCCAATCATCCTTTCCGATCCAGATTTAGTAAGAACCGTGTTCTCGATGTATGACAGGTCCCCAGCGATAAGGTTGTAGAACGATCTTCTGAGATCATCCCTTATCTTGACGGGGAGGCAAGTATCGACCCAGTCGTGCCCGAGTAACTCGTGTTCCTTCCATCCTAACGTGGAGCAGCCTTTGCGATTAATCAGGGTGATCCGCCCTTTTAGGTCGAGAGCGAGCAGTATCACATCGACGATATCCAGGTATTGCTGTGCCCGGTCCCGCTCCTTCCGAATCATTTCATCCGTTTGTCTGCGCTCGGAGATGTCTCGGGCCACGGTTGATATCCCAATCACATAGCCCTCCGCATTCTTTATTGGTGCATGGGTCAATGCGACATGAACTTCTTTCCCGTCACGTCGCACGCGGACGGCATCTGACTTCTCAGCTTTATCACCGTGCTTGATTTTCTCCAGCATTTCGGCTATTTCGGCGAAGAGATCGGGCGAAAAAAGAACACTTGTCGGCTTTCCGATAATTTCTGCAGCTGAATATCCATAGATTCGCTGGGCAGCATTGTTCCAATGCGTAACCGTCCCATCGAGCGTACGACCGATGATCGCGTCATCAGAGCTCTCTACGACAGCGGCCAAACGGGATAGGTCTTCTTCACGTCTCTTGCGCTCGGAAATATCGCGGCCAATGGTAGAAGCGCCCACAATTCTTTCCACGGCGTCCCGGATGGGCGATACAGTGATCTCAATAGGGAATTCTTCTCCGTCTTTTCTTACGCGAAGGGTTTCGAAATGATCAACTACTTCGCCCCGTTTCAAACGTTCCAACACCCCTGGAATTTCATCTGGGTGCTTGGTGGGAACGAGCATGCTCACGGATTTTCCAATGGCCTCTTTGGCCAAATACCCGTACATTCGCTCGGCACCGGCGTTCCAACTGGTAATAATTCCTTCGAGAGTCTTGCCAATTATCGCGTCATCGGAACACTCGACAATCGAGGCCAATCGGCGAAGGTCTTCTTCCGTTCGCCTTCTGTCGCTGATATCGCGGATGGCACTGGAAACCAATATTCCTTGCTCAGTATTCAATGGGCTCAGTCTGATCTCGGCGGGAAACTCGCTGCCGTCTTTACGCAAACCAAAAAGCTCCAGACCCGTCACCACAGGTTTTTCCTGAACGGCAGCTTGGAAGGGAACGTGCCGATCTCTGTATTGACGTCGGGAATGTTCGGAAACCAGAATATCCGCAGGCCGACCAATCAATTCGTTTCGGCCATAGCCAAAAAGTCTCTCCGCCTGCGCATTGACGAGGACGATCTTGCCGGACTGATTGACGACGACGATGGCATCAGGCGCAGCTTCGAGCAACGCCCGGTACTCCAGGTTCCCGCCGTTGCTTTTTCGCCTATGAAGCGGAGGTGACGCGAGCGCGGACGTATCGCTAGCGTCCTTTGCTGGTGACTCCATTGAAGGGTGTTTCACAACAGATCCATTAGATGCTCAGAGCTATCAGTTTCCCGTCAATCGGCGATCAGAAACTGTACAAGACAGCACACGACGCGATTCTGTGTCGGGTTGGATATACCATACGCATGACCTAGGCACAGTTCGTGTTACGGCTATCCTGCAACTAAGGGAGCAACCCAAACGACTCTCCAACGATCCCGGTCTCGTGCCGCCATCGAAACTCGTATCGAACGCATCTTCCGCAAGACAATGAGACGCCAAATGACGAAAGCGGAGCGCCGCTGGTTCCGTCCGAAGCCTAACGCGGCACCCGAAAGGCGGAAGCGCATGGTAGATTCGTAGTGTGCCGGACAACGACTTTGAGACGCTCGCACAAAAACTGACGGAATCCAAAGACCCAAGAACGCGAAGGCAATTGCTTGGTCAATTGAGACTCGTAATCAATAAGCTGGATCGCCTGATGCTTACAAGAGCGTCTTGATACTCCCTCAATGTAACCCTGCGCGTATTCCCACAGACCGTGGGCATAGATTTCCCGTGAAAGCGATTTCCCATGGTATGAGGTATTCAGCCAGCTAGTCCCTTTACGGCACTGTATAAGCAGCCGGACCACAGCGGTGTGCAAATGGCCGCCGTCCTCATACTCCATGTTTCAAAGAGCGATGTAACTTTGGACGCTTCAGGCCCAATTTGCTTGAACGGGTGACCCACGAATACAAACCCGTGCCTGGTTGAATCTCCCCAATCGACTAAGTCACGGTCAGTGCTGTAACCCACCATCAGAAAATACGGATATACACGAGCGTTTGGCGCTGTCAGTGCAACCTTAAGGGTGCAATTCAGAACTTAGAATTTAGGTGCCACCAACTTCGTCGACTTGGAAGCGAGTGTAAAGATCGTTAAGTCGGTCTTAGAAGAACTGTCATGCCGCACGGAGTCCTAAATGAAACACGAAATTTATGAACTTTTTGAGAAATTTCCTGACGGCTCGTCTCGTTGGCGGGATTCGGTTCCTGGATTCGAAATCACTCGCCTCCGATTGCAGAAATTGGCTCAGAGATCAGCGAATCAATGTTATGCAATTGACCTAACAACTGGACGAGTTGTTGCCTTCGACTCGGAAGGCAATGCTTTTGGATTCCGCGCACTTTCAAAAGCTGAAAGCCGCGCTGCTTAGCATACTAAGAAGCGGGGCTACCATAATGTTTGGGGCCCAGAGCACGTGGCCCAGTAGCTCGCGCTGTCGGCGACGGCTCGTCGTTTGGGCGCGGTAGTCTCGGCGTACGACCTGCGGCCCGCGGTAAAAGGGCCCGTGCAGAGCCTCGGCGGCCGCTTTGTCGAGCTGTGCCAGCGCAACGGGCCGCTCCCCCGGGAAGCTTCTCGGGGAACACCCACAATCATGAATTTATAACCTCCATCTTGATGCTACGGGTCTCAGCACAGTACCCTTGCGCAGTGTAACGTCTCATGCCGCGTTAAGGGCTACTCCAAGTCTGGCGGCGTGACCTTTGCGATCCAAGAATTGTAATCCGATGAGTAACCCACTCGTGCTTGCAAAGCGCGAATGCGCTGTTCAAGCGCAGCTATTTGGCTCTGCGAAAGAGGAGGAGATGCTCTGATGTGATCCACCACGGAATTCGCTCGAGCCACTGCCTTGGTCTCCGTGGCCGCATAGAATGCCGAAAAGCCTCTATTCCCGTTGCGTACGCCGAGATAATTCTCGACGAGCTGGGTAGTCACTTTCTGACTATGCACCAACGAAACGCGGATATTCCCCTGACCGGTAACAACGTTTCCAACGCCGAACACATGGTCCGACTCTATATACCGCGGCAAACTATCATCCGAGAACGTGTAATACTCCCCCTTCATGGCGACGCCAGGAATCACTTCCGGTACAGATCCGATCGAAGAGATCACCAGCGGCGCGCGCAGTTCGTATTCCGTACCCGGAATGAGCTCTGCCCGTCGGCCTTCGACCTTCGTTTCGGCTAGTTTCAGCCCGACCAGCCGCCCATTCTCCACCAACAGGTCCGTGGCTATTCTGCGTTCCTGAAACCGAAACAGATACTTCTCTTGGGCCAGGTGCAACATCTTCCGGCGTACCTTTTCAGTTGTCGCAATTTGCTCGGGAGTGGCATGGTCCGGCGGCTGCGCCAGGGGCATGTCCTGTTCGCGACGGCGATAGATGAGCAGGCAGCCCTTCACGCCCAGATCGGCCGGTTGGATGCCGTGCGCTTTGCAGGCGGCAGGTATTCCTTTTTCCAATTCAAGCATAATGGCCTGAATTCCGCGAGCTTTCATGGCTCGTTCATAGTTTTCTAACTGCAATGCCTTTACGACATCGATGGAGGCCAGCCCTCCGCCCACGACGAGAGCCTCATCTGGAGCTTCATATCGCGGACCGTCGTAGCCCTTTTCATTTTTGTGGTTATACCAGTAAATGTACGGGTTCTGGTAAATCAGCCCTTTACCCGCATAGGCGTCGGCTCCGGGCACTCCCAAATCTCTATCCCGCCATGCGCCGTTCGCCAAAATAACCGCGGCGAAGCCCCAGTTGTTGCACAGATCCGGGAAATCGATGTCGCGTCCCAGCTTAGTGGAAGGAACAAAGTAAACTCCAGGCTTATTCATGCGCGCGTCAATCCGCGCATACTCTTGTTTGCGCTGTTCCACATGCCAGCGTGGAAGGCCGTCCTCAATCTTCCCGTACGGCCGCGCATTCTGCTCGATCACTACGACTCGGATTCCGTGATCCGCGAGGATCTCCGCAGCGACCGACCCGGAAACTGCCCCACCCACGACTGCAACAAAATAAGAACCGTTGTCCGGGCTGATATCTTCCTTCTTCCCTGGATTGATCGTATCTTCTTTCTCTGACAGAAGATGAGAAGGTGGGTTAGGCGGGACGGACATCAGGCCTCCTTTTGCAGCGTTGGGAGACGTGGCTTTCCCTTGTATACCTCTTCCGCCAATGCTGTCAATCGAAGGGTACGGATGGAGGAGCCTACGCACATCGTATCCCCCTGGCAGGGTTGAAGTGTTTGAGCGAGAAACGGCGGAGGGAGATGGATTTGCACTGGGGACGAAGGAGGGGAAGATGATCGTCGCCGCCGGGGTTGTGGTAAAGTGGGAAACCTGCTTTTGGTTTTCCACGGCTAAGAATTGGCTCACTTCAATTCCTCTAACGCTGTTCGTTCGGACGCAGCGGGTCGGTCCTGGCAAATGGTTTTTCCGGGACCATTGAGTTCGCCCTGGAGGAATGACAGCACAATAGACGGGTCCGAGCGCGAAGCCGAAGCTACACGGGGTGAAGACGTGGATTGACATAATGCTGGTGGTTCGATTCCTTCCAAAGGCTAGTGGGAGATAACCGATGAAGGTTTCTTTCTTACGCAAGCGGAAGATGGCGAGGGGAGTTTTGGTTCTGGACGTCAGCCTAGCGAGTCTCGAACCCTTCCTACGGCGCAAGAACTATCACATCATTAACCTGCCTGTGGGCACGATGGATGCTGAGCGTAAGGCCGTCTTCTTGCCCCACCGGACATTAATCACAAAGGTGCCGGAAGAGTTTAAATACGATGTGCCAGTGCTGGAGTATTCCGTAATCGACGCCAGTGATGTGACGGCGGGGGACGCGGCTTTGGCCAACGTCATTAGCCTGGCCTGGACCAGATTTCGGCTGAAAACCGAAGGATGGTTCATTTTGCGATTACGCCGGGATGGGAAGCATACGATTGAGTTTCCAGAGTGACGCTGCGAGAAGAATGTAACGCCCACCCGCATCCACATACCCACAGATTGGAAACGCAGAGCGACCCGCGCCCTGAGCAACTTGAACAAGCCGAAGGTCGAAGCGGCGTGCTTTTGGTGCGGCCATCAATATCGCGTCGGCGAATTTAGTCCCGAGACCGAAGCGGACCACCTGCTCGAATGCTCGGAATATCCGCAGTACGGCAAACTGAGAATTCAGAAACGAATGGATGCGCCCAATGTCGGAATCATCTTCCTCGTGGGCAAGACGCTTTTGATTGACCGCACACCTGTTTCCGAGGGTGAAATCTATGGTGACTTCAGAATCCATGAACGCGGTCATGACATGTATTGGAAGACCCTTAAGAAAACCGGGGCGGTGCCGCAGGAGTCCGAACATGATGACTGCCCGCGAGGCCCCGTAGCCTATAACAGTACGACTGAAAAGTATTCGCTTTTCGTTGATCGATGCATTCTGAAAAACAAATCCGCTGTAAAGAAGATTATGGCAGAACTGAACCTGCCAACTAGGAAAACCGAGACGGATACCGATGACCATTACCGGTGTTTCCGCTGCTTGAGGCGCAATCGCTAACTCATTCAAACTCTCAAAAGCAACCCACGCTGGTGCGCTAAGTATTAGCAAATTGCGATCGAGCGCAAGGTAGGTCGAAAGATGGTCGCCCGATGCCCCTATAGCTGCCACGGCACCGGGCGTTGCAACGACACGACCAAACGTGAAAAGGGGCTTCACCTTGGCCTAGTCGCATAGCGGGAACACCCTTTGCCAGCGCGGCTTGAAATGTTTCTGGAGTGATGCCATACCTCGCGGTGCGTTGGGCCCATGTCATTGCGTAGCCCTTCTGTCCGAACACGAGAATAAGTTGCGCCTTCGTGGGCCGACCGGCTAGGGCGTGCTGTTTGAGGCCCTCTTTTACGTTCGCCTTTGCTGTTTCGCTCCGGGTATTGGGAGTGGGTGGGATAGCTGGTGTGGCCGGCGCGGCCGAGGCTGCTGTTGCTAGGGCTTGTTGGGGTTCCACGGCACCCCGGGTTGTGAGGTTGCTGGCGTAGGGTCGGGAGCTTCGGCTAATGCTGATGTGGTGACCGTATCGGTTTCATCCTCAGGCTGTGTCGATACCTTCGTCCGTTTTGAATTCTTTGTTGCCTTCCTCGATTGCTTCGGTTTCTTTGACATTTGTATTCCCTCCACGGAACGCGCAAATACGTGCGTGTTGAGGAATCTACTGTGCAAATTGGACGAAGGTGTAAAACTAAGCGGGGTTGGCAAGTACCAAGCTTTAAACAGGGATTTTGGTGTACGCGTGACGGGATGGAGCGCAGTTTGACAACTTTGACTCGGTTTTACGGGACGGCATGACCACCGTCTACCTTCGTTGCCATGTTTGCGCCCTCCTCACCTGCAGGTTCACGCCGGGGACATTCATGCGATAGTCACCATTTTCGCGAATCAAGCTCACTTGGAAACTCCTTCTAAATCGGCCGTCCGCGGAGTCAATTTCTCATACCATACGCTAAGGCATTTCAAAGTGCTCCTCTAATCGACGAGGCGGTGAGCGGTAGCATCAGCCACCTAGTATCTCTTGTGAAACATGTCCACAATGGAACAGTTGCCCGACACTGCTGCGGATAACATTTTGCAATCAAACTTCAAAAACCGATCGATGGGATGACAGTTGCGCATTAATCGTCCTGACTTTCGGAAGGACTTGGTTTGGGCAAATGTGATGATCGCGCCGGACCTATTGCGGAATCCTTTCCGTGTCCATCGCGAATACAAACGGCTTCAGAAGTATTCGAATTGCGGAGCAAATGGATGCGAACACCAAATGGATTCAGTGAATGTGTAAGTCGTACCTCTCAGAGCTCGGCCGACAGGAAGGCCCCCTGGATGTCAAGACGTCACTATCTTAGCCTGTTGTTCGCGATGTCTTTGACGGTCTCCGCCTGGCCTCAGCAAAGACCTGTAGATCTCACCGGGCGCAGCATGGAAGACCTGATGAACATCGAGGTGACGTCGGTAACGAAGGGAATCCAAAAGATGTCGCAGGTGGCGGCAGCAGTTTTCGTTATAGGGCAGGAAGACATTCGCCGATCCGGGGCGACGAACATTCCCGACTTACTTCGGATGGTGCCCGGCTTGGATGTCGCCCAAATCAACGCGAATACCTGGGCTATTTCCGCGCGGGGTTTTGATTCCCAGTTTGCGAACAAGTTGCTTGTCCTCGTGGATGGCCGCGCTGTCTATTCGCCGACTTTTGCTCAGGTTTATTGGGATACGCTGGACGTGCCTCTTGAGGATATTGACCGAATCGAAGTCATTCGCGGGCCGGGCGGCACGGTGTGGGGTACCAATGCGGTAAACGGCGTGATCAATATTATAACGAAAAAGGCCCAGAATACCTTAGGTACTCTGGTGACGGGAGGCGGAGGCACGCTCGAGCAAGGCTTTGGCACAGCGCAGTACGGGGGAATGACCAAAGGCACCGCCTACCGAATCTTCACAACTTACCATAATCGCGATCACTTCCCCGACCTTAACGGCCAAGACGGAGGAGACGGTTTGCATCTTTTGCACGGCGGTTTCCGCGTTGACTCGGACCTTTCCAAAAGTGACGCCCTGACACTTCAAGGAGATATTTATACCGGGGGCGAAGGTGAATCGATTATCCATTCCGTTCTCTCGCCTCCAGAAAATCTGACCGTGTTCAGACGCAGCCATCTGTCGGGGGGAAATGTTCTAATCAAGTGGAGTCATACGTTTTCAAGCCGCTCCGATATGACTTTACAGTTCTATCTCGACAGGTATAAAAGATCGGGTCCCCAATCCAGCGAGGACCGCAACACCATCGATTTCGATTTCCGTCATCACGTAGTCCTGGGATCGCGTCACGATCTGAACTGGGGTGTAGGATATCGCCACAGCGAAAATAAAACCGTGGGCACAATTGACCTGGCATTCGTTCCCGCCAACCAGTCCGGCAACCTCGTCAATTTCTTCGTGGAAGATCAAATCACCCTGAAACCAGACCGTCTGTTTTTATATATTGGCACGAAACTTGAGGACAACTATTTTACCGGGTTCGATTTCGAGCCGAGTGTCCGTCTGGCTTGGACCCCCACGAATCGCCAGACCTTTTGGGCGGCAGTCTCGGATGTGCATCGTGCTCCTTCGCAGAGAGATGTAAGTCTGAAAGCGGCTCTTGCTGCACTACCGGGCCCCGCTGAGGTCATCATCACTGGCAACCCAAACTTCACCGATGAAACGGTGCTGTCCTATGAATTGGGCTACCGTGCGCAGGTTAATAACCGGCTTTCGGTCGATCTGGCGACGTTCCTGAACAGCTATCGCGGCCTGCAAACCATAGAGCCGCTCCCGTCATTTACAGAGCCGAATTCCTCCCCGCCGCTTCTAGTAATTCCCAATTCGTTCGCCAACAAGATGTACGGCACGACAGGCGGCATCGAGGCGTCCATCAACTGGAAAATTACCGATCACTGGACACTCAGCTCAGGATATTCACTTTTGAAAACGCATCTGCATACCGACCCCACCAGTATGGATACAACCGATGTGGCGGACGCTGAGGGCTCAAGCCCTAACCACCAGGCGCAACTCCGGTCTCACTTGGAATTGCCACACGGTCTTGCTTGGGATTCGAACGCGTATTTTGTCGGACCTCTTCCGGCGCAAGCCCTCCCCGCGTACACGCGCCTTGATTCGCAGCTGACTTGGCAGTTTGCGGAAGGAATCCAGCTCAGTATCGTTGGGCAGAACCTTCTTTCGGATCATCATGTGGAGTTTAACGACTATCTCTCGGCCGTGAATCCATCACGGGTTAAGCGAAGCATGTACGCAAAAATCGTTTGGCATTTCTAGTTTCAGAGCGGATCGGGATGAAGATGTATAGCCAGACAAATAGGAATTGTTTCTCCGGTCGTCAAATAGCGAGGGCCTCGCGGTCCACGGGGAGGGCTATTCGGCTTATTGCCATGCTGGTTGCAGCTATTGCCTTTCCTGCTCAGCTGGCCTGGAGCCAATCGAGTGGAGCCACTGGCTACGAAGTTAAGACAGCTTTTCTATTTAACTTTGCGAAGTTCATTGATTGGCCCACCAGCAGTTTTGCAAGCCCTCAGGCTCCTTTCACGATTTGTGTGCTGGGACAGGATCCGTTCGGAAACAATCTCGATGACACCATGCGCGGAAAGATGATTGGGGATCGAGCTGTTGCAGTTCGCCGTTTGAGAGACAAAGCAGAGGGTCGGAGATGCCAGATAGTTTTCGTGAGTTCTTCGGAAAGCACACACCTTGTCGAAATAGTTGGAAGCCTGCAAGGAGCGCCCGTATTGCTCGTAGGTGAGACAAATGGCTTTGCAACATTGGGCGGTACGATTGAGTTCACTCTCCAGGACAAGCGTGTGCGACTTGCGATTAATACCGATGCCGTAGATCGATCCGGACTTAAGTTCAGTTCAAAGCTGCTCGCGCTGGCTAAGATCGTGCATGATGACGGGCATTCGAAAGGGGGCTGAGATGCGTTTGTATCGGGATTTTTCGATTCGGCAGAAGCTTCAGAGTATTGTCATGGTTACGTCTGCCGTGGCCCTGCTGGTGGCCTCTGTCGCGTTCACCTTATATGACCGGTCCACATTTCTGCGCGCGAAAACGCAAGACCTTAGCGCTGCGGCGACAATGATCGGATCGAACAGCACGGCGGCGCTGAGCTTTGGTGATGCGGAATCAGCAAGGGAGATTCTAGCCGCTCTTCGGGCCAAACAGAATGTGATCAATGCCTGCATTTACGACAAGGATGGCAGAGTTTTCGCCACCTATAGCCGCGACGCGGCCCACGCTGATTTCTCTCCTCCTCCTCCGACGAAAACCCAGGCAACTGCGTTCTTCGGGAATAATATGGTCCTATTTCAACCCGTCATCCTGAATAGTGAATCCATCGGAACGATTTTCATCGAGGCAGATCTGGCAGACCTCAATGAGCGGCTGATGCGGTTCCTGGAGATCGATTTCCTGGTACTGCTGGCGTCGCTTACAGTCGCTTTCTTGTTGTCCAGTCGGCTTCAGCGGGTGGTCTCCGGCCCAATTCAGGAACTGGCAGATACGGCTTCGTCGGTCTCCACCCAAGAAAACTATTCCATCCGTGCAACAAAGAAAGGCAATGACGAAATCGGGCTCCTCTTTGACCAATTTAATAGCATGCTTGACAGACTCCAACAGCGGGATGTTGCATTGCAGCGGGCCCATGACAATCTTGAGACGAGGGTCGCAGAAAGAACCTCGTATCTCAACGCCCTGATTCAGAACAGTCCGCTTGGAATTATGGTTTTAGACTCCGATCAGAAAATACAGTTGTGCAATTCCGCATTTGAGAAGTTGTTCGAATATAAACAGGAAGAGGTTATCGGGAAATCGATCGCCAGTTTATTTGCCGATGTGCAGCCTTTGTTAGAAGCTCACCGTCTGGCCGTGGATGAAACACCCATCAATCGGTTGGTTCGCCTTCAACGGAGAGATCAGAGCCTTTTTGATGTTGAACTTCATACCGTGGGATTGATGGTGAACGGCAAACTGCTCGGTTCCTTGGGTATCTATCAGGACATTTCCACTCGAAAGCGTGCGGAAGAAGCACTGCAGCGGGCCAAGGAGGCCGCCGAAGAGGCCAGTCGGGCTAAAAGTGAATTCCTTGCCAACATGAGCCACGAAATCCGCACTCCCCTCAACGGCGTCATAGGCATGACTGACTTGACGCTCGACACCGAGCTAACGCTAGAACAGAGAGAGTATCTGGACACCGTCAAGATGTCGGCCGATTCGTTGCTTACTGTCATAAACGATATCCTCGATTTCTCCAAAATCGAAGCCGGTAAGGTCGATTTGGATGTGGTCAACTTCGATCTGCGGGACAACCTGGAAGGGATATTAAAAATGCTCGCTTTAAGAGCCGACGAGAAAGATCTCGAACTGCTGTGCGAGATTGCCCCCGAGGTACCAGGAGTTGTGAACGGCGATTCCAGCCGGCTAGACCAAGTCCTCGTCAACCTGGTAAGTAACGCCATAAAATTCACACAGAAAGGTGAGGTCGCGCTAAAGGTACAGTTGGACACCAGAGAGGGCGATGACTGCGTTTTGCATTTCAGCGTGACGGATTCGGGAATCGGAGTACCTTTGGAAAAGCAGAAAATCATCTTTGATCCGTTTACACAGGCGGACTCCTCGACCACTCGCAAATACGGAGGGACTGGCTTGGGGTTGACCATTTCTGCCCGATTGGTAGGAATGATGGGCGGAACGATTTGGATGGAGAGCGAAATAGGCAAGGGGTCGCAGTTCCATTTCACAACGCGGATGCGGAGCCACGGAGACGTGGTGGCAATAGGAACCATTGCTCCGCCGGAGATCTTGCGGAGCGTGAAGGTTTTGGTGGTTGACGATAATCGCACCAATCGGCGGATACTTGAAGGAATGCTACAGCGATGGGAGATGAACGCGACATCAGTGGATGGAGGGGATGAGGCGCTGGTAGAAGTGTCAAATGCCCAGAGTGTTGGCAAACCTTACGGACTAATCTTGACGGATATGCACATGCCGAAGATGGATGGGTTCGAACTGGTTGAGCGAATTAGGCACCGTCCGGAATTGTCGGCTCCCACGATCATGATGCTTACTTCAGCTGGCCACCGAGGGGATGCGGAACGGTGCCGGGAACTGGGAATTACGGCATACTTGCTAAAACCGATCAGGCAGTCCGAGCTGCGCGAGGCCATCGCCCGGGTACTTGAGGCCCGGCAACAAACGAGCGCGATTCCCTTGGTTACAAGGTATTCCTTACAAGACGCACGCGATCCGGATGTTATTTTTCGCGTCCTGGTGACCGAAGACAACCCGGTCAATCAGCTGTTGGCGGTTCGAATGCTCGAAAAAAGAGGGCACCGCGTCTCGGTGGCCGGCAACGGACGCGAGGCCCTCGACGCGCTGGCGAAAAACACGTTCGATTTAGTTTTCATGGATATACAAATGCCGGAGATGGACGGATTCGAGGCTACGGCTGGGATTCGCGAAAGAGAGAGAGGTACCGGTCGACATCAGATTGTCATTGCTTTGACGGCCCATGCCATGAAAAGTGACCGCGAGCGATGTCTGACTAGTGGCATGGATGACTATCTCAGCAAGCCCATCCGGCCCCAGGATCTTGACGAAGTCCTAGAGAAGTACTTGGCGCTCCGGACAAAAACCGCGACTGCAATTGAAGCGCAAGAACTTAGCAATTGAACTAGAACAACTCCGTGAGCAGGCCACGTTGTGTCTTGGCCCGCACATGTCCCAAGGGTGCCATAAGACACAGTCCGGCGGGAGACGCAGAGGAGCAGCAATGACACGCAAATGCGATCGTTCTTCGCAAGGGGCGGTGAATCTGGGGGAGCTGCTTACGCGGGTAGAGAACGACCACGAGTTGTTGTGCGAACTGATTGGTATATTCAAGGAAGATTTCCCGCGCCTCTTGCAGTCGTTGCAACAATCCGTGGCCCGTGAAGACATGAAGCATGTCGAAGCTACCAGCCACGCTTTGAAAGGCATGCTTTCTGGACTTTCTGTGACACAAGCGGCTGCGACGGCTTCGCGGCTCGAACAGATGGGACGCGAGGGGAAAACGTCGGGGCTGACCAGTGCTTTAACACTCCTCGAAAACGAAGTGGCGGACTTGTTGCCGGAGTTGAATGCATACACTGAAAAGGCGAAACCGTGAAAATTCTCATCGCCGACGACGACGGGATGTCCCGGCAGTTGCTCGAGAAAACACTCGAACGCGAGGGATACGAGGTAATCTCGGTCGACAATGGCCGGTGCGCTTTGCAGCAATTGTCTTTGCCAGACGGACCGCGATTGGCACTTCTCGACTGGATGATGCCGGAACTGGATGGGCCAGGCGTCTGTTTAGAGGTTCGCAAGCAGTACGACCGGCCTTACGTTCATATCGTCCTGCTGACCTCAAGAAAGTCGAAAGAAGACGTTGTGGAGGGGCTCGAAGCAGGCGCCGACGATTATCTGACTAAACCATGGGATCCCGCGGAGCTGACGGCAAGGTTACGAGTCGGGCAACGCATCCTGCAGTTGGAGGATCGACTCGTGGAGGCGCGTGAGACCATGCGCTTCAAAGCGACGCACGACCCTCTAACCTCACTTTTTAATCGCGGGGTTATTGTAGATTTATTGGCTCGCGAGCTAACACGTACGCGCCGCGAGAAAGGTTGCACAGTCGTGATGCTGGGCGATCTGGACCACTTCAAGGACGTGAACGACACGTACGGGCATGTCGTAGGAGACGAAGTGTTAAGAGAAATCGCACGGCGCCTCCTCGGATCGGTACGGTCTTATGATTTTGTGGGCCGTTACGGGGGCGAAGAGTTCCTCATCGTCCTAAACAATTGTGACTCCAATAGTGCAGTCGCACGCGCTGAAGAGGTCCGGAATGGGATCGCGCTCCATTCATTGCAAACGATGCGCGGTCCGCTCCCGATCACAATGAGTTTGGGGGTTCTCTCAAGCCGAGACTGGGATCTCCATCTCGTCGAAGAAATTCTGGGTGAGACAGACTTGGCCCTATATCAGGCAAAAGCGGACGGCCGCAACTGCGTCAGGCTTGCAAAACCCCCCGTTCTATATAACGTCCCGCTCCAACAGATTCGGTAATCTCTTGAGAAGAAGCATACCTTCGTGGCCAAGAATGCGTGCATCGCTCACAGCGGGGAGGTCGCCCTTCAGAATATGGAGATCGGTCCCACAAATCGTCGAAGTGGTAATCCGCACGATAGCATCGCCCTGATCCTCAATGACAGGGCGCGCTTTATTCGGTACCGGCGACTCCAAGTACGGCAACTCGAAGGACGAACTCCAGTATGAATCGTCAGGCAGCTTAAATTTCTAACACGTTCTCGCTTTGCCACAAGGCCTAACTTCCTCCCGTTCAGATAGTTAAACGCGAGTTACTAACGACATATAGGCTCCTGGCCAGTGGCGAATATTTCGGAGCGCCAGCGCCGAAATATGCCTTAAGAGTACTTACAGTTCAAAAGTGAACATTTTCTTTTCGTCGACAGTCATACGATGTGATTCAGCGCTTGCAATCGTCCGTTGCTAATAGGCCGTATGGGTAACAACGATATACTCCTCATCAACGATCCCCTACATGCTTCGGCATTTGAAGAAGCCTTGATTGCGACAGGCGATCATCCACCCAGTGAGAGGGCTAGGACCCCCCCGAGGCGAACACTAGCTCACAAGAGAACATGGGAAATCTTTCTCAATCTCTCTTTGCCCGATACCGAGGGTATTGCTACTTTCGAGAAGCTAACTCCGGCCTCCACGAGAGCTAAAACGACGGGTGCGAGGATGAAATAAATCATGCGAATTCGAATGGAAATGAAATTGATCCATGAACTAGCCTTGTCTTTGTTGTTTTCACTCACTATTGCGTCTGGCGTCGCGGCCGCGGCACAACAAAGTTCCACGAAACCAGTTTCAAGGCAAACGTCATCATCGGCAATGTCAAGGGAGAGCGAGATTGAGCGAGGTCGATATCTCGTGGAAGAAGTTGCCAGGTGCGCCGAATGTCATACACCCCGAGATTCCAATGGAGCGCTCGACCGTTCTGCTTGGCTTCAAGGCGCTCCGATCTGGGTTAGGCCGGTCCAATCGAAAGAAGCCTGGTCTATGCGTGCCCCGGGATTGGCTAAGTTTTCTTACAGCGATCAACAGGCCCAGGACATCCTCGAGAGAGGCATTGGGACCAACGGAAATCCGATTCAACCGCCCATGCAGACCTATCACCTACACCATGCCGACGCAGTGGCCATAATCGCGTATCTACGGTCTCTCTCTCGTGCTAAGTGACGTCTGTTCTGGGACGACGATAGTGTCTTGCCTCAAATCCGAATTTTGAGCGCGCACGGTGTCGCACATGGCGGCCTGGGAAGAATGGCGTGATTGCGCAGGGAGTCCAGGGCTGGTCATGGACGAATTAAGAAAAGGCATAGTTCTAAGAGAGATGGATTGATAAAGGCGGTAATACGCTATGCTATGTGACTCACACAAAAGACCTGCTGAATCCAATAAGGTCTCCATACCCGAGGATCGTACTGCTGCGGCATATTGCGGGAGAGAATATCACCAGAAGCGAATGAGTCGTTCGAATGGTTCCGTCGTGCTTTGGGCCAGTTTTGTTATATTCCTCGTTGCCACTCCAAAGGCAGGCGCACGACCCGGCTCTACACAGACCTCGAATACGATTCATTCGAGCCCGGACCCGGGCCAGGACAAAAAAACCGCCGCGCCGGCGGATTCATCTGATTATGTAGGTGCAGAATCTTGCAAGGCCTGCCACGAAGGTATTTACAACAATTGGGAGAAAACTCCGCACTGGAGGACAACCCTAGATACCAAGGGAGGACCATCCCGGCAGGGATGCGAAGGCTGCCATGGTCCCGGGGCGGCTCATGTCGCGGGCGGCGGTGATAAGACCAAAATTTTCATCTTCAAGGATCACTCCGTCAAGGAAATTATCGACCGTTGCTTAACCTGCCATGCGTCGGGTACCCAGCAGATGCAGGCCATCAATTCCCTGCACACAAAAAGTGACGTCAGCTGCATCTCCTGCCACTCGCCGCACCATGCCCAAACGCAGGAGTTTCTACTGGTAAAAGCCCAGCCCGAACTCTGCTACTCCTGCCATCTGCAACAAAAACCCCAATTCAGCATGCCATTTCACCACCGCGTGAATGAGGGTCTGGTCCAATGTACCGACTGTCACAATCCGCATGGAGCGGTGGCTCCGAAACAGGTGAGAACCTCGGCGGCGCAGGACGCGGTCTGCTTTACATGCCACGCCGAAAAGCGCGGCCCATTCGTATTCGAGCATGAGCCAGTGAAGGTGGAAGGTTGTGGGTCTTGCCATACTCCGCACGGCTCTCCAAACGTGCACCTGCTGAAGGTGAGTAATATGAACCTCTTGTGTTTGTCGTGCCACACCACATCTTTTGCAAATGCGCCGGGCGCCCCATCGTTCCATAACCAGGCAGCACAATATCAAGCATGCACGCTGTGCCACGCGCAGATCCACGGGTCGAATGTCGACCACACTTTTTTCAAATAAGGAGTATCTGCGATGAGCCACAGAGAGCTCAAGACGAACGTCACGCACCGGGCTGCGACCCGGAAGGAAGAACGCCCATGAGCACTCGCTTCGGCCTAGCGTTCCAATATCGGTTTTTAGCACTTGCCATGACTTTAATGTTTGTAGCGCCGTCCAAGGCTCAGACCCAGACGCCGGACGGAACCTTGACACAAGCCGCGGGTGAGTCAGCAGGCAAAACCTCCGGAGACTATAACGTTCAGCAATCCATCGAGTTCGGCTATCGCGACAGCATGATTGGCGGAAATCTAAATAACTACGATACATTTGAAAATCTACATTCTGGCTTCCGGTTGCTTGACTACACCGTGGATATCCGCTCCATCGACCACCGGGGGATATTTTTTGACAGTTTGTCGTTCAGCAATTTTGGCTACGGCGGCGACCCGAACCAGGTTTCGCGTCTGCGGATCGAGAAGAACAAATGGTTCGATTTTCGAGCGATGTACCGGCGCGACAAAAATTTCTGGAATTATAATCTGCTGGCAAATCCCTTGAACCCGGCAAGCTTCAACCCGGCAACTCCCATCACAAGTTCGCCGCATGCGCTCGAGTTGTCCCGCCGGATGCAGGATTACGATGTGACGCTCCTGCCGCAATCGAGAATCCGCTTCCGCCTGGGATATTCCTATAACGTGAACAGCGGCCCCGCTTTCACCACCGTGGAGGGAGGAACCGAACCTCTTCTTTCTCAGAATACGCGCTACACCACGAATGCCTACCGCATTGGGGTGGATTACCAGGGTCTTCCGAAAACAACGCTTTCCTTCGATGAATTCCTGACCTACTCCAAAGTAGATAACTCGGCCACCGACAATAACAAAACCTTTCAGCTTTCGAACGGTACTCCCGTCGATCTGGGACTTGTTTTCGTCGGAACTTCACCCTGCGCGGCTCCGGTCACAAATGCGGCCACCAATCCTCCCACCGTCACCGCCAATTGCAACGGATACTTGACCTATAGCCAGGTCGAGAACCCCCGAGCCTCGTTCCCGACCGAACGCTTCAGCTTTCAGTCTACGTACATTCGGAATCTTTCGATGACCGGGTCG
>Ga0210384_10002973_pt1 | contig 20088 bp, 15 predicted proteins | sample IncBWH2MmetaG_FD_160574 | JGI IMG/M metagenome (GOLD analysis project Ga0210384, IMG submission 160574) | Forest soil microbial communities from Barre Woods Harvard Forest LTER site, Petersham, Massachusetts, United States - Inc-BW-H-2-M | ecosystem: Environmental > Terrestrial > Soil >...
GCGTCTTCTTCGTGTACCGCTCGAATCCCGTCATCATCGCCAGTGTCCTCTGCTTGCGGAACGAGTTCATGCTGGCACGACTTTATCTGTACTCGCTGTGGAAAGGGAGGACTTAATCAGAGTCTCCTTAGGCTTGAAATGAAGTGCTCGCCAAAGTTGGACACTACCTGCAATTCCTACCCGTGATTCTTACCTGCGTTCCCAGTGAAACAGCCCGCAAGACTGTCCTCTATGCGCTGTAAGTCGTTGTATCTTGTAATCGTGGTAGGTTGACACTGTGGAGATGCGCTACCCGGCACGGCTTTAGGCGTTTGCCGCAGTGAGAGGATTGAAGCGGTCGTACATAATCGTTTCATGCGTTTCGCTCCTGACTCCAATTGAGCACGCGCTCTAGCCCGGTGCATTGGACACCTCGTTCGCGGCGCGAAGTCCTGATTGAGCCGCACCCTCCATGGTCATGTTCATGGTCGTATGTTCACCTGCGAAGTGTATGCGACCTTCAGGCGCGGGAACGTGCGGATATAGAGCGGCGACCTCGCCCGGTGCATAGTAAGCCCAAGCCCCTAAGGACCATGGCTCCTCGCTCCACGAGAATGATGTGCCTCCCTCGAAGTTCTCGGCGAATCCGGGATGGACTTTATCCACGTATTCCAATGTCCAACGGAGACGCTCTTCGGGCTTCATCGACCAGACGCGCCGCGCCATGTCGTGTTCCGTTTGCGACTGTAGTATTCCCCGCGTACCCGCCTGAGCTGCGGTGTGGTCAACGACCGCGCTGATTGGCAAATCAGTCAGGGTGGTTCCATCAATCCCTTCCTCAGTCCAGAATCTACGCTTCGATTGCAAGAAGACTTCTGTGATGTCCTCATACCGCAGTTCAGTGATGGCTTTTCGCTTCTGTGGAGAGAACGAGCTGTCCAGTTCGATTTTTCGCAGTACGGAGAATGGAACCGCGACAATGACCCGGTCCGCCTCAATCTGTTGCTGCAATCCGCCGTTAACAAAAGTCACGCGGGCTTTCTTATCATTCTGCTCGAGCTTCACTACTGCCGTGCCGTATCGAATGCGATTGCCAAGCCGAGCGGCAAACGCTTTAGGCAACTGGTCATTGCCTCCAAGCAGCGGTCTCCATTCACTGTTGCGGGAGAGGGACGACTCCCACATTAGGCTCTGAAGCGCAGATAGATGGTCGAAATCGTCTCCGTTTAAGCTGAAATGAAACAACTGAGTTGCTTCTCTGGAAGCTCCGTGGCTGAGCAGGAAGTCATTGAACGTCGCGCTATCGTATTTCAGTGCAGTGGAACTCGGCCAGCCGCTGCTGGAAGGATCTCCAATTTCGGCGAGAGCTGGCGGGACATACTTTTTCCATAGACCAGCCTGCCCGAGCTTGCGTTCCTCTGACGTCAGATCATGCGGCCAGTCCGGCTCCTGCCCAGCGGGGACCACATACCGTCTCTCCCTCGCGAAAACGATCTGTTTCGGCCTCTTAGGGACATCGGCAAGCTGGAGATTGAATTCCCGGATGTAGCGCATCAACAGTTCGTATCCATCGCCGAAGTCCACGGCCCCAGCTTCTGCATACAGGCCGTCCGCAAAGGGGTCACGAATTGTATAGACGCGGCCACCAGGACGCATGCGAGCTTCGAGCAACTGGACCTCGTGACCTTGCTTCACCAGTTCATAAGCTGCAGTCAATCCCGCGATGCCCGCCCCGAACCCCACGACTCTCTTTGGTTGGCCCACAGCGGCCATGGTCGTCAGAATTGGGAAGCGTAGTCCGAGGCTGCCGCCAGAGAGCGCCGAGTATCTAAGAAATGTTCTGCGGGTCAGCATGGTGCTGTGCGGAAAAGTGCCTCCTGCCGACGACGCCGGAATTGTACCTCTCCGAGTGCTCGGTCAACCACTGACGGACAAAGAGGAACCCGCGATTCCTACCTGTGATCTATACCTGTGAAACAGGTACAAGGATTGTGGACCTTTGGTCACTTGTCTAGAAGTTGGTGTCGGCTTCCTCAAAATCTCAGGGCGCTCACACGGGTTACGGGTCCCAGCGACCACGATCATGCCTCTCTCGGCATCTGAGAGGCAGAGCAGTGTGTTCTTAGGGGAGGCTGGCGTCAGAAACTCTTAGAGTGGGTGCGCCTTTACGAAGATCGTGCCTTATCATCCTGCGGGCCATCGTTCGTCAATGGCCTTCATGATTTCCTCGGCCCACCGCACAGCGTCCGCAATCGCACTGACCGTCGCCGGAACTTTCTTCCCACCATCGAACTGAGCGAGCTTGCGGGCGGCGAGGATACTCGCTGCGATCAGCAGCACGCGCTTGCGGCCCTCATCCATCCGAAGCAGTTTATCACTTTCGTCTTTTGTTCGCCTATATGGTTTAGTGAGAGGCCACAGGTGTGAAATCACAGGTGTGAAATTTCAGGCTGGTTTGCTAAGTACTGAAAGATATGGTGGCCAGGGACGGAGTTGAACCGCCGACGCCAGCCTTTTCAGAAAGTTGCTTTCAAGTAGTTTCAACCACTTACAAGGTACAAAGGGTCTGCCCAACTACTTGGAAGCACGTGGAAGACGGGTCCATCTTGGGTGGAGCCCTTGGGTGATCCGAAGTGCATAGGGATTCTGGAACTTTCAAAGCTAACTGGGTTGTCCCCAATTAAGGTAGTTTGAACCGGGTGGCTGCGCTCAAGGCCTTTGCCCTTCGCTTTGGCAAACCACCGGGCTGCTGCAGTTTAAACGGGGATCTTGCTTCTAGACCTTTCGCACCTGACCGTTTCCCTTGCAGTGGCCACAGACATTGTGAGCAAGACTGTAGAGGCCCTTAAGATTGATGGCACGTTAGCTGAAGCGTACACCACTTTGGCTGACGTGAAAATAAATTACGATTGGGACTGGCGGGGCGCCGAAGACGATTTCAGACACGCTATCCGATTGAACCCAAACTACGAGACGGGTCACTTGTGGTACGGGGAAGATTATTTATCACCGCAAAACTGCGCTTTCTTGTGAATCGAGGGAATGTTATCGACCGCAGCAAACGCGGCAGCGCGCTCATTCGGATCGGGAACATAGCTGTCGAGGAGAGTCAAATAGAACTCGACATGTTGAGCCTCTTCAAACAGCTGGCGCGACAGGTACATGCGCGCCTCCGGTGAGTTGATGTGCTTGTAGAGATTTAGCACCAGGTTGTTGCCCACGATGGAATCACCGGTAGCAAAGAAGGCGACCAGTCGCTTAATCAAATGCCGCTCCGCTTCCGTCATCCGCGTGTGCAGGTCGCTCAGGTCTGAGGAAAAATCCACCTCTTCGACCAAAAGCGCGTAGTTGCTAATGTTGTCTCGATTCATGTCTGGGATGATGTTCGTGTTCCCGTCGGGGGCAACCTCTGGTTGCCCTCAATCAGGGCAATTTCGACCAGGCACAGGTGCTCAGCACATCCGTCGATCCGGCGCGACGAAAGAACAGACAGCCAGCCACACCTACGGAAAACACGTAAGCTGCCCACCTCGCATACGAGGGAAAGGGATGAACCCAAACGCGGCGGTCGAAATCCGTGACTTAGATAGATGGTGGAGAGATAATTAGAGGGAATGGCGACAGAATCTCAAGCATGGGAGCGGATGGGAAAAGACATTCTGTCGGATCCTAACAACGATAGCCTGCGCATGCGATTCGCCGCTCTCTTGGATGAAAATGAATCGAAGAAAAGCCACGGCCATGCCCGCGCTCGGTTCATTCATTTGCAGTTAGCCCTTGCGCGCATCTCACCGAGTGATTCCCAGTGGATGCGACTGATCCTCGAAGCGGAGAGTTTGCTCGTGGATCATAAGAAGGAATGGCTGCCGCCGTGGTACGGCGAGGCTGATGTTCGTGACCCGGAATTCCACCGTGGTTTCGTCGAAGCGATAACCATTTCGGGAACGTCTCTGATGAATCGCCGCGAGGAGATTTTCAGTCAGTCCCCGGTTCGACATCTCGACATCGTTGATCTTGGTGACCCTGAGATTCTGGAGGCCATCTTGGTTTTGCTTGAGGGTGACGGATACCTCGGCCGCATGGTCTCCCTCCGACTCGACGGACAGAAAATCCGCGACGAACACGTGAAATATCTAGACCGGGAATCGCTTGCCGGTCTCCGATGGTTGTCGCTAGCAAATAACGACATCGGCTACGATGGCGCCTTGATCCTTACCCAAGGTTATCTAAATCAGTTGGAATTCGTTGACCTTCACGGCAATACTTTCGATCCCGTCGAGCGGCTCACGTTCGATCAAGGCGTTGTGGTAGAGAGGTCAAGAGCGCACGTGCCCGACAATTTCCCAAAGGCTTCGTGGCTTGAGCGTCGCGTCGTTTCCGGTCTCCTCTTTCAGCCAAGCCGGTTCGAAACCATACGGGGATTTACGGAAGAAGATCCTGGAGGAGGCACCGGACAGTCCCCACGCGGCCTAGATAATGAGGGCAGGACGGGACGACGCGCGAGCGCCACCAGCGTGGACGAAGTTGGCGTCGGCTAGTAGCGGGTTTTCCTCGTCAAGAGACTGGCAAATTCAGATTCAGCTAGCGGCGGAATACGTATTCCGCGCATTTCGAGCCAGGTCTCCGGCCCCTCCAGTTCTTTGTCCCACGTCGCCATTAGGATCTTTAGGTCGCCCAGGCTCGCAGTGTTCACGTTTTCATTCGCACCAGTTCCCCACAATCCGTTTGCCTCGGCGATAGTAAGCGCGGCCAGCGTGATTCCACATCGCACACGCGATTGTTCTGTAAGAGACCGATAGAACTTGCGCAACGGTGCATCTGGATCTGTAATCTGCGATTGGAATTTGGGATGAGACAGAGCTGTCGCACCCAATACTCGGATGCGTTGATCTTCAGATTGTAGGCCGACAGCCCGATCGTAACGGTCTTTGATGAGATGAGTGCCTTTCGATATTGCTCCTGCCAAAACCGAGTCCAATATGGAGGGCCAAGACTTTGGATGAGTTGGATCAGTATTTTGGCCGATAGAGTAAATGACCTGGTCGACATTGATGTGCGGCGGAAGACCCTGTGCGCCAAGAGAATTCACGTATCGCTGTGCTTTGCCGGATATCGGTTGAAAGTCAACACGCACCATTTTATTGCTCAAAGGCTTAATGGCGGTTGCTTCAAAGCCCTCTGCAAAGATAGTGGTCGTCTTGCTGGGCAGGAGCGCGCCCTTAACAATATGCTCACCCTGAACCAGTTCTCTCTCGATCACGCCCGCGACAAGATCATCATTGCGACGACTTGAAACAAAAGCAGCATTGAGCGGATCTTTCGAAAGCCATAGCACGTTGTTTCCTTCGGATTGAGCACGCTCGACGCACCATGCGGAGGTTGGGCCACCACCAATTACACAGAGTGATTTGTTCGTGGCCCATGCTCCTGCTGACCTTGAGAGGTACTTTTCACCTGAAAGCAGCCGCGGCCAAAGTCCACGCAGGCGGCTTCCTGTCGTGTACTCCGACATCAGAACAGGATCGATACTGACGGTGGCTGGAGGATCACTCGCAGGACCAGGCCCCGCGCAAACATCAATGTAGGCCGCACGAACAACAGTGGTGGCGGAATCGTCCAGAGCGATTTCATACTCGCGTGGCGGAGTGCCGACGCTCTTAATGGCCTTTACTTTTTCGTTTACGTGTGCAAAAGCTTGGAAAGCGGCGATCCGGCCCCACTCGGCCTGATTTGTCGCTCCGAATTCATCGGAGCCGAGGCATGCCGATCTCGTGACATTTGTAAGAGGCGATTGATAACCGGGAAGTGTCAGCAGCGAGGGCCACTGCCCCATCGGCATCGCATGATAGTCGGCCCACGGATCAGGCGCTCCAATATGCAATACCTTAAGGTTCTGAAGACGGTGACCTGTTTGTCGAAGAATGGAATGGTTGGTTATCGCAGAAAATCCACAACCTACGATTACGTAATAGAGCTCTTTCGGATCGAAAGGCAACATCGGGATATCCCGTCCTTCATTCGCTGATCAAGGGCAAAACATCACCATCATACATCCGGGAAATCTTCTATCTCGTCAACGTATTGAGCGACTGTGGTGTGGGGATGAAACTGATTTCCCGTTGGAATTGATGGGTGCGCCTCCCCGTTCCCCCGGACTGCTACCATTTTGTCAGACAGATCGATTTTTTGTGGGTTGGTGAAAATCACCGCCGGCATAAGAGCCGATTCACGTACATATCCGTTCTGATTCTCTTGAGTCGGTTCGAAAATCCACATTCACGGTCAGCGATAGCGAATTTCCGAGGCGATGGCACAAATGGATACAAACCCAAGTATATTCATTTAGGGTTTGGTTGCAGCCCGACCCTCAGGTTACTTTCCAACCGGCATCCCACTCACCCGAAGAGGAGGGGGGATGCCACTCACCCTCTCAGTCGCCGTCAGCGAATGCTGGCTCGCATCATCATGAATCACGTTGGAGCGTCAGAAGCTTTCGCGATGCCGGTGATGGGCTAACAATGTGAGCGTTAACTTTACCAACCGTATTCCTGCTACAACGTCCCGAAATCCATGCGGTCCGGACAGACGGCTACTCCGACGGATCGGACTAATCTGCGAATAAGGAGAATCTCAAGGACTGCTGGTTGAATCGCGAGCATCGCCAGTGAGGACTGGGACACATAGTGGCAATTGGGGCGAAAATCGTTTCGCCCCAATTGCTGTGCATCCCACGCGTTGCGCGTATGGCGTGCATCGCATGTTATAGCAATTGTCATAATACTTGCATTACTGCTGGCGGCACTGCTATATTTCCAGAGATGCTGGATACCAAAGCACTCGCCGCGATCCGGGCACGACTAGGCCTATCACAAGAACATATGGCCCGCTTGCTTGGTGTATCTTTCGCCAGTGTGAATCGATGGGAAGCTGGGCATTCGAGCCCGACCGGTCCTACGCTGGATATCTACAAGGCCCTGACTGCGGCCATTCGCGCCGGCCACAGCCCCGAAGCTATCCGGCAGGCTGCCAACGCTGAACGTGGCGCGTTTTTATTGGCTCTGTTTCGAATGGGATATGCTAAAAGCAGGAGATCAGCTCGATGATGGGCAAACTGAACTTTGAACTCGTTCGCCTTCTGAAGTCAGGGGGGCGCGGCGATGTACACCTCGGCTATGTCCGCCAGACAAACCTCTGGGTCGCGGTTAAATATCCGCGCGATTCCCACCTTCCGCACCAGAAGCAAGCCTTCTTCCGCGAGATCGACATGTTGGCCAAACAACTCCCTGGCATGGTCAAACTCCTCGCCTTCGACAAACTGGCCGACCCGCCCTACTATGTCATGGAGTACCTCGGCGGAGGCACCCTGACGGAATACGCTGGGCGACTCTCCGAACAGCATTTACTGCTTCTCGCAACAGGACTGGCCAACGTACTCGCTAACCTTCATGGCAAATGTGGTGCGCACGGCGACTATAAGCCCGACAACATCTTTGCCGGTCAAGATGGCAAGCTCAAGCTTGGTGATCCCGCCGGCAATGGCTTTGGCTTCAGTGTTCTCCTGGCCCCAGCTCGGGGGGGCACTCCAGGGTATTGGGCTCCGGAGATTCGGAACAACGGTGCCGTTTCGCCTCAGGCAGACGTCTTTTCCTTTGGCGCCACACTCTACCATCTCGTTACGGGTCAAAAACCTGTAGATGGGCAGGAACTCGACCCGCTGGCAAACGGATTCATGTGCCCTTCACGTTTGAGGGAAGTCATTCTCCTATGTACTCGAACAGACCCGAAGACTAGGCCCACTATGCAGCAAGCTGTTCGAGTTCTCGGCGGGGAGTCCTGGGCATCTATTTGTGCCGAAGTACAAGCTCAGCTAGAACGTCAAAAAGGTTTCGTCGGTCTCACACTTGCGGTAGGCTTCCTATTTGCTATTCCTTTTCTTTTCCAGGAGTAGCCTTGTTTTTCAGATAGACTTCCGTCACCGCTCGCCCGATTGGGGCTTCCACCTGGCATTTTCTTTTTGAGGACCGGATTCCAGAACTACTGACACGGGTACAGCCTCTATATTCAATTGTCAGCGAGGTGAGGTTCGGTAACTTCTTGAAAAGGTGGTGAGCGCGGAAGGAATCGAATGTAGCCGGGTGCGTACTTTCAAAGACTTGCGAGGAATCGAATGGAACACAAAGTAATCAAGAAGCACAGTGCACCGTGCTTAACGTTCCCTCAAAGTTCCCTCGTTCGACAATCACAATTCTTGGCACGCATGGCAAATGCCTACGACCCTCGAAAAAAATACCGGTCAAATCCCAAAAATTCAAACTCGGCTTTGTGTGGAAAGGGGGGCCAGGTCAAGATGGGCAGCATGTGAAAGGGATACCTGCATGTACTCCGACGGGGTTTGTCTACTCGGCGATATTGTCCCCAAGACGCACCGTAAGACCGCGGCCGGGGACACCTGAACAGACTGCCATTTCCCTGAGCTCCGCTTCAGTCGCTTTACCATGTTCCGGTACCAGAAATACCTCCTTACCTAGCACCGTTGCCAAGGAAGTCATGAACTCGAATACGGAATCCGTTTTATCACGCGAGTCGACGTCTTCCGGACGGATGTCTATCTCGATTTCGTTCTCGACGAAGAAGTGAGCATTAACATTGAACCCGGACAACTCAATCTCGAGCAGCACGGTCACTTGTTGCCGTTTTTTCCAAATCACCTCCGCACTAGGCAGCGGTTTCGACACCCAGTTCTCTGAGTACCGGATGACATAGTGAGCAGACAAATAATCGAGGACACTTTGCCAGTCTTGTAAAGTGGTATCGAATACTCTAACGTCAAGTAGCGACCCCTTATCGGGAGCGAAAATGTCTTTGTAGAAATCCTTTTTCATTGGTCTCCCCGCTTACTGTTCCCTCAAGGTTCCCCCGTTCGCCAAATCACAATTTTTCGGCGCGCATGGCATGCACCGTAACCAAAAAGTGGGGATCGATCAACCTCTACGAAACCATACTCGGCTTTGAGCGGAAAGAGGGGATGGGGGCAAGTCCGACCAATCCTCGTCGGGCGGAAAAATCTGTCGGCGATTTATCGCTCACCCAAGTCGTTGGCCGGTCACGATCTTTCCGTACAGCTGTGGCCGGAGTGAAGCTCAGCGCGACGAAAAAGTGCTGTACACTCGGCACCGTACGAAGAATTTACTTGGAGTGCATTCAAATCCTCTCCCTTGGCAGAGGACAAGAGTTGCCTTACTTGCTCATCTCGGTTCACCCCCGACAGTCCATAGAGTTCCTCAATGTGGGCTGCCGTGATTTGATTGGCGTCGAGCAACACGAGATCAAGGATTATGTTTCCCTGCTTCACGTTCGATGCATTCATCACCTTCACTCCGTGTAGCACCAAGGTGAAGGGTGTTTTGTCAGCAGTGCGGAGAAATAGATGGATTCTCGTTTGATCTGAGATCCACAGTCCATCAAAGAACCCATCGTGGAAATCTGGTATCACATTCACGTTGTTTCGCTCCTGACTAAGGTCGTGTCGGGTCGGTTGGCTGCACAGGCCTTGCGTCTCCTCGATCCTCCCAAGTCGGAGGAGATCCATCTGTGGGGCGTCCCCAGTCGTGTGCATGGGGACCATCGATATCTGGGTGATGATGCGGATGGCCGTAATCAACGTCAACATCCGGGTAGCCGTCTGTTCCGTATCTCCTATCCTGCGTCGGAGTTGCCGATACACTCCCGGGCGGTCCGGTGAACGGGTTGCTGCGGCATCTTGCCCTACCCGGCAATGGCGAACTCTGAGGGAAGAATAGAACCGAGATTGTATCAGTCACCGCGTCGTCAACGGTGCGTCCTTCTCCTATCGGGATGTGGCCTACACCACGACCAATTTCCCAGCCCACGACGGCAGCTCCGACAACCGCAGCTCCGGCTCCAGCTCCAGCAGCTGCGGCCGCCCCAACGCCTTCTCCTCCGCCAGCGATCCACGGTAGGACCAAGACCCCCGGATTGTTCCCTGTTGGATCCCGGAAACGAATGGGATTGTCGCGGGCGTATTCGTAGAAATTCGCACCACCCACAAACCCAGTCGGGTCTTCACTGATGAATCGTTGCAGCGTCGGGGAATAATATCTGGCCCGATAATAGTAGAGGCCGTTCCCGTCATTTTCCCGGCCGGTGTATTGGAACACGTTGCTGCTGGTTGCCCCGTAAGCGGTTGTACCGCCAAATGGATCATAGGAGTACTGCGTCACGAAGTTCCCCGACGAATCGGACAGCGCCAACACATTTCCCAAACCATCTGTAATCGGCTCGTAGCTACCGGATGAGTCTGTCCGATTAAAAAACTCGTCCACGCCACCCATGATGCGGTTTGCTGTTGGCGTGCTACCCGAGAGCTCCTGTACCACGTCCCCACCGCTGTTGAGAAGGTTATTTCCGGCCGCGTCTTCCATAACCGTCGTACTGGAAGCTGGCACTTCCTCGCGTTGCTAGGTGGTTACGCGCATCCCATGTCAAAGTTGTCACGCCGTCGTTAACAATGTTTCCGTTATCATCGTAGCTGACGTTAGTACCGTTCCATAGCGTCAGTTCATTGGCTGCATCATATGTGGCGGAACTGACGGGCTGCGGAAAGCCAGTACGTGCCAGAGTTCCCCCGACCTGAATGCGCCGCCCGGCCGCATCGTAGGCGTAGGTCAGACTCCCCAGAACTGCGGAACCCAACTGGTAAGACATACTTGTGATCCGCGAATTGCTATCATAACCATAGGTTACGACGATCCCGTTGTTTAGCGTCATGGTGCCGCGACGATTGTCGTTGTCTGGAACGATCATCGTATTTGAGGTGCCTTGTGACACCAGTGTCAAGCGATTCGCATTGTCATATGTGTAGTTGATCGTCGGCTGCCCGCCCACCGTGGTGGTCTTTGGCCGACTGGAGTTGTCGTAGGTGTAAGTAACGTTGCCTTGAGAAGTGGACTCTGATGTCAGCCGATCCAGGCCGTCAAAGATCGGAGTGATCGTTCCTGACACCGAGTCCACCACACTGCTCAGGCGGTTTCCCCCATCGTATGAGTAAGAAGTGGTGCTTTCGTAGGCCGGGCCTGCTGTAGTCCCATAACCGATAAAGGTAGCCCGATTCAGCCCGTCATATTGCAGCGAACTGATCTTGCCGCGACGGTCAGTGAAACTGGTGAGATTTCCGTTCAGATCGTACGAAAAGGTTTCTTGCCTTGACAACTGATCAGTGCGTGTCTGCACGCGATCCATGTTGTTGTATGTATAGATAGTTTTGTAGCCGGTTCCCTGTTGCCGGGCATCTTGCACGGTGAGCAGGTTCCCGTTCGGATCGTAGCTAAGCGACGTGATTCCCTGGACTGCGTCGGTGATCTGAGTAACTTGGTCCACATTGTTGTACTGGTATTTCACGTTGTGACCTAATGGATCGGTTCTTGACGTAATTCGACCGGCACCGTCGTAGAACACTGTGGTGGCATTTTGTGAAGCATCTGTGATACCGATCAGGTCAGCGAAGTCGTACGCAAAGCTTGTCGTGTTCTGAAGGGCATCCGTGACAGAGGTAGCCAAACCCTTGCTGTTGAAGCCAAAGGTGGTCGAATGACCGAGGGCATCTGTAGCACTGACGAGGTTTCCGTACGCGTCGTAACCGAACGTCGCGGTGTGGCTCAGAGGATCAGTAATGCTAAGCGGCTGACTGAATGTTCCTTCGTAAGATATCGTTGTGGTGACCGCGTTGGCCGTACCGCTTAATCTGGTGATGGTCGTTGGGTTGCCATTGAAGTCATAGTCGTAGCTGGTCACACGGCCCAGCTGGTCTGTGACCGAGGCAGCCAAATTGTCGGCATAGTACGTGTAGGTGGTCGTCTGCTGCTCAGGCTTGCCAAGCGCACGCGTATCACTGGTGGTGTAGCCGTTTGCATTGAATACCACCCTCTCGATGTTGCCCTGCGGATCGGTCACGTCGACCTGTGCGATTAGGGGAGGAAAACCCTCAGTGCAGCCCGAACAGTACCTATAGAGCACAGCATCGTAGGCAGGTGGTGACGATCCTCCTCCACCTGCGCTGAATATGACATTCGTTGTATTGGCCGTCGGCGTCCATGAGAATTGGTAAAACCCGTTATCGGCCTGTGTCTGCTTCGTCACCCGCCCTGAGGAATCGTACTGATTGGTGAGGTAGACAATATTTCGTGCGTCCTGAATGGTTAGCATGCGATTGAATGAGTCATACGAGTAGGTCCAGGTGCCCCCGTTCGCATCGGTAACCGTCTGTAAACGGCCACTTCCATCGTAGCCGTAATGAACGGTGCGCCCGATGTTGTCAGTGGCTTGAGTCACTCGGAACGAGGTGTCGTACTGAAACTGAATGTAGCGCCCGCTCGGTGAGGTGATTTGCTGAATCGTGCAGTTTGTGTCCGTGTTTCGCGCGATTTTGACGTTGTTGCCATGACGGTCGGTGATAGCGATCAACGCCTGGCAGCCGGGGTTGATAATCCCGTCTGATCCTGGAAACGTGTAAATCGTGCCGTCCTTGGTCTGGAGGTACCAGTTGCCCGGCACCGTGTAATGGTTCGGGTCTGATGGAGCACCGGACAGGACTGCCCCATACCAAGGCGATGCGACCGAAGAGTGCAGGTAGGACGTGTATGCCGGACCAGGCCCCACTCCTATGAAATGGATCCGTGTGCCATCTGGCAGAATCAAGTCGACATATGGGGTCGTCCCGAAACTCTGCCCGCTGCCGCCAATGTACATCTCATATGGATGGGTTGTTCCAATTCCAAACGGCCTCGACAGGCTATCGTTGGGACGATAGGTCCGAGTTAGTGCCAAAGGAATGACATCGGAAAGGAAGAGATCTGTCTTCTCGTAGATAAACAGACCGGTCGAAAGATCAATGGGATCCCCGGCCCTATTCCGGGGCCTGCCAGGCGGAGCTTGGTTCGGCGCACTACTCCCCGATCCAACCATGGCGCCCGAGAACTCGTAGATCACCACTCCTGGATCAGGAATGATACTGGAGCCGTTCTGACTAACCAGCCCCCTCCCATAAACCTGCCAACCGTTCTGGTCGGCACTGTAGTTCCAGAATGCGAACGGAATTCCGGGGAGGAGGTGATCTGTATTCGGGTAGACGAGGCGAGCACCCTTGTACCCTGTTCCACGCACGTCGATATAAGCCCCGCCGGGCTGAATCGTGAAATAGACAGGCACCTTAACGAATGGGAGCGGGAAAGGGGGACGATCCAGCGGTATCGGGGTGATAGTGACCTTCCTGACAACTTTGCCGTCGCTATCCGTGATGACAGTGTCGGGGGGAATGTGAAGCTCCAGTCCAGGAATCATCGGCGTCGAGACGACGGTTTCCTTCGTTGTGGGCGAAGGGATTGTGACTTCGTGCGCCATGTCGAGAGCTGGCACCCAAACCTTGAATCCCAGTGAATTCGTTATTCCTTTCTTGATTTCAGCCCCGAATTCAAAACGCCCGTACTTTTTCGATGGGCTATTCGCTGTGCGTCCCTCGATAACGAGTACCTGATGGCCCTCAGGAATGTCTGTAAGCAAGAAACGTCCACTGTCATCGGACTGAGTTTTTCGGTTTCCAATCTGTAGCGTGACGCGTTCTAGGGGCTCTCCGTTCAGCTTTAGTACCTGCCCGGCAAGCGCCGTCTCTCCACGGCGTCCTTCCAAATCAGGCAAGGACTCGAATTTTGAGGCCCCACGATGAGTCTGCCAGTCAGAGGTGGGAACCCATTCTTCGTCACCTGAGATGCCGGAGGCGGTCCCTGCCGTGGTAAAAGAGAATTCCGAGTAGGCCACGTTTTGGCCTGCTGAATCCAAAGCACCGCTGATCTTGACCGTGTACACGCTTCCGGCCTGTAGCGTCGCGTTCGGCGTGATAAAGGCCAGCATGCCGCTCTCTGCGGGCACGATCTTGGCAGTTACCGCCCCTGAAGGTCCTTCGAAAGAAACCGTCCGGTCATTAATGCTCGACATCAAAGCAGGCTTTGAAAAGCGCATCGCAATCAGGGCGTCCAAGGCGACATCGTGAGCGCCATCTTGAGGAGATGATGCCTTTACCTCCGTTAATTCACTTGTGGAATTTAGGGTTGTCAGGTTATCTGCAGAGACAACCGCTTGCGTCTGCGGATCGAACACTTCATCGCGAGTGACAAAATGCGCCGTGTCGTCCTTACCCCCGGCCAATAGGATTCTCCCGTCTGGCAGGAGAGTCGCAGTATGGCTGCGCCGTGCAAACGCCATCAGTGCCGACGGAGTCGCGCTCTTCCCAGTGCGCGGGTCCCAAACGAAAAGAGACCTCTGAGCTGTTCCGTTGTTCAGAACTCCGCCAGCAATCAGAACGCGTCCATCGGTCAACACCGTGGCCGTGTGGAATGCGCGAGACTCCAGAGCGCCCGAATTGAAGGTTCGTACCGTTGCCGATGCGGGATCGAAGACTTCTGCTGAGCTGACAACCTTGCCGTCAGAACCAATGCCGCCAAGAATCAACGCGGTTCCGTCAGGGAGAACTGTGGCCGTGTGACCAGCGCGGGCAAAATGCAACGCGACAGTCAGTTCTGTCACTGCCCCAGAGGATCGATCTTGAATTGAGAGCGACGCCCGCGCCTTCCCATCGCTTGATTGACCGCCGCTAACGAGGATTCGCCCGTCCGGCAGCAATGTGGTCGCACTGCCACTGACAACGGCAGCAACTTCCTGACCGGGCCGTTTAGGCGCGAGCTTCGCGAAACACACGCTCACGAGGAGAAGTCCGACGACCTGCATTGCAACCGATGATTTCAAGATTCTGCTATTCATCTGCAGCCCTCGCCTACGGAGTGGTGACAGTCAAGCTCAACCCGCCCGCGTTTTGCGCCTGCGGATCGACGAGTATGTTGTAGGTGCCAGCCGCTACTGTCCCGAGACTCGCGGTTCCAGTAGCGGCGTTGCAATAGGCAAATCCGACCTGAGTGTTAGAGGGGCTCGGGCCTGTGACCCTCAGATAGCAGCCAAGGCTCGTGCTGTAGGTGCCGCTGGTCCAATGGACGGTCACTGATTGGCTGGCCGAATTCGTGAAGGTGATATTTGCATTCTGGCCAGCGACAGTTGTGATCGGAAGGGCTGCTCCGCCCATTGTGATTGATCCGGTCACGTCCGCAGGCACACTAGCTACTCTTAGCGTCTCGCTGCCAATGTTGGTCCCGCTGTGCTGAACCCATAGCTGATAGGTCCCAGTAGTTGCTAGCGTCTGTGTATCGAGGAAGAACGTCTGTCCCGAGGGGCTGTTGTTGATCGTGAAGGATGCCTGATTGTTGCCGTTCGGCAGAACCAAATAAACGGTTGCCGAGGGGTTGCTCACGCTCGTGGCATACACCACAATCCGCTGTGAAGCGGTTGCGCTGAAGCTCAGTCGTGCGTCCTGCCCTGCGACCGTCGTCGTTGCCGTTACCGCCGAACCGTCTATGGTGATTGACCCAGTTGCATCCGAATCGTTGTTGATGGACAGTGAAACGCTCCCGGTTGCCCCGGCTTGGGGGTCGATCAGGATCTTGTATGTCCCGGTTGACGCAAGCGTAACGGTATCGATGTAACTGGGAGAGCCTGGTCCACAGTTTCCAAAGGTGATTTGGGTGCTGTTTGGATCGTAGACTCTGAGTATGCAGTTGTAATAAGCGCTTCCGATTGTGGGGCTAATAACGTTGAAACTCATCTTTTGCCCGGTGGTCCCACTGAACGTCAAGGTGCCGTTTTGCCCCGCCGCCAGGTTCCCGGAAGTTGGCACTCGCACCGCCGTCCCAGTTCCGCCAGCTGCTGGAACCGTAAGCGTTCCGCTGAAATCGGCAGGCACACTCGCAATCTGTAAGGTCTCACTGCCGAAGCTTGTGCTGGAATGTTGCACCCAGAGCTGATACGTACCTGCCGCCGCCAAAGTTAGTGTGTCCATGAAATACGTTTGCCCGCTGTATATCGCCAACGAGGTTTGATTCGTGCCGTCGGGCTTGACTAGGTAGACGGTCGCCTGCGGATTGGTCACGTTTGTCACGAAGACAACAATTCGCTGGTTGGCCGTTGCAGTGAAGCTCAAGCGTGCATCTTGTCCGGCGACCGCGGTCGTCGCCGTGACGGCTGATCCGTCGATAGTGATTGTTCCTGTAACATCCGAGTCGTTGTTGATCGAGACAGACACACTTCCTGTAGCTGGTCCCTGCGGATCAACCACGACCGTGTAGGTGCCAGTGGAGTTCAGCTTCACTGAGTCGATGTAGTTGGGTGCTCCCGTGCCGCAATACCCGCTTGTGACCAGAGTGTGAGTCGGATCGTATACGCTCAAGTTGCAAGAGGTGTAATAGCTGCCGATCGACGCAGCCGTGACGTTGAAGCTTGCGCGTTGTCCTGCAGTACCACTGAAAGACAGTGTCGCATTTTGCCCTGCTGACAAGTTTCCTGTGGTCGGGACACGCAGCGTTGCCCCCGTGGCCCCAGCAGCGGGCATGACCAGAGTTCCCGTAAAGTCGGCCGGTACGCTCTTGACCTGCAGTGTCTCGCTCCCCACATTCGAACCGCTGTGTTTCACCCACAGCTGGTAGGTACCTGCCATCGTCAGCGTCTGCGTGTCGATGAAGAATGTCTGGCCCGAGGGGTTGTTATTGATAGTCAAGTACGTCTGAATGCTCCCGTCAGGTCGGACCAGATTCAGCGTAGCGGAGGGGTTAGTCACGCTGGTTGCGAATACCACGATTCTCTGCCCGCCAGACGCACTGAAACTCAAGCGTGCGTCCTGCCCCACGACACTTGTAGTCGCGGTCACTGTTGCGCCATCGATCGTGATCGGCGAAGTGAAATCAGTGATGTTGTTGAGCTGTACGGTCACGCTTCCCGTGGAGCTGGCGCTGGGCGTTATTATGAAGGTGTAAACGCCGCCGACCGGCAGATACCCGATATCCCAGAAGTTGGCGGTCGAACAAGACGCAGATGTCAACGTGCTTCCGTTCGGCTGATTGAGTGTAATAGTACAGCTGGGGTAGGTTGGACTCGTGATATTCGCGGTGATGTGCTGGTTGGCGACGGCGCTGAATGTGAGCCTTCCGTATTCCCCCTGTTTAGTCGTCGTAACTGTGACGGGGGGACCGCCTGGTGTAATCGTTCCGACAAAATCCGATGTCAGCGCCAGATTGATGCCGCCTGTACCGCCGCTGGGATCGAGGACAATTGCGTACGTACCGGTCTTTTGCAGGAAGGTTGAATTCAGATTCTGCGTGCATCCGGTGGAGCCGAGTGTGCCGTTGTCGGGCCCTGCCAAATAGATCGCGCACGTGGGGAATGTGGAAGAACTCGGCTGAACACTGACGTGTTGGCCTGCAACCGCGTCGAATAGCACCATGCCGATCTTGCTCGCCGTTCCCAGAGTGACGGTCTGGGTTCCTCCGATTGTCATTCGCGCTGTAAATCCTATATCCCCAGGAGCATGAGTGCCGTATGGCACATAGAAATCCTGGGTGCTGACTCCAGCGCCTCCCGGCGTGATCACCGTAAAGTGACCCGAACCGGTGGCCGTCGGTACTGCGGTTGCAATAGTGGTCGTCGTGGCGCTGCTGATGACGGCTTGACTGACGTTCATTCGAAGCTTGTTGTTGCTGAGCGTCGGATCGAAATTAACACCCGTAACATTCACAGCAGTTCCGGCTGCACCGCTTGTCGGACTGAAGCTCGTGATCGACGGAATCCCACTCCCTGCCGTGACGGTAAAGTTGCTCGTGCTACTCGCCGTTCCGTTCGGACTCGTGACAGAGATTGTGCCCGTGGTAGCTCCGGCTGGTACCGTCACCTGAAGCTGAAAGGTCGATGCGGACGTAACTGCCGCCGTGGTTCCGTTGAACTTGACCGTATTTTGGCCCGGAGTGCTACTGAAACCGGTCCCCGAAATCGTGACCGACGCTCCCAGGGGGCCGCCCTTTGGGCTGAACTGCATGATAGATACCTGATTGGGGTTTAGGCGCGTAATGGACAAGATGTTACCGACAGCGTCATAACTGTAGGTAGCTGCGTTGCCCAGAACGTCGATCACTCCCACCAGCCTGCCGAGGTCATCGTAGATATAGCTGACAGGGCCGTTGTTAACTGTGAAATTGAACGAATTGCTGGCCTGACCCCCAACCGTTACTACAACGTTTCCTGAACTTGCGCCCACGGGAACCGGAGTGACAATGGTAGTGCTATTCCAAGTTGTCGGAGACGCCGCTACCCCGTTGAATGTGACCGTGCCGGAGCTTCCGAAGTTTGTTCCCGTGAGGGTGACCGTCATTCCCACGCCAGCTGGATTTGGGGAAATAGAACTTATGCTGGGTGCACTCTGAGCGACCAGAGGAGTGGAGGTTAGAGCCAGAAACGACACAAGAACACGAAGCTTTCCGGCAGCATGAAGCATGCTCATTAACCTCCGAATGACGCTGCCCTCTCGGGCGCGCCGATGCTAAAACAAGTAGTTGAGAAATTGGTGGACTGGCACTGAAGTAGCTTGCGCTGTGGAACGACCTAGCATTAGTTATAACTTATATCATGCACACTCCGAGCCCGAGGCTGCAAAAATATTTCACTAACTAGAATTAGGTCGAGCTGACAACAGGTGGGCCGCAGACTACTGGCAATTCTGTATGGAAGTCAACAGAAATTTTACCGTCCTATTTAACTCAAAAGGCACCAAGATGGTTCGTCACTCATAATTCCGTAGGATCATTTAGTTCCCAACGTTACGTACGTACGTTACGTTTATTCAACTCTTTCAGGACCGTATCTTCGACAAAGGGCAGAAAAAGACAGGTAAACATGTAAGCGAGTCCTCCGATTCCCAGCACGGCATATGCGCCGTAGCGCATCCATTTCGCTTCGATCTGTTTTGCGTGCTCAAAAAACACCAGCAGTTTTCTACTGAACGCTTCAGAGCGGACATGGCCTGCAAACATCTCTGCTCGGATCTCCAAGTCTGCGGAGTCGCGGCACGTAACAAAACCCAGTTCTTTAAAGATGTGTTCTATAACCTCCCGGAGTTCGTGCAAAAGCGTGTGTTCGTCGGTCCCGGGAAGAGGCTGGTGCGCCGACAGCACAATTGCGCGTTTCGATAGATAAAGGGAGTTGTGCCCGCGAATGTCGGCGGGCATGGGGCGCTGGGTGACCTCAATTCCCAGCCGGGCGCACAACTCGCGAAGACTTTCGAGGTTGTGGCATGCATCTTCGCCAAAGGAAGTCACAAAATCTTCGGCGAGCACATCCTCCTCGGGAGGCCAACTCTCGGCGTGCTTGGTTAGAATGGTGTGACACCAAGCCACGAGCAAATCGTTCGGGATGTCTGTCGGCTGGATTTCCAAAGGCTTACTTCTGTCCCATTGTTTCCAGCAGTTTGCGGCCCGTAACCGTCTCGTACATTTCGACAATGAAGCGTTTTGCGTCCAAGCTGAGGTGACTGCTCTTTAGCCTCGTTCCATGTCGGTAAGTCGGGTCACTGATGACGTGTTTGTAGGCATTTTCCAGCCTTTCGCGTGCGATCCGCTCCGATGAGTCCTCCTCCAAATGTCCAGCCGCAACCATGAGGTCCCGTTGGGATACTTCATAGACCTTGGCCAGGCGCTTTAGCACGTCCGGCTGGGGAGGATTCCGCAGAGCGCGCTCTACCTGTGAGATATAGGCATTGGATACATGAGCTGCCCTTTCCACCTGCTTCAGGGTGAGCCCCTTTTCGTACGCGTAGGTGGTGGTTCGGTTGTTCTGGTCGGTGACGCTGGTGCGCCGACCACGCCTGCACGCCTCAATCATGCACACATAGGTCTTCTCTGATGGTATGCATGAGAAGATCGAAGTTTGTTCCACTTCAAGGGAGACTTTTTGTCTTCTGTTGGGGACAGAATCAGAGTAGAACCCATCTCATAAACCCATGAAGTTTTGGAGCGGGGATTCTTGCAGTTAAGCTTAGCCGTGAACAAAGCATGCTTTCAGTAGGCCGACACCTGAGTTCAGACGTGCTGCCTGACGTGGAACAAAGGGGCTTCAGACTGGAATGTGCAGTTCAGAAGATTGTTTATGCGCAGGTCCTCAACAGCCATTCAT
>Ga0210384_10002977_pt1 | contig 20068 bp, 13 predicted proteins | sample IncBWH2MmetaG_FD_160574 | JGI IMG/M metagenome (GOLD analysis project Ga0210384, IMG submission 160574) | Forest soil microbial communities from Barre Woods Harvard Forest LTER site, Petersham, Massachusetts, United States - Inc-BW-H-2-M | ecosystem: Environmental > Terrestrial > Soil >...
GCGCCTTTTGGTGGATTCACCAGTTCTCGGTCGATTCGGATGGGAATTTGTATGCGGCTGAGGCCTACGGCGGCCGGACGCAGAAATTCCATCCGAAGAAGGACGCCGATCCTGCCACGCTCATTGGACAGCCGGTGAAGATCGCCTCGTCGCCCATTCCTGACAGAGCTTCGCCGAACCATTAAGTGCTCAGTCTGAGGCGTTACTCTTGTGGGTGGGCTTGCGTGATCGCTCTGTGTACGGACTGATGATGCCTTCAGAAACCAGGGACTGTCGAAGCTCTCTCCCGCATCGCCGCCGAAGTCTCCCCCGGCACGCTGCAACCCTCTTCTCTCCCGTAGGGGCACGATACATCGTGCCCTTCGAGCGCACTTTCATCGTGAGGGTCCGACCGGGTCGGACCCGAGGACCTCAACTTCGCCCGTGATCGAGACGAACTGTGCGTGCAACTGTAGCGGCCGCGGACCTTCGCGGGCATCTTTCATGGCACAAAAATCTGGTGGGAGTTGGCCAAGTTCAGCCACGCGCTGGCTTTGATTTTTTTGTCATCCCGACCGGAGCGGCCGGTTATCTCCTACGCTCGCGTTCGCGAGCGCCGGCCGCGTAGTGGAGGGATCCTGGCTGGACCTTGGCGCCAGCGCGGTCGCTGGAAGCACGTTTCCTTAGCGGCTTGCCCAAGACCTGCTTAGGGGCTTTTCAAAACGTCAACTTCACTCCAACCTGCGCGGCAAACGGAATCCCCACCGTCGTCCCCGGCCCGAAGAAATCGCCCAATGCTCCCGCAGGCACGCGCAACTGGTTGATGCTGTTGATCGGTTTTGTCAGCGAGCAAGCGGCATTGAGGCAAAACGCCGTGGCGTTGGTCAGGTTATTTACCGGCGTCGGGAGCGCCGAAATATCCGTCACGTAGTTATTTCCGGGATTCAGCCGGTTGAATACATTGAAAAATTCCGCAAACGGCCGCAGCGTGAACCGTTCCCCCAGATTGATATTTCGGCTCACGCGGAGATCGGCCTGATAAAATGGCGCCCCGCGAAACTCATCCAGGCTCGTCTGCGTCCCGTTGATCACCGCGCGGTCATTCCCGCTCGCCGAACCGAATACACCGTCGTTGTTGACGTCCGCAGGCGTCAGCATCGTGAACGGCCGCGCGCTTTCAAACTGCGAAATCGTCGACGCTTCAAAGCCCCACGGCAACTGTACGACGCCGATCAAGACAAACCGGTGCCGCACATCTTCTCCCGAAGGCCCGTGATCGCCGGGACCAAACGGATTATTCACATTCGAAACGCGGTTGACGTAATCGAAAAGTTCGCCCACCACCGCGCCCCACGTCGTGGCGTGCGCTAAAACGTAGTTCGCCGTCAGCTCGAAGCGGTGCGCGAAGCTGTGCTGCACCTGCAACGCCAGACCGTTGTAGCTTGACCGATTGTCGCTGCGGAAAAGAAATAGATTCGGCGCGTTCGCGGGAAGAGTGAAGCCCGCAACATAGTCGTACGCGCGATATTGGTGGTTGCCTTCCTGATGTTCGTAGGAAATGTTCACGCGCCAGCCCTTTTCGAATTCATGTTCCACGCCGAAGCTCGCCTGCAGCGCGTACGGTGTCTTGTAGCGCGGATCAATCAGTGCGCCTTGCCCTCCCCGCGTCCCCGGCAGCAGCGCCGCGCCCACGTTTCCATTGTTTACCGCCTGAAACGCGCCGACCCAACCGTTCTGCGCAAGGTCGTTATAGTAAAGTCCCGCGCCCGCGCGAATCACTGTTTTCGTGGAACCGCCCGGCGCGTACGCAACTCCAAGCCGCGGCGCAACCGCGCCTCGATAATCGTGCGGAATCCCATCTGCGAGGTGAATTCCCAAACTTTGCAGCGCGCTGAACGCCGGATTTTGCTTTTGATCGCGCCCCGAAGCGATAAACAATCCGAACGTTGTGTCGTAGCGCAGCCCGGCGTTCACGGTGAACGACGGTGTCACGCGCCAGCTATCCTCGCCGTAAAATCCCAACCTCTGCAAACTCTGTGAAAACGTCCCATCTCCCGCCGGTGTATCCGTACAAACAGTATTCGCCAGCTTCGTCGTAGAACAATTAAAATCCGCCGTGAATTGCGCCGGATTGCCCGCGTAAAACGTCAGGTTCTGCGTGAACTGCACAAAATGTTCTTGCGTTGCCGACAGCGCCCCCCGCAAAACGGGCTCGTGGATCAAGTTCACACCAAATCGCAACGCATGCCGCGCCGATGCTCGCGAAACGTCGTAGCGAAACTGGTATTTCTGTTGATCCCTCGCCACGGGAAATGCCGTGATGGCCGTTTGAAACTGATTATCCCCGAAGGTTTCTAGCCCAGAAGTCGTCAGAAAACTTGCCGTAAACGGAAACGCCAGCGCGATCCCCAAATTTGAATTCCGCACCTTCACGTGATGGAATCCGCTGGCCTCTCCCGTGAACGAGCCGTGCCACTCCGGCGCGAACTGAAACTGCTCGTTCAGCAAAATGTTGTAGTAGTTCGAAGTAGTTGTGAAACCCGTCGACGGCAACGCGCCCTGCTGCACTAAATCGTTTTGCGTGTGGTTGCGGTCCAGCGAGCCCCGCACGAACCACTGCGACCTCGCCGATTGCGTCCAATCGACTCGCGTCGAAAATAGCGTGTCGCGAAACGGCACCTCCACCGAACTGGGAATCGTTCCGAGCGAGCTCACTCCGGGAATCAGCCCCGCGCTCGCAAGCTGTCCCAGCGCCGCAAACTGCGCTTGCGAACTCGCGCTATACGCCACGCTCGTCGTTTCGTCCACGTATTCATACGATGAAAAAAACCAAAGCTTGCCCCTCACCAGTGGCCCCCCGATGGCCGCCACGCCGTTCTGCCGCGAGAACGGCTGCTTCGGATCAGGCTCCGGATTATCCAGCGAATTGCGCGCGTTGAGACTTTTTCCCCGGTAAAAATAGGACAAGCTTCCGTGCCAGTCGTTCGTCCCACTGCGCGTCGACAAAATCACGCTCCCGCCGTTCGTCCGTGAAGTGTCCGCGCCGAACTGAGCCGTCCTTACCACGAACTCCTGCATCGCTTCCGGTGAAAAATTCTGCAGGAACCCGCCGATATAGTCGTCGTTGTTGTCGCCGCCATCCACCGACAAATCCACATTTAAACCTGAGCTACCCCCAAAGGAAACCGCAGTGATTCGTGCCTTTGTCGGGTCCGAAGGCTCGACCGGCTCGGTGAACGGCGCCATCAACGAAATATTCGCGAAGCTTCGCGCGGACAAGGGAATTTCGTCCAGGTCTCCTGCCGTAATTTGAGTCTGAATGGTGCTGCTGGTGGTTTCGATCGGCTCGCTCGCCAGCGACGGCCCTCGGTCGCGAACCAGCACCGACTCGCGCAGGCCTTGTGGCTCAAGCGCAATGACCAGCGTGGGCTGGCTGCTGACCGCAACACTCACGCGCGCGGTCTTTTCTTCAAATCCGTTTGCCGCAATTGTGACGCTGTAGTTTCCCGGTTGGAGTGCGTCGAATCGCGCTTCCCCGCGCGTATCCGCCTTCGCCGTGCGCGTCGCACCTGACTTTTCCTGTTGCAGCGTGACCGCTGCTCCCGCGATTCGGCCGCCACTCGAATCTTCGGCTGTGACCAGCAGCGTCCCGCGAAAATCCTGGGCGGGAACTCTCCCCGCCCAGGCCATCATCATAAACACCCAGCAACAAACACACTTTCGAACCTGGGGTACTAATGCTTTCCTAAACATAGAAATACAGGGGCCAACACCCGAATTGTTAGTTACGACGTTCAGTATGCGCCCCGCGTTTCATCGTGTCGATGTGGACCGGTACTGCTTCCATCGCTCACTTCCTGGTTCCTATTTCAAATATTTGTCAAACCACGTAACCGTCCGCTCCATCCGCTCCCGTATATGCGCGGGATTCACGAAATGATGTCCTTCGTGTTCGTAAACCACCAGTTGCGTCTCCACTCCCAGCGTCTTCAGCGCGTGCCAGAATTCGTACGATTGCGGCGTCGGGCACTCTCCGTCGCTGTCCCCGACCATCACCAGCGTCGGCGTCTTCACGTTCTTGATGAACGTGATCGGCGAACTCTTCGCATACACCTCCGGGTCGTCGTACACCGACTTTCCGAAAAACGGAATCATCCACTGGTCGATTTTGTTTTCTCCATAGTAGCTCTGCATGTTTGCGACGCCCGCCCCTGCCATGGCTGCCTTGAAGCGGTTCGTCTGCGTCACGCCCCACATCGTCATGTAGCCGCCGTAGCTCCAGCCCATCAGCCCCAGGCGATCCGGGTCAATCGGAGCGACGCGCAACGCCTCGTCCACGCCTGCGAGAATGTCGCGGAAATCTCCGTAGCCAAAATCCTTCACGTTCGCCTTCGTGAACGCCTCGCCTTGCCCGTAGCTCCCGCGCGGATTCGGCTCCAACAAAAAATATTCCGCTCCCGGCAGCGCCATCGAAAAATCGCTCGTGTCCGGCCACGCGGATTGCACAGCCGCGCTCGGCCCGCCGTGAACGCGCACTACCATCGGATACTTCTTTCCCGCGTCGAAATCCTTCGGATAGATCAGCCAGCCTTGGATCTCGTACCCGTCATTCTTCCAGTGGATGCTCTTGGTGTCTCCCCACGCGGGCTTCACGTTCGCGTTGCGGCGCGTTAGTTGCTTCCAATCGCCAATCGGCCCCGCCCACACTTCCGGCGCCGCAGCGAACGAGTCCCGAATCACCGCCGACGTTTTTCCATCTCGCGCCACGGATAGATTTGGCCCCCAAAGTCCCGCGGTTACTCCTTCTCCGCCGCGCCAAATCGTCTCCACATGACCGCTTATTGGGTCCAGCCTCGCGATTCCCGAATCGCCTTCGATCCACTCGCCAAAGAGTATTTTCCCGTCCGCATTCCAGGCCAGCCAGCTCGCCGAAGCCTTCATCTCGGGCGTCAAATTGCTCCCGCCTCCCCCCGCGGCAGTCACAGCGAAAATATCTCCGCCCACGGAGTCTTCATCGCTCATCAATCCTTCCACAAACGCGATCTTCTCCCCGTCCGGCGACCATGTCGGCCGCGCGATCTGCAAGCCCGGTTTGTATATCGATTTCATCGCCCCCGTCGCCGCTTCCAGCGTATACAGCTCCGCGATCCACCAATTGTTGTCGCCGTTGCCCTTCGCCGCCGTCACTGCGAACATTTTCCCGTCCGGCGACCAGTTGTACTCGTAGATATACGTATCTGCGGGAGAGATCTGCCGGAGCTTTCCGCTCGCCACATCGACCACCGCAAGGCGCTGCTCGAAAAACGCGTCCTTGATCAAGCCCGTCTCCGGCGTCTCCGCCACCAACGGCCCCGACGCGCGAGTCGCATTTTCCGTGAACAGCACGGCGATGCTCTTTCCATCGGGCGACCACCTCGGCTCCGCCAAAAAACCGATCACGCTCGTCAGCTTCCTCGGCGCCCCTCCTGCCGCTGCGACCACGTAAAGTTGCGCCTGCCCCGCCTTCGCCGCGTCCGACGTAAACGCAATGCTTTTGCTGTCCGGCGACCAAGCCACGTTGCCTTCCGCGCGTGCCACTCCGGCTGCGCTCGCGGTAATCTGCCGCGCCGCGTCCGTGCCTCCAACTCCCGCAACGTAAATCGCCGTATTGTTGGACTCCCCTCCGCCTTTGCCCGGCAGCTTCTCCACCCACGCGACCCGCTTACCGTCCGGCGAAATCGCCGCTTGCTCGAATCCCCGCGCCGCCGAAAGCGTCTTGAACATTTCTTCGAGCGGCCCTGCCGCTTTGGCCTTTGCTGCGGGCTTCGCGTCCGCGCGGTTCGCCTTTTTCACCTCCGTTTTTTCCTGCCCCCGCATATTCCCCACGCCGGCCAACGCCAGCGCCGCCGCAAGAACTGCCCATTTCACAAAACGCATGTCAGGACTTCCTTTCCGGATTTTTCGAGCCGCGTCACGATAGCCCTCTCCCGCTGCTTCCGCAAGTATCACTTCCTGCAAGACTCTGTTGTCCTCTCCTCCTTCGCCCTATACAATCCGCCCAGCATTTTTCCACCGGAGGTTGCCGCCATGGAACGCCGTGGATTTCTCTCTTCGTTCGCCGGCCTCGCGAGCGCTGCCGCCGCCACGCGCCTCTCTCCGCTTTGGCGCGAAGTCCTCGATCAAACTCCCGCGCCGCTCCCCGACCGCTCCCTCTACGATTCGAATGAAGAAGCCTATTGGACCGCTCTGCGCAAGCAGTTCATCATCCCCGAGGACGAAATCTATCTCAACAACGGCACGGTCGGTTCTTCGCCCGCTCCCGTTCTCCGCGCCATTTTCGACGCCTACAACGACTCCGAAAAAATGGCCCAGAGCGATCCCGAGGACTATCCCATCTGGGGTTACGCCGCGTGGAACGAGTTCCGCGATCCGCTCGCCGCCTTCATCGGCTGCACCCGCGACGAACTCGCTCTCGTTCGCAACGCCACCGAGGCCAACAGTTACATCGCCAACGGCATCGACTTGAAATCCGGCGACGAAGTTCTCATCACCGACCAGGAACATCCCGGCGGCGAGCATCCGTGGAACCTCCGCGCCAAGCGCTACGGCATCGTCGTGAAAAAAATCGCGCTTCCGAAACCCGTGCCCAACGCCCCCGACGTCCTCAATCGCTTCAGCGACGCCATCACGCCCCGTACGCGCGTGATTTTCTTCAGCCACATCACCACTGTCACTGGCGTCGTCCTTCCGGCGCGCGAACTCTGCGCCCTGGCCCGCTCCAAAAACATTCTCTCCGCCGTCGATGGCGCGCACGTCCCCGGCATGATGCGCCTCAACGTCCACGATCTCGGCTGCGATCTTTATTCCGCGAGCCCCCACAAGTGGCTCCAGTCCACCAAGGGCTCCGGCTTTCTCTTCGTCCGCGAAGAAGTCATCGACCGCCTCTGGAACACCATCGCCACCGAAGGCTGGGACGACCCCAAACTCCGCGCCGAGCGCTTCCAGCGCATCGGCAGCTCCAACGTTCCGGCGCTCCACGGCCTCCGCGCCTCCATCGCTTTCGCCAATCAGATCGGCATGGACCGCATCGAGCGCCGCCATCGCCAGATGGCCGACTACATCCTCAAGCAGATGCTGGCGCGCGGCGCCGAGTCCTGGACCTCTCCCGATCCCGCCCTGCGCTGCGCCATCGCTACCGTCAACGTCCCGCCCATCCAGCGCATGGCCCTCGAGAACTGGCTCTGGAAAGAAAAGAAAATCCGCATCCGCGGCGGCGAACCTTCCAAGCTCCGCCTCTCCACGCCCTACTTCCTCCTGCACAAGGACGTCGACCGCTTCCTCGCCGCCTTCGACGAATACAAATCCTCGCATTACTCGAATCGAAGCCATCCACTCCGGGAGACTGCTCGATGAAAAAGTTTTGCACTCGCCCCATGCTGTTTATTGTCGCGGCCGCGCTGCTTGCTCGCACTCCTGCCTGCGCCGCATCTGGCGACCCAATCCGCCTCATGGTCGACGCCACTCACGCGCCGGAGCGGCTTTATCAAGTCCACATGGTCATGCCCGCTGCGCCCGGCCCCTTGACCCTTTATTACCCGAAGTGGATTCAAGGCGCGCACGCACCCGTCGGCCCCATTAACAACTTCACCGGCCTGAAAATTTTGGCGAACGGCAAGACGATTCCCTGGAAGCGCGACGCGCTGGATGCCTTCACGTTTCACCTCGAAGTTCCATTGGGAGTCCAGCAACTCGAACTTTCTTTCGACTATCTTGAGCCCGGCAACGACGGCGGCTCGGTCACTGACAAACTGCTCGTCTTGAATTGGTTTCAGGTGCTCTTGTATCCCGCGGGCACTCCCGCGGCGCAGATCCATTTCAAGCCGTCGTTGCAACTCCCTCCGGGATGGAAGTTCGGCACCGCTCTTCCCGTCGAGAGCCAATCCACCTCCGAAATTATTTTCCAATCCGCCGCCCTCGATCGTCTGCTCGACTCACCGGTGGTTGCCGGCGAATATTACCGTGCCATCGACCTCACCCCGCCGGGCGAACCCATCCATCACGAGATTGACATTGTCGCAGACAGCGAAGCCGCGCTCGCCATGAGCCCGGAAGTGCAGCAGGGCCTCACCAATCTCGTCGCGGAATCCGGAAAGCTCTTTGGCGCGCGCCACTATCGTGAGTACCATTTTCTGCTCACGCTGAGCGATCACACTCCGCATTTTGGGGTCGAGCACCATGAATCCAACGACAGCCGCCTTTCGGAACGCATTTTCCTTTCGCCCACCGCCGCCGTGGATGTCGGCGGCCTGCTTGCTCACGAATTCGCTCACTCCTGGAGCGGTAAATTCCGGCGCCCCAAAGACATCAGCCCTTCCGATTTCCAGAAACCTCTCGAAACTGCCTTGCTCTGGGTCTACGAAGGCAACACTTCCTATCTCGGTGACTTGCTCGCGGCGCGCAGCGGCCTCTGGAAACCCGAGGATTACCGCCAGGCACTGGCAAGCTACTCCGCAAGCCTGGGCCCAGGGCGTCCCGGCCGTGGCTGGCGGCCTTTGCTCGATACGGCCTCCGCCGTAGCAGGGACTTTCACCGGCGGTCCGGCCCCGGCGGGATGGCTGAGCTGGCGACGCGGCCTCGACTATTACGAAGAAGGCGAACTGCTCTGGCTTGAGGCGGAAACCATCATTCGCGAGCAAACCCACGGCCAGAAATCGCTTGAGGATTTCTTCCATCTTTTCTATGGCGGCCCAAGCAACGGCCCCGAACTCAAGCCCTACACCTTCGATGAGCTGATGCAGTCGTTGACCCAGATCGTAAAGTACGACTGGGCAGGCTTCTGGAACGCGCGGCTGAATTCCACTTCCACCGAAGCTCCCGTCGGCGGCATCACCGCGAACGGCTGGAAATTAGCCTTCTCGCCCGAACCGCCGCGAGCTGGCCGCATCTCCCGCGGTATCTCCATCACGACTTTCTCCATCGGGCTCAATCTCAGCAACGACGGAGTCGTCACCGATGCGATTTTCGGCGGCCCCGCCTTCAAGGCCGGCATCGCCCCCGGAATGAAGATTGCCGCCGTTAACGGCCGCGTCTACACGCCGGACATTCTCGACGACGCTATCAAATCCAGCAACAGCAATCCCCGCCCCATCGAATTGCTCGTGATTGCCAACGATTACTACAAGACCTGCTCGATCGACTACCACGACGGCGTGCGCTATCCGCACCTCGCTCGAATCGCCGGTACTTCCGATTATCTGGACTCTTTGCTGAAGCCCGAAGCTCGCTAACTGATTCCTGAGCGGCGGCCGGAATTTATCCCGCCTGCCCCGTGCCGCTCGGGGGCCCCGGCCCCAGTTTTTCTGTCATCCCGACCGGAGCGGCCAGCTTTTTCTTGCGCTCGGTTTATGAGCGCTGGCCGCGTAGTGGAGGGATCGCGGCTGGACTTAACCGTTGGCACGGTCGCCGGAAACATCTCGCTACTCGCGCGTCCTCATGTAGAGGCCGCGGACTGTCGCGGGCATCTTTCGCCAATCGTTCATTTTGCTGGGTCCGGAATTCATCCCGTACTCCTCGGTAGGCCAACCTGGGTTTCGCTATCATTCCGAGAGGAACGAGGAATCCGCCGTTTGCATCGCTTAATTCCTATTGCCGGTCCTACGTGAGGACGTTGGGACCTTCCGTTTAGGTGGGAAGGAGAAGCTGGGATATGCCAAATTCACGGCACTGCGAGACCCATGCTTCACGGCTGAGCCTTCCGGCGACGAGGTCGTCCATCAGGGCGAAGACGTTTATTTTCTCGGTGTCACGGTGGAAGTAGAACCTGCCCGGCTGAGTTTCGAGTTGCCACCCTTTCTCGAGGAGCGCGAGAGCGAGCGCTGAAGCCACGAGTTGGCCGGCGCGCTGCGTTCGCTGTTGCGGCGCGAGCAGCATCCCTTTGGGGTCGCTTATCCGCGATCCGATCTCAGGAAGCTTGGAGATGAAATCGGGCACGGACTCCACAGTGATACCTTGCAGGAGCGAAGCATATTCGGTGACTATCGATTTCCACGAAGGAATGATGACCACTGACCCGATTTCATCCCAGCCCACGCGACGGAGTGACTCTTTTTCCAGGCTTGGGTTAATAAAGGCAAGAAACTGCAATTCGGCCGCTTCTGGAGTGTCCAGTAGCGACAAGGCGAATGCCGAATTCTCGTCGCTGTGTGCCACAGTGAGCCGCTCGATAGCGGAAATGCGATCTCGCAGGGGTGGATGCGTATCGTAGGCATCGATTTTGCCTTCCTCAATCTCATTCTCGAGACCTTGGGCCACTTGAGTGGCAATATCCGGGGCCGCGAGAAAGCGCGCGAAGCCATCGGCGATGGCGGGCGTGTAGCTCTGGTTCAGCACGGGCACTACTTCGGTATTCCAGTACGTCGTCCAGGCCATCCCGGCGCCGTGAATTTTGCGCAGACCTTGAATGAACGGGGCAGCGCCGGCGACGAGGCAAGCAAGTTCATCGGCGCGATATTCTTTCTTGCGAGAGATGAAATTGGTTACGCGCAAAAAAAGGATGAAGTATTGCTTCAGCACGGCGGTGACCAGCGAATACAGCAAACTGACGATGGCGATTCGGTTGAGCTCCTGAATGGAGCCGATATTTTGAAAAGTGCGAATCATAGCGCTTTGCGTTTTGTAGACGAAGGGCCCAAGTTTGGTATCGCCGCTGTAGTAGTGCGCGAATTCGTGGGCTAGTAGGCCGCGAAATTCGGAAATGGTGAGGATGGAGAAAAGAGGCAGGCCGATGGCCATGATGCGTCGGCTACCGAATCCGAGAATGCCGCCGCGATCAGCGACAAAGGCATTGACCGGGCCGATGAGGTAAACCTCGCGAGGAAGCGGCTCATTCAATGAAGCCGCGATGTGGTCTAGCTCGACGAAGAGGCGAGGATGCGAGGTGCGCTGCAGCAACGGGCCCGGAGGTTCGAATCTGTCACGCCGGGGCACGAGTGACCACAGCATGGCGCCGGCGATGACGACGCCTCCTAGCAGCAAGAGGAGAACTTGGAAGGGCGCATGTTCTGTGTTCACAATGATCCAATAGGGTAGATAGATGCACGCAGCTGCGAGAACGATCACGAACACATAAGAGGCGATCACCATCCCGATGGCGAGGAGGGCGAATAATGCGACAGAGCGTCGCGGAGCAATGGTGACTGTTCCGGTCATAAGGAATGGGCGACATGATATATCGAAAGCCCGGCATAGGTCACCGGAGTCGATAGCAGAGACGTAAACTTATCTCCCCTCCCATCTATGACTTCCGGCACTAATATTTATTCGAATGGTATACACAATACGATTTATCTTGACAGTAAAATAAATCCGTGCTAGTTTGATCTATGAGTTCGGCGGTCTCCACGCTGGGCATTGGCCCCTGCGTTCCGCCCACCACCCAAACTGTTTGCAAATCAGTTACCTCGAGACCCCAAAACGCCATTTCCTATCCCTCTTCTTTTCAATCTCTTGCGCACTCTTTCGGAAATGAGAATTCCACAACTCGCCTGTTATCAGAGGGTTCCGCACTCTCTGCGCAAAACACCGGGGGTAGGTATACCCCCCATGATCTGCCTCTTGTTTTCAAGGACTTGCGCACTCTTGCGCCGAACGGTGAGCGTGAGGGGTTGCCTGGCTTGCATCAAAAAGTCTGTTCGAGGCGAGCAGTCTCCGCGGGAGGAGCGGCTATGCGAGAGGCTTTACCACAAGTCCCTTCTCTGCGCGCCTCGTGCTCTCTGCGGTAAATTCGTGTTCTCAGTTGCGTTTCATTGCTATTTTCTGCCGTCAATGTCCCGTCGGAGCGCCGTTGCTCAGCAACGGAAAACGCCTCTTGTTTCCTCCTCGAGTCACCGGTCACCATCTTCCCTCTGCGCCTCGGGTGCCTCTGTGGTCATCCAATCTACTGCCCTGCTATCCTTGGGGGATAAACCATGTTTGAGAACCTCACAGAAAAGCTTCAGCGCGTCTTCAAGAACCTTCGCGGCCAAGGCAAGCTCACCGAAGAGCATCTCGACGCTGCCCTCGCCGAAATCCGCGAAGCGCTTCTTGACGGCGACGTCAACGTCAACGTGGCCGACGAGCTCCTCGCCAATATCCGCAAGAAAGCCATCGGCAGCGAAGTCATGCTCCAGCTTTCGCCCGACCAGCAAGTCGTCAAAGTCGTCCGCGACGAGCTCGCCGCCATGCTCGGCAAACACGCCAAGCCGCTCTTCGCCTCTCGTCCGCCGTCCGTCTGGATGATTGTCGGCCTGCAAGGCTCCGGCAAAACGACCACCACCGGCAAACTCGCGAAGTGGCTCTCAGAGCACGGCCATCGCCCCATCGTCGTTTCGACCGACGTCTACCGCCCCGCCGCCCGCGAACAGCTCGCGCAAGTCGCCAAGGCCGTCGGCGCTTCGCTTTGGCCGGGCAAGGGCACGGACAAGCCGCTCGAAATCGTTCGCGGCGCCATCAAGGAAGCCAAACTTTCCGCCAGCGACGTCATTCTCGTGGACACCGCCGGCCGCCTCCACATCGACGACGATTTGATGAGCGAGCTCGGCACGCTCAAAAAAGAGCTTCAGCCCAGCGAAATTCTTTTCATCGCCGACGCCATGATCGGTCAGGACGCGGTGCGCTCCGCCGGAGAATTTCACAAACGGCTCGGCCTCACCGGCGTCATCCTCACCAAGCTCGATGGCGACGCTCGCGGCGGAGCGGCGCTCTCCATCGGCAAAGTCACCGGCGCTCCGGTGAAATTTGTCGGCCTCGGCGAAAAATATGATGCCCTCGAAGGTTTTTATCCCGAGCGCATCGTCTCGCGCGTCCTCGGCATGGGCGACATCATGTCGCTCATCGAGCGCGCCGAGCAATCCTTCGACAAAAAATCCGCCGCCGAACTCGAGCGCAAGCTTCGCAAGGAAGAATTCACCCTCGAGGATTTTCGCGATCAGCTAAAGCAGATTCGCAAGATGGGCCCGCTCGAGCAGATCGTGGACATGCTCCCGAAACTCGGCCCGATGCAAAATATTCCCAAGGACGCCAAGGTCGACGAGAAAAAACTCACGCAGGTCGAGGCCATCATCAACTCCATGACCAACCAGGAGCGCCGCGATCACAACGTCATCGACGGCAAGCGGCGCAAGCGCATCGCGAAGGGCAGCGGCACCTCGGTTCAGGACGTCAACCAGGTCCTCAAGCAGTATTTGCAGATGCGCACGATGATGAAGCAGTACGGCGCCCTGACCGCCCGCGCCAAAATGAAAGGCCTCGGCAAACTTTCGGGTTCGTCCTGAGTGCTAGGTAGCAAATTTTCATGTGTTTGATCGGTGGAGTTAAGACAAATCGCTAAAGCTTCAATCCATGCCAACTTACGTACATTGGATAGATGTTGCCGAGGGAATTTTCTTCACAATCGGAATTTTGTGCGTTTTGCTCAGAAAGTGGAAGGTGATCGATTCCACTCCGGGCACAAAGCTTGTCAATTTTGTCGCTTGGGGATTATGTTTCTGCTGTTTAGCCGCGAGCTTGGCGATACCTTCAATACTTTCTCCTCGCAGGACACTAACTGGCAATGTCCGGGGCTTTCATCAAGTTCGGAGATACCGAACTTCGTATTTCAGTTTTTCCGTCAATACCAGCCAATCGAGTAGCGGTGAATTGAATGCAAACTACTTTGACAAAGGGTTTTATTTTGACGATCCGGCCGTGTCGGATGGTGATGTTGTCACGGTTACATATCTAGAGTGGACTGCCAAAGTTACAGGTATGAAAGAGCTTGCTGGGAGGCATCCCGGCTGGGGCTTTGAATACGTCCCGAATTACTCTGGTCCAGTGATATTCGGCATCGGAGGACTAGCTTTAATTCTTGGAGGGGTCTTGAGCGTTCTAAGTGATATTTTGGCCAAGCCTGAGGATGCCCGGGGCGAACAGAGCAGTTCGGACTCGATTCTTGGGAAGTGAAAGTTCCCGGTAGGGTGCTATCGGTGAAAGCAAAATATGAGTTGGCAACTTGTAAAGCCAACTTTCGGAGCCGAGATCCATTGCGGTTACCAGGAGTAAGAATACTTTTTTTTAGTTCTGAATGACACCTAGACTGCGAGAATTCCGCGAATGCAAACGTATGATTTGATCGTTATCGGCTCCGGCCCCGGCGGGCAGCGCGCCGCCATCCAGGGCGCAAAGGCCGGCAAGCGCGTCGCCGTCATCGAGAAGCAGACCTCCGTCGGCGGCGTCTGCATCAATCTCGGCACCATTCCCAGCAAGACCATGCGCGAAGCCGTTCTCCACCTCTCCGATTTCTACGAGCAGACTTTTTACGGCTCAAATCATCCCGCCAAGGAAAAAGTCACCATGGCGGATCTCAATTTCCGCGTCCAGCACGTCATCGATAACGAAGTCACGGTCATTCAGGATCAGCTCAGACGCAACGGAGTTGACCTCATCTACGGCTTTGGCGCTTTCACCGATCCGCACCACGTTCGTGTTGAGTTAAGTACCGGCCATGCGGAATTGGAGGCGCAATACGTGGTGATCGCCACGGGCACAAAACCTGCCGTCAATCCCAAAGTCCCCGTCAACGGCCGCAACATCATCGACAGCGATCAAATCCTCACCATGCCGCAGATTCCGAAAACGATGATCGTTGTTGGCGGCGGCGTCATCGGAGTCGAATACGCCTGCATATTCGCCACGCTCGGCGTGCGCGTTATCGTCGTCGAAAAGCGTCCCCGGCTTCTCGAATTCGCGGACAACGAAATGATCGAGGCGCTCACCTACCACATGCGCGACCAACGCGCCACGCTGCGTCTCGATGAAGAAGTGGCCAGCGTCGAGGAATTGCCTGATGGGAAAGTCGCCGCCAACCTCGTCAGCAAGAAACGCATTGTCGCTGATGCCTTGCTCTACGCCGTCGGCCGGCAGGGAAACGTAGACGGCTTGAATCTGCCCGCTGCCGGGCTGCAAGCGGACGAGCGCGGCCGCATAAAAGTTGATGCGGACTACCGCACCGCGCAGCCGCACATCTTCGCCGTCGGCGACGTCGTCGGTTTTCCCAGCCTCGCTTCCGTCTCCATGGAGCAGGGCCGCATTGCCGCCGCTCGCGCCTTTGGTCTGGAAGTGCACTCCGATCCCGCTGGCTATCCCTACGGCATTTACACCATTCCTCAAATTTCCTTCATCGGGAAGACGGAGGAGCAACTCACGCATGAAGATGTCCCCTACGAGGTTGGCGTGGCCTACTACCGCGAAGTCGCTCGCGGCCAGATCACCGGCCACACCGATGGCCGCCTCAAGTTGCTGTTTCACCGCGAAACACTGGAACTTCTGGGGGTGCACATTTTCGGCGAAGACGCCGCGGAGCTTCTGCATATCGGCCAGGCGGTGTTTCTTCTGAAAGGCAAGGTCACGTATTTTGTGAACACCGTTTTCAACTACCCTACGCTCGCGGAATGTTATAAGGCCGCCGCCTTCAACGGCCTGAACCGCCTCAGCTAGCAACCGCGCCGCTTGCCGCACAACTACAAAGAAGCCGCCACGGTAATTCGCGCACTCCTTTCTTCCTATTCATTTCTCAGCTGATTCCGCATCCCACAAGAGTTCGCAAGTCGCACCTTGCAGAATGCGATAAAGTAATTGGAAGGGTTTTCTCCGCGCCATGCTGGCTATTCGCGACAATCTTACGCAGTGCTTTAGCGCGTTGCGCGCCCACAAGCTGCGCGCCTCGCTGACCATGCTGGGGCTGACGATGGGCGTGGCCACACTGATCACGGTCATGACGATCGTGCAGGGCGCGAACGGCTACGTGGAACAAAAAATCGCCAACCTCGGCACAAACGTTTTTCAGATTGCGCGCACGCCCTTCGCGGTGACGGACTTCAACATCGTCATCAAAGCTTTGAAATACAGAAAGATTGAGATGGACGACATGCTTGCGGTCGCCGAAAAGTGCGACAGATGCGAAGAGGTCGGCGCAACCGCAAGCGCCACAAACACCGTCCGAGCCCGGTATGGCGATAAAGAGGTGCCCGACGTGAATTTCTCCGGGCTAACGGCAAACATGGCGGATATCGACACGCGCAAGGTCGAGCTCGGCCGCTACTTCACTCCTTCCGAAGCCGCGCACAAGACGAATGTGTGCCTGATCGGGGATACCCTGGTGCGACAACTGTTTCTCGGGGTGGATCCCATCGGGAAAAGCTTGCGCGTCGGCAACGATGAGTTGATGGTGGTGGGGGTACTGGAGAAAATCGGCAGCGTGCTGGGCCAGGACCAAGACGACTTCGTGATGGTGCCGCTCCCGGTTTTCCTGCGCATGCAAGGCGTGCACACCAGCCTGACCATCAACGTCAAAACGAGCAAGCAACAATTTGAACAGGCGCAGGATCAGGCACAGCTTATTTTGCGGGCGCGGCGTCACCTGACTTCGGGAATGGAGAACGACTTCTTCATCGGGACGAAGGAAAGTTACATGGCCTTGTGGCGCAGCATCAGCTCGGCATTTTTTGCGGTGTTCATTATGGTGAGCGCGATCTCGGTGGTGATCGGCGGCGTCGTCATCATGAACGTCATGCTGGTGAGCGTCACATTGCGGCGGAGAGAGATCGGAGTGCGGCGGGCGGTGGGCGCAACGCAGCGCGACATCCTCCGGCAATTCATGGCGGAGAGCTTGATGCAATGCATCGCTGGAGGGGTCACGGGCATTACGCTGGGTTTCCTGGTGGCGCTGGCCCTGCGGACGTTTACGCCCTTCCCGGCCTCCGTGCAGACATGTGTGGCGATGCTGGGCGTGTTGCTGAGTTCGGTAGTCGGATTGTTTTTCGGGATCTATCCGGCATTCCGCGCCTCGCGGCTTGACCCCGTCGTGGCGCTGAGGTCCGACTGATGACGATCATGACGCGCGCGCAGATGCAGGAAAATTTTCTCGCGGCGATGGAGACGCTGCGCTCGTCCAAGGTGCGCTCCGCGTTGACGGTGCTCGGCATCGTCATCGGCGTGTCCTCGATCATTTCCATGGCGGCGATCATTCAAGGCCTGAACAAATTCGTACAGGACAAAGTGGAGTCCCTCGGATCGCGCACCTATTTTCTTTCGCGATTTCCACCCGGCACGGACCCGACCCGCTGGCCGGAGCGCATTCGCACGCGCAAGTATTTCGAATACAACTACGCGGACTTCGTACGCCAAGCGGCGCCCGACGTGCAAATCGTGACCACCGTCGGCACGCGCGCGTTTTTCTTCGGGGACACGAACCTGATCACCAGCGGGGACCGCAGCGTCGAGAAGGTGATCGTGCGCGGCGCTGAGCCGCAGTATACGGACGCGATTCCGCTGTTTTCGATTGAGCGCGGGCGCTTCATCAGCGCCTTTGACCAGGAACACGCGCGTCCCGTGGTGGTGCTGGGCGCGGCCATCAGCGAATCGCTCTTCCCCAACACCGACGCCGTCGGCAAGACGGTGCGCATCAACGGCAGCGTCTACGAGGTCGTCGGCGTCTTTGAGCACGATCAAGGGCTGTTCGTGGGCCCTGGGGTAGACATTTTCGCGATCATTCCGTTGAGCAATTTCAAGAAGCAGTATCCGGAGTCCAAAGAACTGATTATGGTGTATACGGTTCCTGAAAACGTGAGCGTCGCAAAGGCGCAGGACGAGGTCATTCAGGCGCTGCGCCGCCTGCGGCGCGTCCCCGCCGACCAGGAAAATGATTTTGAGTTGAGCTCGCCGGATTTCCTCAGCAATTTGTGGAACCAGCTAACCGGAGCGCTGGTGATCCTGACCGCGGTGATCAGCTCCGTTGGCCTCCTCGTGGGAGGCATCGGCGTAATGAACATCATGCTCATTTCCGTGACGGAGCGCACGCACGAAATCGGCGTGCGCAAAGCCATCGGGGCGCGCCGCGCGGATGTGCGCCTGCAATTTTTGCTGGAAGCGGTGGTCCTCACGCTGGTTGGCGGCACCATCGGGATTCTGATCGGCGCCGGCGTATCCACATTAGTGCGCACTTTCGTGCCGGCGGTTCCCGCAACGTTGTCTTATCTGTGGGTTGCGATTGGGTTCACGATCTCCGTTGGCGTGGGCCTCTTCTTCGGCTACTATCCGGCAAATCTGGCGGCCAACCTCGATCCCATCGATTGCTTGCGGTACGAATGAGAATCGAGCCTCTTCGCTCTCTAGAATCAGCCCCTTCTTTCTTAGAGTCTCTATGCCAGGAAATGGGTCGCCGCTCGCCTTCCGCCCGTAAAAATAGTCCAAACAAACCCGTAGCTGGCTTGCAGGAGATTCTCACGACTTAAGCTGCCCAGCGCTCTCTCCTGTAGCTAAGTCCAAATTAATCAACGAATTCACATGCTGTGATTTTGTTGTTGACATCATATTTCACCTCGCGTATATTTTGTGACGAACAGGGGAACGAAATGCCGATACAGCCAATGCAACCACTCGACGATGAGTACAACCTCTTGGAAATTCTCGAAGCCACTCAGGAAGAGCTTATGAAACTCACTGAGGAACGTGAAAGAATTGAGCGGCGAGCAAATAAACTCCAAAACGATATTGTCCACTTGGCGGCACTTTGCCGCGTTGAAGTCGAGGACCCAATCAAGCAACTGGGCCTCACTGACGCCATTAGGTGGATTTTTGCGAGAGAAGAAAAACCGCTCAGCGTGCAGCAGATCGCAGACGTTCTTGAACAAGCCTACGACGTATCCGGTTATAAAAATCTTCCGGCTAATGTGCACACTATTGTTGGCCGACTTGTGAAAGCCGGGGATATAAAACAGGTCGGCTATATTTCGCCGGGCATCAGAAAAATTGGAGAGGACAGAGAGAAATATGTCTGGGCTGGAGGATTGCCTCCGCCTCCACCGCGACGACTTAATGCCGCTCCAAAACGTGTTGCTTCGGTCACGGCGGCTGGAACGCCTCCGAGACAGCCTTAGAAAAGAGAATACCCCGTCACTAGCTTGAACTAGTGACGGGGCTGAATCCAAGCGCGGAGATAGTCCGAGCCTGAACCCGAGACCTTCATATTCGGGCTTCTCCCGCAGAAAAACAAGAGGAGAAGCCACATGACCTGCCTGAGATGCAAGCACCACGAAGCGAAACGATTCGGATTTTACGGACGCAAGCGAATCCAGCGTTACCGCTGCCCTGGCTGTAATTCCACGTTTTCTGAGCCTCGCAAGCGGCAACTATGGCCTCCTGCCTGTCCGAAGCCGCCACCAGTAGCACACAGATTTGGAGCGATCACCCCCACGGAGTCTTCGATTGCCGGAGCGCACCCCGGCACGCTACAATGGTTTGGTTTAGGAGGACTTGTTTAGTGTTAACGATTCGTCTGTCTAGGATTGGCAAGAAGAAAAAGCCCTTTTACCGCGTGGTGGTGATCGAAAGCAGCAAGGCGCGGAATGGCCGCATCGTGGAAGCGGTGGGGACGTACGACCCGCTCAAGAAGCCCGCGGAGATCAAGCTGGACGCGGAACGCGTCAAGCACTGGATGGGTGTCGGCGCGCAGCCGAGCGACACCGTGCGCAGTTTTATCCGCCTGCAGAAAATCGCGTAAGATCCGCCCGTTGAGCCCCGCCTGGCTGGGTCAAGCTGGATTGGAGGTGCCCTATGAAGGAGCTGGTTGAATCCATCGCCAGGGCCCTCGTGGATCATCCCGACGAGGTTAAGGTGAATTCTGTCGATGGCTCGCAAGTGATCGTGCTGGAGTTGCGCGTCCACCCGGAAGACCTGGGCAAGGTGATCGGCCGGCAGGGGCGCACGGCCAAAGCCATGCGCACGCTGCTGGGGGCCGCCGGGATGAAGGTGCACAAGCGGTTCACACTGGAGATTCTGGAAGATTGACGGCTGCGCGGTCATGCGAGCCGTTGACGGTTGTTCACCTACGTTCTCTTTTGAGCCCCGAAACACAACGCTGGGTAGTGGTCGCGCGCATCCTTCGTCCGCGCGGCAACAAAGGCGAAGTCGCCGCCGAATTGCTCACTGATTTTCCCGAGCGGCTTACGAAACTCGCCGAAGTTTTCCTGGGTCACGTTGAGTCCGGGCCGCGGCCGCATGCGGTGAAATCGTGCTGGCTCAGCCAGAATCACCGCGG
>Ga0210384_10002980_pt1 | contig 20065 bp, 14 predicted proteins | sample IncBWH2MmetaG_FD_160574 | JGI IMG/M metagenome (GOLD analysis project Ga0210384, IMG submission 160574) | Forest soil microbial communities from Barre Woods Harvard Forest LTER site, Petersham, Massachusetts, United States - Inc-BW-H-2-M | ecosystem: Environmental > Terrestrial > Soil >...
GATGCCAACATGGGGCGGCAGCTATATGCCATCAACCTGGCGCTCTTGAACATACGCAATGATCTTGCCGAGTGGATGGGAAATGAAGAAAACCGTGCGCGCGCGTCGCACCGGCTGAAATCCCTCAGCGATGCGATGCCGGGAGCAGACAGCCTGATGATCCTTGATAAGAACGGGGTAGTCATCAACGCCAGTCGCGACGACGTGATCGGGAAAAATTTTGCGTCGCAAGACTATTTTCGGACTGCCATGAATGGCATGGATCTTGACATGCTCTACGTCGGCCCCTCGTTCAAAACGGCGGCGGGCAAGTACTCGATGACAGTTTCGCGCGTTATCCCGGGAGCACGGGGAGGCTTCGACGGCATCGTCGTCGCCACGCTGGATCCTGACGAATTCAGTGTGATCCTCAACTCCGTCATTTATGCACCGGACATGCGTGTTGCCCTGATGTGCGAACATGGCAAAATTTTTTCATTCGTGCCGGGCCGCACAGGCGATACGGCGCCGGATGTCGATGCGACAAGCTTCACCGGCGAATTGGACAAGGCTGACAGTGAAAGCAATGTATTCACGGCCCGGAGCGCAACCGGCAAGCTGAACATGACGGCATTGCGCAGGATACATCTTCCCCAAGTCCGGATGGATAAGCCGATCCTGGTCATTGTCACCCGGGACATGTCGCGCCTTTTCATGCGCTGGAGTAAAGACGCGTTGACCCAGGGCGGCTTGTTTTTGGTGATTGTGCTGATTGCCATCCTTGGACTGTCTGCCTATCAGCAACGGCGGCGAACGCTGAGTCAGACCGAAGACCGGCACAGGAAAGAACGCGAGCGGGCCGAGCAGGATTTGCGCATTGCCGCCACTGCGTTTGAATCCCAGGAAGGCATCGTCGTGACCGACGCGCGCGGAGTCATCCTGCGCGTCAATCGCGCGTTCATGGAATCCACCGGCTACGCCAGCGATGAAGCGCTGGGTGCAACACCCGCCCTGCTCCGATCGGAGCGCCACAACACGGAATTTTATGCCGACATGTGGGAGGCGATTTTTCGCACAGGCTCATGGCAAGGAGAAATCTGGAACAAGCGCAAAAATGGCGACCTTTACCCCAGTTGGCTCACTATCACTGCAGTAAGAGATGCCAACGGCAATGTCAGCAACTATGTGGGCACGCACACCGACATCACGTTTCGCAAGGCCGCTGAAGACGAAATCAGGCACCTGGCCTTCTACGATCTGCTGACCCAGCTCCCGAACCGCCGCTTGCTGCTGGATCGCTTGCGCCTTGCCGTCGCCAACAGCGCACGCAGTGGCCGGCACGGCGCCTTGCTGTTTATCGACCTGGATAATTTCAAGACGATCAACGACACGCTCGGCCACGACAAGGGCGACCAACTATTGCAGCAAGTCGCCACCCGCCTTGCCGCATGCATCCGCGAGGGCGACTCTGTGGCGCGTTTAGGCGGCGACGAATTTGTCGTCATGCTGGAAAACATGAATGAAGATGCATCAAAGGCGGCGACGCACACGGAGGCCGTGGCCGAGAAAATCCGCACCGTGCTGAACCAGCCCTATCATATTGCGGGCAAGGTGCACTACAGCACCTCCAGCATCGGCATCGCCCTGTTTTATGGCTATACCGACACCATCGAAGAATTGCTCAAGCGCGCCGACATGTCCATGTATCAAGCCAAAGCAGCAGGAAGAAATACCCTGCGCTTTTTCGATCCCCGCATGCAAACCGAGATTACCGCCAAGGCCGCCCTGGAAGCCGAATTGCGCCAGGGGCTATTGAACAATGAATTCATCCTCCATTACCAGCCGCAAGTGGACCGACAGGGGAAGCTGATAGGCGCAGAGGCGCTGATCCGCTGGCTGCATCCCACGCGTGGCCTGGTGCCGCCCGCTGAATTTATCTCATTGGCGGAAGCATCCGGCCTGATCCTTCCCTTGGGTCACTACGTGATTCAACGCGCCTGCATGCAACTACACCATTGGGAAAAGCAGGAAGTTCTGAGCGGCCTTACCATTGCGGTCAATGTCAGCGCGCAACAATTTCGCCAGCCGGATTTCGTAGCGCAAGTGCTGGCGATACTCGATGAACTTCATGTCGACCCCGGAAAACTCAAACTGGAGCTGACCGAAAGCCTGCTGCTCGATGATGTAGAAGACGTCATCGCCAAAATGACGGCGTTAAAAACCGTAGGGATAGGATTTTCGCTGGACGATTTCGGCACCGGGTACTCGTCGCTGTCCTATCTGAAACGCCTGCCGCTGGAGCAGTTAAAGATTGACCAGTCTTTCGTGCGGGATATCCTGACCGATGCCAACGACGCCATTATTGCAAGAACCATTGTCGCACTGGCCCATAGCCTGGGCCTGACCGTGATCGCGGAAGGAGTGGAATGCGCACAGCAGCAAGAATTTCTTGCGCATCATGGCTGCGACGCCTACCAGGGCTATCTCTTCAGCAAACCCTTGCCCATGGGTCAGTTTGAAGCATTTGCGATGGCGCAGGGTGCCAAGGACGCAACGACAGAAACTCAGTTGGCTTGAGTGCGAGTTGCGCCTGGCGTCTTGACGGATTCCCCTTGGACCTTGATGCCGGCAGCCGCGGCTCAGGTGGCTGCCCCTCCTCGCGGCAAAGCACCAGGCAGCCAATATGCGCATGCTACAATTGCAACCGCCCCCGTATGCTTGACAACGCCGGCGTTGAACAAGCGCTCATGTAAAAGAAAACAAGAATGTCGAATTCCCTCGTAAAAAATACCTCCTCCAGACTAGATTTTCTCGATGGTATAAGGGCTTTGGCGGCGTTGTGGGTGATGTTCGGCCATATCCATCTATTTACCTATGGCTGGGACAGCCATGCCTCGTGGTCGACCCAGCCGCTCAATGTATTGCGCTATCTGCACATTGCCGTGGTCGTGTTCCTGGTGCTGTCCGGCTTCTGCCTGGCGCTGCCTGTAGTCAGGAACGACAATCGCCTGCGAACCAGTTTGCTGGATTATTTTAAAGCGCGCAGCCTGCGCATCTTGCCGCCTTACTATGCGACGCTGTTCCTCATATTGCTAGTCAATTTTTTTGTACCCATCGTTAGCTGGGGTAGAAACGCGATGGGACTGACTTCCGAAATGCCCTATCAGGTGTTCTGGACAAATGCGCTGTTGCTGCAAGACATATTCGGGATATTCAATAACGTCAACGGCCCCTTCTGGAGCATCGCCACGGAATGGCATCTGTACTTCCTGTTTCCTTTGACGATCTGGTTGTTGAGAAAATTCGGAGCGTGGGCCCTGCTGCTCAGCGGCGCTGTGCTGGCGACGGCACTCACCTGGCTCTCAATGGCGGTCCCCTATCTTTCCACCACTTGGCAAATGAGCGTGCCGCAGCCGCCGTACTTTGTCGTGCTGTTCGTGATGGGCATCGCCGCCGCCTGGTTTGCCTTCGGCGGCAATAGCGAGCAACGCACCAGGACGCATCAAAAAACCATCTGGATGGCGGCAGCATTGCTGCTGTTGCCCCTGGGCCTACTGTTGTGGCAATACAGGATCATCGACGGCAGCAATGTCCACCTGTTTCAGGAGCACGTGCATTTGATCGATCCGCTGTGCGGCGCGGTTGCAGCCCTGCTGCTGGCGGGCCTGAGCCACTTGCCCTGCTCGCACCTGGTGCGCCGGATACTGGAAGCCAGGGTGCTGGTATGGATAGGCGGATTTTCCTACTCGCTGTACCTGACGCACATCCCCATCCTGGGCGCACTGAACCACGCGCTGGATGTCTTGATTCCGCAAAAGAGCGCGCATCTTGCCTTCGTTCTGATGTCGGTGATAGGCAGCGTGCTCTGCCTGGGCTTTGCCTGGATACTTGGTGGAATTTTTGAGACCAGGCGGTGGCGGACTTTCTTAAGTCCTGGAAAATCCGCGAAGGAATCATCACAAGCACTGCCTTTGCGCCTGTCTGAATTGGAAAACGAGCATCGCTGACGGCAGCAGATCCTTGAGGATGCATCAACATTGCCTCATTGCATGTTTTTTCGCCAGTACCAGCGATGCCCTCGCCTCAGGATTTACTGCATTGCTTCCAATGAACGATCCTGTCGGCAAGAAGCAGCTGCCACATCCCTCTCAGCACACGCATCGACTATTGATCTTTGATCAATTTCCATAAAATCAAGCCATTTATACATACGGTTACCAAATATAATTGCCGAAAAAAGATCCATCTGGCAGTATTGTGGGGCTATAAGAAAGACCGATACACGTTATCTCACCACTTAATTTAAGGAGGTACGGATGAGCGATGAGGCACCCCCACCCCTCCCCCCTTACAGGCGGAATTTTTTACGGCAAGTAATTACGATTGCCGGAACCGCTCCCTTCTCTTCCCAATTAATTGCCGGCGCCGGCGCCACTGCCGCAGCCACTGCGTCAGGAGCGGCACTGGCGGCCGATGCGGCGCCGGCTCCCGCGGCCCCTGTCGGCTACGCGTGCTTTAGCGCTGACGAAGCGGCGTTTGTCGAAACAATGGTGAACGTGATGTGCCCTGCCGACGAGTACACGCCGAACGGCGTTGATTGCGGCCTGGCGATTTTTATTGATCGTCAATTGTCCGGAGCTTTCGGCAAGGGTGCGGGGCGCTACATGCAAGGCCCCTGGCAAGAAGGCAAGCCGGAACTCGGCCCGCAATTGCCGCTGACGCCGGAAGCGTTTTTCAGGCTTGGCGTGGAAGCGGCGAACCGGCAGTGTCAAGGCAAACTCGGAAAAACCTTTGACCAGTTGCAGCCCGCCGACGCCGACGCTTTTCTCAAGAACATTGCAGACGGCAAAGTGAAGGACGATTCCGTGCCGCTATCATCCTGGTTCAATGATTTGATTTACCCGCTGTTTTCGCAAGCCTGTTTTGCCGACCCGCTGTATGGCGGCAATAACAACAAGGTGTTCTGGAAAATGGTCGGCTATCCGGGGTTGCCGGCGACGCATACGCTAGACATGGTCAATTATCGCGGCAAACCCTACCCGGGAGCGAAAGATCCCAAGTCCATAGTTGATTTCAGCTAAAGGAACAATCAAATGCTTAAGAAACTAGACAAGCGGACGGTCGTGATCGTCGGCGGGGGACTGACTGCCGCCCTGATTTCCAGGCGATTGACGGAACAGGGTATGGACGTTGTGGTGCTGGAGCGCGGCGGTGATCATACCAACGGGGCCGAAGCCAAATTGCCGAGCCAGCGCGACGAGTTGCGTTGGGATGTGCGACAAGGCTTGGTGCAAAAATACAATGTGCAAACCTATACCTTGCGCCATTCCCGCAACGAAGCGTCGTTGCCGGTGCGCTGGATGGAAGCCTTTCTTCCCGGCGAGGGCATGGGCGGCGCGGCCAACCACTGGAATGGCCACACCTGGCGCTGGTCGGAATACGACCCGAGCTTGCGCACGCACTATGTGAGCCGTTATGGCAAGAATGCCCTTCCGGCGAATGTGCCGCTGCAGGATTGGGGCGTCACGTACAAAGAGATGGAACCTCATCACGATTTGTTTGAAAGGCTGTTCGGCCTGGCGGGCAAGGCAGGCAATATCAATGGCAAAATCCAGCCCGGCGGCAATCCGTTTGAAGCGCCGCGCCGTGGCGAATATCCGCAAAAACCGCTGGAAATGACTGAAGCCGGTCTGATCTTCAAGCAAACCGCCGAAAAGCTCGGCTACCACCCCTTCCCTACGCCGGCCGGCAACTCATCCGGCGTCTATACCAACCCGGATGGGCAAAAGCTTGGCCAATGCCAGTACTGCGGCCACTGCGAACGCTTCATATGCGAGGCGCAAGCCAAGGCCTCGCCGGAGGTATTGCTGTATCCGATGTTGAAGCAACGCAAAGGTTTTGAACTGCGCCTGTTCAGCCATGTGCTGGGGGTCAATTATGACCGCAAGGCCAAGCGCGTGACCGGCGTGCGCTACGTTGACCTGCATAGCGGGCAAGAGTATGAACAGCCCGCCGATATCGTGGTATTGGCGGCCTTCACCATGACCAACAACAAATTGCTGATGCTGGACCGCATCGGCACGCCTTACAATCCGGCGACGAACAAGGGCGTGCTCGGCAGGAATTTTTGTTATCAAACCACCTCCTCTGTGAACCTGTTCATGAAGGACCGCTGGATCAATCCGTTTCTTGCCACCGGCAGCACGGGGATGGTGATCGACGATTTTAACAACGACAATTTCGACCATACCGGCCTGGGCTTCCTCGGCGGCGGCGCGATCAGTGCCAACGTCTTCGGCGGCCGCCCCATCACGTCGCGCCGCCTTCCGCCGGGAGCGCCGCGCTGGGGTACGCAGTGGAAAAAAGCCAATGCCGACTGGTATGCACATTCATTCGGCTTGTCGGTGCAAGGCAGTTGTTACCCGCATACGGAAAATTTCCTTGACCTCGATCCTGTCTACAAGGATGCCTACGGCCAGCCGCTGGTGCGCATGACCTTTGACTGGCGCGACAATGAAATGAAGATGTCGGCCTACGTGACCAAGAAAATGGAGACAATTGCCAAAGCCATGGGCGCCGATATCGTTGGCCCCGCGACGCCGCGCAAGGGTCCGTTCGACACGCGCATCTATCAGACTACGCACATTACCGGCGGCACCCCGATGGGTATCGACCCCGCCACCAGCGTCGTCTCGCCGCGCTTGCAGCATTGGGATGCACACAATCTGTTTGTCGTCGGCGCCTCCGTGTTCCAGCACAACTCCGGTTACAACCCGACCGGCCCGCTGGCGGCGCTAGCCTTGCGTCTCGGCGATGACCTGGTGCAGTATGCGCAGCGCCCAAGAATGCTGTGAACGCAGTTTAAACATCTATTAAAAAATTTCTAGTGTCCTGTTCCGTAAGTTCGTAGCATAAAAGACGACGAGAATCGAACCGGATACTACATAGGAGTATGGGAATGAAGCGACTGAATAAAGCGGCATTGACTGCCATCCTGACGTTATCCTGGGTCGCCGCCGTCCCCGCGATGGCGCAAGACGCGACCGCGGGAAAACAGGTGTTTGCACAATGCGCCGCCTGTCACGCAGCCACTGCCACCAATGGCGTAGGACCCGGGCTGCTGGGCATAGTCGGGCGCAAGTCGGCATCGTCGCCGGGGTTCCGCTACAGCCCGGCGATGAAACGAGCCAGCCTGACCTGGGATGAGAAAACCCTGGATACCTATATCACCGATCCGCAGAAGACCATTCCCGGCAACCTGATGCCGTTTTCGGGGATTGCGGACGCCAGGCAGCGGGCGGACTTGATTGCGTATCTGAAGATGGTGAAATAGAATAAAAGACCGCGGCATAACGGTGAATAGAGATATCTGCGGGCGCTTCCGTACGCTCGCAGATATAACATGGTCGCCGCAATTCAAGCCATTCGCGCTTGCTAAACGCAACATCCCTGCGCGAGCTATGGCACATCCTCCCTATCGCTTAAAGCCTTCGGCATGCGCTTCAGTCATCGTTATCCTGATCCAAATCCCGTGGCGGCGTCAAGCCAGTAAAATCCCCGATCGCCTTTGCATCGTAAGGTCCATTTAGCTGATTGAAACCATTGCCGGCCACGTTGAGCGCACCTTGCTGAAACACGATCTGTTTGGCCGGAGTGACCTCAATCACGCGGTTGTTGAATTGATCGCTGATCAAGGTATTGCCATTCTCCAGGCGCACCGCCCGGGTTGGCAGGGGGTTAGGATTGCTGCCGGCCATCAGGTTGGTCGCGTATTCCCACACTATCGTATCGTTGGCATCTACTTCTACAATGCGGTTGTTGTTGGAATCGGTAATCAGCGTATCCCCGTTGCGCAGGCGGCTGGCAAAGGCAACGCCGCTCAATGTACCACCCGCGGTAAATTGCCTGACGATCTGGAGGCCGGTAGTGACTTCGATTGCACGATTATTGTTTTCGTCGGCGATCAGGATATGCCCATTCTCCAGTTGTTCGGCGCTGTTGGGGTTGTTCAATTGATTGTTGCCGCTGCCGCTGACGCCGGTAGTACCGTATTGCCATACCAGGCGGTGTGCACGATCGACTACGATCACACGCTGATTCGCCTGATCGGTAATGATCACGTGCATGCCGTGACGACGCTGGAATTCAGGCAGCACCGCTGCCTGCACCGGCGTATTCAACTGGTTAAAACCGGCGCCGGCAACCCCTGCCTGACCGTATTGCCAGACAATTTTTCCCTGTCGGTTCACCAGGATCACGCGGTTATCGGGGCAGCCGTTGACGGGGTCCGAGCAACCGGGCAGTGGCGGTGAACTCGGGGGAATGCCCGTGCCGGATAGTAGTGTAAAAGATCCGACGCGCTCGGCGTCGTTGATGCCGACGATACTGAGCGGTCCCGGCTGGTCCGAGCCGTTACCGAATTGCCAAACGATTTGATGCGTGCGCGGGTTGATTTCGATCGCGCGATTATTGAATTGATCTGCGATCAACAGATTAGGTCGCTCTCGATGATCTTCATCGTCAGCGGCGGCCACTCGCGGAATGGCAGCGATCAGGCCGACCAGTGCGGCACCAATGGCAAGCTTGGCGAGGTGATCGCGGTTTGCCGGCGAATGATGGAAAGGCAATATCATAGTAATCCCCTTTTATGCAGGAAAAAAACATTTCTTGGTAAATGCCGCGCACCAACAGCTTCGATTAATCCGTCCAGCAACGATGCGACAGGCGCCTGGAACATTCCTCGCATGCGAGGAAGCAAAAAAGCAATGCAATACGCATACCTCTGATTGTCCTTGGGGTGATCTTGAGAATGGAAGCGGAGTCGTGATACCGCATTGATGGCGGCGTGTCGAAGCAACCCAAGCGCAGGAATGGCTGCCCACGCTGCAGCCCCTAGCTTGAATATGCGGCAACGATTACTGCATAGCGCATCCATTGCATCGTTTCCTTCAAACCGAAGGTCTAAAACGTTCGCCGGGCCATTAAGCCGGCATCCCTGTCCATGCGAAGCGAGGCGTCACATTGACAGTCAGCATCATGAGAAGCAGCAAGAAAAAACGACAGCACTTACAAGCGAAAAAACCAGCTTCAGCAGTAAATGCCGCCTACGGTTCAAATGGTTCAATATGAGTTCTATTTATTCGATGCCTCGTTGTTCTATTGCCGTTGACCATTCCTATTATTTCAACGCAGTGCAAATTAATCGGCACAAGCCAATCAAGAGCATAAGCAAAGCGGACATATTGCTGCGTAGCCAGAGATGGTGCATCGTGGCTTACGGGTCACTTGAAGTCTAAGCGGCGCAACTCAAATGGCAAGGACTATCCGCAGCGTTGGCCGGCAGTAATTTCTGAAGGAAAAGTAACGAAAGAGGTTATGGGAAATTCATGTGCACATATAATCAAATCAACTGGCATTGAAACTGTTTCATAACGGATAAATCATGTTTATCCGTTATCACCCGGATTTGATTGGCAGATCGGATGCTTTACGTGCACGCTCAATTGCGAAAGGCGAAATCATGAAAACCACTCCACCAATTGGAATCTGCAGCTTCCAAAACCTTAAACCAGGCAATTTGTTTTACACCGCCAAGCGCCACCAAAGGGAGGGCGACGATGCCGTGATTGGCATCAGGGGCGCGATGCCGGAAGGCGCCATGCTAGTTCCAGTCGCGTTAATACTGCGCAAGACTGGCGAACATCGGCAATTTAGATTGATGGAATTTGCTGAAATAAGCACGCAAGCGGTCGATCTTGGCTCGGCATGGACACTGAAAATATCTACCGATCCGACCCAAAGAATCGCGCTCGACTATGCTCCGGACGATACGCAGCTGGTCGCCATCGAGAATAAAGGCGGCACCGCCGACCTTTACTTCAAAGGAATCTGGACTGCCCCTGACAGCCGCCAGGATAGTATGCTGGTCAAGTTGTCGGATGGAACGGTCGATTTTGCACACAGGTTTCCACCTGAACGAATACATATCAAGTCCTGGAAAATCTATGTCAAGGACGATGGATTCGAGCCGCAACTCGTGTTTGACTCGCTTGCCCAATAATTTGAGCCGCCTTATTGAACACCCTCTGCACGACGAGCGCCGTCGCGCCTGAATTGGCCGCCCACAAAGGCCGCTTCAGGCTTGGTCGGAGATGGCTCACAAGCGGGTTACAAGCGCGCGAAATCGTAATACTGATTTCACGCTGCAATATTTGTAGCAGGTCGCTACTGCCCTCAAATCCGTGGGCCTGTCCCCAACGTCAATTCAGGGAGCAAATTTCTTCCAGTGTAGCGAGCCTGCGTTTGGTCTCGCGCACGTAAGGGTTGCTTTGGTCCCAGGCATAGCCGGCCAATATCGAACATATCATGCGTCGTATTTCCGGCAACTGCCCTTCCTTGAAAATAATGTCCTGGAACGCACCCGAATACCAGGATTCGACAAAAGCCCTGAAAGTGTCCACGCCTTGCTTCAGCGGGGCGCCATATTCACTCTGCCAATCAACGGTTTCACCCGCAAACTGTCGCTGCAGCAGGCCCGCCGCCATGCTTGCGGATTTAAAGGCGATGGTAACGCCTGAAGAGAATACCGGATCCAAAAATTCCCCGGCATTCCCCAACAATGCGTAGCCAGGCCCCCAGAGCGACTTGACATTGGCGGAATACCCGACGATTTGCCGTGCCGGAGTATCCCAAGCGGCATTCGACAGCAAGCGCCGCAAGGAAGGGTCTTCATTGACCAAAGCCTGCAAGCGCTCGGTTTCAGATCCCTGGTATTGGGCCAGAAATTCCGTTTCAGCAACCACGCCCAATGAGCAGCGTCCATTGGCAAACGGTATCAACCAATACCAGACATCACGGTGTTCAGGATGAACGGTAACCCTGATCTTGTTTCTATCAAATCCGGCCAGCGGAATGCCGTCTTCCACGTGCGTAAAAATGGCGCCGCGAACGGGGAAATTCGAAGGCGACTCCAGTTTCAGCAAGCGTGGCAGGATACGGCCGAAGCCGCTGGCATCCAGGAGAAAACCGGCCTCAATGACATATTCAACGCCTTCCGGATTTTTCACCACAACACGCGGTTTGTCCGTATCAACATCCACGCTGACGACTTCGTGCCGATATCTGACTTCTGCGCCCTGCCGCTCTGCCTCCTTCGCGAGCACGTGGTCGAAATGAGCACGTTGCACTTGGTAAGTGGTGCCCCAGCCTTGGGAAAATTGATCGCGAAAATCGAAATCCGTGAAGCGTTCTCCCCTGACGAACGCGGCGCCGTTCTTATACTGAAAACCGGCCTCTACCACAGCCCGCAACATTCCCGCCTGCTCCAGATACTCCATACTTTGCGGCAACAGGCTTTCGCCAATGCTGAAACGTGGGAATTGCTCACGCTCAATCACGACAACGTGCCGCCCTTGCCGCCGCAGCAACGCTGCAGCAACAGAACCTGCCGGGCCGGCGCCGATGATCAGCACTTCGCAATTTTCATTTTTTTGGCTCATGGTCATCCTATTTTCTGCCTTGTTTTGTTTATACCAACTCGATGCCAGATAAAGCAAACCGCTAATTCCAAATCCAGCTCCAAAGGCCGGGCAAGCGAACCTTCTGTGATGCATCGCTGACGGAACGGGCGATAGCAGCTCGCTCCAAAGCGGCACGATCATCATAAAATGGCTTGGCGGCAGTCGGCATGTTCAACTCACGTGCGCTATCGGCCAATATCTGCAGGTATTCTTGCATGTGGCGCGCAGTGTAGCGATTGATATCGTGGAAAGTGACGATCACCGGTATGCTGCCGTCGACCGCTGGCAGCGCGCCAAGCGCTATCTGCTCACGCACTTCGGCAAGCTGTCGCAACATGCTGGAGCGCCTCCGCAAGCTGAAATTGACTCCCCAAATCTTGCCGTCGTTTGCGCTCAAGTCAGTCAGCACCATGTGCAACCCATGCCGCTGGTATTCTGCAACAGTACGCTGATCGTAACTCCAGAACGGCGGTCGCACCAGCGATGGCGCGCTGCCGGTAACGGCGCGGATATCGGCTATGCCGTCGTTCAGGGACTGGGTAAATACCTCTGGACTAAGATAACGATGATTGTCATGCCCGGAAGTGGCGGTATGAAAACCCAGCACATGCCCTGCACTATATTCGCGTTGCATGAATTCACTCCCCAATGCCGCGCCGCCTGCATCGCCTGCACGTGTTTGCAAAAAGAAAATTGCCTTGATACCGGGTTGCAGCGGATTATTCGCAAGGTCGTCCAGTATGGATTGCGTCGGGCTATTTTCTTTGGTAGCGACAGGGCCGTCATCGAAAGTCAGCAAAAATCGGATCGGCAATTGATTTACAGGCAAGCCAGGCAGGGTGGCGGCTTCATGCACAGGCGTCGCCGAGCATGCCGACAATCCCAGGAGCAGTCCTATTGCCGCCAAGAAACCAAAAATGTTCGGCAACTTACTTGTTGCATTGGTGAACCAGATGAAAACATGATGCATAGGACGAATGCTGCTGAAATAGGGAATGTTCAAGTGAAAAACCGTCGGAAGCGTCTGGCGGGGTCAAACAGGCATCATCTTAGCAGCATTTCCTTTGAATTCAGGCGCAAAACCTCCTTATTAGCCCTGTCGCCGGACGCGGACATAGACGGGAAGTCTAAAATTCGTCACAATATAGGCCATAACAAGCCATAAGTGGCTAACATCTTCAGGCTGGTAACCTAGAACCGCAGACCATCCTCCAAATTATCGGTAGCCGCCCGTTTTTTCAGGGGCTATCCTATTTTTACAGCAAAACAATGAATGAACAGCAAACAACGGAAGCAGAATTGGCAGAGTTGGTAGTACAGGTATTGAATCTGGAAATAAAACCCCAAGACATTAACCCAGCGCAATCCCTGGTTGAAGATCTCGGACTCGATTCACTGGATGTGCTCGAAATCGCCTTGACCGTGTCAAAAAAATACGGTGTAAAGCTGCGTTCGGACAACGAAAACAACAAGCAAATTTTCTCTTCACTGGCAAGCTTGGCGCAACATATCAACCAAGAGCGCGTTAAATAGGCGCGGGTTACCGCTTATAAAATTCATGCGGACCAAGGCTATTGTCAAGTTCGTGACGACAGCGCTGGTTTTGTCGTATCCATTCCTTACACATTGGATTCTGCCACATTGGCAGAGGGCTCCCGCTTTTGCGCTCATGCTCCCCCCGACGATACTGAATGCCTTACTGGCTTGGGTATTTGGGCGCACGCTGATGCATGGGCAAGAACCGATGATCAGCATGTTCGCCAGGCTGGAGCACGCATCCATCAGCAAGCAGGAAAATGCTGAATTGCCGCAGGAACTGGTTGCTTACACGCGAACGCTGACCAAAATCTGGAGCGGCCTGTTCGTGGTCATGGCGCTGGTTTCCGCATCGCTTGCCTGGTCCGGCCTGCACGCATGGTGGGCGCTGTTTACTGGTCTCATTAGCTATGTATTAATGGGTATGCTGTTTTTAGGTGAATACATGTTTCGACGTTTCCGTTTTACGCAATATCCGCACGCCAATCCCTTTCAGTTTGTCTTGTCCTTGATAAAGTCGGGTCCTATCTGGATGCGTGGTAAATGATGTCCGCACTTTCCCTTCAGACTTTGCCGCTGATCAGGCATTTTCCTCCAGGCACTCCGCTGGCACTCCGGGATGAACCAGTCAGCCCTCAGCAATTCATCGCTTTGGCGCACAAACTGGCAGAGCAATTTCCAGATTGCAGGCATGTGATCAATCTATGCGACGATCGCTATTATTTCCTGCTTGCTTTTGCTGCTGCATTGATCGCCAACCGGATTACATTGACACCATCCAGCCGCGCAACAGAGGCGATAGCCCGGATACAACGTGACTTTTCCGACACTCATGTAATCACCGATCAAGTGCTGGCCGCCCACCTGGAACATCTGGCCGCCTGTCATCCGGCCGGCTTGCCGACCTCCGGGGATCTGCACATACCCGAGATTCCCGCGGATCAGGCCGCCGTGATTTTATTTACCTCAGGCAGCACTGGCCAACCCTCGGCGCATCTTAAAACCTGGGGCATGCTGGTGCAGGGAGCAGACCAGCTCCAGCACGCATTTGGCGTGCCGCCTGGTTCCTGCATAGTGGGCACTATCCCTCCGCAGCATATGTTCGGACTGGAAAGCACGATTGTCTTTCCATTGCAGTGGGGCTGCACTATTCATCGCGCCAGGCCCCTGCTGCCGGCGGATATTGAACATGCAGCGGAGATGGCCAGTGCGCCTGTCTGGCTCATGACAACGCCCGTGCATCTTCGTGCGCTGATCAGCGAAGAGCAGGCCTTGTGCGGCATTGCCGGCGCCATTTCGGCCACGTCGGCTATCGATCAGCCAAGCGCTACCGCTGTCGAAAAGATATTGAATTCGCCGTTATATGAAATTTACGGATGCACCGAAGCGGGCATCACTGCAACGCGGCGCCCTGCCAAGGGTCTCGAATGGAAACTATGCCCGGATTTTCAACTGCGGGTCGAGGGTGAACAGGGCTGGCTGGAAGGGCCGCGCGTCACGCAAACCCTGGCGCTCACCGATTATATTGAGATGCACGGCGCAGACAGATTTACCCTGCACGGCAGGACCGGCAGCATACTCAAAGTTGCGGGAAGGCGAACTTCCCTGGATGCATTAAACGCAGAATTACTTGCAATTGACGGCGTGATCGACGGCTGTTTTTACTTGCCGGCGTCGGCGCAGGAAAATCAGCGGCTGCACGCCTTTGTAGTCGCGCCGCAACTGGATGCGCGCGATGTCATGAATGAATTGAAAAAGCGTATCGATTCGGTTTTCCTTCCCCGGCCTCTGTGGAAGGTGCAGCATCTTCCCCGTGACAGCAACGGCAAATTGCCGCACTCCGCATTGAGTAACTTGGCAGGCAGCATGGCCGCGTCCGGCGCAGCACCTGCCCCCTGCCTGAGCAGCGTGGTCAGCGAAGACCACATTGCGTTGGACGGCCATTTCCCCGGCCGCCCCATCGTGCCTGGGGTATTGCTCTTAAGCCAGGTGATCGAACTGGCGACTGGCAGCTATCATGTCAGCGGAGTCAAACAAGTCAAATTTCATGCGCCGTTGAGCCCAGGCCAAACCTATGAGATCAAGCTGAGCCAGGCCTCCCCTACTTCCGTAAAATTTACGATTCAACATAACCAATCCACGATTGCCACTGGGCTCCTCCAGTGCGAGGCACAGCATGTCTAATCATAAAAACTGGCTAGACCAGTCAGAGCGGGGCAGCTTGCTGGCCATGAAAATCCTGGCATGGGTCACACTCAAATTTGGACGTGCTTTCGGCCGTATTTTCCTGTACCCGATTTGCCTTTATTTCATCCTGTTTTCCCTGGAAGCCCGCCGCAGTTCTGTGGATTATTTGCGCCGGGTATTGCCGCGCGCTCCGCGCTGGCGCGATGTATTGCGTCATTACCATACATTTGCGAGCACCATCCATGACCGCCTGTACATGCTGACCGGGCAATATCATTATTTTGATGTGCAGGTGCATGGTTATAAAGAAGTGGAAGCCTATATGCGCGGGCGCGGCTGCATCCTGATGGGCTCGCACCTCGGCAGTTTTGAAGTATTACGAACCTTGGGCATGTTCAAGCAGTCGCTGCCGATTAATGTATTGATGCATGAAGGCAATGCCAACAAAATAAATCGCGTCCTGAATGAATTGAATCCGGCGATGAAGCCCAAAATTATTGCCATGGGCCAGCCTGATACACTGCTAAAAGTCCATGATTGTATTGAGCGCAAGGAAATCGTCGGCATGCTCGGCGACCGCACCTTCACCAGCGAAAAGCGGGTCGTCTGCGATTTTCTGGGCGGCAAGATTACCTTGCCGCAAGGGCCGCTTGCGGTAGCCGCCATACTTGACGTGCCTATCGTCCTGTTTTTCGGCTTGTACCGGGGCGGCAAGCGATATGATCTGCATTTTGAATTATTCGAGGCCAGTCCAGCGGTAGAACGCGGCTTGCGCAATGCCCGTATCAATGAATGGGCGCAGCGCTATGCGAACAGGTTGGAACATTATTGCCGGCTGGCTCCGTACAATTGGTTTAATTTCTATCACTACTGGAATGAATAAAATCTATCCGTTCTCTCTCCTGTTGGCCCTATTGATCCTGGTGCAGCCGGGATTGGCGCGCGCCGAATCATGGGACTTGCCGCAATTGATGGCCAGCCTGGCGCAGGTGCAGTCGAACGAGGCCCGCTTCACTGAAAAGAAAACCATGGCCCTATTGAAGGCCCCGGTTGAGTCCAGCGGCATTCTCAGCTATCGGAGACCGGATCACGTCGAGAAACATATCTTGCGGCCAAAGGAAGAATCATTGGTGATTGATGGCGACGAGGTAAGCTGGAAAGATGGCGCCAGCGGAAAAAAACACAGCTTGCGCCTGCAAAACAATCCCGCATTGACAGCATTGGTGGAAAGCCTGAGGGCAACCCTGGCCGGCGACCTGCCCGCCCTGCGTCGATATTTTGCCGTCAAGCTGCAAGGCACCCAGGCGCGCTGGACCCTGACCTTGACGCCGGCAGAAGACACCATACGCCGTAGTTTGAAGACAATGAGCATCGAAGGCAGCGGCACCCAGGTTTCCGTCATAGACATAGTGGAAGTGGGCGGCGATCGCTCGGTCATGGTTTTGCAGCATGACTAAATTACGCCGCCGGTTTTTACTATGCGCGTGGATATCCGCGCTGGCATTCAGCGCATGGATTGCGTTTGCGCATACAAGAATATTTACCGACTTGACCGGTTTTCTGCCGACGGCGCCTGACCGCACCCAGCAACTGCTACTGGATCAGCTACGCGACGGCCCGGCATCCCGCCTGATCCTGCTTGCGATTGAGGGTGATACGCCGCAACATTTAGCCGATGCCAGCCATGCCTTGACCGAAACGCTACGGCAAGACAAACGCCTGGCCTTTGTGCATAACGGCGAACTGGATACCTTGGGCGTGGAGCGGGATATCCTCACCCGCTATCGTTATTTGCTTAGCCCGGCCGTCAGCGCAGAACATTTCCAGGCTCCGGCACTAAAAGAATCGCTGCAAAAAAGCGCAGAATTGCTGCAATCCTCTGCCGGGGTTCTGCTGAAGCCATTAATCCCATTGGACCCGACAGGTGAAGTGCCGCGCATCGCAGCACTCTGGACGCCGGCATCCACGATCAAAATGCAGGAAGGCGTCTGGTTTTCGGCCGACAGCAAACGAGCCTTGCTGATTACGCAAACCAATGCCTCCGGCATGGACGCGGTGCAACAGCAAGAGATCATTTCCGCGCTTCAGCAACACTTTCTGGCCATACAAAAGACTTTTCCGGCAGCCAAAGAAGGTTCACTACGACTGCTCATGTCAGGCACGCCGGTGTTTGCGGCGGAATCGCGTCAAATCATAGAACGCGATTCGTGGCGGCTGTCCCTGGTTGCCGCCAGTCTGGTGCTGGTGGTGCTGCTCGTGGTTTATCGTTCTCTTAGCATGACAGTGCTGGCATTTGTGCCGGTAGCTGCCGGACTACTGGTTGGGGTTGCGGTTGTTTCACTCGTATTTGGCGGGGTTCACGGCATTACCCTGGCGTTTGCCGCCACCTTGATCGGTGAAACGGTAGACTATCCCAACTATGCATTTTTACATACGGCTCGCGGCGAAGCGGTGAAAAACGCGCTGCAGCGCATAGGCCCTACCTTGCGGCTAGCGGTGTTGACCACCGTATTAAGCTCAACTGCGTTGCTGTTCTCCAGCTTCTCCGGCTTATCGCAACTAGGTTTGCTGTCGCTGGTAGGGGTTGCGGTAGCCGGCATCACGACACAATTTATACTGCCTGTTTTGGCGGGAGCCAATGTCACCACCAGGAAAATCGAAGCGCTGCCTTTCAAGCTGGCTCCGGGCAATAGTTTGCGCCACGCTGTTTTACCCCTGCTTCTGCTAGCACTAGCCGGGATCGCCTGGCAGCACGACAAAATCTGGAACGATGACCTGGGCAGCCTGAGCCCAGTGTCTGAGCAAGCGAAAGCGCTGGACCAGCAACTGCGCAGCCAACTGGGCGCGCCCGACATCCGCCACATATTAATGACCAGCGGCAAAGACACGGAACAGGCCTTGCGCAACAGCGAATTGTTGCAAGACGATCTGCAACAGATCGTCAAGGACGGCATTATCGGCGGTTTCGATATGGCGGCGCGCTACCTGCCCAGCCAGGAGCTGCAAAGGCAGAGGCAAGCCGCGCTGCCGGATGCTGAAAACTTGCAGAACCAACTGCAGCAAGCCATGACGGGCTCGGCATTTCGCGAAGACGCGTTCCTGCCTTTTTTACATGATGTGCAAGCCAGCAAGCAACAAGCTCTCCTTCGCATGGAAGATTTGCGCGGCAGTTCAATCGGACTGAAGGTGCAGTCCCTGTTGCTGCACGACAACCAGGGCGCCGTTGCTTTAATTACGCTGAGCGGCGTCACGGATTCGGAGCGGCTACGCAAGGCTATTGCCGGCCTGCAAGCTAAAGGGGTTACCGCAATCGATTTAAAAGACGACACCAGCCATCTGATCAACGGGTACCGCAACCAGTCCCTGATATTATCCGGAGTGGGCATCCTGCTGATTGCGCTATTGCTGTTGCTCAGCCTGAGCTCTATCCGCGACACTGTGCGCGTGCTATATCCTGTATTGACGGGCACTGTCATCTGCGTTGCGCTCACCATTTTGCGCGGAGAAAAACTGACCCTGTTCCATCTGGTTGCCCTGCTGCTGGTGATCGGCATAGGCTTGAACTATGCGCTGTTTTTCAATCGCCATGAGCACAGTGCCGACGATACACGGCGCAACCATCTATCATTGCTGGTATGCAGCCTGACGACGTTTCTTTCCTTCGGCACACTCATGTTATCGCGGATACCTGTTCTCCATGCAATCGGCCAAACAGTAGCACTGGGATCATTGCTATGCCTCATTTGTGCATGCCTGCTGGCCAAACGAAACCCTTGAATACGCATTGCATTATCATGACTGTTTATTTCACAATTCCACGGTGACTCAATCGTGCCATCGCCAATTTACATATCCGCATTAACCGCCACCAGCGCGCTGGGCGTTGGCCTGGATGCCACGCTGGACGCTCTGCGGGCCGGACGCTCAGGGCTGCGTGCCAACGACTTCCAACCGGCTCCGATTGATACCTGGATAGGCCGGGTCGACGGCGTCGAAGAAGTGCAACTCGCTCCCGGTCTTGCCGACTACGCTTGTCGCAATAACAAGTTGGCGCAACTGGGCTTGCGCCAGGATGGCTTCATCGACGCAGTGAATCGCGCCAAGGAAGCCTACGGCGCGCGCCGCGTAGGCGTCATCGTCGGCACGTCGACCTCCGGCGTGCTGGAAACCGAGCTCGCCTACCGCATCTACAGCCAGAGCGGCGTCTGGCCGGACAACATACGCTACCGCGAACAGCACAATCTGTTCGGACTGGCCGACTTCGTGCGCAGGCATCTCGGCCTGCAAGGCCCGGCGCATGTGATCTCCACCGCCTGTTCCTCCAGCGCCAAGGTTTTTGCCAGTGCGTCGCGCTTTCTGCGCCAGGGTCTTTGCGACGCAGTGGTGGTGGGTGGGGTCGATTCCTTGTCCTTGACCACGCTGTATGGCTTTACCTCGCTGGAATTGGTTTCGACGCAAGCCTGCCGTCCCTGGGATGCCAAGCGCAACGGCATTTCCATCGGCGAAGCGGCCGGTTTTGCGCTGCTGGAAAAGCGGGAAAGCAGCGACATCCTGCTGGCAGGCTACGGCGAATCCAGCGACGCCTATCACATGTCCACCCCCCACCCGCAGGGAAAAGGAGCGGCGCAAGCGATGCAAGCGGCGCTGCATGGTGCGCAACTGCAAGCCGCGCAAATCGATTACGTCAACCTGCACGGCACCGGCACGCCCAGCAACGATGCGTCCGAAGACCTGGCGGTACTGGAAGTGTTTGGCGCTGAAGTGCCCTGCAGTTCGACCAAAGGAGCTACCGGCCATACCCTGGGTGCGGCGGGCATGATGGAAGCCGCCATCAGTGTGCTATG
>Ga0210384_10002982_pt1 | contig 20059 bp, 11 predicted proteins | sample IncBWH2MmetaG_FD_160574 | JGI IMG/M metagenome (GOLD analysis project Ga0210384, IMG submission 160574) | Forest soil microbial communities from Barre Woods Harvard Forest LTER site, Petersham, Massachusetts, United States - Inc-BW-H-2-M | ecosystem: Environmental > Terrestrial > Soil >...
GGCAAAGAGCAGAACCAGCGCCGACCGGGGAACGCCGGCAAAGCCCTTGCTGGTCAACATCAGCGTGAACAACATCAGAACCTGTTCGCCAAGCGGGAGATGAATGCCGGCAGCCTGGGCGACGAAGATGCTGGCGACGGCGAGGTAGAGTGTTGAACCAGTTGAGTTGAAGCTGTAACCGGCGGGGATGACGAAGGCGACGATGCGGCGGGGCACTCCAAGGGCCTCCATGGCCTCCATGGCGCGGGGCAGCGCGGCTTCGCTGGAGGAGGTGGCGAAGGCGATGGTCGTCGGCTCGGTCACCGCCGAGAGAAACCGGCGCATGGGCACGCGGAAAAGCAGCGCGGACGGCAGGAGCACGAGCAGGGTGAAGGCGATCAATGCGACATACAGCGTAAGCAGCAGTTTGCCAAGGTTCAGGAGTATGCCGATGCCCATTTGGCCGACCGTGAAAGCCATGGCAGCGCCGACGCCGATGGGCGCGAAGTACATGACGACATTGGTGAACTTGAACATGACCTCGCTGAGGCTGGAGAAGAAGCTCAGCATGGGTGCGCGCTTTTCTTTGTTCAGGCAGGCCAGTGCGATGCCGAAGAAGATAGCGAAGACGGCAACCTGGAGGATCTGGCCTTCTGCCACGGATTTGGCGATGTTTTCCGGGAAGACGTGCAGGATAGAGTCTTGCCAGTGCGTGGCTGCAGTGGCAGGGACGCTTTCGCCGGAGGCTGGCGCTGCGGGCATGGACAAGCCAACTCCGGCGTGGCTGAGGTTGATGGCGACAAGGCCGAGGACGAGAGCAAGTGTGGTCGCGACCTCGAAGTAGATGAGACTCTTGATGCCCATGCGTCCGACGCTCTTGAGGTCGCCGTGGCCGGCGATGCCGGTGATCAGCGTCGCGAGGATCAGGGGAGCGACGATGGTCTTGATGAGCCGTAGAAAGATGTCGCTGAGAACACGCAGGTTGATGGCAACGGCGGGTGCATCGAAGCCCAGTTCGGCACCGGCGATCATCGCGACGAAGATCCACACCGTGAGAGACCGGCGGCGCGATGCATCAATCGTCAGCAGACCAATGGCCGCCCAGCGCAGGCAGGTTGCCATCGTGTGCAGCGACGGCTCGTGCACCATGCCCAACGCGATTCCCACAGCAAACAAAACCGTTGCCAAAAGCAACATTACTCGTTCAAGATTCGTCATAAGCATCAGGTGCGAAGGATATCAGTCTTCAACGTAATCTACCCGCTCATGCAGTCGGTTCCGAGCACTGATAGCATCGTGAACATGGCTCGCCAATCAACGTTTCGTCTGTTTTTCTGCGCTTTGATTACCTGTCCTCTGGTTGCCCAGGCAGTGGCCCAGACCGGCCCCGGGACCAATGTGGTCACGCCTGGTTATGACGCTCTTGCTCAGGCTTCCAGCGCAATCTCCAGCCCACTTACGCAACCGACTCTGACGCCAGGCGCTCTTCTTCTGCTGGAGCTCGAAGGCCGTTTTGCGAAGGCTGTTGAGGTCGGCGGGGGCAAGGCGTTCGGCGCCTGGTTCGCCGACGACGGCGTCACCCTGAACAACGGCAAGCCGGCAGTCCTCGGGCGCACGGCGATCGCCGCGCAGGCCCAGTGGGACCCTAAAACCTACCAACTGACATGGTCGCCGCAGGGGGCGCAGATGGGGCCCTCGAACGACATGGGTTTCACCTGGGGCCGCTACGAGGGCCGCTCGAAAGATAAGAACGGCGGACCCGTCGTGATCACGGGACGCTACTTCACCGTATGGAAAAAGCTGCCCGATGGGACGTGGAAAGTAGCCCTCGACGCCAGCGCCAATGAACCCCCGGCAACAGGGGAGTGCTGTGTTCTGCCAAAGCCGTAAATCATTGCTGCCACAAAAGTAGGAGTGCGCAATGATTTGCACATATCCTACGATTGAACAAGTCGAAATGAACGCTCTCCTGGTCAAAGACGAAGCTCTGCGTATCGAGGCCCTCAATCAATACGAGGTGCTCAACTCTGCGCCTGATCCCGTTCTTGACGACCTGACACAACTGGCTGCGCAGATCTGCGACACCCCCGTTGCCGCAGTCTCTTTTATCGGCTCGGATCGCATCTGGATCCGGTCGCGTTTCGGCATGGAGTCGCTTGAGCTTTCGCTTGGCAGTCTGCCGTGCGAGACCACTATTCTCGGCGACACAGTCTACGAGATCTCCGATACGCGGAACAACCCCGACTATGCTCCGGACGGCATCCTGCTTGAGGGACGTACGTATCGCTTTTATGCCGGCGCTCCGTTGACTACACCCGGCGGTATCAGCATCGGTGCGCTGCTGGTCCTTGACAGTCACTCTCGCGTCCTCAGCCCGGCGCAGTCTTCGGCGCTCGGCGTTCTCAGCCGCCAGGTGATCAACCGGCTCGAGCTCAACGGCCGCATTCACCAGATGGATCGCGCGGCCCGCTCGCGGCAGCGCGTCGAGTCTGCCCTTACCGTCGAGCGCAACTTCGTCTCCGCGGTTCTTGACACGGTCGGCGCGCTGGTCGCGGTCTTCGATCCTGCGGGACGAATCGTCCGCTTCAACCGCGCGTGCGAGACCACCTCCGGCTATGACTTCGCCACGCTGGTAGGCCGCTACGCCTGGGACAAGCTGATTCCGCGGCAGGATATTCCTGAGGCTATCGACACCTTCGAGCGCCTCCGCTCCGGCCACTTCCCTGCTGCGTTCGAAAACCAGTGGCTGAATCGCGACGGCAGCCTGCGCCGGATCGCATGGTCGGCCACCGCTCTCACCGACTCGCAGGGGCAGGTTGCATTCATCATCGCAACCGGCATCGACGTCACCACGCAGCGCGCCGCCGAGGCCACGCTGCGCGAGAGCGAAGCACGCTACCGCCAGCTGGTTGAAGGTTCGCTCGGTATGGTTTGCACGCACGATCTTCGCGGCACGTTGCTGACCATCAACACTCACGGCGCCGAGACCATTGGGCATACGGTTGAGGCGATGACGGGCCATAATCTTGCCGAGTTCATCGTGCCCGACAAGCAGGGCGCACTGCCTGCGTATCTCAAGAAGATTGGCGAGACCGGCGAGGCGCAGGGTCTGCTTCATCTCTCGCACGCCGACGGCGAGGTCCGGGTCGTCGCGTACCGGAACAAGCTGATTGTGGTTCCGGGCCGTGCACCGTACGTGCTGGGCTTTGGCGTCGACATCAGCGAGCAGGTACGGGCGGAAGGCCGCCTGCGCACGCTGACGCGCCAGTCGGATTCCATCCTTGCCTCGGTCGGCGACGGTATCTACGGCATCGATCTTGAGGGCCAAGTCACCTTCGTCAACGCCGCTGCCATGCAGATGCTGGGCTTCAAACAGGACGAGATGCTGGGCCGCGTCATGCATGAGCTGATCCACCACACGCGCGCCGACGGAACGCGGTATGACTCGATCGACTCGCCGATTCGCAAGAGCCTCAACAACCTGGCGACGGTTCGCGTCTCGAACGAGATCTTCTGGCGCAAGGACGGCACCAGCTTCCCGGTCGAATACGTCGCCCGCCCGCAGATCGATTCGCAGACACCGGAGTCCGATGGCGGCAAACCGCTTGGCGTGGTCGTCGCTTTCACCGACACGACCGAACGCCGCGCGCTCGACCGCATGAAGGATGAATTCATCTCTACTGTCTCGCACGAGTTGCGCACGCCGCTGACCTCGCTGCGTGGAGCACTCGGTCTGCTGGCCGGTGGCGCGCTTTCAAATCGGCCAGAGAAGACGCAGCAGATGCTGGAGATCGCGATCAGCAATTCGGACCGGCTGGTGCGCCTGGTCAATGACATTCTCGATCTGGAGCGCATCTCGAGCGGAAAGACCGAGCTGCATTCAACCATGTGCAGCGCCGAAGATCTGCTGCGCCGTGCTGCCGGTGTACAGCAGGCTCGTGCGCCACGACCGAATATCCGCATCTTCTTCGCTGCCAACGGGGTCAACGTCTGGGCTGACCCCGACCGCATTCTGCAGACACTCAACAACCTGCTCTCGAATGCGATCAAGTTCTCTCCGGCAGGCAGCGAGATTCATCTCACGGCTCGTTATCTGGACGACGGCGAAGCGCTGATCGAGGTTCGCGACCAGGGCCGCGGCATACCTGCTGATAAGCTCGAGCACATCTTCGATCGCTTCCAGCAGGGCGATGCGTCGGACTCGCGTGCCATGGGTGGAACGGGCCTTGGGCTGGCGATCTGTCGCAGCATCATCAATCAGCACGGCGGACACATCTGGGCCACCAGTGTTGAGGGCCAGGGCACCACCTTTCATTTCACACTGCCCACCAGGCCCGCTAACAATCTGCTTTAGGTCAGCGCGACCTTCTCAAGCCAGGTGACGGAACCGAAACATTGGCTGTCCCGTATCTTCTTGCACATCCGATTCGCCCAAGGGGTCAAATGAATCGACGCGCCTTCGTGCACCTTGCAGCAGCGTCCACGGTCGTCGCACCCTCTCTCGAAGGCTTCGCAGCGGCCAAGACTGGAGCGGGAGGCATTCATCCGCCGGATGACGCGTTTGTCGCCAACCTGCCGCATCTCTTAGACCTCGCCACGCTGCCGGGTCTCGGGATGGCTGTCGTTCGTCCCGGCCAGCCTGTCTGGCGGCACTACCTGGGGGTCGCCAATGCGACCACGAAGACGCCCATCACTGGTGACTCGCTGTTTCCCGCGGCGTCTCTCGGCAAACCAATCTTTGCCTGCGTCGTGCTGAGGCTGGCCCAGGAGGGCGCGATCGACCTCGATCGTCCTCTCAACCAATACCTGCAGGAGGATGCGTTGACTGGTCAGTGGGGAGACAAGGTTACAGCTCGGCACGTCCTCAGCCACTCGACGGGCTTGCCCAACTGGCGCTCCGACGATAACCAGAAGCTGACTCCTGTCTTCGAACCCGGCAGCCGCTTTCAGTACTCCGGCGAAGGCTTCTTTCATCTGCAGCGCGTTGTGGAGCAGATCACCGGATCAGGTTTCGAGTCGATCATGGAGGAGCGTATCTTCAAGCCGCTCGGCATGTCCTCTACGACGTACATTTGGCTTTCGGACGCCAGCGACAGGCTCGTCGCGGGGCACAATGGCCCCAATCCTTTTTATAATCGCGACATTAATGCGATGGTCTTCGAGGTGATTCAATCGTCGGGAAAGCCTCTTTCCTTCTGGACTACGGGGCAGATCGCCGACGCTCTGATGAAGAAGACCGGCAAGTCGACGCCTCCTCCGCCAAATTCGTTCATCCCCAATGTGGCTTTCAGCCTGGTCACGACGGTTGCCGATTATGCACGGTTCCTTTTGGCGTTACTCGATCCGCAGAATGCGACGCTCGGCCTGTCGCCGGCGATGCGTACGGCGATGCAGACTCCTGTGTCGCATCTGAACAGCGCGCTCTCGTGGGGGCTCGGCATCGGGATCGAACAGGTGGATGGACAAAGCTATCTCTGGCAATGGGGCGACAACGGAGGGTGGAAGAATTTCATCCTCGCCCATCCACCCACGCGTACGGGCATCGTGGTCTTTACGAACGGCAACAACGGCCAGCGTGTTAACGAACGTATTGTTCGTGCTGCTACCGGCATCGAGCACCCGGCTTTTCTCTGGGCGTAGACCGCCGCGTTATTCCTCGTGATCGCGCAGCTTCGCAATTACGGAGAAATCTTCGAGCGTCGTGGTGTCGCCCTTCACTTCACCGGTGGTGGCGAGTTCTCGCAGGAGTCGCCGCATGATCTTGCCGCTTCGCGTCTTGGGCAGCGCCTGAGTAAACGTCAGGTCATCGGGCCGGGCTAGGGCGCCGATCTCTTTGGCGACCCACTGGCGCAGCTCCTGTCGCAGCTCTTCGCTGGGTTCGTGGCCGCCTTCGAGGGTGACGAAGACGGCGATCGCCTGGCCCTTCATCTCATGGGGGCGGCCCACTGCAGCGGCTTCGGCGACCTTCGGGTGTGCTACGAGAGCCGACTCTACTTCCATTGTGCCGAGCCGGTGGCCGCTGACGTTGATGACATCGTCGACGCGGCCCATCAGCCAGAAGTATCCATCCGCGTCGCGTCGCGCGCCGTCGCCCGTGAAGTAGCTGCCCGGAACTTCGCTCCAGTAGGCCTGCTCGTAACGGGCCTGATCGCCGTAGATGGTGCGCGCCATCGAGGGCCAGGGCTTACGGATGACGAGGAGACCGCCTTGACCATCGGGCACGGGCTTCCCTTCTCTTGTAACTACTTCAGGCACAATTCCAAAGAAGGGTTTTGTTGCTGAACCGGGCTTGGTGGCGATCGCGCCCGGGATCGGTGTAATGATGATGGCGCCCGTTTCCGTCTGCCAGTAGGTGTCGACGATCGGGCAACGCTCCTTGCCGATCATGCGGTGGTACCACATCCACGACTCGGGGTTGATCGGCTCGCCCACGGTTCCGAGCAGGCGCAGCGAGGCGAGGGAGTGCTTCTGCACCCAGGAGTCACCCCACTTGGTGAAGGCGCGGATTGCGGTCGGAGCGGTGTAGAAGACGGTGACCTTATGGTCGTCGACGATCTTCCAGAAGCGGTCGTTCTCCGGCCAATTTGGGGCTCCCTCGTAGATCACGACGGTCGCGCCGTTCTGCAACGGGCCGTAGATGATATAGCTGTGGCCAGTAACCCAGCCTATGTCGGCCGTGCACCAGTACACGTCGTCATCCTTCAGATCGAAGACGTACTTGCTGGTGAGATAAGTCTGGACCGCGTAGCCGCCGGTGGTGTGGAGGAGGCCCTTGGGCTTGCCGGTGGTGCCGGAGGTGTAGAGCAGGTAGAGCGGATCCTCTGCATCCATCCACTCTGGAGCGCACTGCGGCGCAGCTTTTTCCATCGCGTCGTGCCACCACACATCCCGGCCCGGCTGCATCGACACGGACGAACCGGTGCGCCGGAACACGACGACGTTCTTTACTGTCGGGCACTTCACGAGCGCTTCGTCGACGATGTCCTTCAAATGAACCTCTGAACCACGGCGATAGCTCGTATCCTGCGTGATCACGGCGACACAACTGGAATCATTGACACGGTCAGAGATCGCGTGCGCTGCGAATCCGCCGAAGATGACCGAGTGCACCGCGCCGATCCGCGCACAGGCGAGCACGGCAACTGCCAGTTCGGGACACATTCCCATGTAGATGGCGACGCGGTCGCCGCGATTGACTCCGAGGCCTTTCAGCACATTCGCGAAACGCTGCACCTGTTCGTGCAGCTCGCCGTAGGTAAGCTTGCGTACCTCGCCGGGCTCACCCTCCCAGAGCAGCGCGATCTTATCTTTGCGGGCGCCAAGCGCGTGCCGATCGACGCAGTTGTGCGAAAGGTTTAACTTTCCATTAACAAACCACTTGGCATGCTGCGCTTCACCGTCGATCACCTTCGTCCATGGAGCGAACCAGTCGAGTTCGCCTGCGGCCTCGGCCCAGAATTCTTCGGGCTGCTCGACGCTGCGGCGGTACATTGCCTCATACTGCGCGAGGTTCTTGACGTGGGCGTGTGCGGCAAACTCCGCCGGCGGAAGGAACACCCGATTCTCCCGCAGAGTCGAATCCAGATTCGTATTGCCTTCAACCGTCGCCACGCACAGACCTCCGTTATTTTGTCCCAGCAAAACGAAGGTACCCTATACAACTCGCTCCGGCAACATGTCGCTGACGCTTGGCCGACACTTAACTGACACATTTCCGACGAGAATCATGTATCTTGGGTCGCGCATCTAGATAGATGGCCTGCTTGATCCGGCCAAGTTCTTTGCATCGCGTCAGGAATTATTCATCTTCTGAGGTTTTTAACTATGGCCCTGGCTTTTCTCGATCGTGATCGTTCCATTGCCCCCGCAGGATACAGCCGCTGGCTGGTTCCACCCGCCGCCCTCGCCATCCATCTCTCGATTGGCCAGGTTTACGCCTTCTCGGTATTCAAAAACCCCTTGCTGGCGCTTCATGGGGCCGATGGCTCGGCCTGGAACCTGAAGGAAGTCGGCTACATCTTTTCAATCGCTATTGCGTTTCTGGGCATCTCCGCAGCGCTCTTCGGCGCGTGGCTGGAAAAGGCCGGCCCTCGGCGCGCGATGTTTTATGCGGCCGTCTGCTTTAGCTTCGGCTTCATCATCGCCTCTTTCGGGGCGAGCAGTCATCAGCTTTGGCTCATCTATCTGGGCTATGGCGTCATCGGAGGCATCGGCCTCGGTCTCGGCTACATCTCTCCGGTCTCGACGCTGATCAAGTGGTTTCCCGACCGTCCGGGCTTAGCCACGGGCCTCGCCATCATGGGTTTCGGGGGTGGCGCCATGATCGGCGGCCCACTTGCAAGCAATCTGATGGCCCACTTTAAGGCCACAGGCCAGCCCTCGATTCCCTACACGATGATCACCATGGGAATCCTCTACTTTATCTTCATGATGTTCGGTGTCTTCACGATTCGCGTCCCGCGGGAAGGCTGGAAGCCCGAAGGCTGGGTGCCATCGACCAAGCACTCCGCATTAATCTCCAGCCACAACGTCGCCGTGCACGAAGCCTGGAAGACCCCGCAGTTCTGGCTCCTCTGGGTCATGCTCTTCGTCAATGTGACCGCCGGCATCGGCATTCTTGAGCAGGCCGCACCGATGATCCAGGATCTCTTTAAAGCTAGTGTCGGCGCGGCGGCCGCGGTCGGCTTCGTCGGCCTGCTGAGCATCTTCAACATGGCCGGCCGCTTCTTCTGGGCCTCCACCTCGGACTTCATCGGACGTAAAGCGACCTATTTCAGCTTCTTCACGCTCGGTGCGATCCTTTATTTCTTCCTGCCCTTCACCCGCGAGGACAAGCTGAACTCGGTGCCGCTCTTCGTGGGCATTGCCGCCCTGGTGATTTCGATGTACGGCGGCGGCTTCGCTACGATTCCCGCTTACCTGAAGGACCTGTTCGGCGGCTTCAACGTCTCCGCAATTCACGGTCGGCTGTTAACCGCGTGGTCGATGGCCGGCATTATCGGCCCACTCATCGTCAACGGAATTCTCGACCATTACATCGCGAACAAGATGCCGAAGGAGGACGCCTATCCGCTCATCCTGCATATCATGTCAGGTCTGCTGGTGGTCGGCTTCCTGGCCAACCTGATGGTTCGCCCGGTTGCCGAAAAGTTCTGGCTGAAAGACAAGAATGTCGCGATACCCGAGGGCGTCGCCCACTAATTCGACCGGGCGGAGTGCCGATTGCTCTCCGCCCCTTTTCCGTTCAAGGAGTCCTGTCATGACCGAATCCGCCAAAAAGTCCTCGCCGCTGCTTATCGCAGCGGCATGGATCATCGTCATCGTTCCCACCGCTTGGGGCCTCAACTACACCGTGCGGAACGCCATGAAGCTCTTTACCTCGACAACACCTGCAGCTGCTGCCCCGGCAAAGTAGCCGAGCTAGTGAGACGCCGTCCCGCTCTGTTTCATGATGGACGCCAAGGCACGCATACGGTACGCGTCTGCGGGCGATTTCGCCGCATCGGCATCCTTGTCGAGACTGGCCGCCATGGCATGAAGCTGGGCGACGTCTTTTTTGGAGGGCGATGCCTCTGCCTTGGCGATCGACTGGTTCAGCGCAGCCAATCGTTTGGCGTCGAGCGCATTGCTGCGACTCAGCTGGTCGATATAGGCTTTGGCTGTTACGAAATTTGTTGGCCAGGCAAACTTCTGCTGGTTTTGCACGTTGAGCTCCGCCACCTGGACCTGAGCGGCCGCATCGATTTCGTTTTGCGTGAGGTACTTGTTCGGCACCAACTTGAACACGTCGACGCCACGCGCAATCTCTGAGCCGTAGATATAGCCGTTGTACCAGTAGGTGGACCACTGGCCGCCCATGGCGTGTTTGATGCCGTCGACTGGCCCACGATCGAAGTAGCCGATCTCGACAGGATGGGTGATATCGGTGAAGTCCACGATCGAAACGCCGCCCTGGTACCAGGACTGCACTTCGACGTCGCGGCCGGGAATCGGGATCAGGGACCCGTTGTGGGCCACGCAGTTCTCAAGCTCGGTCTGCGGGGCGGGCATCTTGTAGTACGAGGCCAGCGTCAGCTTGCCGTTCTTCAGGTTGAAGATGGCATCGGCGCCCCAGTTCATCGGATCGCTTGCGCGGCAACGCGGTTGTCCGCCGCCGCCCCACTCATCGGTGAAGAGCACCTTGGTGCCGTCGTTGCTGAAGTTGGCGGAGTGCCAGAAGGCGTAGTTGGGATCGGTTACCGCGTCGATGCGCACAGGATGCACCGGATCGGATATGTTCAGCAGGATTCCATTGCCCGAACACGCACCGGCAGCCAGCCCGAGGTCCGAACGGACGGTGATGTCATGGCAGCCCCTGGTCATCGACGTCGTCTGAGTGCCTTCGCCGTGGTTGCCTCCCTTCCATAGGCCGTTCGCGTTTCCGGTCTCGGGATCGGTGAAGATGCGCGGACTGGCTACGACCTTCGCCTGCTCGGGATGCGCCAGCGGCACCTTGATGACGACGATGGTGAACAACGCGGTGTCGGGATCTTTATCAGGGTCTGCGCCCGAGCAGCCGGACAGCTCTTCCGCTGGACGCACTCCTGCCGACCCGGAGATATAGACGTAGATGTTGTCCTTGTCTTTGGGGTCGATCACGAGCGTGTGCGTGTGCGAGCCACGGCAGGTCTGCACTTCGGCGACCTGCTTTGGTTGTGAGACGTCGGTGATGTCGAAGATGCGGATGCCCTTAATGCGATCGGGGCTGGGAGGGGGCGGCGGGGGGCGGCGGGGGCCTGCTGCGGCATCGGCGGCAGCGGGATCCATGGGCGGCGGTGGAGCAGTTGCAGCGCCTGCCGGTGTTGGGAATCCCTGGGTGCCGCAGTCGAGCCGTCCATTGGCCGCTTCCACCGACATGAACAGGAGATGGCCGTAGACCGAGACGTCGCCCTGCCCGCCGGGGCAGACCACAGAAGTGATCAACTTGATCTTCGCCGGATTGGAGATGTCATAGAAATTGATGCCGCTGTAGTTCCCAACAAAGAGAGTAGTGCCGTGGAAGGCGAGGTCGGAGTTGGTGCCGCCATAGTTGGCGCGAGGACCACTCTGCGGCCCACGCGCCGGCGGGGTGCCGGCTGGTGGTGGCGGGGGGGCAGGAGCCGCATCGAAGGCGGCGATCGATGCAAGGTCCGGAGCAAATCCGGCAGGCTTGGGCAAGGAGATAAGCCGCTCCAAACCAGACGAGGCTTCGCCGGCGTCGTATAGGCCGGCCTTCAGTCCTACACGGGGATCATCGGCCCCGGCGCGCGGATTGGTGTAGACCGATGAATTATTTTGTCCGGCGCAAAGAGTGGGCAGCGAGACGGACAGCGCGACCGCGATCGTCAAGGCACTACGTGAAAACCGTGAGGTTACTTCAGCGATCATTGTTTCTCCTTTAGCATGTGCCGCATGATGTCAATCTCTGCCTGCTGGGTGTTGTCTACATCGCTCGCAAAATCGAATAACTGGGGATCCTGGCCGGCTCCTTGCGTCGCGAAGAGGTCCTTCACCATGGTCAGGGCGCCGGTGTGATGTTGAATCATGCCGGTCAAAAAGAGGTGGTCGAAAGCAGGGCCGGTCGCTGCCGCCAATGCCTTCATCTGCGCCGGCGTCAACATGCCGGGCATCATGGGCATGGCCATATCCATGTGGTCCATATGATCCATGCCGGCCATATCCATTCCTGCCATGTCCATCGAGCCATGCTCAGAGAGCGGCAGGCCGCGATCGGTCAGCCACTGTTTCATGAACCGCATCTCGTCGGTCTGCGAGATGCTGATGCGTTTGCCCAACGCCTGGACCTCCTTGTCCTGACTTCGCGTACGCAACAGGTCCGTCATCTCGACCGCCTGCCCATGGTGCATGATCATGCCTTGCATGAATTTAATGTCGGCCTCGGAGGGCTTTCGCGGTGCGGCACTGGCAGTCTCCGGTGTCAGAGTCTTGTTGCTGTGGCCTGGCGCCCCCGGTTGCACGATGGACACACCGCTGTCTGCACCCTTTGCCTGCTGGCAGGGCGCCGTAGCCGCGAATAGCGAAAGCACCGCAGCGCTTAACAGCAAAAACCTGAACGACATGGTAGTTCTTTCCTCCAACGCGTCACTATGGGAATCGGTAGTAATAGCAGTGACGAGACAACCGCGGTGTAAGACTCAAATCTCGTGCTTCATCGAATCTAAATGAAGCCGCCGCCGTTTTGCGCCGATTTCACGGTGCTTCCGGTATCTGCCTGCTTCGTCGCCTTCACTCGGTCGCAGACCTGCTGCACGGCTCGAAGAGCGCTCAATGCAGCTCCCTCCTGCCACGCGACGATATGACTGACATGATCGCCGGCGAAGACAATCGGGCCATCCGGCTCGATCAGGGTTTCGTACCCGGGATTGACGGGCCTCGCCGCAACGCTCGCCGGCGGTGCCTGTCCTGGCTGTCCGGGCTGCGCCCCACGCGAGGCGGACCTTTGCTGGCCTGGACCATAGCTGCGAATCCAGGAGCCTTCGTTGTACTGGATCTTGCCCCAGCTGACGTACATCGGGTTTTCCAGCTCTTTGCCGTGGCCGGGATGCAGCCGCTCGATTGACTTGCGGCTTTCGGCAATCTTCTCCTGCATCGGCAGTTTGCCGAAGGGAGAGTTCGACTCGTCCGTGTATCCGCTTACCAATACGCCGCGGTCGCTGAACAGGCCAGCGGAAGGAAACCAGATCGGGCTGCATCCGACGGTCACAAACTCAAGGCCGCCGTAGATGTTGTAGTCCTGCTCCCAGAACCGCCTGCTCTCCCACGCAATCTTGTAGGCGCTCGCATAGGTGCATTCGTCGATGACTTTCTTGTACGGAGCACTGAAGTCATTTGGCGTCGATCGAAGAAGCGTGAGCGGCATGGTACAGATGCAGTAATCCGCCTCGATCGTCTTCGTCGCGCCCTTCTGTTGATAGTTGACGGTGACACCCTTCGACGTCTTGCGAATCTCCGTCACCGGCGAGCCGTACTTCACGATATCGCCCAGCGACTTTGCGAAGGCATACGGGATGCGGTCCATGCCTCCCACCGGCTGGAACATCGTCGCCTGCATGTCGAACTGCTCATCGAAGAGCATGCCCTGCCAGAAACTCTCGTCCAGCAATGTATGCATGTCGATCGGCTGGCTCAACACGCCGGTGTCATCGCCTGCACCCGCTGTCTTCGCATAGCCTGCGCGGTCGCAGCCGTTGTATTTGCCTGCCTCGTCAAGCGCGCCGTAAACACGCAGGAAGCTCAGCATGCGGTCGCGATCATCTTTCGAGATGTCCTGGTCGAGCGCCCCTTGATGAATGCTCTTCGAAAGCAACTCACTGACATGCCCGCGGGTGTCGTTGACCACCTGGCGCATGACCGCCGGCTTGCCGCCGTTCACGTTGTCGTTCTGCAGGAAGGCGGACCGGCTCATGTTCACTTCGACCTGCAGCTCCACGCCAAGCTTCCGGCAGTACCCCAGGATCGTCGGATGAATCGACGGCAGGCGAGCCGGGCCGAAGTTCTGGTAATGCCCCTTCTCCCAGGTACAGGACTGCGTCGTGCCATCGAGAAAACTGACCTTGTCTCCGCCGCGCACGGTCCAGTTACGGCCACCCGGCCTCTCTCGCGCCTCGAGCAACGTACAGTCGAAGCCCAGGGCTCGAAGCTCATAGGCTGCGACGAGGCCGGCGATGCCGCCGCCAAGCACGACTACCCTGGTTCCGTTGCCCGAACCCGGCATCGCTTGCAACGGTTCCGCTTTCGCCGCTCGCGGTTCAATCAGGCCCAAACCTTGCATGGTCAAAAAGGCGGCACTGTATCCACCAGCCTGTCCAACCCGCGTCAAGAAGTCGCGTCTCGTAATCCCCATTTATCTCAATCTCCGCATGAAAAGCGTGTGATGAACTGCAAACGGCAACCGGAATACTGCGGTATGGAATTGCACTACGTGTGTCGAGCCAGTGTCTCGGGGTGAACTCCCTCGCTCAGCCTGGTCTCGGCGCTATGGGTAATGGCAGATGAATCTTTCAGGCGCGTCCTGAGAATCAGTACGATCTCGGACTTAACCAAACGTCATCTGAGTTTTATCCTTTATGCGCTTAGCTTGGGTTAGAAGGAGATCTTCAGGGCGAACTGGATGTTGAACGGCTCGCCGTAACCGATACCAGGAGAAGCAGCGCCGTTACGTGTGTTGGTGATAAGGCCGAAGGTGCTGCTGGTGATGCTGGAAACGCTGGGGTTGGCGAAGTTATTGAAGTTGAAGATATTGAAGATCTCAGCGCGGAACTCCGACATCACCTTTTCGGTGATTGGCGTGTGTTTGATCAGCGAGAAGTCGATCGTCCTGAAGTTGGGGCCGTAGTAAGCATCGCGCCGTTCGTTGCCGTAGGTCCCAACAGCTGGAGTCGTGAATGCCCCGCCCGAGTTGGTCATCCAGCTATATTGACGCCCGCTCGACGTGTTTGAAAACAGCTTCAGGCCGGTGTAGGGGTTGATGCCGGCGGTGACATTCGGGCGGTCTTTGATCTGGTTGGTTTTGCTCACGTCTGTGCTGATAAGTGGGCTGATCGGGATGCCGGTCGAGTACGTATAAATCGCATTGACCTGGTAGCCCTTGGTGAGCCGAGGCAAGAAGTGCCCAAGCTGCGGCACGGTATAGAACGCGGAACCATTCAACAGATGGCGATTGTCAAAAGTGCTTGGACCATAGTCCTGGTGCAGGTTATAGCTGTTCATCGGCGTCGTGGATGTGGAACCGTCATCCATCGACCTGCCCCAGGTGTAGTTCATCGTCGCCTGAATGCCGTGCCACGGAGCCTGTTTGATCGTGGCCTGCAGAGAGCTGTAATTCGAGGAGGCCTTGAAGTTCAGCTGGTTGATACCAAGCAACGGCTGGCCGCTGAAGGTTGGGTTGCCGTTGAGGAACGACGTCTGCGTGTAAGGACGCACGCTCGGAGTGGCTGTGCCGTTTGCGGCTGGCTGGTTGATGTCGTAGAGCACGGATAGGCGGCGTCCTTGGCTGCCAACGTATCCCAGCGTAAACAGGGTCGTCCTGGAGAGCTGCTGCTCGATACCAAGGCTGAAGACCTCGGCATACGGCATCTTGAAGTCCTGGTTCACGCCGAACGCGCCAACCTGTGGAGCAGCCGCGCCTACAAAGGGATTGACTCCCACCTGCCACTGCACATTCTTCTGGATGAAGATCGCCGCGGCATCCGCTCCCGCAGGGTTGTTCTGCGCATAGTTCGCGCCGCCGTTGGTAGTGGTTCCGGTGACCCAGTTGCTCATCGCCGGGAAGTCGTAGAAGATGCCGAAGGAGCCTCGCACAACCGTTGTGTTGTTTTCAAAAGGAGAGTAAGCAAAGCCGACGCGCGGCGCAACGCCGCCGTAGTAATTGTTATAGAGTCCCAACTTGAACCCGGGTGTTGCGCCTGGGATAAAGCTATACACGTCGTTCTTCTCAGCCTGTATCGCGCCCGGGATGGTGTACCGAACGCCGTAGTTGATATCTAACTTTCTCGTTGCCTGAAAGTTGTCTTGCACCCAGAGATCTTCTGAGTTCAACGTCCACACGCGCTGGGCGTTGCCCTGAAGAAGCTTGGCACCGGATGAGTTCGTGGGCATGCCGTTCAGGTAATCGGCAAGTGCCAGAATGTTCGTATTGCATGCGCCGGTGCTGGTGACCTGGGGCACAGGGAGGCCCGCGCAGTTTGCTTTGTCAGTCGCGTTGTTTGCAGACCAGGGTCCGCGCGTGCCGTCAAAGGTGAAGGTTCCACGGGCGCTCGAGAAGTACAACTGATTGACGTTCGAGTGCCGGAACTCGCCACCAATCTTCAGTGCGTGGCGGCCGATGGTCCAGTGCAACGAGTCGGTGATGTGCCCAGTAACGTCCGTACGGCCCGAGGGCTGGGTTGCACCGGTTTGATCGAACACAGTGCCGGTAAAGATGATCGACGGCGCACCGGCCGCGATGATGCCGCCCGCCGGCAGACCGAGATTCAGACCCGCATTTGCCTGCGGATTGAAGTTCTGGTTCGCATCATTGAACGTCTGCAGGAAGTAGTTGACCCCGAGTGTGACCTGGTTAAGAAGGTTGCTGTTGAAGATGTAGCTATGCACCACCGAGAAGTTGTGGATGTGCATAGGCGCCGTCTGAAAGTATTGCGCATAGTCAGAGGCGGTGGGAGCAGTCTGATTTCCCGTCGTTCCCAGATAGCGCACCGACAATGTCTGCTTCTGGCTGAACGTTTGGTCGAGTTTGATAATGCCGTTGTAGCTGACGTAGTTGGAAGTCCCTTGAGCGAAGTAGTTGCTCGTGGTGGCGGGGCCGGATTTGGAATTGGTTGGATAGAGAAGGCCATAGAGATTCTGGCTGAGCTGGTTTGGAGTGAGTTTGTATTTGGCCAGGAATGAAGTCGCGTCACTCATCCAGGCGTCCGTGAGCACAGTATCCGTCAGAGCGACGTTGGCCTTTGCAAGTTGGAATTCGCCGGCGGTGAAGAGGAACGTGTGGTTCTTCCAGATGGGGCCGCCCAGAGTAAATCCGCCCTGGTGATTGCGAATCAGCGTCTTGCGGCTGCCGACAGGCGCAACCGGAGAGATAGCGGCAAAAAACTCGTTCCTGTCGAAGTAGAAGACGTCGCCATGGATGTTATTGGTGCCGGACTTGAGCACCATGTTGGAGTTGGCGCCGGCGTTGCGGCCCTGGTCGGCTTCACCTCCGGACTGCATGGAAAATTGGTCGATGGCCTCGATGGGGATGAGACCACCGGCCACGCTGGCGATACCGCCCTGGTTAGAAGCAACGATGCCCAGCCATGGATCAACGTTGTCGGCTCCGTCGACCTGGAAGTTGATGCTGGCGGTCCGTGATCCATTCACTGAATTCGTCAGCGCGCTGGCGCCCGGCGCGAAGTGGGTCATCTGGGTGAAGTTGCGGCCGTTCATCGGCATCTCTTGCACTGACTTGGAGTCGATGACGGCGACAAGAGCGCTCGAGGTCGTGTCGGTCTGAACCGCGTTGGCGGTGACTTCGATCGAAGTGCTCTCGGCGCCGACGTTCAGTTCAACTTTGATGTTTTGTACCTTCGAAACCTCGACGTTGATGTTGTCGACCTTCTTTGTCTGGAAGCCGCTCATGGTCACCGTGAGCCGGTAGATCCCTACCGTGAGTTCAGGGAAGCTGAAGTCGCCTTCTTTGCTCGACTTTGCGTTCAACGACTGGCCAGTAGCGGGATTGGTCAGTTGCACCGCAGCGTCCGAAATAACAGCGCCTTGGCTGTCCACGACGCTACCGGAGATAGTGCCATGAAATGTTTGGGCGAAAGCGGGCACAGCTACGATCAGAACGAAAAGAATCGAAAGAAATTTTCTCCAGGCGCAAACCATCAACATCTCCTAACAAGCGGTTGGGAAAGGCGTTTTAAGACACAAAAATTCTTAAGCCGGAAATTCCGGGTTGGTGGAGAGAGACGATTTTCACTTCAACAGAGAAGCTAGACGACCGTCGAAAACTTGAAAATGGGTAATGTTTTTAGACATTACTTGGAATGTTGAGACAGGTCAACAAAAAAATTCGATGAAATCGCGGCTCGCGGGACGAGATGTGTGGAAGTATTTGCCCTGTTGCCAATCCGATCTCGCATGAATGAAGCTGGTTGCTTACATCATTCATCTCGTTTCAGAGGTCCGTAAGTTGGATATACGAATTCATTCTGGTTGCCTGTTGCTTTTGCTTGACCTCTCGCTGCAGTTCGCGCAAGCGCAAGGTACAGTGCCTACATTCGCGCACTCCGCAGAGCAGGGTTCCTACACTCTCGCAGGCCGCTCCCCCGAACAAGCGGGAAGCACCACCATTCCTACCTTGCTCGTTCCCATTACGCTCTCCTTCGATGCGAAGAAGACAGACGGCAAGCCCTTGGTCATGGACGCCACCGCTGACGTATCGCCTATCCTCGGTTCTCCCATCTTCGCGAGGTTCGCTTTCTCAGCCGGCAACAACACGCAATATGGCGACGCTATGCTGCGCTCCACGTTCCCCAAGGCCGATGGATGGCATACGCTGCTCGGGAAGCCGGAGGTGAAAGCGATCAAGATCACCATTCCCGTCGGCTACGGTTACGTTCTCACGTCGAAGAGTAATGGCGCTTCGTTCGCAGTCGTCGACGTCGAGTTTCTGCAGCGGGAGCTTTTCAAGCAGATCCCCAGGCAGGATGGCAAGCTCGTTGTTGCCGTGACACGTAACACCACCTACTACACCGAGAGCGATGCGACTCTCTGCTGTTCGTGGGGAACGCACGGGATCGACTCGGCCACAGGAAACTCCTTCGTACTCGGCTCGTATCTACGCAACGCCCCGGCGGTGGTCGAAGATAGAGACGTACAGCCGCTCACCCAGCAACTCGCGGAGTTCTTCAACGATCCTCTTCACGACCCTTTATCGCACGGCCGAAACGTGGCGGTTCCGGGAAATAGCTTTACCGGTTGGCTGCGGCCTGCGTCGCGTCCGGGTGATCAGGGTAGTTGCGGCGGCACGCACATTGCGACGGCCTACTTCCTTCTCGAACCGACCAGTACGAACCCGAAGAACAATTTCCCCGCATCGAAGGCCTTTGTCGCCCATGCGAACGGAGCTACATATCACCTGCAGAACGCAGCTCTGCTCCCGTGGTACATCGGCACGTCGGAGGGTCTCGGCAACACGTATAGTTTTCCCGATGCGCAGGCGCTGACGGAGGCTGCCAAGCCATGTGCGCCGGTTGGTGTCATTCCTGCGGCGTCCAGCCCGACGGTCGCGACCGTCCCTCTTAGCGGATCGCCGAACGGACATCAGCTTATCGGCTACTGGACGGGCACATTCCCACTCCGCGAAGTTTCGCCTCAATGGGACCTGATCCTTGTCGCCTTTGCGGAGCCCGCCAGGAATGCGCCGGAAGGGACTCTGCAGTTTCACGTGCGTCCGGGACTCGATTCAGAACAGTTCAAGTCCGACATCGCCTACTTGAAGAGCCAAGGCAAAAAGGTGATGATCTCGCTCGGAGGAGGTGGCAGGTATTTCACTCTTGTCGATCCGGCGAGCATCGCGACCTTCGTCTCGTCCGTGACACAAATTGTCACCGAATATGGCTTCGACGGGATCGATCTGGACTTCGAGACTCCCTCGCTTAACATCGATCCGGGAGACCCGGACTTCAAACATCCGACCACGCCATCGATCGTGAACATGATATCGGCGCTTCGTCAGTTGCACGATCACTTCGGACCAGGTTTCATGATCAGCCTGGTGCCCGAGGGTTCTCAGGGACCTGCAGGCTACGCGAGCTACGGTGGGCAATTCGGTTCTTATCTGACCATCGCCTACGCGATCCGCGACATCCTTTCCTTCATCGACGCGCAGGACTACAACACACCGCCCCTCGAAGGTCTTGATGGGGAGATTTATCAGTCAAGCTCTGTCGACTACCACGCCGCCATGACGGAACTTCTGCTACATGGCTTCAACGTTGGAGGAGATGCGAAGAAGTTCTTTCCACCGTTGCCACCTGGTAAAGTCGCCGTCGGCTTCCTCACCGGATACACCTCTCCGAACATCGTGAGTCAGGCGATGGACTACATTATCACCGGCAGAGCTCCGGCTGGAACGCGGTACAGGCTGCGCCAGCCCACTGGTTACCCCGGGATGATCGGCGCGATGTTTTGGACGATCGACGCCGATCGCCGTGGCGGCTACAACTACTCAAACGTGGTCGGCCCGCAACTTCACAGCTACGCGGCACCCAAGTAGCGTTCGTATGCGCAGCGGTGGTCTTGGTCCCGGTGGCAATTGGGATTATCAGGTTCCAGCGCTGGTTAGGAGCCGGGGACGACGGTTGAGACCGCCGTCCCCAGGGTTGGAGATGGATTTAGAAGCTCACCCGTGCGCTGACCTGCATGGTGCGGCTAGGAACCGTCACGCTATTGATAGTCGAAGTGCCGGTACTAATCGCACCATTGACTACCGTAAGCTGATTGGCCGGCAATCCGAAGCTGGGATGATTGAATAAATTTTGCGCGTCCCCACGAATCTGTA
>Ga0210384_10002983_pt1 | contig 20053 bp, 16 predicted proteins | sample IncBWH2MmetaG_FD_160574 | JGI IMG/M metagenome (GOLD analysis project Ga0210384, IMG submission 160574) | Forest soil microbial communities from Barre Woods Harvard Forest LTER site, Petersham, Massachusetts, United States - Inc-BW-H-2-M | ecosystem: Environmental > Terrestrial > Soil >...
CCAAGCTCGGCTTCACCCAGTCCTACAACTACTTCCCGTGGCGCACCAACCGCTGGGAGCTGACCCAGTACTTCACCGAGCTCACCACGACCGAGATCGCCGAGTACTTCCGTCCCAGCCTGTGGCCGAACACGCCGGACATCCTCACCGAACATCTGCAGTTCGGCGGCCGCCCGGCGTTCGTGCAGCGGCTGGTCCTGGCGGCGACGCTCGGCGCCAGCTACGGCATCTACGGTCCGCCGTTCGAGCTGCTCGAGAACCGCGCGCGCGAGCGCGGCAGCGAGGAGTATCTCGACTCCGAGAAGTACCAGCTGCGCCACTGGGACCTCGAGGCGCCGCAAAGCCTGCGCGACCTGATCTCCCTGGTCAACCGCGTGCGCCGCGAGAACCCGGCGCTGCAGAGCGACAGCGGCCTGCGCTTCCATCCGACCGACAACGAGCAGCTGCTCTGCTACAGCAAGTCGGCGCCCGCCGCCGACAACGTCATCGTCGCGGTCGTCAACCTCGACCCGCACCACGTGCAGTCGGGATGGCTCGAGCTGGACCTCGCGCAGCTCGGCTTCGACGCCAGCCGGCCCTTCCAGGTGCACGACCTGCTGACCGGCGCGCGCTACCTCTGGAGCGGGGGCCGCAACTTCGTGCAGCTCGACCCGCAGCAGACGCCGGCGCACCTGTTCCGCGTCCGGCGCCGCGTGCGCTCGGAGCAGGACTTCGACTACTTCCAGTAGGTTCTTCCCGATTGTCCCAGATGATGCGGTCCGCGGAGATGCGATGAGTCGAGACGACGACACCCGGCGGCGCGCCGCCGCGGCCGGCGGCGATCCGTTCTGGTACAAGGACGCGGTGCTCTACGAGGTGCACGTGCGCGCATTCGCCGACTCGGACGGCGACGGCATGGGAGATTTCCGCGGCCTGACCGGCAAGCTCGACTACCTGCGCGACCTGGGCGTCACCGCCATCTGGGTGCTGCCGTTCTATCCCTCGCCCTGGCGCGACGACGGCTACGACATCGCCGACTACACCAGCGTCCATCCCGCCTACGGCACGCTCGAGGACTTCCAGCTCTTCCTCGACGCGGCGCACGCCCGCGGCCTCAAGGTGATCACCGAGCTGGTGATCAATCACACCTCCGATCGCCACCCCTGGTTCCAGCGCGCCCGCACCGCCGCGCCGGGCACGCCGGAGCGCGACTTCTACGTCTGGAGCGACACTCCCGACCGCTACGCCGACGCGCGCATCATCTTCACCGACACCGAGACCTCCAACTGGACCTGGGACCCGGTCGCCAAGGCATACTACTGGCACCGCTTCTTCTCGCACCAGCCCGACCTCAACTTCGACAACCCCTTGGTGAGCGAGGCGCTGCTCGCGGCGCTCGACTTCTGGATGGAGATGGGAGTGGACGGCCTGCGCCTCGACGCGGTGCCCTACCTCTACGAGCGCGAGGGCACCAACTGCGAGAACCTGCCGGAGACCCACGCGTTCCTGCGCCAGTTGCGCGCCCACGTCGACGCCCGCTTCCAGGACCGCATGCTGCTCGCCGAGGCCAACCAGTGGCCCGAGGATTCGATCGCCTACTTCGGCGACCCCGACCGCGGCGCCGGCGAATGCCACATGGCGTTCCACTTCCCGGTGATGCCGCGGATGTACATGTCGATCCGCATGGAGGACCGCTACCCGGTCGTGGACATCCTCGAGCAGACGCCGGCGATCCCGGCGAGCTGCCAGTGGGCGACCTTCCTGCGCAACCACGACGAGCTGACGCTCGAGATGGTCACCGACGAGGACCGCGACTACATGTACCGCGTCTACGCCCAGGACGCGCAGGCGCGCATCAACGTCGGCATCCGCCGCCGCCTGGCGCCGCTCATGGGCAAGGACCGCCGCCGCATCGAGCTGATGAACAGCCTGCTGTTCTCGCTGCCCGGAGCGCCGGTGCTCTATTACGGCGACGAGATCGGCATGGGCGACAACATCTACATCGGCGACCGCAACGGCGTGCGCACGCCGATGCAGTGGAACGGCGACCGCAACGCCGGCTTCTCGACCGCCAACCCGCAGCGGCTTTACCTGCCGGTGATCACCGATCCCGAGTACCATTACCAGGCGATCAACGTCGAGACACAGCAGGGCAATCCGCATTCGCTGCTGTGGTGGACGCGGCGGCTGATCGCGCTGCGCAAGCGCCACCGCGCCTTCTCGCGCGGCAGCCTGGAGTTCCTGCAGCCGGACAACCACCACGTGTTGATCTTCCTGCGCCGCACCCAGGACGAGACGCTGCTGGTGGCGGCCAACCTGTCGCGTTTCGTGCAGCCGGTCGAGCTCGACCTCGCCGCGCACGCCGGCAGCACGCCGGTCGAGCTCTACGGCGGCACCCGGTTCCCGCCGATCGCCGCCGACCGCCGTTATCCGCTCACCCTGGGTCCGCACTCGTTCTACTGGTTCGCGCTCGAGCGCGAGCCGGCCCACGTCGGCTGGCCGGGCGGCCGCGCGGTCGGCCGCGAGGCGCCGGCGGGCGAGGTGCCGGTGGTGCTGCTGCCCGGCGCCCCGGCGGCAGGCCTCGCCCCGGCGGCAGGCGGCGCCCCCGCGGCAGGCGACGCAGGCGACGCCGGCGACGCCCCCGCGGCAGGCGACCCCGGCGATTGGCAGCGGCTCCTTGCCGCTCCCGGCAAGGCGGCCTTGGAGGCGGCGCTCGCCGCCCGGCTGCCGGTCTTCCGCTGGTTCGCCGCCAAGGCGCGCCTGCTGCGCACGGTGACGCTCGCCGAAGCCATCCCGCTCGACGGCGGCGCCTGGCTGCTGCTCCTCGACGTCACCTATGAGCAGGGCGAGGCCGAGCGCTATGTTCTGCCGCTGGCCTTCGCGCCCGGCGAGAGCGGTCCGCGCGAGCCGCGCCGAGTCGTGGCGCGCGTCGTGGGCGGCAGCGGTGGCGGCGAGGGAGGGGCGGCGTCGGGAGTGCTCTACGACCCGTTCGAGGACGCCGCCTTCGGCCGTGCGCTGCTGGCCGCGATGGCGGCCGGGCACCGCTTCCGCGGCCCGGCGCACGAGGTGGCGGCCTGGACCGACGCCGCCTTCGCGGAGCTCGCCGGCGTCGAGCCGGCGGCCCCGGGAGCCGGCGCCCCGGAGATCGAGCCGCGGCCGCTCGGCGCCGACCAGAGCAACACCTCGATCCGCTACGGCGATCGGCTGGTGCTCAAGCTGTTCCGCAAGCTCGAGCCGGGCATCAACCCCGATCTCGAGATCGGCCGCTTCCTGACGCGGTCGACCAACTTCCACCACGCGCCCCCGGTCGCCGGCGGACTGGAGCTGCGCGACGGCGGCCGCGGCCGCGAGCCGGCGACGCTGGCCGTGCTGCAGGGGTTCGTCGCCAACGAGGGCGACGCCTGGAGCTTCACGCTCGACGCTCTCGGGCGCTACTTCGAGCGGGTCCGCACCCGCTGGGGACGGGGAGACTTCGGCCGGGCGCCGGTGCCAGACCGGCCGCTGCTCGAGCTGGTGGAGATCGCCGGCGGCGAGCACCCGCCGGCCGAGCTCTACGAGCGCATCGGCACCTACCTGCCGGCGGTGCGCCTCCTCGGCGAGCGCACCGCCGAGCTGCACGTCGCGCTCGCCTCGGCACCGGCCGACCTGCCTGCCTTCGCACCCGAACCGTTCTCGACCCTGCACCAGCGCTCGCTCTACGAGTCGATGCGCACCAGCGCCGGCCGCACCTTCCAGCTGCTCCGCCAGCGCCTCGGCGACCTGGCGCCCGAGGCGCACGCCGCGGCAGCGGCGTTGCTGGCCGCCCAGGACCTGGTGCGCGAGCGCTTCGCTCTGCTCCTCGGTCCCAAGGTGACGGCCACCCGTATCCGCACCCATGGCGACTATCACCTGGGACAGGTGCTCTACACCGGCCGGGACTTCGTGATCCTCGACTTCGAGGGCGAGCCCGCACGCCCGCTCTCGGAGCGGCGCCTGAAACGCTCGCCGCTGCGCGACGTGGCCGGGATGCTGCGCTCGTTCCAATACGCCGCCTACGCCCGCCTGTTCGAAGAGTCGGGCAGCGGCATCATCTCGCCGTCCGAGGCGCCGATCTTCGAGAGCTGGGCGCTGTACTGGCAGCGCTGGGTGTCGGCCGCCTTCCTCGGCGCCTATCTCGAACGCACCGCCACCGCGTCCTTCGTGCCCGCCCGGCGCTCCGAGCTGGCCACCCTGCTCGACGCCTACGTCCTGGAGAAGGCGATCTACGAGCTGGCCTACGAGCTCAACCACCGCCCGGGCTGGGTGCGCATCCCGCTGGCCGGCATCCTGCAGATCCTCGGACTGGCGGAGCGGGCGCCGGAGCCGGAGCCGTCGCACGAGGGGCAGGAGGGCGGGGGCCGATGAGGGGGGCGGGCAGCGAGCGCGAGCGCCGGGAGCTGCGGGAGCTCGCGCTGCACTACGGCGTGCAGCCCGCCTACTTCGACGTCTCGGGCAACCACGTCGAGGCGTCCACGGAGTCGCTTCTGGCGGTGGCCTCCGCGCTCGCCGGGCCGTTCGAGGGCATGGACGACGTGGCGGAGGCGCTCGCGGCGCGCCGCGACGAGCTCGAGTCGCGGTTGATCGAGCCGGTGCTGGTGGCCTGGGACGGCCGCCTGCCGGAGATCGAGCTGCGCTGCCCCGAGGCACCGGGGAATGGCGGCGGGGGGTCGATTGGCAGCGGGGGCGGGTCGATCGGCGATGGCGGCGCCCTCGTCTGCCATCTCGACCTCGAGAACGGCGAGCGCCGCGCCTGGACCTACGATCTCGACAGCCTCCCCCAGGCCACGCCGCGGATCCGTTGGCTGGCGCTGCCCGAGGCGCTGCCGCCCGGCTATCACCGCCTCGAGGTGAAGCTCGGCGGGCGCGCCGCGCGGGCGCTGGTGATCGCGGCGCCGGTGCGCGCTTTTGCCGGCGACGGCAAGCCGTCCTGGGGGGTGTTCCTGCCGCTCTACGCGCTGCGCACGGCGCGTTCGTGGGGGAGCGGCGACCTCACCGATCTCGGGGCGCTGGCGGAGTGGACGGCGGGGCTCGGCGGCGGGGCGGTGGCGACGCTGCCGATGCTGGCCACCTTCCTCGACGTGCCTTGCGAGCCGAGCCCGTACGCGCCGGCCTCGCGCCTGTTCTGGAACGAGCTCTATCTCGATCCGCGCCAGCTCCCGGAAGCGACGCTCTGCCCGGCGGCGCAGCGGCTGCTCGAGTCGACCGAGCTGGCGGCCGAGATGCAGGCCCTCGCCTCCCTGCCGCTGGTCGACTACCCGCGGGTCGCGACCCTCAAGCGCCGCGTGCTCGAGGAGATGGTGGCGTGGTGCTTCGCCAACCCGGGGCCGCGCCGCCAGGAGCTCGAGCGCTTCGTCGCCGCACGCCCCCAGCTCGCCGACTATGCCGCCTTCCGCGCCGTCGGCGACCGCCGCGGCGAGAGCTGGCAGGCGTGGCCCGAACGCCTCCGCGAAGGCAGCCTGGCGCCGGCCGACTACGACGCCGAGGACTACCGCTACCACCTCTGGGTGCAGTGGGCGATGGAGCAGCAGATGGCGCAGGCGGCCGGCCGCGCCGACGGCGGCGGCTCCGGGAGCCCGGAGCTCTCCGGGGGATCCGGCGCGGCCGCCCCGGTGGGGGGGGCCGGGGGGGCTGGGGGGGCGGGGCTGTACCTCGACATGCCGCTCGGCGTGCACGGCAGCGCTTACGACGTCTGGCGCGAGCGCGACGTCTTCGCCGCCGACGCCTCCGCGGGAGCGCCGCCTGACGCTTTCTTCACCCGGGGCCAGGACTGGGGCTTCCCGCCGTTGCGGCCGGACCGCCTGCGCGAGCGCGGCTACGACTACCTGATCGCCTCGCTGCGTCACCATCTCCGGCACGCCGGCGTGCTGCGCCTCGACCATGTGATGCAGCTGCATCGCCTGTTCTGGGTGCCGCGGGGCCTCGGGCCGGCGGGCGGGGTCTACGTGCGCTATCCGCATGAGGAGCTCTATGCCGTGCTGTCGCTCGAGTCGCACCGCTACCAGGCGCTGATCGTCGGCGAGAACCTCGGCACCGTGCCACCCGAGGTGAACGAGTCGATGGCGCGCCACGGCGTGCTCGGCATGTACGTGGTCCAATACGAGCTGGCGCCGGGCGGCGGCGGCCTGCAACGCGAGCCGCCGCCGGCGTCGGTGGCCAGCCTCAACACCCACGACATGCCGACCTTCCGCGGCTCCTGGGAGGGGCGGGACGTCGACGACCTGCAGGCGCTCGGTCTCTTCGACGAGCGCCAGGCCGCCGAGGAGCGCCAGCGTCGCGGCGCGCAGCGCCAGCAGCTGGCGGGCGCGGCGGCGGCGCACTGGCCCGGGGCCTGGGACGGGCGCGGCGATCCCTACCCGCTGGTGCTGCGCGACCGCCTGGAGCACCTGGCGGCCAGCCCGGCGCGCATGGTGCTGGTCAACCTGGAGGACCTCTGGTACGAGACCGAGCCGCAGAACGTGCCCGGCACGACGGCGGACCAGCGGCCGAACTGGCGGCGCAAGGCGCGGTTGAGCTTCGAGGAGATGACCCGGCATCCCGAGGTGGTGGGGACGCTCGAGCGCATCGATCAATTGCGGCGCGTCGCGGCGGCGCGGCTGGCGCCTTCGCCTTCGCCCGTGCCCGCGTCGGCGCCGGTGAGCACCGGCAAGGGGGAGGCGTGAGCGATCATCCGCCGGCGAAGCCGGCAAGCCCTGTGAACGTGGCGAACCCGGCCGGTGCGGGCGGAGCGGTAGGCCCGGCGAGCCCGGCAGAGCCGGAGAGCACGGTGAAGCCGGCAAACGCGACGAGCCCGGCAGGCACGGGGCCCTCGGTGATCCCAGACGAGGATCTCTACCTGTTCAACGAAGGTACCCAGGTGAGGCTGTACCAGCATCTCGGCGCCCATCCGGTCTGGGAGGGCGAGGGCGAGGAGCGCCGCCTCGTGGGCACACGCTTCGCGGTGTGGGCGCCGAACGCCCGCTACGTGGCGGCGATCGGCGACTGGAACGGCTGGGACCGCGGTGCCCACCCGCTGGCGGTGCGCGGCGGCTCAGGGGTCTGGGAAGGGTTCGTACCCGGCGTCGGCCTGGGCGCGCGCTACAAGTACCACATCGCCTCCCAGCACCGCGGCTATCGCGTGGACAAGGCCGACCCGCTCGCCTTCTACGCCGAGACGCCGCCGCACCAGGCGTCGATGGTGTGGGACCTCGACTATGCCTGGGGCGACGAGTCGTGGATGGCGGAGCGCGGCGCCCGGCAGTCGCTCGGCGCTCCGATCTCGACCTACGAGCTGCACCTGGGATCCTGGCGACGCGTGCCGGAGGCGGGCAACCGCTCGCTCAGTTACCGCGAGGCCGCGCCGCTGCTCGCCGATCACGTCACCCGCATGGGCTTCACTCACGTCGAGCTGATGCCGGTCATGGAGCATCCCTTCTACGGCTCGTGGGGGTACCAGGTGACCGGCTTCTTCGCGCCCACCAGCCGCTACGGGACGCCGCAGGACCTCATGTACCTGATCGACTACCTCCACCAGCGCGGCATCGGCGTCATCCTCGACTGGGTGCCTTCGCACTTCCCGAACGACGAGCACGCCCTGGCGTTCTTCGACGGCACGCACCTCTACGAGCACGCCGATCCGCGCCGGGGCTTCCAGCCCGACTGGGGGAGCCTGATCTTCAACTACGGCCGGAGCGAGGTACGGAGCTTCCTGATCAGCAGCGCGCATTTCTGGCTCGAGCGTTACCACGCCGACGGCCTGCGGCTCGACGCCGTGGCGTCGATGCTGTACCTCGACTACTCGCGCCAGGCCGGGCAATGGCTGCCGAACGTCCATGGCGGGCGTGAGAACCTCGAGGCGATCGAGTTCCTGCGCGAGCTCAACGCGGCCGTGTACCGCGACTTTCCCGACGTGCAGACGGTGGCGGAGGAATCGACGGCCTGGCCGATGGTGTCGCGTCCGGTCTACCTGGGCGGGCTCGGCTTCGGCTTCAAGTGGGACATGGGCTGGATGCACGACACCCTGTCGTACCTCGCCCAGGACCCGATCTACCGCCGCTTCCACCAGAACGAGCTGACCTTCCGCGGCATCTACGCCTGGACCGAGAACTTCGTGCTGCCGCTGTCGCACGACGAGGTGGTGTACGGCAAGGGATCGCTGTTCGCCAAGATGCCCGGCGACCGCTGGCAGCGGTTCGCCAACCTGCGCCTGCTCTACGCCTGGATGTTCGCGCAACCGGGCAAGAAGCTGCTGTTCATGGGCGGCGAGCTCGCCCAGGAGCGGGAGTGGAGCCACGAGTCCAGCCTCGACTGGCACCTGCTGGACGGCGATCCCGCGCATGCCGGGCACGCCGGGATCGCCAGGTGGCTCGAGGACTTGAACCGCTTCTACCGCGAGCGGCCGGCGATGCACCAGCTCGACTGCGACGCGCGGGGATTCTCCTGGATCGACGGCTCCGACGCGGAGCACAGCGTGCTGGCGTTCGTCCGCATGGCGGAGACGGAGACGGGGGCGGGGACGGCGCCCGTGGTCGCGGTCTTCAACTTCACGCCGGTGCCGCGCACCAACTATCGCATCGGCGTGCCGGGCGGCGGCTACTGGCGCGAGGCGCTCAACAGCGACGCCAGCCACTACGGCGGCGGCGGCAAGGGCAACATGGGAGGCGTCGAGGCGTCGCCGCTGCCGCTGCACGGCCGCAGCCATTCGCTCGCCCTCACCCTGCCGCCGCTCGCGGCGCTGTTCCTCGAGAGCCGCGACGCGGTGGAGGCGGCCGAGAGGCGGCGCGAGGCGGAGGAAGCCGAGACGGACGAGGCCGAGACGGAGGAGGCCGAGACGGAGGAGGCCGAGACGGAGGAGGCCGAGGCGTCGCCGCGGGACCGCTCCTGATGGCGCGGTTCCTCTGCATCCACGGACACTTCTACCAGCCGCCGCGCGACAATCCCTGGCTGGGAACGATCGAGCCCGAGCCGTCGGCCCATCCCTACCGCGACTGGAACGCCCGCATCGCCGCCGAGTGCTACGCGCCGAACGCCGCCGCGCGCATTCTCGACGGCGACGGGCGGACCGCCCGCATCGTCAACAACTACGCCCGTATCAGCTTCGACTTCGGTCCGACGCTGCTCGCCTGGCTGCAGGCGGAGGAGCCGGCGGTCTACGGCGCCGTGCTGGCGGCCGACCGCGAGAGCCGCGAGCGCTTCTCCGGGCACGGCTCGGCGCTGGCCCAGGCCTACAACCACATCATCCTGCCGCTCGCCAACCGGCGCGACAAGCAGACGCAGATCGTCTGGGGGCTGCGCGACTTCGAGCACCGCTTCGGCCGCCCGGCCGCCGGCATGTGGCTGCCCGAGACCGCGGTCGATCTCGAGACCCTCGAGCTGATGGCCGCCCACGGCGTGCGCTTCACCATTCTCGAGCCGCACCAGGCGCGCCGCGTGCGGCCGCTGCCGGCTGCCGCCGCGGGGCCCGAGTGGGCGCGGGTGCCAGCGTCGGTGGGTGAGCCGCCGCAGGAGCCGGAGCCGGCGCGGGAGCGGCTGCATGCCGGCTGGCACAGCGTCGCCGGCGGCCGCGTCGACACCACCCGGCCCTACGAGGTGGCGCTCCCCGGGGGGCGCCGCATCGCCGTGTTCTTCTACGACGGACCGCTCGCGCGCGCCGTCGCCTTCGAGGGGCTGCTGTCGAGCGGCGAGCAGTTCGCCGGCCGCCTGCTCGCGGGCGTCCCCCAGGAGAACGGCGGACCCGACCGCCTGGTCCATGTCGCCACGGACGGCGAGACCTATGGCCACCACCACCGCCACGGCGAGATGGCGCTCTGCTACGCCCTGCACCAGATCGAAGCGAACGGCTGGGCGACGCTGACCAACTACGCCGAGTACCTGGCCGCCCACCCGCCGGTCGAAGAGGTCGAGCTGGTCGAGAACACCTCCTGGAGCTGCGTCCACGGCGTCGACCGCTGGCGGGAGGACTGCGGCTGCCGCATCGGCGGCCCGCCGGAGTGGAACCAGGCCTGGCGCGCGCCGCTGCGCCAGGCGTTGGACGAGCTGCGCGACGAGATCGCGCCGCTCTACGAGCAGGCGGCCGGCGAGCTCTTCGAGTCGCCGTGGCAGGCGCGCGACGACGCTATTGCGATCGTGCTCGACCCGTCGCCGGCGAGCGCCGGCACCTTCCTGGCGCGCCATTGCCGCGGCCGCGTCCCCGCCGGCGAGCGGCGCGCGCTGGCGCTGCGGCTGCTCGAGATGCAGCGCCACGCCATGCTCATGTACACCAGCTGCGGCTGGTTCTTCGACGACCTCGCCGGCCTCGAGGCAGTGCAGGTGCTGCGCTACGCCGGCCGGGCAGCGCAGCTCGCCGACGAGCTCTTCGGCAGCCAATGCGAGCGCGCGCTCGTGCGGCGGCTGGCCTGGGCCCGCAGCAACGATCCCGCCGCCGGCACCGGCCGCGACCTCTACGAGGCGCGGGTGCGGCCGGCGGCACGACGCGCGTAAGTCTTCGTGTCCACCGTCTACACGTGGCCGGAGGCCACGGGCTTCCATGTCGTCGAGGGTCGCTTACCTGCCGCCGCGCAGTCCTGGAGATAAAGATTGATGAGAGTCTGATAGGGGACGCCGATCTCATCGGAGAGCGCCCTGAAGTAGTCGATGGTATTGGTGTCCAAGCGAATCGTGATCTGCTTCTTAAGCCGCTTTGCGTAAGGGTTCCGTCGAGCCTGGGAGAAGTCGTAAGCCTTTCTCATGACTGAATCCTCTGGTACTCGTCGTGTTCAGATCGGTCGGCTTCGCGTGCTGAAATGATCCGTATGACCTCTTCCATCTCACGATAAGCAGTGGCACCCGACAAGGCTGCGAAGCCTAATGCTTATTCCGAGGAGGAAGAATCTATCCTCATCCTCAGAATGGTCGGGGTCACCTATGAGCAACGCGTTATCGTCGTAGAATACCGTTGACGCTTCCTCAAATGAAACGCCGCGTTACTTGCGATTCGCGGCGCTCTTGTCCTTGTCCCACGCGAAGCGCAAATCCGCCATAACTACAGTGTACCTACATTAGCGTTCCACGTCAAACGCAGCCATGGGCAGCCATGGTTCGGCATCTCGGGCACCCCGTCTCTGCGACGGCCGGAGTCGAACGGGAGTCTCTAACCTGCCCGCAATCCTCGCCTTCCTGGGTTACGACCCCCGGCCGGAGCCCGCGAGCTTCGGTGGGCGGGTCAGGGCTGCGAGGGAAGGCGAGGGACTCTCCGAGCAGGCGCTTGCCTGGCGGCTCGGGCTCGATCCTGCTAGCGTTCAAGGCATGGCAAAACCGCCTGTGACCCCGGAGGAGTATGCTGCCGAGCCGGTGCGCTTCCCGGCGCTGCGGGTCGTGGATTTGGCGGCCGAAGCCGCGGCGGTCACCGAGCCCTACCGCAACATGGTGCTCCAGCGCGTCAACGGCAGCTGTCTGCGCCTCGCGGTGTTCAACGAAGTCTTCGCTTGGCACTACCACCCGACTTCCGATGAGCTCTTCGTCGTGCTCGAGGGGTGCCTCGCCATCGACCTCGTCGACGGCAAAGAGCTGCGCCTCGGACCAAGCGAGGCGGTCACCGTGCCGGCTGGCACCGTGCACCGGACGCGGGCCATAGGCCGCACGGTAAACCTCTGTTTCGAGGAGCTGGCGGCAGGAACCGTCTTCGTCGAGAGTCCCAAGCCACACCCTTGAGCCTCACGCCGGGAGGCGCTTGGGCCTCCGAGAGTTTCGGACAGCCGAGGTCGCGCGCGTCCTCGGGCTTGCCGGCGGCAACGTGAGCGAAGCGGCCCGGCCACCTAGCTCCGCCGCGAGCGGATCCGGGTCGTCGGTCACGGTTGCACTCTATCGCAGGCGTTCGCGGCGCGCGGTCGGCGCGCTGCCGCCGCGACGATCAATAACGGATCAGGTTGGCCGGGATCTTCTTCAGCTCATCGTGCATGCGGCGCTCGGCATGCCAGAGGTCGTAGGCGTGCTGCATGCTCAACCAATCGGCGGCGCCATTGCCGCAGAACTTGCCGAGACGGACGGCCATCTCCGGGCTGATGCCGGAGCGGCCGGAGAGGATGCGGTGCAGGGTCTGGCGCGTCACCCGCAACTGCCGGGCAGCGTCGCTGACCGTCACGTCCAGGGCCGGCAACACCTCGTCGCGAAGGACCTCCCCCGGATGGGCGGGCGGTCGATGCGGGCGGCTCTGCGGCTTCTCGGCCATCTTCCAGTAACTTCGCGATGATGGCATCCTGATCCCCCCTCGGCGGGGCGAACCTTCCGCCCACTTGCCCGTATGTACCGTCAAGAGCCTCCGCAGTTCACTTCCGCCGCCGCGACGGCCGGCGGGAGGCCTGCGGCGCTCGCCACCAAGGGGAGGTTTCATGGTCAGGACATCGCTTCGCCTCTCGGCCCCCGGGGCGCCGCACCGCCCCGCCGCCCTACCTGGGCTCGTCGCCGGTGTGGCAGTCCCCGCCCTCGTCGCCCTCATCGCCCTCGTCACCTTCATGGTTGCGGCCGGGCCTGCCGCGGCGCAGCTCGCCAGCATCACCGTGCCGCCCTCCGGGGGCAACCAGCGAGCGACGACCACCCAGGGGATCGGCCTGGTCAAGGTGACGATCGACTACAGCAGCCCGCATGTCCACAGCCCGGCTGGCGAGGACCGGCGGGGGAAGATCTGGGGAGGGCTGGTGCCCTACGGCATGGCCAACCTGGGCTTCGGCACCTGCGGCGACCAGTGCCCCTGGCGGGGCGGCGCCAACGAGAACACGCTCTTCGTCACCACCCACGACATCAAGGTGCAGGGACAGGTGCTGCCGGCAGGCACCTACGGGCTGCACTTCATCCCCGGGAAAGAGGAGTGGACGGTCATCTTCTCGAAGAACTTCACCTCTTGGGGCAGCTTCTTCTACGACAAGAAGGAAGACGCCCTGCGGGTCACGGCGAAGCCCGCCAAGAGCGACTACCACGAGGACCTGACCTACTGGTTCCGCGACCGCAAGCTCGATCACGCGACCGCGGTGCTGAGCTGGGAGGACCTCGAGCTGCCTCTCGACATCACCGTCGAGAACGCCAAGGACCTCTATGCCGAGAACATGGAGCGGGAGCTGCGCTCGAGCGCCGGCTTCACCTGGATGGGCTGGAACACCGCCGCCAACTACTGCCTGACGAACAAGACCCATCTCGACGAGGGCCTGCGCTGGGCCGAGCGAGCGCTCGACGTCAACCAGGGCGGCCAGGCGAACTTCACGACCCTCTCGACGCTGGCCGACCTGCAGGAGGCCAACAACCAGGTCGCGGAGGGCAAGAAGACTCGCACCCGCGCCCTCCACGATCCGACCGCCGGCCCCGTCGACCTCCACCTCTACGCCCGCCAGCTGCTGGCCCAGAAGAAGACCGCCGAGGCGATGGAAGTCTTCCAGCTCAACTACAAGCTCCATCCGAAGGCCTGGCCCGTCGAGCTCGGCCTCGCCCGCGGCTACGCCGCCCTCGGCCAGAAGAAGGAGGCGCTCGAGCACGCCAAGCTGGCCCTGCCGACGGCGCCGGACCCGGTCAACAAGAAGAACATCCAGGACATCATCGAGAAGCTGCAGCAGGGCAAGGACATCTGAAGCGAAAGTCCCTTAGTGAGAGGGAGGGAGGGGGCTTCCCCTTCCCCCCCCGGAGGGGAGGGAAGGGGATCGAGGGGATGCGGGGGGCGATCCGATAGACGCTTTGAGTAGGCCTCGAGACCCACATCGCAGCGTCCGTTTGGTACCGCGTACTCGCCGCAGGCGGTGGGCGCTAAGGTGAGAAGAAGTCGAGGGAAAACGCCCCGGGCAGGGCAGGCTTCGCCCGGCCCGGGGCAGGGATGGTCAATCAGGAGCGCGGCTCAGCGGCCGCGGATGTTGCGGATGACGACGGTCGGGCTGCCGCAAGGGGCATTCGGGTCGTCGTCGTAGAGGGTACCGGAGACCCTGACCGTGTCACCGGCCTGGTAGTCGCGCAGGTTGCCGTCCAGCGCGAAGACGTTGGCGCCGGTGTCCAGGGTCGGGCAGCCGCCGGCGGTCTCATGGAGCCTGCCGACGAGCTCCACGAGGCGGTGAGGACCGTGATAGACGTAGTGTCCATACCGGTCGTAACGCTCCATGGGCTCGCGGTCGCGGTCGCCCTGGTAGCCGCCGAGACGGCCGCTACGCTCCGCCCAGCGGGAGAACGGTTCGCCGTTCAGGTGATCGTAGCGGGTGCTCCGATGGTAATCGTCACCCCACAGGGCTTGCACCTCGGTCACCTGGAACCCAGGTGCGCCGCAGCCCGGATCGGGAACCAGCCGTCCTTCGAGGCGGACGTGGTCGCCGTTGAGGAGGCCATCGGTGTTCCCGATGACCGAGTACACCCTCCCATCGTGCTCTCTCAGCATCAGGCAGCCGCCGCTGGCGGCGAGATGGCCGTCAACGTGGGCGACGCCAGGATAGTAGGCAGCGTAGGAAGTACCGGGTATCAGGGCGAGGACGCCAGCAAAGAGCAGCGCCGGTCCCAGCACCCGGATGCGAGGTCGTCGTCGTCGTATCGAGCTGAGCATCTGAACCTCCTTCTCGTCGTGCTTCGAGGGCCGGGTACCGCCTGACGGCACGGAGCCGGGCACTCACCCTCTATAAGCAGCAAGTCGCCTGCCAGGCAGGCGTAAACAGGGCGCAAATCGCGCGCGGTAGGATCGTGCTCGCAAGCGAGCGTCGTGATCGTCCTGGAGAGATAAATCATGTTCCTGCAAGGAGTTGTGAGCTTGTAGGCGTGACCGAGGAGCATCGAAGACTTGGAGGCCTCCGGGGCCAATTCGATCCGCCGGGCTGGATAATCCAGCTTTTGAAGCTGGGAAATCCCAATCCCACCCATCGTTCCTGCTGCAACGAAGCGCCAAGATGGCGCAAGCCCTTTCGGGAGAGGCGTTTGTAACGACGGCAACGAGGCCGAATCTGAGGTCAGATCTCCAGATGGGTCGCCGTGCCGGGCTGAGCTGACTCGAGGGCACTCAGCAACGCCGGCACGAGCGGCAGCAGATCGGCGAGCCGGTTGGTCTTGGCGTGCAGAATGACGACGGCGATCGGAAAAGAGGTCAGGCTTTGCTGAAAGGAGAGATTCCGATCGACGGTAACGAAGACATCGAAGTGCTCGGCAGCCTGGGCGAGCAACTCGCCGTTCTTGACCGATGCCCAGCCCATCTGGTGAGCGGTCTTGATGTCATGCCCCGTGATGGAACGGGACAGCCGCCAATCGATGCACTCGTCGAGAAGGACCCTCACGGGGTAGCGGCTACGAGCCGCTCGGTCGCCGCCTCTAGAAACGCGATGATCTGCTCTCGTTTGACGGACGGGAAGCCTTCGAGGAAGTCATCGATGGTTTCCCCTGCCTCCAGATAATCGAGCAGGGTCTGGACGGGGACCCGGGTGCCGGGAAAGACAGCGGTGCCTCCCATCACCTCAGGGTCGCGGGAGACGACGGAGACGCTCACGAGGGCAATCTACTCCGAGGCACCGTAGGGGTGCAAGGTAGAGAGTTGCCGGAGAGCCGTATCCTGGCCGCTTCCAACATGTCCCGCAGAAAGAGCTCCCAGCTACGCGACACGGATCGCCTCGGCCTCGACCAGCGGCCTTGCCCATGGCTTGAGCGCCTTGTCCATCACGAGGTCCACGCGTCGTCCTACACGATCCTCGAGCCAGAACTTGAGCCCCATGTACTGTGATAGGCCAGGCGTCTCATGGAACTCGACCAGGACGTCCACATCACTGTCCGGTCCGGCCTCGTCGCGCGCCACGGAGCCAAAGAGGGCGAGCGAAGAGATGCCAAAGCGCTCTTCGAGCTCTTGCCGGTGGGAGGAGAGAAAGCTGAGCACCTCGTCCAGGTTTATGATCAGGCTCCTTCTGGAGGTCTGCCAGATCCGATCGGTCTATGGACCGGCGGGCCCTGACGCGGGAGCACGCGTCGGCTCCCCGATCGCCTGCGCCGCGTGGCGGTGGGAGCCGCTGGCCAGCCGGATGTGCAGGTCGGCGCCCAGGGAGTGGCTAATGCGCACCATCGTGGCCAGGGTGAAGTTCACCTCTCCGCGCAGGATCCTCGTGACGTAGGCTGGCGTAGCGCCAAGCCTCTTCGCGAGAGCCTTCCGCGTAAGCCTCTGGCGCGCCATCTCCCGCACCATGCTCTCGGTGAACTCGAGGATTACGCCCGCGACCCAGTAGTCCTGGTGTCGCTCCGCCTCCCGGTACAGGTCGGAGAACGATCTTGGCTTCATCGTGTCGACTCTACATGCGGAAGGACAGCCGGAACAGTTTGGTCGCCGTCTTCAGAAAGTGGGATCACCGCCGTCGCCTCGATCTCGACCTTGGCTTGCTCTTCGAGCAGGGCGTGGACCACTACCAGGGACATTGCGGGGTAGTGGCGGCCGATGACGGCTCGGTAAGCGGTGCCGATGGCTGGCCTGGCGGCCAGGTACTCTGATCGATCGGTCACGTACCAAGTGAGACGAGTGAGGTGGCGGGGTTCGGCGCCGGCGGCTCGCAGCACGGCGGCGATGTTCGCCAGGGCCTGGGCGGCTTGGGTGGCCAGGTCGTCGCTTGCGAAGGCGCCGGTTAGAGGGTCCCAGCCGACCTGGCCGGCGAGGAAGATCTGTCGGCCGCTCGACGCCACTGCGTTGGAGTAGCCCTGCGGCACGGGCCAGCCGGCGGGCTGGATGATCTCTGGCGCCGGTGCCTTGGCCTTCTGCTGCTCGCTGCCCTGCGAGGTCGGCGGGGTTCCGCTCCCGCCGGGTGGGCCGCTGCTCACCCGGCTCCTTCGCGCAGGCGGAAGCGCTGCAGCTTGCCAGTGTCGGTGCGGGGTAGGGAGGCGCGGAACTCGATGCGGCGCGGGTACTTGTAGGGGGCGATCTCGGCTTTGACGAAGTCTTGGAGCTCCTTGGCGGTGTCGGGGTCGGGGTGTGCCTCTGGGGTGAGGACCACGAAGGCGGTCACGATCTGGCCGCGCTCGGGGTCGGGGAGGCCGACGACTCCGCATTCCTGGACCTTCGGGTGCTCGAGGAGGACGGCTTCGACCTCGGGTCCGGAAATGTTGTGGCCGGCGGAGATGATCATGTCGTCGGTGCGGGCCTGGTACCAGAAGTAGCCGTCCTCGTCCTGGATGTAGGAGTCGCCGGTGAAGTTCCAGCCGTCCTGCACGTAGAGCTTCTGGCGCTCGATGTTGTCGAGGTAGCGGCAGCCGGTCGGCCCTCGCACCGCCAGGCGGCCGACGGTGCCCGGCGGCACGGTGCGGCCGGCATCGTCGACGACCTTCGCTTCGTAGCCGGGGATCACTTTGCCGGTGGCGCCGGGGCGGATGACGTCGCCGGCGGAGCTGATGAACATGTGCAGCAGCTCGGTCGAGCCGATGCCGTCGATGATCTTGATGCCGGTGGCGCGCTGCCAGGACTCGAAGGTGGAAAGCGGCAGGGTCTCGCCGGCGGAGATGCACTGGCGCAGGCTGGACAGGTCGTAGCTGGCGAGCATGCCGCACATGGCGCGGTACGCGGTCGGGGCGGTGAAGCAGACGGTGGCGCGGTGGTCCTGGATGCCTTGCAGCAGGTGCGGCGGCGTTGCCTGCTCGAGGAGCAGGGTCGAGGCTCCGATGCGCAGCGGGAAGAGGAGCAGGCCGCCGAGGCCGTAGGTGAAGGCGAGGGGCGGCGAGCCGCAGAAGATGTCTTCGCGCCGCGGCCGCAGCACGTGGCGCGGGAAGCAGTCGCTCGCCGCCAGGACGTCGCGGTGGAAGTGCATGGTGCCCTTGCCCTGGCCGGTGGTGCCGGAGGTGAAGGCGATGAAGGCGACGTCGCTGGCGGCGGTGTCGCAGTTCGCGAAGTCGACGGGCTTGTCGCGGGCGAGTTGATCGAGGCTGTCCCCGGCGGCGGGGGCGAGGGCCGCGGAGGCGGATTGCCTTCCGGCCGCCGTTTGGGCGAGGCCCGCCGAGTCCTCCGCGCCTGGCCCGGAAGCCTCGCCCAAACGGAGGCCGGGAGGGAATCCGCCCTCAGCGGCCGCACCGCCACCGCCGCCGGCGCCGCCGCCCTGGAACCGCACCACGCGCGCTCCGGTCCGCGGTTCTCCTGCCGCGGTCGCGCGCATGGCCTGCTCGCAATCGCCGGCGACCCGGGCGTCGGTCAGCGCCAGGCGGATCTGGGCCTTGTCGGCGATGAAGGTGAGCTCGCGCACGCGGAGCAGCGGCATCGTGGTCACCGCCACGCCGCCTGCCTTCAGTACCGCGAACCAGGAGGCCGCCAGCATCGGCGTGTTCGGGCCGCGCAGCAGGACGCGGTTGCCGGGCACCACGCCGAGGTCGTCGACCAGCGCATGCGCGATGCGGTTGGCGGTCGCCAGGAGCTGGCGGTAGGTCCAGCGGCCGCCCGGGTAGTGGATGGCGATGCGCTCGCCGTCGCCTTCGGCGACGCGGCGGTCCAGCAGCTCGGCGGCACTGTTCAGGCGCGCCGGATAGGCAAGCTCGGGCAGCGCGTCGTAGCGCATCTCCGGCCACAGCTCGCGGGGCGGCAGGGCGGCGCGGCAGAAAGGATCGCGGTGGGCGCTCGGCTCGCCGTCGCCGGGCGCGGCGGCGACGGTTGCCGGGAGGTGGGGCGCGCTGACGGGCTGCTCCGCCATCTCAGCTCTCTTGGGCAGCGGGGCTGGGCTCGGCGACGACGGACGGGGCGTCGGCGGCCGCAGGGGCGGCCTCGTCGCCGGAGCCGGCAGGTCTGGACGCAGGCGGGCTCTCACCGGCGTCCTCCGGGCTCTCGCGCGCGGCGGCGGCCAGGACCTGGCCGGCGATCACCAGCCGCTGGATCTCGCTGGTGCCCTCGTAGATGCGCAGCGCGCGCACCTCGCGGTAGAGGCGCTCGACCGGCGTGCCCGCGAGGACGCCGCGTGCGCCGAGGAGCTGTACCGCGTCGTCGACGACGCGCTGCGCCGCCTCGGTGGCGAACAGCTTGGCCATCGCGGCCTCGCGGGTGACGCGCGGGACGCCGCCGCGGTCGCGGGCCCAGGCCGCGCGGTAGACGAGCAGGGCGCTGGCGTCCACCGCCGTGGCCATGTCGGCGAGCTTCGCCTGGGTGAGTTGGTGCCTGGCGAGGGGTTGCCCGAACACCTCCCGCCCCCGGACGTGGGCCAGCGCCTCGTCGAGGGCGCGCCGGGCCAGGCCGAGGGCCGCGGCGCCGACCGTGGGACGGAAGACGTCGAGGGTGGCGAGCGCCACGCGCAAGCCGCGCCCGGGCTCGCCGACGAGGGCGCTGGCCGGCACGCGGCAGCCCGCGAGCTCCAGGGTGCCGAGGGGATGCGGCGCGGTGACGTCGAAGCGCTCGCCGATGCGCAGGCCGGGACGGTCGGCGTCCACCACGAACGCGGCGTAGGAACGGTCGCCGCCCTCGGGCAGCCGGCAGAAGACGATGTAGAAGTCGGCGATGTCGGCGTTCGAGATCCAGTGTTTCCGGCCGTCGAGCACGTAGTCGCCGCCGTCGCGGCGCGCGGTGGTGCGCATGGCGCCGACATCCGAGCCGGCCTCCGCTTCCGAGAGCGCGAAGGCGGCGATGGCCTGGCCCGCGGCGACGCGCGGCAGGTACTCGCGGCGCTGCGCCTCCGTCCCGAACAGTGACAGCGGACCGCTGCCCAGGCCCTGCATGGCGAAGGCGAAGTCGGCCAGAGCCGAGCCGCGGGCGAAGGTCTCCCGCAGCAGGCAGAGGGTGCGGACGTCGAGCCCGGCGGCTCCGGCTGGCCCCGGCACCACGTGGCGCAGCCAGCCGGCGTCGCCCAGCCGCCGCACGATCTCGCGGCACGCCTCCCAGGCGTCGCCATCGCCATCATCGCGCTCGGGGTCCGGCAGCGTCGCGCCCTCGCGGCGCCACCAGTCCTCCGCCTGCCGCGCCAGCGCGCGGTGTCCGTCGTCGAAGAAGGGCCAGCCGAGGAAGGAGGTGTCGGCCATGTGCTTCAGTTGCCTTCGAAGATCGGCTTCTCCCTGGCGACGAAGGCTCGGTACGCGCGGGCGAAGTCCTCGGTCTGCATGCAGAGGGCCTGGGTCTGCGCCTCGGCCTCGATGGCCTCGGCGAGCCCCATGCTCCATTCCT
>Ga0210384_10002984_pt1 | contig 20051 bp, 22 predicted proteins | sample IncBWH2MmetaG_FD_160574 | JGI IMG/M metagenome (GOLD analysis project Ga0210384, IMG submission 160574) | Forest soil microbial communities from Barre Woods Harvard Forest LTER site, Petersham, Massachusetts, United States - Inc-BW-H-2-M | ecosystem: Environmental > Terrestrial > Soil >...
ATAGCGGGTGCAGGAGAAACCATTGACCGAGCCGCGGCCCTGGGCAGTGTAAACCGTGCGGTTGGGCTCCGGTCCACGGGCGGGCATCTGGCCCATCTTGCCCTTCATCATTTTTTCGATCATGTCGCGCTGCTCGGGAGTCATGTTCTTCATCTTCTCCTGCATTTGCGCCATGACGCCCTTCATTTGGTCCGACATCTGGTTTACGGTCTGCTGGTCCATCTCGCGATACTCGTTGCGGCTCTTGTCGAGCGTCACTATGCGGTTGCGGCCGCCGTCGGTCAGAAATATGAACGACCTATTTTCGTCCTTGCCTGTCGAGTTGACGCGCAAACGATCCGCGTCCAGCAGGATCTCCTCATGGGTTATCTCGCCCGTGCCCACCTTGATGGATTCCATCTGAGCGCGCAGGCTGGCCGCGTACGTGGGAGTCGCCAGGAGAGCGACAAGACAAAAAGAGAATTGTTTGGCTCCGAGGTTCATAAAAGAATTATACTCGCCGTCGCGTCTCCGCAGAACCCACCGCCCGCTCAGGTCCGTGCGGTCAACTAGGGATGGAAGCCCTTTGGCCGGTAATGCGTTTCCCGGCTTTCCCTCAAGGTGCTAAGCTGACTCTTCTAAGTTTTCTCGTCCTCATCATGCTTGTTGCAACGTCACCCCATCGTTTTTACAGGACGGCCGGATGGGGGGGTTATCTTGGCTGAAATCATCTCCGAAACCGCGGCACAACTGTATCTGGACCTGATGAAAAAATGCCTCACAAGATTTATCTTTCCCGAGACCTACCGGCCGGTCACGACCCGTCCTCCGATACGTCTTAACCCTTTCGCTTGGGCCATGTATCCACTGGTCACCCCGGTATTGGCGAAGCTGGATTTGAAGCTATTTCACTATGTGCCGTTCGATCCGGTGGCACGGGCAGACGGCCGAGAGTGGCCACCCGAAGCAGATACTATGATCGGCCTGAAACGGCTGGAGAACCTACAGTATTGCGTTACGGAAGTTATGCGCAAGAATGTGCCTGGAGACTTCATTGAGACTGGCGTATGGCGCGGCGGAGCGAGTATCTTTATGCGGGCACTTCTGAAAGTGTATGGAGATCAAACCCGATTGGTCTGGGTAGCAGACTCCTTCGAAGGCCTGCCGAAGCCGGATGGGCGGTACCAGCAGGATGAGGGCGACAGGTTTTGGGAATTAAGTCATACTCTAGCCGTCTCGGTGGAGCAGGTGCAGGCGAACTTTGCACGTTATGGTTTGCTTGATAACCAGGTACGCTTCCTGGTTGGATGGTTTAAAGATACGCTGCCAACAGCACCTATCAACCAGCTCGCGGTGCTGCGTTTGGATGGGGATATGTACTCCTCGACGATGGATGCTTTGCAGAGCTTGTACCATCGGCTTTCACTTGGGGGGTACGTGATTATCGATGACTATGGAGCCGTCCCGAACTGCAAACAGGCCGTGGACGATTTTCGTGCCGACCATAAGATTACAGAACCACTGAAGGAGATCGACTGGACCGGCGTGTTTTGGGAAAAACTTCGCTAATTGGAGGATAGGCGGAGAAATCGCATAGTGTTGGGTGTCTTAAAAATTGTTTGGAAATACATACACCAGCGAATCAACGAAACCTTACGAGATCGGCAGGATCTAACAGTCAGAGCGCCTAGTCCCTCAGCGTGGAGGTGTGCCTTGCGATCCAATATCAAGTTGGGGCGAGTCTTCGGCATAAAAATCGGGCTGCACTTTAGCTGGTTTCTGATTGCCCTCCTGATCGTGTTTTCACTTTCCGGCCAGTTCCACGCCACCAATCCCGAGTGGGGCGATGGTGAGATTCTGGTGTTGTCGATTGTCACCGCGATCCTGTTCTTCGTTTCGCTCCTTCTGCATGAACTGGCTCATTCCCTGGTGGCAACCCGGAACGGACTGCCCGTGCGGGAAATCACGCTGTTCGCCCTGGGCGGTGTGTCTCAGATCGAGAAAAACCCAACCAGCGCAAAAATCGAGTTTTGGATGGCATTCGTCGGACCGCTGACCAGCGCCGTCATCGGCGGAATTTGCCTCTCAGCAGCCGGTTTGCTCGGTGGGCCATCGGCTAGCCCTGGGGGCGCCATGCTGTTCTGGCTCGGATACATCAACCTCACCCTGGCTCTCTTCAACATGGTTCCGGGTTATCCGCTCGACGGCGGGCGCGTGCTGCGGGCCATCATCTGGTGGAAGACGGGGAGTGTCGATCGTTCGACCCGAATCGCGGCGCGGGTTGGGCAGGCGGTAGGCTACGCGTTTATCGCGCTCGGCATTTTCCGCTACTTCGGCGGGGCGGGCATCGGGGGACTCTGGATCGCATTTATCGGCTGGTTTCTCCTGCAGGCCGCGAGAGATAGTTATGGCCGTGTGGAACTTGAGCACGCGCTCGATGGCGTGCGGGTCGCCGATGTCATGACCCGGGATTGCCCCGCGGTCGACGCCTGGCTGAACCTCCAAAACTTTGTGGATCATGAACTGCTTCGCACCGGGCGGCGGTGTTTCGTCGTGGTTGAAAAGGACGAGGTCGTCGGCCTGGTAACTCCGCACGAAGTCAAGCAGGTCGAGCGCGCAAAATGGCCGTTTACGACCTTGCGCGAAGTCATGCGGCCACTGAAGGATCTTCGATCCGTAACGCCCGAAACGCCCCTGGCCAGCGCGCTTGAGTCTATGGGCCGGGAAGATCTCAATCAGCTTCCGGTCGTCTCTCACGGCCATTTGGAGGGCGTATTGTCGCGCGCGCAGATCCTCGGCTATCTGCAAACTCATGCCGAATTGCGGACGTGAGAGGCAGGCTCCCCGATAATTGAATAGGATGGCTAGGGGGGCCACGTGCTCGACTTATTCGGTCATTGGGAACAAGCCTGGAAGGTGCTGCAGCAGATCGGTCTTGCGTATTTCCTCACGGCGGTGATCGGCTGGGATCGCGAGAAGGAGGCGCACAGCGCCGGGCTGCGAACGTTCCCCATCGTGGGGATGGCCAGTTGCGGGTACCTGCTGGTGCTGGGTCCGCAGCCGGACGGCGCCGCGCAATCGCGCGTGCTGCAAGGGCTGATCACCGGCATCGGCTTCGTGGGAGGCGGCGCAATCCTTAAGGAAGGCGCCACCGTGAGAGGCACAGCCACCGCCGCCAGCGTTTGGAACGCGGGCGTGATCGGGGCCTCGGTGGCAATGGGGCGCTACGAGATCGCGATCATGCTGTCGGCGCTTAATCTGTTTACGCTACGCGCGTTGCTGCCGCTGAAGCTTTGGATTGACAAAAGGAGTGGGCCTCCTACTGCAACTCCGCAATAGCGCCATCCAGGCTGCGCGTCATCTGGAGCGGGCCCCAGTGGAATTCGCCCTGCATGGTCTTGCCGATTTCGTCGCGAGTCTTCTTCGCGACTACCATCTCGTGGATGCGATTGCGCGTGGTGACCGTGGAATCGCGGAACTTCGCCATTTCCTGCTTGGTCGTGACCAGCCCGTGGCCGGGGATGGCAGTGTCGAAATCCAGTTTGAGGGCCGCGTCCAGCGTCTTGGTCCACTCCTTTGCGCTGCCGCCGCCGGCGTAGTCGATCAATTGCGGAGTGGCGTCTCCGAAAGTGAACATGTCCCCCACCGCCAGCGCCCGTTGCGCCGGAAATAAGATGACGATGTCGCCATTGGTGTGGGCGCGTCCGAAGTAGTAGAGCTCGGCGACCTTGCCGCCCAGGAAAATTTGCGCGTGACGCTCGACCGTAATGTTGGGGAGGCCGGGCATCTTGCCGTCGACCATGTTTTCGCGCGCCTGCTGCGAGGCGACGATCTGCGCGTCCATCTGCAGCATCTGGGCGTTGCCGCCGGTGTGGTCGCCGTGATGATGCGTGTTGACCACGTACTTGATGGGCTTGTCGGTGATCTTCTTCAGTTGTTCCATGATGCCGGCGTGATCGACGGCGAACTTGTCGTCCACCAGCAGCACTCCGTCGTTGGTGACCAGGACGGTGACGTTGCCCGGAGCGGCCTCGTTATGGATGACGAACAGGTCATCTTTGATTTTGACGGTGTCGAGTTTCGACGCCGCTGGTCCGCGCCCCTGCGTGTAGGCCATCCACGAGCCTCCCAGCACCAGCGCCGCCGCGGCGGCTAACCGGATCATTGAACTTTTTCGCATAGGCGGAGTATATCAGATGGCTGTAGCGTTTTTTGCTGATTTGATAGACTGCCAGCGAGGTGAACATGAGGGTGCTTCCGATGAGGACCATCATGGCCGTGCTGGCCAGGACGCCGGAACATAATTATCGGCGTAGTGGTGGTGGGTGTGCTAGCGAACTTTCTCTTCCAAGGCATGTTACTGTGGCTTCCACGCGGCCAGTCATAAGGCAAACTCTAACCCCCTGCGACCTGAAGCCCATCGGCCTACGATCCGGGAAGGCTGTGTGAACATACGGTGAGGGGTTTGCAAGCGACCCTGGCCGGTGTACGACTCGCCCCTTTCTCGGGTGGCACGTGGTGAAGAAATGTAGGACGCATGATCCCCATCATTGTGCTCGGCAATGCGCAGCGGCGGGACGCGCTTCTCAGACATCGAGCCGCGCTCAATCCTTCTCCACCGGCAGCCCCGCTTCGTTCCACGCCCATCTTGCCCAGCGGCTCAACAAACGCGGAGTGTTACGGTTGCATGAGTGCTCAATCAGGGGATCAAGTTGAACCCATTCCCAGCTGGTGCAGACAACCTTGCAAGAGCCGGCAAACCGATATACAGTTTCAGACGGGTGGTAGAAAGGAATATGCGCAGTCAAAAAAAGAGGATCGCAATCATGTTTGGCGGAGCGCTGGTGTGTGCACACGCCCAATGGTTGGACCATCCGACTCCAGGGACTCCGCGGACGCGGGACGGCAAGCCGAACCTTTCCGCGCCGGCGCCGCGCGCGTCGAACGGCAAGCCTGATCTTTCTGGAGTCTGGCAGACCGAACCTGTGCCCCCCAATGAAAGCGTGCTCGGTAACGAAACTTTCTTCGTAGTGCCAGGAGACGACCCTCGCACCTTCAACAAATATTTCTGGAACATCCTGGCGGACTTCAAACCCGCGGAAGCGCCCATTCGACCCGAAGCCGCCGAAGTGTTTCGCAAGAACGCAGCGAACGCTATTACCCCGGTCTCTAGCTGTCTGCCGCTCGGGATCCCGGGCGCGGATTTGCTGGCATATGCTCCCTTTAAGATCATTCAAACGCGCGGAGTGACCGTGGTCCTGTACGAGGTGGATAACACGCACCGCCAGATATACACGGACGGGCGCAAGCTTCCCGCTGATCCCAACCCGACGTGGCTCGGCTATTCGGTTGGGCATTGGGAGGGCGATACGTTCGTGGTGGATTCGGCGGGATTCAATGATAAGGGCCGGCTGGATGGCTTCGGACATCCCCGCAGCGAAGCTTTGCGCCTTCAAGAGCGCTTCCACCGCCGCGATTTCGGCCATATGGACCTGCAAGTGACCATCGAGGACCCGAAGATGTACCTGAAACCAATCACGGTAAAGGTCACGGAGCTCCTGGTTCCGGACAGCGACGTTCTGGAGTCCTTTTGCAGTGAAAACGAAAAGGACCGGCCCCACCTAGCGGGCCAGTAGGAAGGAACGCGATGAGTCCCGTTCTACCGTCTTGACCTCTCACTCCTTCTCCGCCGGCAAGCCCGCTTCGTTCCAGGCTCTCCATCCGCCGTCGAGCGAGATCGCGTTCTTGTAGCCCATCTTGCCCAGCGCCTCGGCTACCAGCGCGGACCGGTATCCTCCGCCGCAATACAGCATTATCGTGGCGAACGTGTCCGGCGTGTGGTTGCGCCGGACCTCGGTATGCGAGAAGATTCGAGCTACCCGACGAAAGGTGGCCGAAGTGAAAGCTGGATTCTGTTTTTTCGTTGTGTGTGCGACTGTGTCCGCGCAGTGGCTGAATCAACCCACGCCCGGGATGCCGCGCACACCGGATGGCAAGCCCAATCTCTCCGCGCCCGCGCCGCGAACGGCGGACGGCAAGCCGGACCTCAGCGGGCTATGGGGCATGAACCCCGGGCCGTACGGCGGCAATATCACCACGGACCTGAAACCGGAAGACGTCCAGCCCTGGGCCGACGCTGCTTTCAAACAGCGCGCCGGAATTTTCAATCGCGACGATCCGGCCCAGTTCCAGTGCCTTCCCCAGGGTCCGAGGGCTAATCTTTATGCTCCCGAGATGGAGAAGTTCATTCAAACTCCCGGTGTCATCGCGATCCTCATCGAGGACCTCAGCTACCGTCAAATCTTCCTCGACGGTCGCGCGCTTCCCAAGGATCCCGATCCGAGCTTCATGGGCTACTCGGTCGGACACTGGGATGGCGATACACTCGTCGTCGAAAGCACGGGTTTCAAGGACCGGACCTGGCTCGATATGGCAGGGCACCCTCACACCGAAGCCTTACGGATCACGGAGCGTTTCCGCCGCCGCGACTTCGGGCACATGGAGATTGCGGAGACCATCGACGATCCAAAGGCATTCAACAAGCCATTCACGATCACCATTCAAGCCGCGATCGTCCCGGACACCGAAATCCTCGAGTACGTCTGCGCGGAGAATGAAAAGGACCACCGGCACCTGGTCGGAACGGTTTCCGATAGTAAGCCCCCCGCGGTGACGGTCGGGCCTGAAGTACTCGCCCAATACGTTGGGTCCTACGAGTTTGCTTTCCCTGAAAACCCCACGGTGCCGAGTACTTATAACGTCACCCTGTCTGGCGGCGCATTGTTCATGGACACGGAAGGGAAAAGCCGGACTCCGCTGACTCCAGTGTCGGAAACCGTCTTCTATTTGCGCGACGCTCGAATCGAGTTTGTGAAGGACGCTCGGGGCGCGGTCACTCACTTCACGCGAACCTGGGCGGAGGGCGATTTGAAGTACATGCGAAAGCCGGATCGTAAATAAACTTACTTTCCCGCTCAGTCCTTCTCCACCGGCAACCCGGCTTCGTTCCAGGCTCGCCATCCACCGTCAAGTGAGATCGCGTTCTTGTAGCCCATCTTGCCCAGCGCCTCGGCCACCAGCGCGGACCGGAATCCTCCGCCGCAATACAGCACCATCGTGGCGGACTTATCCGGCGCTTGGGTTTCGATATCGCGCTCGATAATCCCCTTGCTCAGATGAATGGCTCCGGCCGCGTGGCCCGCCGCCCATTCGTGATCCTCGCGCACGTCAATCAGCAGGTGCCCTCCGCGCGGCATCTTGCGGTACTGATCGATATTCACCTGCTTGACGCGCGATTTCGCATCGTCGACCAAAGCCAAAAAACCGGGGTTGTGCTGTCTGTGCGGGGTGCTCATCACTCCTCCTATGAAGAAATGCGGCGGATGCGGGCGCCCACGCCCGCCAGCTTCGCTTCGATTTTGTCATAGCCGCGGTCGATGTGATACACGCGGTCGACTGTGGTCTCGCCCTGCGCCGCCAATCCGGCCAGCACCAATGACGCGCTAGCCCGCAGATCGCTCGCGATCACTTGTGCTCCCGAGAGCGGCGCGGGTCCGGCCACGATCGCCTGCCGGCCCTCAATCCGAATATTGGCGCCCATCCGAGCCAGCTCCAGCGCGTGCATGAAGCGGTTCTCGAAAATCGTTTCGCTAATGATCGAAATACCCTGCGCCTGCGTCATCAACGCCATGAACTGGGCTTGTAAGTCCGTGGCGAAGCCGGGATGCTCCTCCGTGGTCACGTCCACGCTTTTGAGTTTGCCGCGAGCGCGCACGCGCAGCTGGTCGGGCGAGGGCTCGCTCACCTCCGCTCCAGCCTGAGCGAGCTTTGCGATCAGCGCGCGCACGTGCTCGGGGACGCAGCCGGCGACCAGCACATCGCCGCCCGTCAGCACGCCCGCGATCAGGAACGTGCCGGTTTCGATACGGTCCGCGATGATGGTGTGTTCGGCGCCATGCAATCGCTCGACGCCCCGCACCCGGATCACGGATTCACCTGCGCCTTCGATCCTGGCCCCCATTTTGGTCAGAAGCGCAGCCAGGTCCACCACCTCCGGCTCGCGCGCCGCGTTGTGGATTATGGTCTCGCCGCGCGCCAATACCGCGGCCATCAATAGGTCTTCGGTGCCGGTGACAGTGATGCGGTCAAAATGTACTTCCGCACCTTCCAGCCCGTGCGGGGCCTCAGCCTCGATGTAGCCGTGTTCCTGCCCGATCCTGGCGCCGAGCCGCTCGAGGCCGGCCAAATGCAGATTGATGGGACGCGCGCCGATGGCGCATCCGCCCGGAGAGGAAACGCGCGCCCTGCCGCAGCGCGCAACCAAAGGCCCCAGCACCAGGCTCGATGCGCGCATAGTCTTCACCAGATCATAGGGAGCCTCGGGGCGCTCGATCGATCCGGCCGTTACCGTGACCAGCTCTCCGTCGATCTCCACCCGCGCGCCGGTGTGCTCGAGCAACTGCTCCATCGTGTCGATATCACGCACCGGTGGGACCCGCTGTAACACGATGGGTTCGGAGGCCAACAGACACGCCGCCAGTGCCGGCAGCGCCGAATTTTTCGAGCCGCTCACCGCGATCTGGCCGGCCAATGGCACGCCGCCCTTGATCAAAAATTTATCCAAGCTACTTCAGGGCCTCCCTTGCCAAGGCTTCCCGAACCCGGCCGCGTGATTGGGAGAGCAGCCGCTCGGCCTCCGAGCGCGAAGTGTTTTTCTTCTCCATCACGATCGCCGTCCGCACATCTCGCCCGGCGGCGTCGATCAGCTCAGCCGCCCGCTCCGTCGAAACGCCGGTGGCCTGCTGGATGATGCTCCGTGCGCGCGCGGCCAGCTTCTCGTTATTCGGCTGCACGTTGACCATCAGATTGCCGTAAACATGGCCCAACCGGATCATCGCCGCCGTGCTGATCATGTTGAGCGCCAGCTTAGTGGCGGTGCCGGCCCGCAGACGTGTTGAGCCCGCCAGGACTTCCGGGCCCGGCTTGGGCTCCATCGGATAATCGACCGCGCGCGAAAGTTCCGAATCCGGCGTGCAACTGATCCCGCAGGTGACCGCGCCCATGGCCCGCGCGCTCGCGATCGCGCCCAGCACGTAAGGAGTGCGGCCGCTCGCGGAGATGCCCACCAGCACGTCGCCACTCGCAAAACCGGAAGCGGCCAGATCGCGCGCGCCTGCCTCGGGATCGTCTTCACTGGCTTCGGTGGAACACTGGAGCGCCTGCTCGCCGCCCGCGATAATGCCGCGGACCAACTCCGGCGGCACGTTGAACGTGGGAGGACATTCGGAGGCATCGAGCACGCCCAGCCGCCCGCTGGTCCCCGCGCCAATGTAGACCAGGTGGCCGCCCTGTGTAAGGGCCGTCACAATCGCATCCACTGCCCGCGCGATGCGCGGAATCTCATGCGCGACGGCGGCGGGCACCTCGGCATCAGCCGCGTTCAGAACAGTCAGTATCCCGGCCGTCGTCAGCGTGTCGATGTCCTGGGAATCCGGGTGCCGCTGCTCGGTCAGAAGATCGTCCAACACTCGACTATACTACTCCCTAATGGGTAAGCTCCTGTTTCAGCCCGCGCGCGCAGCCGGATCGGAGGGACGGTTTCGGGACGGGGAATGGGATCCACCTTTATGTACCGAACAAACTTTCGAAATTTTCGGTGCGACACTTTCGCCCGAGCCCCAAAAAGGAAGATTTAAAATCAATGAAATTTGTTCCAGAATCCGACTGCCCCTCCAGAGACCTCGTTCTCCTTGCTCCCGCCGTTTCCAGAGTGCCGGTCTCATTTCAGAATGTGGATGACAACCCGGAACGCTACACGGCTCTGCTGACCGAAATGCAGACGCTGCGTGGCACAATCTACCTCCAGGATGGAGCGATTACGCCGTCGCAACTATGCGCCAAGGGTAGGCACCGGCATCCAGTTGATCAGAAAAGTTGGCATCTGCTCGCCGTCGATCAAGATGGAAGGGTATGCGGAGGCGCCCGCTACCGGGAGACTTCAAACCGGACGGTGTTCTCCCAATTAACGATAAAGCTCTCGTCGCTGGCTCGATCCGCGGTGTGGGGAAAGAAATTGAGATCTGCTGTCGAAGCAGAACTGGAACGAGCCCGCAAAAAGGACGTCTCTTATGTGGAATTCGGCGGCTGGGCCTTAGCGCAAGAGTTGCGCTGCAAAACGGAAGGATTGCGGATCGCGCTCGCGGTTTACAGCCTGGCGCAAAGCCTGGGAGGCTGTGTCGGAATCAGCACCGCCACCCGCCGGCACCGGTCATCTTCGATTCTCCGCAGGATCGGTGGCCGGCCACTCGAGGCGGATGGCGTTGAGTTGCCGCCCTATTACGACCCCCAATACGGCTGCGAGATGGAAATCCTGCGATTTGACTCCAATCTTCCCAATCCAAGGTATAACCGGTGGATCGATCAAATTCGGGATCACCTGCGAACCGTACCGGTGATCCGGTCAAACCGCGTGCCGGTCCGGCAACTCCGAGATCATTCGATGTATTCCGTCCACGATCAAGCTGCCAGCTTGTGTTTTTGAGAGCGTTCTAAATATGGTCTGGGAGTTGCTCATTAAAACGCAGAGGGAGGCATGGAATTTGTGGAGCAACGATTTTATTGCCTGGACCTTTTGCCCATCCAGACCTTTCCCGCCAATCAGTTAGAGTGTGTTTGCGGCATACTTCTGGAGATTTGGCCTTCCGGGGGCGTGATCCACGCCGACGAACCCATGGTAAGGGGCCAGAAGTTCACAATTTCCGTGAACGGCAGCCAAGTGGAAGCTGAGATTGAAAGTTCCCAACAAGATGACTATGGATTCTACCTTGCTTTCAAAGTCAGGGAACCCTGGTTTCCGGAATCCTACCGGCCACCTTACTTGAATGTGAAAACTACCGGCGTACAGTCCAAAAGACCTGGCCGCGGCTAATTGACCTCGGCAGCGGTCAGATCGGATCCGATACTAATCGACCATACCGGCCGGGCGATAAGATGTCATTCGGATCGATGGCCGCCTTTATCGTGTGAACCAGTTCCCAATACGGTGAGTTGGCAGCGTTGGCCATTTCCGACATCGCCTCGATGTTGATGCGGTAGGGATGGCATCCTAGCTCATTTCCCCGCTGCCAAAGCTCGTGGAAGCAGCGATGAGCGAGGGATTTGTCCTCGGGACGCCGGTAAAGGATTGGAACCACCCCCATCGCGCACTTCTCATTGAAGATCGTGAGCGTGACGGCCTGATCGAATCCGTATATCCGTACGGTGTCCTTTATCATCTCCAGCATCCGCACGATGACTTCAGTTTTAAAGGGAAGCACCGGCGCGTACCAGATGATGCCCACTCCGTCTCGGACGGGGTCCAGCGGCAAAACGTCCGGCATGGGCACATGCTTATAGGCCAGCTTGAGTTCGCGGCCGCGCGGAATTCCGTTCACGATATCCAGCAGCTGATCCATTCGGTCAAGCCGCTCCTTCAGCAGCTTGCCCATCTCTCCAGGCACGAATATTCTCAGCTTTCGCAACCGCTTCAGGCGGCTCTCATTGATGAAAACGATGCGGGACACGCCGGGGAGAGCCCGCCGTATCTCCCGGCGAATGGAGCCAATCATGGAGTGTTTGCAGCGGATCACCCCAAAGCCCACCCAGGCGGAATCCGCCGCCAAGCTCATCCCGCTGTCGCGCGACCCGATGGTCAACTCGATCTGCTTTTGATTAGCGATTTTGATGGCGCCGATATGGCCCCGAAGATCGGCCATAAGATCTCGACAGCTCTCGGTTAACTTCGCGAAGTCCGCCGCCTCTTTCAGCGTGAAGAGATAGACCTCGATATGCTCCGGTCGCCGGACCAGCGAAATCTGCAGGGAAGTGACAATGCCTACATTCCCCTGCGAAAACAGGCCGTCCAGATAGGGACCGATTCCCCATTTCCAAACTCCGTTGGCCCCCGCCCCGAACTCACTTATGTAGGAACGATAGACCGTTCCGTTGGGCAATATAGCGCGCAGCGAAGTGACCGCTCGGAAATGATCCTCGTCCGGTGTCATTCCGAAGCCGCGCTCGAGCGCATTGCCTACCAGGCTGGCGGTGGGTCCCGCTCCCGTGGTGGGGACGAAAAAATTCAGATGATGGGAATCTAGATAATCGAAAAGCTGTTTCTGGGTTACGCCGGGCTCGAGCGTTACCAGCCCCAACTCCGAATCCATGTCCAGAATCCGGTTCATTCGCGAAAGATCCACGATGACGCAGTCATCGCGGACCGGAAGGGCGCTGCCATAACCCCAGTTGTGACCGGTGCTGACGGTATACAGGGGCACTCGGCAGCGATTCGCAATCCGGACGATTTGGATCACGTCCGCTTCCGAGCAAGGTTGCAGAGCCGCGTAAATCTTCCGGGTCAGACTCAGGCAGTTCACTTGGTAGTGCGCGAGCGAGTCCCCGGTCAAGACGGCATCGGCTGGCAGGATTTCAGCCCATTCCTGCAACGCCCTTTGAATCGCTGAGTCCATTCTTAGGCGAGCTTCCGCATCGTCATCAAGTATAACGAAAAGTCAGAAACCGGCGACTTGATCTGGGCGCGGCTCATGTTTCCGCCCGACCCCCGGGAACCTAGGTTACTTGCTGGACGACCGCGATAGTATCTAACCCGCTCTGATCTCGGCTCGTTATCGAACTGAGAACACGACGGGACCGTCCCACCGATTGCGCCAAGGCACGCAGTGAGTCGCTCATACTGTGTTGACCCTTGGCCGCGCGGCAGAACAGCGGGGCATCCCAGATCTGGTCCCGGATCTGTTCGATCCAAGCTTCGTAGCGCGGATTCGGAAGATTCGAATCGAACCGCAGGACATTCATTTCGCACCTATAATTCGGGTCGTGGTAGGCCGGTAACTCCGAGCCCCCCGCTGTGAGCGACTGCCCGCCGATGCGCCTCAAAATAGACGAGGAACAGTGCCGGGTGGTCGCTGTTGTCACGCCGATACAACCACCCAGATTACGGGCCAGCGCGTAAGCCCCCAATGCGATCCGTATTGCCTCCGAAGAACCTCGCAGCTCCTGACGCAGGGCCCAACCGCCGAGCTCGACGTAGGCGTAGCTCCGCTTCCGCGCGAGCAGCAAATCGGCTTCCACGGCCCACCGAAGCTTCCGCTCCCAAAGCTCGTCCTGCGCTGACGCGGCTTTACTCACGCCCAATTTTGCAAAATGAACCACGTTGTCATGCGCCAGATATCGGGCGCACCCGCAGACATCTCCGGCGTCGTTTAAAGACAGCAAGTGCCAACTCTCCTCGTCGTTTGCGGCGCAAAACCTGCCATCGGAGGTGAGCTGCGAGGGCTGGATGGCCCCGTCCTCGAGATAAATCTCCCCTCGCAGTCTTTGAGCTTTCGCCAACAGGCCCTCATGACGCCCTTCATCCGATCGAAGCTTGGCGAAGCCAGGGGGGATACCACCAGGATCGGGGGCTAGCAGCACTAAACGGCGATCAGCGGCAGCGAGTCTCATAATTCCCCATGCCTACCCCTTATCGTCTGCACTAAGCTCGCTCTGAAGCGGCCGCGGGGCGTGACGAAAGCATCCCTGTCGAGACACTAAAGTGGAATGTAATCTGCTAGATAGAAGTATACTGCGGTCTTGGTTCAAGCGCTCTTAGGTGTTATTATGCCCGTGCGCTAAGTCTAAACAGACCAGTTTCCTGGGGATCGCTCAACCTTTATTAAAACGGGACTCCCGGGTCCTGGAACCGTGTGGGTCTATAGTACTAAGTGCCTGAGATAACTCCGATAAAAACATTGACTTACCTTACCCCCGAGTGATAGACTCGATTTTGCGCGATCGAGCCATACCTTTGATCGGAGGAAAAAGGAATAGGATGACGAGAACGTCGTTGGTTTTGAAGGTGGGTGTACTCGGGGTGCTAGTTTGCGCCGCTCTATCATCGGCGTACGCTACTCCCATTACAGGAACTGTCAATACAGTGGGTTCAGCTTCGGTGAATCTCACCGATATTATATTTACAAATATTGCCGCTGGTGCGAATCTGTTCAATGTGGGCCCGCCAATTTCGGGTTCCTTCTCCACTGTGGCACTAGGTTCTTCGGGAGGCATCGGCAATCTTAATTCCACGCTGCAACCTACCGGAGGCAATATGGAAACGGCCATTACGGACATAGGCTGGATGGTATTTCCTGCCGCCGGAGCGTTTCCAGGGGCCCGGTTTGATCTGGAATTCATTTCACCGGGATCGTTTACCTCGACCCTTTGTACTGCTGCTACGCCGCACGCTGGCGACACCTGTACCCCATTCCCGAGTTCTCCGTTTAGCCTGACAAATCTCGGCCCTGTCCCGGGTGGAACGACGGTGACCGGAGTGCTGGTTGGCTTCTCCTTGTCGGGCGACGCCATCAATCTGACGACTCTTGAGGAAAGCGACTTCACCGGATCTTTTAGTACGCAAATCAACGGCACGACCCTGCAGGCTATTATTGCAACGATTGCATCAGAGGGAACCATTACCAATACTTATTCGGCCAACTTCACGGCTACGGCGGCGCCGACCGTCCCGGAACCAGCGACCGTTTCGTTGTTCGGTGCGGGTCTGATCGGCCTGGGTCTCCTGCAGCGCCGCCGCCGCGCCAAGAAGTGAAGTAAGATTGTAACTTTCTCGTGATTTCAAAAGGAGCGCCCTCGGGCGCTCCTTTTGGCTTTTTGGGGGGCAAATAGAATGCCGAAAAAGGTGGGATCGTTACGGCTTCCAGTCCTCGGTGTGAAGCGGTAATTACGCGCTAAAGGAGCTGCCGCAGCCGCAAGTCGACTTCACGTTCGGATTGCCAAACTTGAAGCCGGAGCCTTCGAGCGTTTCGACGTAGTCCACCTCGGCGCCATCCAGATACAGAAGGCTGGCCTGGTCGATGAAAACCTTTAAACCGTCGAAATTGTAAGTCTTATCCAGCATCCCGGGTGTGTTCTCGAAGGCCATGGAGTAGCTAAAGCCTGAGCAGCCACCGCCCACCACGGAGATGCGCAGCCCGGCCGGTTTGGGTTCCTGAGCATCCAGAATCTCTCTGACCTTGCTGACCGCCGTTTCCGTCAATTGAACCATATTGCGTTGGACCTCAATCCAATTGTACTATGAGCGGGGGTCAACCGCCAAGCCGGGCAACCGTCTTTTTTGGCGTAACCCCTTTGGTTTGGGCTACGTCGCACCAGTAGCCATGAGCAGCTTGAGCGGGGCGATTCCTTTTCCGGCGACCAAAGACGGAACCAGCGGCAGAACCCGAGTGGATCACAGGAACAGCGAAGAGGCGGCGCTCGTACGGCGAGTCCAGGCCCGGGACGAAATGGCTTTCCGCGAAATTGTGGAACGCTACCAGGCCAAGGTGTTTTCGATCATCTATGGAATCCTGCGGAACCGCAACGACGCCGAAGATATCGCCCAGCAGGTGTTCGCTAAGATTTATTTCTCCATCCGGAATTTCGATTTTCGAAGTTCGCTCTTGACGTGGATTTACAAGATCACGGTCAATGAATGTTACGACTACCTGCGTAAGAAGCGCGTGCGGAAGCTGGTCTATGAAAGCGATTTTTCGGTTGAAGACGCCCAGCGTATGGAGGCCTCCGATCCGGCCATCGATCCGAAGACTCCGGTGGACGTGCGGCTGGCGCAGCGCGACCTGATCGTCAAGCTGCTGTCCAAGGTTTCCGAGCAGGATCGCAGTTTGATTTTGTTGAAGGAAGTGAACGGTCATTCGGTCGAGGAGCTGGCCGCGATGACGGGGTTGAATGAGAATACAATCAAGGTAAAATTGTTCCGGACGCGCCAGAAACTGCTCAAAGCGGCTTCGCGGCTCACCCGGATACGAACCACGGGAAGCTAAAAGCGGGCACATGAGATCCGCGCCGGAAGTTGAGTGAGTGACTGAGGGAAAAACAAATGCATCGGTTAGTGCGAGATCATATTGAAGACGTTGTGGCGGGCGTCGAATCGGCTTCCGTGGCCGAACACCTCAAGGCCTGTGAAGAATGCCGAAGTGATGTCATTGTCATGCGGGCGCACTCGGCGGCGCTGCGGGAGTTGAAAGCGCCGGATGACGCCGAACCGCGGCCCGGGTTTTATGCGCGTGTGATGGAGCGCATCGAGGCTCAGGGCCCCGCTTCCATCTGGAATCTGTTCATCGAATCGGCGTTTGGCCGCCGGATCGCGATGGCCTCGCTGGCGCTCGCATTGCTGCTGGGCGTGTACGTGATTTCGTCGGAGCGCGCCGCCGATCAGCCCATCGTGGCCGGCCAACAGTCGCAGCCGGAAGTCGTACTAGGCGAGGACGCGCCCGGGCGCGTGATCACGCAGATGTCCGGCAACCAATCCTCGAACGACGATGTTCTGGTAAACTTGGTCACTTACCAGGAACAGTAGCCCAGGAACAATAACTATGTTTGCGCCGGCCGGCCAGAATCCGAAGGTGATCTCGACTCTGGTGGTCGTGTTCCTGGCTGGGGCGGCCGTGGGGGCCCTGGCAATGCAACTGGGCCTGCATGAGAAACTGCACCGCACGGCGGCGGCGGCGTCGAAACCGGTTCCGCTGGCAGCCAAGGACGCGGTTCTCCAAAGATTCAAGACCGAACTGAACCTTACCTCCGCCCAGACGCAGCAGATATCATCCATTCTGGACGATTATCGCCACTACTATCAGAGCTTACAGGACCAACTGGATGACGTCCGCGCGCTGGGAAAGACCCGCATCGTCCAGATCCTCGATGACGCCCAGCGGCAGAAGTTCGACAAGATGATGAACGAGCTTCAGCCTCAGCTCGAAGCCAAGTAAGTCAATCCAGCTTGCGCTCGGCCATCTTCCGATCCAGCGCCTTCCAAAGCCGCGTTTTCACGTCTTCGGGAATGGTCTGCGGTTCCACGCCCTTGAAGACCTGGAGTGTCTTCATGGTCGTATCCACTATCACGAAGCAGTTGGGACACTGCGTGACGTGCGCGTTCAGATGGTTCTTCATCTCGGCGTCGATGTTCGGGTCAAGATAATCGTTAAGTTCCTGGAGGAACTGTTTACAGGTTAGCAAACACGTCTTCCCCTTTCCGCTTGAACTGACGGGTCAGTTTCTCCCGCAGCGCCAGACGGGCTCGCAGCAGTCTGCTCTTCACGGCCGGGACTGAAATCCCCAGCGCTTCAGCCGTCTCCTCCGTACTCAGTTCTTCGATGTCGCGCAGCGCGAAAACGGTTCGGAAATCGGGCTTTAAATCGTCCACGGCCTCGTTCAGAATGTGCTGTATTTCTTCGCGGGAGTAGCGTTGCTCCGGATTGTCCTCCCAGACCGCGACCTCTCTCTTCACCTCTTCTTCGCCCGTCTCGATTGGTTCGTCCAGCGAAACGAACCGATCGCCTTTGCGCTTGCGGAGCTTCATGAGCGCTTCGTTGACGGCGATCCGCACAATCCAGGTGTAGAACTTGGAGTTGCCCTGAAAGCCGGCCAGGTGTTCGTAGGCCTTGAGGAAGGTCTCCTGCAGCACGTCCTCGGCGTCCTCATTGTTCTGCGTGATGTTCTTGCCGATGCGATAGATCTTGCGATGATAGTGATCGACCAGCGTGGTGAAGGCCGCTTGGTCGCCCGCTTGCGCGCGCGCAACCAGCGCGGCTTCGTCGAAGGCGCCCGTACTCGGAGCCGGATGGGTGGTTGGCGTCAAAACAAATCTCTCCCCTCACTATACCAACGCCCCGCAAGCGGGGCCTTATTCCCTAGAATGGGGCATGGACGCTCGCCCGGTTCTGTTTCGAATCGCCAGGTTGCTGGCGGAGCACCGGCTGGAAGCCGTGCTGATCGGCAATGCCGCCGCGGCGCTGCAAGGAGCGCCAGTCACGACTGTCGATTTCGATTTTATGTTCCATAAGACTCCGGCGAATCTGCGCAAGCTGAAGGCGTTGGCGGCCGCCCTGGATGCGGTCATTCTGCGACCTTATTATCCGGCGTCGGATCTATTCCGAATCGTTCGAGAGGAGGATGGGCTGCAAATCGATTTTATGGGGTCAATCCATGGCGTGAGATCGCTCGGAAGCCTCCGCAGCCGCGCGCGAGTTGTGGCGTTCGAAGGTGGCCAACTGCTTGTCGCGGACCTGGCCGATGTGATTAAAAGTAAGAGAGCCGCGGGTCGACCGCGGGATCTCGCGAGCCTTGCGATACTGGAGAAAGCGCTCCATGAAGAAACGCGTAACAAGAAAAATGAAGCTTGAGGCTCTCAAGAAAGAGAGCGACTTGGCGTTGCGCGATCAGATCCGGCGATGGCAGGCGCTCCCGCCCGATCGCCGCACACATTTTCTTCGTAAGCGGATCGCGTACCGCATCTCCTGTCTTTAGCTTTTGCAAATCGCTCTGCTACGCTGAAAGTACCGATGAGCAATCTCCAGGTCACTCTTCCGGACGGTAGTGTCCACAGCGTTCCGGAGGGCTCGCGGCCGATCGATGTCGCGCGCTCCATCAGCCCGCGGCTGGCCGACGACGCCCTTGTCGCCCAGGTCAACGGCGACCTGTGGGACCTGGACCGTCCCTTCGAGGCCGATTCCAGCCTGCGGATCCTGACCACCAAAAACCCCGAGGCGCTCCAGGTCTATCGACATTCGACCGCGCACCTGCTGGCCGCGGCCGTGCTCGAATTGTTTCCCGAAACCAAGCTCGGTATCGGCCCGCCCATTGAAAATGGTTTCTATTACGATTTCCAGCGCGACACTCCGTTTTCGCCCGAGGATCTCGAAAAAATCGAAAAGCGGATGTGGGAGATTCAGGCCCGCGACCTTCCTTACGAGCGCAAGTACACTCCCAAAGCCGAAGGCCTGAAGCTGTACGGCGATCAACCGATGAAAATCGAGCTGATTACCGAGCGCGCGGGCGAAATTTTCTCGGAATACACGCTGGGGCCGCACTTCATCGACTTTTGCCGCGGTCCGCATATTCCGTCCACCAAGAAAATCAAGGCGTTCAAACTGCTCTCAATTGCCGGCGCCTACTGGAAAGGCGACGAACACAACCAGCGCTTGCAGCGCATCTACGGTACGGCGTTCTTCTCGAAGAAGGAGCAGGACGAGTACCTCGCCAAGCTCGAAGAAGCCAAGAAGCGCGATCACCGCAAGCTTGGCCAGGAGCTGGACCTGTTCAGTATTCAGGAGCTGGCCGGGCCCGGGCTCATTTTCTTCCATCCCAAGGGCGGGCTGGTGCGCAAGCTCATCGAAGACTGGATGCGCGATCAGTATCTCAAGCGCGGCTACTCGCTGGTCTACACTCCGCACGTGATGCGCGCCGACTTGTGGAGGACCTCCGGCCACTTGAGCCATTACGCCGAAAACATGTTCACCGGCATGGAGCTCGATGACGCCGAGTACCGCCTGAAGCCGATGAACTGCCCCGGCCACATCCTGATTTACCGCGACAAGCTGCGCAGCTATCGCGAGCTGCCGGTGCGGCTGGGCGAGCTCGGCACCGTGTATCGCTATGAGCGCAGCGGCGTGATGCACGGCCTGCTGCGCGTGCGCGGATTCACTCAAGACGACGCGCACATCTTCTGCACCCCCGACCAGATCGAAGACGAGGTGGTGAATTGCCTCGAATTCGCCATCGACGTCCTGAAAACTTTTGGCTTTGACGAGTACGAAGCGGAGTTATCGACCTGGGATGGCGGCGCCAGCGGCAAGTACGACGGCGCTCCGGAACTGTGGGCGCTGGGCGAAAAAGCGCTGGAGCGCGCCACCGAGCGCCTGAACCTGAAGGTCACCAAGATCCCCGATGAGGCCGCGTTCTACGGGCCCAAAATCGACATGAAACTGCTCGACGCGTTGGGCCGTAAGTGGCAGCTTTCGACCGTGCAGTTCGATTTCACGCTGCCGCAGCGCTTTGGCCTGGAATACGTGGCCGAGGACGGCAAACGGCATCAGCCGCTAATGGTGCATCGCGCGCTGTATGGCAGCGTCGAGCGTTTCTTCGGCATTCTGATCGAGCATTACGCGGGGGCTTTCCCCGTGTGGCTCGCGCCGGTGCAGACGGTGGTGCTGCCCATCACCGACCGCCAGCTCGATTACGCAAAGACG
>Ga0210384_10002985_pt1 | contig 20049 bp, 15 predicted proteins | sample IncBWH2MmetaG_FD_160574 | JGI IMG/M metagenome (GOLD analysis project Ga0210384, IMG submission 160574) | Forest soil microbial communities from Barre Woods Harvard Forest LTER site, Petersham, Massachusetts, United States - Inc-BW-H-2-M | ecosystem: Environmental > Terrestrial > Soil >...
TTAAGATATGCAATTATTTCTTCCAGATCACTTTGACCCATGTATCCTGTCGATCTGCAGGCCGATCGTCGAAACATTCTTGGACACTGTAAGATTGAGAGTCCCGGCGATGCCGCGGAACTCGTGTCTTGGTTTCGCTTCGCTCGGTGGCCCACCCGGCTCCAGAGAATAGCCCTCCATCTTAAGTCTGCCTTAAGCCAACCAGCGTTATCCCTGATGTCACACTAGCACGTCGGTGATGCGAACGTAGGAGTCTGTAGCCGGCTCTGGGTTGCAGCGTGGCGCTGTTGGGAGTTAGAAACGGACGGAGGTTTCAGGTGAAAAGGATGCAAAGTCTGCTGAGTGTACTGGCGTTGGGTTTGTTCGGGGCGGCACTGGCCGGCGCGGGAACGTTCAACACACCCCTGCGGCATGTGATTGTGATCGTGCAGGAGAATCGCACGCCGGACAACTTGTTCGGAGGCGATACCGCTCTTATCAGTGCAGGCGCCCATATCGTTCCGAACGGTCACTGTCATGGTACAACCATCACGCTGACGGCTTGGCAGCTGGACGCCTGCTTTAACCCCAGTCACACGCACGCTGCATGGCTGGCTATGTACGACAATGGGGCCATGGACGGAGCCTGCGATGTCTCAATGAGTGCGGAATCATGCAACGAAAAATCCCTGCATAATTGTGCGGCGGGCGCGCTCCAGGAACATTGTCCCAACTATACCTACGTTTCAAACAGCTCTGGCTTGCTGAATCCGTACTTTCAACTGGCGGCGCAGTACGGCTTCGCCAATTACATGTTCCAGACCAACCAGGGGCCGAGCTTCCCCGCGCACCAGTTTCTATTTTCCGGGACGTCCGCTCCGACCGCCTACCCAGCGCAGTTTTTCGATTGGTTCGCGGCCGAAAACCTCGGGGGAAAAGGGGGCAACAATGGGTGTATCGGATCTAAGAATTCGGTAATCATGGAGGTTGATCCCGCGACGGGTGACGAATCTGCAGGGTACAGGCCACCTTATGCGCCGCCGGCGAACACTGCGGGGTTTCCCTGCTATGAGCACAACACGCTAGCGGATGTTCTGGAATCGGCAGGCGTCAGTTGGCGCTACTACACGGGTGCGGAGGGTTCACTGTGGACCGCGCCGGACGCCATTCACCACATATGCCTGGAAAACAATGGCAAGTGTACCGGCCCTGATTGGCCGCCAACCGGCACTAAGATTTCGCTCAATCCTGGACAAGTGCTCACCGACCTCGGAGTCAACGGAACCGGCACCAACAACTGTCAGTTGCAAGAAGTGAGCTGGGTGATTCCCGACGGGCACTGGTCGGATCATCCGGGAGCGGCAGGGCATGATGGGGGGCCGTCCTGGGTGGCCGCGATCGTCAATGCGGTCGGCGGTTACGACAACTCGGGAGCCAAACTCTCCATACAGTGTAACTACTGGGCCAACACCGCCATTCTGATTACCTGGGACGACTGGGGAGGCTTTTACGACGACGTCAACCCGATCGCAACAATCGGAGGCGGAAGCTCTGGTTATCCCGGAGGCGGCGGGAATGGCAGCAAGTACGTCTACGGCTTTCGCGTGCCGCTGCTGGTTGTCTCGCCTTACGCCAAGGCTGGGTACATTTCCGGCCCGGCTAATAACCCGACCTGTCCCAACTTTTACTGCCATGATTTCGGCAGCATCTTGAAATTCAACGAATACGTTTTCGGGCAGCAGGGGAAGGCGCTCGGACCCATTGGTTCTTCCCAGTGGCCCAATGCGGATTCGTTCGTTCAGGACCTGGGCAATCCCCCGAACAACTACTCTCTCTACGACTTCTTCGACTTTCACGGCCAACCGCGCGCTTTCACGCCGATCACGGGCGCGAAGTACGCTACCAAGTGCTTTCTTAAACCCAAGGCCTGTTTCCCGCACTTTCTACCGGCGGCTCCCGACAGTGACTAAAACGCGGGGTTCGTTTAGAAGCCCACTACCGGCCCGGTACTATCGGGAAACCATTAGTGCCACATCTTAATCCTGGCTCAAGGTGGGTGCCGCTAAATCTGATGCTAAACATAAATTTCAGCGCAGTTGCAGTCCGGATCTCGGCCTCCCGCCTATCCCCAGGCGCTCTCTCCATTGTGCAAACAATTGCCACTGCCTTCGCCAACCCACCGAAAAGCCGCCATTTTACCCCGGCAAAGTTTGGTACCGGGCTTGCTTCTCCTATTCCCGGAGGAGCCAACATCCGCCGATTGGTTCGTGGATGATCCCTCGCTTCCTCTATAGTCTGGAGACCTTGCGAATGAAACCGGCCCTGTTCGTGCTCTGCCTGCTTTCTACCAGCGCGGCATTTGCGCAGTACGTTGGTGGCGCTTCCTCTATCAGCAATGAACCTCAGATCTACCAGTTTGCGAGCCATCCGGCGCACGCATCCTATGCGCCAATGTCTCAGGAACAGAATGTCCTCGCCGCCACGACTTACTCCACGGCCCAGGGAGAGAGGCCGGCTTCGGATTTCCCGCATGCGGAAAACGTTTCTCTCGGCGCCGCTGCCCGCGAACTCAGGCAACAGCATGCCCAGCTAAAGAAATCCCCGATCGTCTGGGTAAACCAGTAGAGCGTGGCGCGGACACTTCTTGTCCGCGCACTCTCAGCTGCCGCCGCTTCCTCCGAGACATCAAACTTCAAGCAGCCGGCGCCAACTCGGCATCGGTGGTTGCCTGACCTGCCAACCCTTCGACGTCTTCATTTAAATTCCATCCCTCATCAGCGATTGCAGTTCGATCCTGCTGAAGCAAAAGTAAAGCCGCAAAATGTTAACCTAAAAGAAATTCAAATGACCATCCTGGAATTCACCGTCGTCGTCGCGATCGTCTCCTTCGTCGCCGGACTTCTCGGATCGCTCACCGGCCTTGGCGGTGGGGTTGTCCTCGTGCCCTTGCTCACCATCTTCTTTCACGTGGACATCCGCTACGCCATCGGCGCCTCGCTCGTATCCGTGATTGCGACCTCGTCCGGCGCCGCCGCTGCCTATGTGAAAGAGGGATTCTCCAACATTCGCATCGGGATGTTTTTGGAAATTGCCACCACCTTCGGCGCGTTGCTCGGAGCCTTCCTCGCCACCCGCATCCCGACCAGCGCCCTGGCGATCATCTTCGGAGCCGTCCTGCTCTACTCGGCGTATGTTTCCCGCAAGGCGCGCACCCTGGCCGAGCGCAGCCTTCCACCAGATCCGCTCGCCACCCGTCTGCGGCTCAACGGCAGTTTCCCGGATCTCGAAGGCCGGCGCACTTACAACGTCCAGCGTGTTCCCACCGGCTTCAGCCTCATGTTCGGAGCCGGTGCGCTCTCCGGATTGCTCGGCATCGGATCCGGAGCCGTCAAAGTACTTGCCATGGACCAGGCCATGCGCATCCCTTTCAAAGTCTCCACCACCACCAGCAACTTCATGATCGGAGTGACTGCTGCCGCCAGCGCCGGCGTCTATCTCAGCCGCGGATACGTCGATCCCGGTCTATCCATGCCCGTCATGTTGGGAGTTCTGGCCGGATCGCTGCTGGGCAGCCGCATCCTGGTCAAAGCCGAAACCAAATCGCTTCGCCTCGTCTTCAGCGTGGTGATTCTCGTGCTGGGCTTGCAAATGCTTTACAACGGATTCTGGGGAAAAATCTGATGCCCGCCGCCGAAGCGCCCGCGCGCCAATCGCAGCCGTTCAAACCCCAACCGTGGAGAGACCGCCGCATTGAAGTCATTCTCGGCAACCTGCTCCGCACCGGAGTCCTCGTCTCGGCGGCCGTCGTGCTCGTAGGAGCGTGCATCTACCTCTACCGCCACGCGCATGATCCCGCCGATTACCGCGTCTTTCGCGGCGAACCCTCCGAATATCGCACCTTCTCCGGAGTCATCCAAAGCGTCATCAGCGGCCGAGGCCAAGGCATAATCCAACTCGGATTATTATTCCTCATTGCCACCCCCATAGCACGCGTAGCCTTCTCCGTCGTAGGATTCGCCATCGAACGCGATCGGCAGTACGTGGCCTTCACACTGCTCGTGCTCGCGATACTGCTCTACAGCTTCCTGGGGTCCGGTATCGGCGTATGAGCCCGGCGGCAACTTTATGAAGAACACTCGTAGACCTCGGAAGCCAGTTTCGGCAGAAGCCATCGCCCGCCTTGCGGACCAAGGAAGTGATGTGTCGCGGTTCTTTACGAATACTGGACGCATGATGGGTCCGATACAGAGAGGGTGAATCGACCTGGCGTAAGGCATACTGGGTTCGATCGAAGGCACAGCGTCTCCCAAGTCTGCGAGTTCTGTAATCTTCGTGACATTCCCAGGCCGGCGGCCCAGGCCAAAGCTCCTAGCTGAGCACTATTGACCAGACTCTGAAGCGCCAAGAGCAGACACTGATGTTAGCGGGATTCCACGGATTTGAGTCTCGCGCTTTTTGAATATCGCACTTAGAAGGAGAACGACATGCATCGTGGATACCGTTATCTCAGTTCATTTCTTCTGACTACCGCCCTGGCCGCACCTGTTGCGACGATGGCCGCCGCCCTCCCACAAGACGACAGGAACCATGAAAACAGGCAAAGCGAGAACAACCGGCGCTACTACGACAAGCGTCACAAGGACTATCACAACTGGGACAGTAATGAAGATCGTTCGTACCAGCGGTACCAGACCGAACACCACCAGAGGCGTGCTTTCGTGCAGTTGAACAGCCGGCAGCAGAGCGTCTACTGGCAGTGGCGCCACAATAATCCAGATAACAGGTAGCGAATCGCACTGCGCATTTGGGTAACGTCCCGATGTGGGTGGAAATTCACCGGACGCATCTCGAACAAGACCCATCACTGACAAGTATTTACTTCACCGGCTGTAGCAGAAGGAGCCACGTCTGCTAAAGCCGATGATTTTTTATGGCGTGGACGGCTTCTCGCGGAAAAATGTATGAAACGTATGGCGCGAGCGCCGTCGACTGTTCGACCAGTTCAGAACACCGTGTGACCGGCCATGGTGTTATGAAGCAAAACCGCGTCGCACTTTCTTCCAAATCAAGCGGGCCGGTAAGAACAGGACTACGCCCCACAGCAGCAGGCTCGGCCCAGTCGAAAGCAGGAACAGGGACAGGCTCACAACTCCATCCGCCATGCTGCGATATCCCTCGACGGCGGCGTTGCGGAGACGGGTGGATGTCGAAGGCGGCACGACCTGCAGCTGGGCTTCGTAGTCTTCGGCGATGGTCGCGTTCAAGGTGGCGTAGCTTACCTGGTTCGACATGTTTTTTCTTTCCGCTTCCATCTGTTCGATTGCGCCGCGGACACGATCGAGTTCCTGCTCAACTTCGAGGACATCCGACAATTTTCCGGTGCGATTGCGAAGCAGGTCCGTCAACCGCCGCTCGGTGTTGCGCGCGTTCGAGAGCCGCGCCTGCAGATCGACATATTGTGAGGTCACGTCCTGCCCACTCTGCGACTCGGCCTCGACTCGGCCGAGCGTCTTGACTTCGGTCAGCGTAGCGTCAAGTTGATCGGCGGGAATGCGCAACGTCGCGGTGAGCGTACGTCCGCTGCCCGTGGTGTCATTGACCTTTAGCTCGCCGACATAGCCGCGATGCCGCTTTAGAATTACTTCGAGTTGAGCCCGCGCTTTGTCGAATTCCTTGGTGATCAGGCTGAGCTGCGCCGTGCGGATAATCATCGGGCCGTTGGCGGGCAGATTATTTCCCACTGTGGCTTGGCCCGACTGCGGAGCGCTGGAGCTTGCCGGTGGAGCGGCTTTCAAACTTGCAAATTGCTCAATCCTGTCGAATTGCCTTCCGTTCATTGGTACGGCTGACGGCGCCGATTGGGACAGACGGACGGCGTCGCGTTGATAGAACGCATTGCTCGCATTGCGGGAGCGCATCAAGTTTGGCATACTGACTGCCGCCAACAAGAGAATTGCGGCCACGGCTCCCACCCACGCAACCGTCGCCCGGCGCCGACCCAGAACCTCAAGCCAACTCCGTCGATGAGTAGGAGAAACGCCTCGCGATTCTAGTCGTCGTTCCGCGAGCGCAGTTGCGATCGTTGGTGGTGTCGCTGATTCCGACGGTTCAACTTTCCAAAGCGTCAGATTTTGAGAAACACCTCGCAACTCGGCCACCAGCCCCTGGCACTCAGCGCACTCACCCAGATGAGCCGCAGTCGCAGCCGCCCGATCTGCCGTGAGTTCGCCGTCCAGGTAGGCCATGAGTTCTTCGGGTTCAATCGGATGACTAATCTTGTTCATATGGCCTCGCCTTCTGCCCGGGTCAGTTTCACGCTTTGCGCCACTCCGCTGGTTGCCGCAGCTTCAGCCCTCTTTCGCTCCGGCTCCAGGTGCCCCTTCAGCGCCATCCGGGATCGAAACAGCCGCGAGCGGACGGTATTCACCGGCAGCTTCATCAACTCTGCAATCTCCGCATAGCTGAGCTGCTCATATTCGCGGAGCATCAGAATCTCCCGCTCCGAGTCGTCCAGCTTTTCGAGAGCTTGGCGGATCCAGAGCGCGGCATCAGGCGCTTCGGTAGTCACCGGTTCCCGAGCCAGCTCTCCCGGCGGCGAATCGCGGAATTGTTTGCGCCGTTCTGCCGCCAACAGATTCATCGCAATACTGTAGAGATACGTCCGGACCAGGGCTCTCGGTTCGTAGCGAGCCGACGCCCGGATAACCGCCACGAAGGTTTCCTGCGTCAAGTCCTCGGCTCGCTGGTCCCCCTTCAGCCTCCGCCGAAAGAAGCCGTAGAGCGGCCCGCGATAGCGCGCAAACAGCAGCTCAAACGCCGGGTGTGAGCCGCCCTGGAACTCCAGCATCAAAGCTTCGTCGCTGATCATTGTTGTTGTTGTCGGCGCCACATTGCTCCCGACCCGCGGTCCCTGAAGTCTCTTTCATCAGATGTAATGTCGCAAGTCGGCGGAAAGTTCCCAAGGCTTGAATAAATTTTCGGGGGAACCCAACGTTACGTGAGGATGGAGTCGTCCAGCCGCTTGCGGCGGAAGTCGGCGACGTGTTGTACGAATGCCATGATCAGCGGATGTGGTTCGCCCTCGCTCGAAGAAAGTTGCGGTTGGAACAGCGTGGCGATGTAAAACAAGTGCGCGGGAGATTCGATGGCGCGGCATTCTTCCTTCGAGCCACGGGCTACGACCGGAAAGCCCGCTTCCATCGCCATCCATTCGAACTCGGGATTCATCTCGTAGTTGCAGAAGAATTCTTCTTCGATCATTTCCTTTCCGTAATACGCCGCGAGGTAAGATCCGGGACGGAGGTGAATCTGTTTAACCTTGCCCGAGAGCCTGGGCGCCTTCGCATCTTTGGTCGGAACGGCGCAGGCGACGGGATAGATGACGATGTTCTTGGCGTTCGGATTCTCTTCGGCGGTGGTGGCGTCGTGGATGCCGAGCACATTGCGGGCGCACTCGATGAGCGCGTATTGGAAGCCTCCACAGGTGCCGAGGAATGGCCGGTCGTGGACGCGGGCGAACTCGATGCCTTTGAGCATGCCGTCGAAACTTTTGTAGGGGCTGCCCGGCGAGGCCCATAGACCATCGAAGGAATCGAGAGTGGCGATGGCTCCCGGTTCGAGCAGCGAAGGTGTCGGAAGCCAGGCCGATTCTACTTTGAGTTGGAGCTTTCGCGCGGCGTGCTGGAGCGAATCGTTGGTCGCGTGATGGGAACGGAACTCGGGATTGAAGTCGCCGAGAATCCCGATCCGGACGGATTCGCTCACAGGGGACATTCTAAATTAGCGGTTCGCTCTTGGCATTGAACAGTTGGCTACGGGCTTCGCCGAGTTCCTGGAAAACGGCCGAAAAGACGGTCGAAGAACGCCTCACCACACGAGACGGGTCGGCTAGAGCAACTCCATCTGCGCCAGCAGCACATAGATCCCGAGCAGCGTGATGGCGGCGCCTCCCCAGACCATGGCAGTGGATTTCCAGGCGAGGGCGCTGACGAATTCCTTCTGGCTGCGGAAGGAGATGACGAACGTGGGATTATTCGCGCCTTTCATCAATACGATGGGCGGAGTGAGATTGAAGTCGGATGGCTTGGGCTGCTCTGGGTTGCGTCTGGAGTCGCGGCCGGAGTTGCGGGCTAAGACCGGCGCGGGCGGCGCACTCTCTTCGACGGCTATCGTTTCGAACGGGACTCCGGCGGCGGACCATGCCTCTGGTTTGGTAATGCCGGCGCGATTCAGCGCAGCCGCGATTTTCGCCTGCTGGCTCATTTCCTGAGTGGTGGAAGGAGCCTCGCCATTGGCCAGTTTGATGATCAGCGGGACAGGAATCTGCTCCGAAGAATTGACAGGCGCCGAGTTGTGCGAGTAATCGGTGCGCGGCGAAAGCGAACGCACCTGGACGCCCGGATTTTCCGTCAGAGTTCCTGCAATGAAGAGCGCGTCTTCAGGCTTGATCGAGCGTTCTTCGATGCGCATGCGGCGAGCCGGAACGATGCCGTGGCGGGAAAGAAACACGCTGACTCTCGGGGGAACGTCATCCGGGTTCGAGAAGTTTGAGGAGAACAACGAAGGGGAATATTCTTCGCGAAAATCACGGTGCAGATCGACATCGGCTCCCAGCGGTTCGACGAGCAACTGTCCGGTCGAGTCGTCGATGAAGAAAGGCAGGTGGAGCGTTTCGTCTGCGATTTTATCCCATTCCACATTCTTGCCTTCGCGCTGCTGCCAGACCGTGGTGTGGTAGAGGAAGCAAGGTTTGCCCGTGACGGGCGCGGGCATGGTATAAGGACCTGCGGCCATACCATTGACCTCGACCAGCCCCAGGGCGGCACTGCGAATTTTGGAGGTTGGTGTGGTAAGCAACAAGCGCTTGCTGGCGAGCAAGCGGAATCCGGAGACGAAAAAGTACAAACCGCCGGCAATCGCGAGCGACGAAAGAATCGCGAGCTCGTTGATCGGAATGGGGAGCGAAAGGCAGACGGCCACAGTATTTCCCTGATTGTTCTCGGATGAGCTGTTATCAGGATAAGAAGAGATTTAACAAACGACACGGAGAAAGAGGCGGGACGCGCTTACGTTAGTAACTGTTACTAAGTGACATTGCGGTCGAGACGCGCCAAGCCGCCTCTCTACTAAGCTGTCAACATCGCTCGCTATGCGGTTACGGCGCGAGTTTTCAAAATTTCCACTACGGCTGCCATGGCGGCATCGATTTCGGCGTCGGTGTTGTAGAAGTGAGGGGAGAAGCGCACGCCGGCCTTGGGACGCCAGTCTACGAGGATGTCGCGGGCCAGGAGTTCCCGGCTCACCTGTTGGGAATCGGGCATGTCGATGGAGACGGTGCCGCCGCGACGCTCGGGGTCGCGGGGAGTGTTGACGCGCCATCCGTGCTGGTCGGCGAACGCGATGAGGCGTGCGGTCTGGCGTTTGGATTTCTCGCGGATTTTCTCAACACCAACCTCGCGGATGATTTTCGTGCCGGGACGCGCCGCCTCGATTGCGGGAATGTGCGTGGTTCCATTCATGAATCGGTAGGGAGGATCGGCGTAACGGATTGGCCCGGTGGCGAACTCAAAAGAATCTTCGTGCGCGAACCATCCGGTGAGTTTCGGCTCCAATTTCTTACCGAGGTCGGGGCGGACGTAGAGATAAGCAACCCCGGGACCGCCGCAGAGCCACTTGAGCACTCCTCCGCAGGCGAAGTCGGCATGGAGCGAGCGGATGTCGACGGGCACGGTGCCGAGCGACTGGAAAGTGTCGAGAACAACGTGGGCTCCAACTTGGTGCGCTTTGTCGATGATGGCTTTGGCGTCGTTGATATAGGAACTGCGAAAAATAACGTGAGAGATGGGGACGATCAGAGTCTGCTCGTCGATGGCATTGAGCAGGCGATCGGTAGGGACGGTGATACCGTCGTCCGTTTTGACCATGTGAACCCGCGCGCCGTACTGGCGCTGCGCCTCCCAGAAATACATGACGGAAGGAAAATTCATGTCGCTGTAAACGACTTTGTTGCGTTTGCCGGTGAAATCGAAACAGGACGCGACCACAGCCTGGCAGGTGGTGACGTTCTGGTGGAGAGAAACGGAGTCTTTGGGCGCATTCATGAGGGTGCCGAGTTCGTTGCCCACCTCGAGGGCGAGCATCCACCAGCGCTCCATCCAGGCGCGAACGCCACGGGTTGCCCAGATATCGGCGTAGGCATGGAGGGCGTCGTAAACGCCGCGGGGCATGGCTCCGAGCGAGTTGGAGATCATGTAGTTGGTGCGCTCGAGGATGGGGAACTCGGAGCGGTGGCGGAGGAGATCGTCGGGCATGAAGAATATTGTAGTGGGGCGGGTCTCAGGTGTCAGGTGTCAAGTCTCCATTTAACCAGCGAGCGCTCTTACCTTGGCGTGACGGTTGCCGCTATCGCTCCGGGTGGGCGAAGGCGTCCGGCGCTACGTGAGCAGTTCCCGATTTCATAATCAGGCTGACCTACAAACGTCTCAATGCTAAGTCCCGTTCTTCTGCGGCTTCTATGAGTTGCTCTGCTTCGCGTTTGGGCGGAGGAAGAAGTAGAGAAAGGTTAGGGCGATCAGGAAAGTCAGTCCGGCGATCAGGTTGATGCGGGAGTCCCACCAGGTTTTGGCGATCGCGGCCACGACTACAGCTAGGCCGACGATGGATCCGCATTTGCCTAGCGGCGAGCGGGCGGGAATCCCTGCAGCCTGGGCTGCGGTGAGCCGGCGGCGGAAGGAGATGTGAGCCGCCAGCGAAGTGATCCAGGAGAGCATCATGCCGAAGAAGGCGCCGCGGAGAATATATTCGAAGGCTTTGGCTGGGGCCCAGCGTTCGAGGACCAGAGCGACAATGATTCCGTAAGAAGAGACGAGCAGGGCTAAGGTCGGAGTGCCTTTTGCGCTGAGGCGGCCCAGGGCCGGGGGAGCCCATCCGGTGCGGGCCAGGGAGAAGAGCATGCGGGAAGAGATGTAGAGGGCGGCGTTGGCTCCGGAGAGGGCGGCGGTCAGGACCACGAAGTTCATGAAGTGACCGGCGCCGGGGAAATTGACGGAACGGAAGACGGTGACGAATGGGCTTTCGGTGACGCCGGCGCGGTTCCAGGGCATGATCCCGACGAGGATGACGATGGCTCCTAAATAAAGGAAGGTGAGGGTCAGAAAGGTCATGCGAACGGCGCTTGCTATGGCCTTGGCGGAACTGGACTCGCCGGAGGCTACGGCTACGAATTCCACGCCTCCGAAGGTGTAGACGGCGAAAGTGATGGCCAGGAGCGGAGCGGCGGCTCCGAGCGGGAAAAATCCTCCGTGGGCGGTGTATTGGGAAGCGGCGCGTCCCGTGACAAGCAGGGCTGCGCCGAGTGCAATGAAGGTGGCGATGACAGCGACCTTGATCATGGCGAACCAGAATTCGAAGCGTCCATAGGTGTGGACGGCGAGGAAGTTGATGGCGAGAAGGAAGGCGGAAAAGACGAAGACCCAGAGGATGGCGGGCACGCGGGGAAACCAGAGCCGCATGTAGGTGGCGGAGGCGACCATCTCGGCTCCGATGGAGACGGCGATGCCGAGCCAGTAGCCGGCACGGGAGATGAAACCGGCCCAGTCGTTGAGGTAGAGGTCTCCGTAGACGCCGAAGGAACCGGCGGCGGGATGAGTGCTGGCGAGTTCGCCGAGGGCCAGGGCGACCGTCCAACTGATGAAGGCGGCGAGGACGAAGCTTAGGATGACGGCGGGTCCGGCGAGTTCGATGGCGGCGGCGGTGCCGAGGAGGAGTCCGGTGCCGATCGAACCGCCGACGGCGACCATGGTCATCTGTCCGGCGGTGAGTTGGCGGCGGAGGCCGGACTCGGGGTTCGAGGATGGAGCGGGCATGAGGGCTCGTCTTCGTATATCAGAAGCGGAGGGTGAGTGGCGGGGAAAAGGTGGAGAGCAAGGGCTGAGCTGCGCTCGGCTTGGACAGCCGAGGGCGGCTGTCCCTCCGCAACCTTTGTCCCCACACTAGGTTTGACTAGGTTGTTTCGATCGAAGCCATTGTGGCTGGGTCCGTTTCGGCGAATTCTGATTCGGGCAAAGCGGCTGCGGGGCGGGCGGCGACGACGCGGTCGCGGCCAGCGCGCTGGGCTTGGTGGAGAGCGTCGTCGGCGAACTTGAGGAGGAGATCGACGCGATCGGTAGTCTCATCGAAGGCGGCGACGCCGATCGAGACCGTAAGAGCACCTGCAGCCGGGTGGTCGGGCTGGGCGCGGTAATCCCTGAGGCGCTTGCAGATTTCCTCAGCCCGCACGGTGGCCTGGCGAAGGGAGCACTCGGGGAGGATGAGGGCGAATTCTTCGCCACCGTAGCGGCAGGCGACGTCTTCGGCGCGCACGCAGCGCAGAAGAGTATCGCCGACAGCGGCTAAGGCCTGGTCGCCGGCGGAGTGTCCGAAGTTGTCGTTATAGCGTTTGAAGTGGTCGAGATCGAGCATCATGACCGCGACGGGACGGTGTCTCCGGCGAGCGGAGTGGAGTTCGTGCTCGAGGAACTCCTGCATGTAGCGGCGGCTGTAGAGACCGGTGAGCGGGTCGCGGACTGCCTGCACACGAAGAGATTCACGCAGGTTAAGGTTGGCAACCGCGACTGCGATGTGTTCGGCGACGGTGGCAGCGAGCTGGATTCGGCGAGCAAAGACGCTGGAGTCAGGGTCTGGGCCAGAAACGGGTGACAGGGGATCATCATTCTGGATAGAGAGTGTTCCGAAGGTATCGCCATTGGCGATGAGAGGAACGCAGACCGAGGGACCTTCGCCGAGGAGGTGAGAGCAACGTGGGGTGGAGCGTCCGCCGGGATGAGTATGGGTGCAACCGCGCCGAAGAGCCCAACATTGTTCGGGCGAGAAGATCCGATCGGTGGGACAGACTCCCCATTCGGCGGCGGACTCGAGGCGGTTTTTAGAAGCGGTGAGCAGCGAGACCGAGCCGGAGGCGCCTGGAAACAGACGGCGCAAGCGCTCCGGAATCAGGCGAAAGACTTCTTCCCGGGAGGTGCAGGCCTGAAGGAGGCTTCCGAGTTCGCTAATCTGGGTAATTTCGGCAGTTTGCCGGCGGGCGTTGTCGAGCAAGTGACGGATTTGCTCGTTAGAGGCTGTCAGCTGTTTTTGCGCGGCCTTGCGCCCGGCGATTTCCTGTTGCTGGTGGAATTGAGTGAGGGCCAGCCGCAAGGTAAAAGCGACGAGGGATGCCGCCATGGCCAGGTCGGTGAGAACTTCTCCGTATGCCTGTTTCCAGCGATCCATCAGCAAATTGATGCAGCAGAGCAGCCCTACCAGGACCAGGTTGGTGACGATGAAGCTGAGGAAATTCGCGGGCTCCTGGGCGGGCGGGGGCTCGGAGGAGGGTTTCCAAGTGAGTGCAATCAGCCCGGCGGCAACAGTGGGAACGGCCCAGCCGAGGTTGAACCATGCGGCGGCGGGGACATAGTGGTGCAGGTCGATCCAGTCCCCGATGCAGGTTGCGACCGCGCAGACGAGCAAGAAGAGCCCTAACCGGAGCAACAGACTGCGAGTGCTGGCGACGCGGGCGAATTGCAAACGCACCAGGGCTGCGACCAGGAGGAGCAGGCTTTGCGCGTCGCTGATGCTGATATTCCTTAGGAGCGCATCGGCGGGCAACATGCGCTGCGCCGGCAGAAAGAAGAAAGTGGAGTAGACGAGGCCCACAACGATGGCAACCTGAAAAAGATCGAGAAAGATTTCGGACTTCACCTGTGCGCGCCGCGAGGTCTCCGGAAGAAAAAGCATCATCAGGATCGGGGCGCCGTAGAGGCAGTAGAGCAGACGCCAGGTCGAAGCCGACAGGATGGCTTGGTCGAACAGGGTGTCGTAGGCCTGAAAAGCTGTAGGGAGAAGCAAAACCACCATGACGGCGGAGAACAGAAACCAGAACAGGGCGGTAATGCCTTGTGCGCGACGGAACGCATTCCAGGCGCACGCGAGTGCGAGAAAGCTAACAAGAACGAGAATGGATTCGGCAAGACCGCGGCCGGCCCGGCCGGTTCCGAGGACGAGGAATCCGAGCGCCTGGGCTGCCATGAGGGCGGCGAACAGAAGGCCCAGGAACCAAGCTTGGCGGAGCTTAGCGAACTCGCGCAGGCGGGAGCCGCAAGGCAGGTCGAATTTGATTGCCATGAGCATCAATTGCGGGAAGACACTTTGGGCTCGATGGTTGAGATCGGCAGGGCGGAGGAAAACTCCAGTTCTTCGCTGCTCCGCTGCTTGACTGCTGCCGCTTCGACTTGAAGTTTGCGACTTATGTAGTTCGCCGAGCGATTCTGCATTTCCAAGTTGGTCCCTCGAGATGGCCGGTGTGCATGGGGTCTATGACTAGCATGAGGTTCTTTCCGTGTGGAACGACGGGAATCGAGTCGATGGAATGACTTTAGTAATCCCAAAGCGGGAGATGCGCGTTGCTGGGGCGCGGGTGGAATCCTAGAATCAAGGCGGAACTCTCTGTCCCAAGACCGCCCCATGCCGGAAAATCCTAATCGTGCCGAAGTAGCCCGCCGGGTAGAAAAGGCGGAGAAGCTTTTGCAGAAGGGGAAGACGGCCGACGCGCTGGCGGAATACCTGCAAATCCTGGAAGGCGATTCGCAAAACGACAATGTGCGGCAGATGGCGGCGGAGCTGTGTCTCTCATTAAATAGGGGGGAGCAGGCGGTGCGACTGTTGGGAGAGTTGTTTGAGCGGCAGGTGGCGGCGGCGGATGCGACGCGAGCCAGCCTGACCTATAAGAAGCTAGCGCGGTATGCAAACCCGACGTGGGAACAAAAAGTACGTTTTGGGCAACTGCTGGAGCATTCGAACAAAAAGCTGGCGATCGGGACGTTCGAAAACGCGCTGGAGGATTTGCAGCGCCAGGGGAAGAAAGAAGAAACACTGCTCGTGTTGGGGCGGATTGTGAGTCTGGAGCCATCGCAGGCCAATCATTTGCGGGTGGCGGAATTGTCGGCGGAACTGGGCGAGCACGTGATGGCGTCGCAATCATTTTTGCAATTGGCCGAACTGGCGGAAACATCGGGTGGAAACGCCGCCTCATGGTTCGAGCGGGCGTACACGGAGAATCCGACGGACCCGAAGATGGCGGTGGCTTATGGCAAGAGCCTGTTGTCACGGGGCGAAGCGGGGGCGGCGATTTTTATTTTTGAGCCGCTGCTGCATTCCGGAGACGCATCGCTTGAGCTACGAGAACTTTATGCGCAGGCGCTGTTGTCCGCCGACCGGTGCCTGGAAAGCGAGCCGCTGATCTGGCAGATATTCGAGCAGAATCCGGCGCGAATGCATCAGGTGGTAAACCTGATCGGGAAGATGATCGACTCCGAACTGGATGCGGAGGCGGTGGCGCTGGCGCGGAAGCTGGAGGCTTTCCAGCGGCGGCGTGGGGAGCGGCGATCGTTCATCACGACGATGCAGGAACTATTGGCATCGCACCGGCCGTCGGCGGAAATGCTGGAATTTCTGGCGGAGCTGTTCAATGCGTCGAACCGTGAAACGGACTACGCGCAGGCGCTGCTGAAGCTGTTTGAATTGTATTGCACGAAGCACGATTACCAGAAAGCGGGGGAGTGTCTGGATCGGGCGGCGGAAGTGGATCCATACGAGCCGGGACATCAGAAACGGCTGGAGGCGCTGCGGGGGAAGATCGACGATCAACGCTTCAACGTAATCGCATCGCGGTTCACGACGGTGAAGAAAGAAGAGCAGGAAGTCAAAGTCCAGGAACCGACTTTGGGAGCGGCTGCGCTGCAGGATCTGATGCTGCAAGCCGAAATCCTGGTGCAATACGGGATGCGCTCGAAGGCGATCGAGCGTTTGCAGCGCATTCAGGAACTGTTTCCGCGCGAGGAAGAGCGCAACCAGGATCTGCAGAAGTTATACATTGCGGCAGGCATCGAACCGCAGTACGCGAAGTCAGCAACGCCGGCCTCGCCGTCCGTGCCGGCTCCGGCGAATGGCGGTCCGGCGGTTCCGGTAGCCGCGGCGACGGCGGCGAGCGAGGCAGCCGACGTCAGCAGTCTGGCGAGAGTGGCTGAAATCACGCGCAAACTCTACCACCAGGGGAACGCGGAAGGAGTTCTAAGAACGGCGGCGAACGAAATCGGCGCGAACTGGCGGTCGGGGCGCTGCATAGCGGCCTTGCGCAAACCTGGCTTGCCGCCGTCGAGCGTGCAGGAACATCACATGGATGGGCTGATTCCGGCAAGTTCGGCGGCCCTGGTCAGCCTGGTGGAAACGCTGCAGGATCTGGCGGTGGCGCGAGGCACGGTGACGATCGGCGATGCCAAGAACGCCCCGGAGTTGATGGGCGTACGCAGCGCGATCGAAGAGTTGCAGATCGAATCGCTGCTGGCTCTGCCGTTGACCGAAGGCACCGACCAGATCGGAGTGCTGATCCTGACCCAGAACACGAACCGGGTGTGGCAGCCTTCGGAAGTGCTGGTGATTCGGACGTTGAGCGACCAGGTGTTGATCGCGCTCAACAACGCCGGGCTGCGGCGGCTGGTGAAGAATCTTTCGGTGACGGACGAGAAGTCGGGGCTGTTGAAGCGGGCTTCGTATCTCGATCTTCTGCAGGCGGAAACCCGGCGTGGGTTGCAGCAGGGGACGGCGGTGACGGTGTTGCTCATGCAGTTTGGGCGGCGCAGCGCGCTGATCAAGGAATATGGCGAGCAGGCGGTGACGGCGGTGATGGAGCAGATCGGGCAGCTGTTTTCAGCAAATATCCGGACGAACGATCTGGCGTTCCGCTACGAAGCGACGACGGTCGCGCTGGTGCTCGGCGATACGGGCGAAAAAGAAGCGCTGCTGGCGGTGGAGAAATTGCGGCGGCTGCTGAAAGAAGTGCGTTTCCCGGGTAAAGACAAGGTAGTCGAATTCAGCGCAGGCCTTGCGCCGGCGGTGATGCGGCAGCATTTCGATCCGGTGGACATTGTGACCGAAGTTGCCAACCGTGCCGATCATGCGTTGGAGCAGGCGGTGGCGCAGGGCGCGGGAAAGATTGTGGCTCAGGCGCCGCAGTTCGCTGCGGCGGCGGCGATGGCGTAGCGCTTCTCAGCCCCGAGACGCCGAGTGCGCCGAGAAAACCTTGGGGACTTCTTCTCGCTCGCTCCGGACTTTTCCAAGACAAATCTCAAACGGTTTCGGTTAGAAGCCAAGAGCCAAGAGCTACGAGCCAACAGCTAACGACGCACGACCTACAACCAACGACCAACGACTGCTCCTCCTGCTAAACTCACAAGAAATTATGTTGAAACCAGGAGACATTGCCATTGTCAGCGGGGCGCGCACGCCCTTTGGACGCTATTGCGGAAAGATCAAAGACTACACGGCGCAGGAACTGGGCGCGGTGGCGGCGAAGGCTGCAATCGAGCGGGCCGGAGTCGAGGCGGAACACTTCGATCATGCCGTGTTCGGGAACGCGCAGCAGACTTCGGGCGACGCGCTGTACGGAGCGCGGCACGTGGGACTGCGGGCGGGCTTGCCGATTGAGGCTCCGGCGCTGACCGTGAATCGGCTGTGCGGATCGGGGATGCAGGCGATTGTCAGTGCGGCGCAGATGATCCAGACCGAGGAAGCGAAGGTGGTGCTGGCAGGCGGCATGGAATCGATGTCGCAAGCGCCGTTTTCGATCCGCGGGCGCGATGGATTCACACTGGCTCCGGGCGGGAAGCTGGAAGATTCGCTGATGGTGGCGCTGCTCGATTCTTATTGCGGACTGTACATGGCGAATACGGCCGAGTTGTATGGCGAGCAGTGGGGCATCACGCGGCAGGCGCAGGACGAGTTCGCGCTGCGCTCGCAGCAGAAGGCAGACGCCGGTTATAAGGAGGGGCGCATACCGGAAGAACTCACGCCGGTGCCGCTGCGGAATTCGAAGGGCGAGGCGACGGGAGAGATGCTGACTGAAGATGATCACCGCCGTCCGCAAACAACGATGGAAGGCTTGGCGAAACTGCGGGCTGCCTTCGGAAAAAACGGTACGGTTACGGCGGGAAATGCCAGCGGGATTGTGGATGGCGCGGCGTCTGTGGTGGTGATGTCATTGGACCAGGCACAGCGGAGGAGTCTTAGTCCACTGGGAAGAATTATTAATTGGGGAATTGCGGGCGTCGATCCGAAGCTGATGGGGCGCGGTCCGGTGCCGGCGACGAAGATTGCGCTGCAGCGCGCGGGGCTAACTTTGGATTACATCGATTTGATTGAAGTGAATGAAGCGTTCGCGGCGCAGTATCTGGCGGTGGAGAAAGAATTGGGACTCGATCGCGAAAAGGTGAATGTGAACGGTGGAGCGATTGCGTTGGGACATCCGCTCGGAGCGACCGGGACGCGGCTGGTGATCACGCTGCTGTATGAGTTGCGGCGGCGAAAGAAGAAGTACGGGCTGGCTACGGCGTGTATTGGCGGCGGGCAGGGGATTGCGATGGTGGTGGAGAGCTTTCACTAACGACTGCCGCCGGGACGGCGGCACTACGCTTCTAAGGACTATATGGAAATCAAAAAAGTCGGCGTTCTCGGTTGCGGCTTGATGGGTTCCGGTATCGCGCAGGTTTGCGCTACTGCTGGGTTTGAAGTCACCGTGCTTGAAGTCGAGCAGAAGTATCTTGACACGGGGTTTGCCGGGATTGAGAAGTCGCTCCAGAAGTTTGCTGAGCGGCCGGTGGAGAAGGGCGGAATCACTCCGCAGCAGAATGACGAGATTCGGGCGCGGTTGAAGGGGACTACAAAAAAAGAAAATCTCGCCGATTGCGACATCGTTATCGAGGCCATCATCGAGAACGTCGAGGAAAAGAAGAAGATGTATGCGTCGCTGGATGGCATCGTGAAAAAGGACGCGATCTTTGCCTCGAATACTTCTTCGATTTCGATAACGGAGCTTTTGACGTCGGTTCGACGTCCGGAAAGATTTATCGGGCTGCATTTTTTTAATCCCGTGCCGCTGATGAAGCTTGTCGAGGTTGTGAAGACGATTGCCACCTCTCCCGCTGTGTACGACGCGGCCTACGAGTTCGCGAAAAAGCTGGGCAAGGTTCCGGTGCGCACGTCGGACAATACGGGATTCATCGTGAACCGGCTGCTGGTGCCGTATCTGCTGGATGCGATCAGGGCGTATGAAGAGGGCGTAGGGTCGATCGAGGACATTGATAACGCGATGAAGCTGGGCTGCGGATATCCGATGGGTCCGTTTACGCTGCTTGATTTTGTCGGGCTCGATACGACTTACTACATTACTCACGTGATGTATGACGAGTTCAAGGAGCGGCGGTTCGCGTCGCCTCCGCTGCTGAAGCGGATGGTGATGGCGGGGTGGTATGGGAGGAAGTCGGGGCGCGGGTTTTATGATTACTCGGACCCGGGGAAACCGGTGGCGGGGAAGTTCTGAGATTCCAGAGAGTCAATTGCAGAGGTCAGAGGTTAGATTGCAGAGAAGGGCCGATTGCGCCTACAGTCACACTGGACTATAACCTGCTTTTGTTATAAGTCCTGGTGTCAAGGATAAACTTGGTTTATCTCTTCAACCCCCGGCGCCGCATTACTTCTGCGATCGGAATAGTCCGGCTGCGTCCCGAGAGTATTGCGTGCAAAGCCTTCTCTGCGAGGTAGATGTCTTCCAGATCATCCAGATGTCGGAGGATGGCGTCGCGGGCGTAGTAAGTCTTGGTGCGGCGGTTCGCCTTGGCGAGGCGTTTTTCGATGGTTTCGGGAAGGCGAATGGCTAGAACCAGTCTCGTGTGCGCCGTGAAAAGCGCTAGTCCACTGCAGGTGCAAGTCCTGCCCGGGAGCTGGTTCGTTCCACCCGGTAGCAATCGGAGCGGCGGTGGAGGTAACAAAGCCGTCGGAGCCTCCGGTGTAGAGGGTCGCTATGGCGACTTGGCGAGCGTGTAGGCCGTAACCACCGTCGGTGAACGCTGAGCAGGCCCCGAAACGTTTAACGCAGGAGCTGACCCGCCATGAGTCGAGGGAAAGCCGATGCTGAAGGGACAGTACGAGCGAACAGGTTCCATCAGACCTGCCGGGGTATTGGCGACGGCATGCAAGCAAAAGGGA
>Ga0210384_10002986_pt1 | contig 20048 bp, 20 predicted proteins | sample IncBWH2MmetaG_FD_160574 | JGI IMG/M metagenome (GOLD analysis project Ga0210384, IMG submission 160574) | Forest soil microbial communities from Barre Woods Harvard Forest LTER site, Petersham, Massachusetts, United States - Inc-BW-H-2-M | ecosystem: Environmental > Terrestrial > Soil >...
GTCATAAGGTTCGCGATCGCGGCAACCGAGCCGCTGTCCTCCATCAGCTTGCCGAACAGCGCACCAAGCAGAAACAGCGGAAAGAACTGCGCCAGAAAGCCTGCCGCGCTGCCCATGAAGGTCTGGGTCCAGTGGGCGAGCAGCGGCTCGCGGGAAAACAAGGCTGCGATCAAGGCGGCGAGCGGCGCAAGCAGCAGCACGCTCCAGCCCCGGAAGGCGAACGAGATCAGCAGGCCAAGCCCGACCAGGATGCCGAGAAGCCCTGACACAGTCATCACCTCAGCATTCCGTGAGCAGCACGTCGAGATCGGTGGTGGAGTGCTTTCCGATATCCTCGCGGTGGGCTGTAAGAAATGCCTCGGCGCTGTTGCGGCCCTCTTGTTTCAGCAACGAGACAAACTCCCATTCGGCGTTGAGCTTCGACGACGCACCGAAGTCAGCGAGCGTGTCGCTCATGATCCGGTGCGTGCGCATTCCGGCCCAGCGCGCACCTTCGCCGTGTCCGGGGTCCGCCACCTGGCGCAGCAGCGCCATCATGCGCAATTCCTTCATCAGCGGCGAGTTGAAGGAAATCTCGTTGAGCCGGTTGAGGATCTCGTTTGCCGTGCGCGGCCGGTCGGGACGCTCGCGCGGATTGATCTGCACCAGGATGGTGTCGTGTGCGTCGCTTTCGCGCACCAGCGGCGTAAGGGTCGGATTGCCGGCATAGCCGCCATCCCAATAGGGATCACCGTCAATCTCGATCGCCTGGAACATGGTCGGCAGACAAGCCGAGGCAAGCAGGACGTCGGCCGTGATCTCGGCGTTGCGGAAAATGCGGCCGCGGCCGGTGCGCACATTGGTCGCGGTGATGAATAGTCTGATTGGGGCGCGGGCGAGACGGCCGAAATCGATGCTTTCGGCAAGGATAGTACGCAGCGGGTTAAGGCCGAGCGGATTGAGATCGTAGGGTGAAATCACGCGCGCCATCAGGTCCATGGCGACATAGGCGGGTGATGTGTCGAGCGTCCAGCGGCCCATCAGCCGGTCGAGCGGCGAGCGCTGCAGTGGGCTGAACGCCGCAGCCTGCGACACGCGTCGCCAATAGGCCTCGAGCGCCGCCCGTGCGCCTTCGGCTCCGCCTTTCGTCCATCCGTCCGCCACCAAGGCTGCATTCATCGCCCCCGCCGACGTGCCGGAGATCGCCTCGATCCGCAGCCACGGCTCCTCGATCAGCCGATCGAGTACGCCCCAGGTGAACGCACCGTGGGAGCCGCCGCCCTGCAAGGCGAGGTCCACCAGGACCGGTTCGCGCGCTGTTTCGTCCATCGTTACCTCGTCGGTCGGAGATGAAACGACACCTGGTTCAGGACAAGCGTTTCGCCCCTTCGTACGATCGACGCAGCAACGCGAACAGGCTGCCGCCTGTCGCCGCGCCCAGGAGATAGGTGACGGCGACCGACGGCGCGAGCGGCACGCGGTGTATCCAACGCATGGGCGCCTCCTTAGCGGCGACCAAAGAGGCCGCGTGGTGCGCAGTCCGCCAACTGCACCTCAATGACTGCGGCGTAAGCCGAAGCCGAGTCCGATCCAGCTTGCGCCGGCCATGATGAGATCGATGCCAAGGAACAGGCCGAGGATATAGAGGCTCGAGACCGGCCAGTGCGCCAAAATCAAGAGGCCGAGCAGCAGCGTGATCACACCGGACAGCAACACCCAGATCCAGGGCGTTTCCTGTTTCATGCTGAAGGCCAGGATGATCCGCATGATGCCCGAGGCCACCAGCGATGCGCCGAGAATGAGGGTGAGCAGTGCGGCGGCGAGCAGCGGATTTTCGAACGTAACAAAGCCGGCGATGATGTAGAGCACACCGAGCAGGACCCAGAGCAGGAATTTGCCCCAGCTCTTGATTTGGAAGGCGCTAAATACTTCCGCGACGCCGGCAATGATCATCATCACGCCGACGATGAGGACGCTCGCGACGGTGGCCATCACAACGCTGCCAAGCGCGATAAACCCGGCGAGCAGATAGACGACGCCGAGTGCAACGACCCAGCCCCACTTGGCGCGTAGCGGCGCCATGGCAGAACTGGCTTGAGGATTTCTGAGGGTGTCTGAAGCATTAGTCATGACGGTCCTCCGATGCGGAAACCTATCTGACGTTCGTCTGCAAGAGACGGAAGATGAGACAGGCCACCATATCGAACAAGGGATACTCGTTACAATCACAAATTGTCGCCGTTTTCGGCCTTCCGATAAGGGTTTCGCATTGCTGACGATTTTAATGAATGACCCGGGCACAAGGTCGTCATACGGTGCCGGGTTCTTGCCGCATTGCCACATTTGTTCTTTCCCGGTCACCGATGTCGGCCCGAGCAAGGACTGGATGGTCAAGGTGATCGACGCCTGCACCGCGCTGATCAATTCGCAGGCCAAGCTGTGAGCGCCGTCTAAGCGGACGGGCCAATATGATCGACGCCTTAGCTGCGGCTCAGCGCGGCGACGATTTCCGCAAGCGGATTTCGATGCGCCGCCGCTCTTGAATGTCGCCCGAAAAAGATCCGTCGATCGCCAGGGTCTCGTCGGTGTTGACGAGTTGCGCGCCGGACAAGGGTATCAGCTTGTATCCGAAAAGCAGCGGACTGCGGCTCAGCACGCCGACAACGGAGACCGCCCGTGCGAGCCCAAGCCCCGCATTATCCGCCGGAACCAGACTGGTGACCTCGGCGTAATTCCTCAGAACCGGAACCAAACCGCGATCGAGGTTTGATTGTCGTATCCCCACCGGCTGTTCATCGGTGTGGCCGACGACTTCGATGACGTCGACGTCGTATTTTTTGATCAGCGCGGCGATCTGACCGGGCGTCGACATCATCAGCTTCTCGCGGAACTCGGGCGACAGCTCCGCGCTTCCGGTTCGGAAGAAGTTTCCGTCCGCCTCGCTCAATCTGATGATGGGAGGCCATTGGTGACCCGATGGGGTGTCGCCCGAAAGTCCGCGGCCAAGGGCGTCCGCGATCATTTGCGGCGTCGTCGAAGGCCGGCTGGCGGCAGGCATGACTTTTTCGATGCTGCCGACAATGTCGGCGTCGCGCAGGGCTTTTTCGAGATTGATGCCTTTGGCGTTGAGCTGCTCCATCTCGGCGAGTCGATCGCGGACATCCTTTTCCGACAGGCCTCCCTTCTTCAATTCCGTCATCGCATTGCGGCTTTCAACCAGCTCGCGCCAGAATTCATCCACCGCTTTTGCGCCGCGCGAGGTCACGACCTCGGAGCCGAGCCGCTCATAGAGTTCCGGGCTCTGCTTGATCGCCATCACGAGGTTGTGGTCGGCCATGCTGCTGACCCGCTCGATGCGGACCTGTTCTTCGGCTTCCTCGCGCTTCGCTTGCTCCCGCTTGAGGAACGCGGCCATGGTGATCAGCAGGCAGAAGATCAAAAGGATCATGATCTCGGCCATCGTCAGGCCGAGCACCAGACCCTGGCGATATGACGATGACTGTCGGAAGATATGGCCGTCCATGGCGAACCTGCCTGATGCTAGTAGTTTCCGTCCCGTTCGAGGCGTATCGGGGAGGTCGGCGGCACGGCGGCGCCGGCGGGATCGATCGAAGGATCAGAGGCGATGCGCGCTGCCTCGCTGGCCCTGATCTCGGACAACAGCACCGATATCGCGCTCGAGAGCGCCTGCGTCTGCCTTAAGTTTGAATTCACCGAAAGCGCCTGCGCCTCGGCATTCTTGCTGAAAGTGCTCACCACGCGCGTCAGGCTCTGGATCACCGGATCGAGCTTGACCTCGATGGTGTGGTCCGGCGTCTGCAACGAGGCGAGCTTCGCGGCGACGCTGTCGATTGATTCGATGATGGCGGCGGTGCTCGACGAGAGCCGCGCGCCGTCTTCGGCGAGTTGCTTGGCGGCCATCGCGAAGATCGCCAAAATCCTGGCGTTCAATTGTTCGATGGTTTCGCCGGATTGCTTCGAGGCGTCCTGTAGCGGCTTGTTGGCGTTACTTGCGAACTCCTGGAGCTGGCCGACAACGCGCTCATTTACATCTTTCAGCAGCGCCTCGATTTCATCAACCGCGTCCGTGAGCGTTTGCTGGGTGGCCCGCCTGAAGTAGCCGAATTCGAGCACCGTGCTTTCGAGCTCCCGTCTCACCTTGCGCGAGGCGTCGGCAAGCTCCAGTCGCGCCGTGTGCTCGACTTCGATCGGATCCCGCCGCATCTGGTTGAAGAAGATCCGCAGCGTAATGCCCGCAATCGTCGAGCCGATGGCGATGCCGAAATTCTGCACGATCTGTTCGGCCGATCCCGCCGATGAAAACTGATAGAGCGAAACGGCAAGGCTGGTCAGGGTGAACAGAAAGCCCATGTAGTAGAGATTGTCGCCGGACTGGTCGTCGCGCAGGCGGAACAGGCGCGCCAGCCCGAGCGCCAGGGCGTAGGCGATCATGATCAGCACGGGCACCAGCGTTACCTGGAGTGCGCTGAATTCATTGAGCTTGGAGAGCACGATATAGCCGGCGCCCAGCACGACGACGCCAAAGAACAATAGCCCGTGCAACAGCCCGGGCGGCGCGTTCTCAAGACTATTGGTCGGGGCCACTACCTTGCCCCCTGGAGGCGCCGAGCGCCATCGAATATTCCCCTGTTGTCCGTGATCCAGTCCCTCCAGAATTCGATGTGACGGACACTATCGATCGTTACCTGGGTCTGTTGGACGTATTCGATCTTGACATGCGCATCGTGCAAATCCGTCCTGAATTTCAGATAGGCGGACGACCGCTTGAACCTCTGATACGACAAATCACCGGCGCCCGGATATTGGCTGTAAAGCGGCGTAAACTCCAGCATGTCGGAAATCACAATGAGCTTCTTTTCGACCTTTTGCGCTGCCGCAGAGGAGAATTGGTCGATCGCGATGTCCTGAATGGCGCCCATGATCGGCGAGCTCTTCGCTTTCGCGGACGAAAGGCTGTTCTTGACGGCTACCTTTGCCGGCTGCCGGAAATTCTCAAGCCAGCGCATGCGTGCGAGACGCGGATTGTCGGTCCACTCGCTCAAGCCCGTTCCATCGCCCGGATTGCATTTCGAGAACAGCGAACGGCTTCGGCCGCCGGCAATGTCGAGCACGCGTATGTCAAGTTTGTGGTAGTCGGGAAGCTCGGAAATCTGATCTTCGAGCTGGCCTAGAACCTCGCGCTGGGTTGGTTCCGGCAGGTCGTCGGACGTATCGACCAGGACCACTGTGATGCCATGGGGCCCGTCGACCGGGCACAACGAGGCCGCATCGAGCTTTGGCTTCGGGGTTACCGAAAAGTAGAACACGGCGAGGGCGCCTAACGCCGCAAGCGCAAGGAAAATCAGCGCAATGCCGCCGACCGCCGCACCCGCGCTGCGCTCGCTGTTACGCCTTCTTGGCTGCCGGGGGGACACGCTTGCTCTCCGGGATCAGGTCGTCGATTTCGCGATACGAACTCACAGCCTCATCGAAAGCCTGGTGAATAGCCTGAATCTGGCGATTCAAGATGTCCTGTGTCTTAACGATTGACTGGCGAAGCTGTTCGCCGGCTGTCTCATCCCGGTCGGTTCCGATGCGATCCATGCTGTAGGGCTTGGCGAAGTAGGAAGGAGCCGGCGTGGCTCGCGCCTTGCGATTGGCTTCGCGATAGATCGCGAGCAGCGCGCGGGCGGAGCGCTCGATGTGATTCTGGTGCTCGGCGAAGCGTCGCGCGAGCCGACCCCTCGCCTGAAAGATCGAATCAAATTCGCCGCGCCGGACCGATAGATCCCGCGCCGCGCCGTTCATGGCTTCGCTCGCGGCATCCCTGATATCGCGCAGCCGCTCGATCAATTCCGCCTTGCCTTCGGTATATTGCGCGCGGGCCTCATTGCACCTTTGTTCCAGCGAGGCATAGCCAAAATACGGATCGGTAAACAGCAATCCGTCGGTCATCGCGACAAGCGAAAAGATAAAGCCGATCCCGAAAAACACCCAGGAGATGACGTCGTTGAGAACCAGCGGCGTTTTCAGAAGCTGCGTCATGACTTCCTGGCCGACATCGCCGTTCACGGTGGGAGGTATTTCGCGAAGATGCGAGAGCGTGAGATTGAGACCTATCGCGAAGGCGAGATAGAAAATGAAGGACAACAGGCCGATCAATTTGAAAAAGAAGTTGCGGCGATTGATCAGGCGGATCGGAACGAGACCTAAGAGGAAGCTCGCGATGATGTTCAAGGCCGCGAAACTCACCGCTTGAACAGCGCCGCCCAACAGCCCTTGCAGATTCGATTTTGCCAGGAAATTACCGTTAATCACCACTTCGATGACGAACAGGATCGCCAATATGCCAACCTTGAGCAAGGTCTCGCCTTGCGAAGAAATGCGGGCCGGCCGCGCCAGCCGGTGGCGCTTGCGAAAATCGTCGCGTTCCTGCTCCGAATCATAAAGCCGCCGTCGCAGGCCGAACAATTCGTCGCGGCCAAGGGCTGCTTCCGCGCGGAATTCGCCAACTGATTCGGGCGCCGCCTGCTGAATGATCGCGAAGCGCTCCTCGAAATTCAGCGCCGTCAGGCGTTCATCATAGGTGTGCAAATGTTCGAGATAGATCGAATGGGCATGCTGCTTGTGGGCCTCGATCAATTCGACGACCTGATGCTCGATGTCGTCGAGCGTCTCTGCCTCGGCCGATGGCCTGTTCTCGGCGCCCCGTTCGCTGCCGACGGTCGGCAGGTTAAAATTGTCCGCAACCCTGTTGACGTTCAGATCGAGAAATATCTCGGTGGAGGGCCGGTACGCATGCGGGGGCTGGCCCAGCAAACCCAATAGCCGCCCGATGGCAGAGCGTTGACCTTGAGGCGCGTTCATCCGACTTCCTGGTTTTGCGTAGAAGCGAAGCACGGACCCGCCGGCGCATGCGGGCTCATGTTGTAATGATCCGTCTCGGTGTAGCAAATCGCGATAATTTCATGTAGCGGCCCGCTTCCCGGTTCTGGGGCGTGGCTCCCCCGTCTCGCAGGCTCCGGCGCATCGCTCCCGCGAGCCGGAAAGCCCTCAAATTCCGGCGTGGACGATGCGCAAATGTTGCGCTGCGGGCAATCCATCATGATTGCCGCTTATGGCTGGCGGCCGATTTCGATGTGTGAAACCATCCAGTCTCTTGCTAAAGTTGGAACAAACGAAGCAGCTCCGAAGCTCCAATCCTCTTGGAGACAAGCGGGGCGCGCCGGGAGGACGCTGAGGCCGTTTCGCCGCTGGCCTCGTTCGGCATTTGTTGGAGGGCCATTCGCAACGTCATGTCCGATCGCAAGTCCATTGTCGGCGATCCCGAGATCATCCGCGCACGCGCCATGGAAACCCTGTTCGAGCGGCTGGAGAGCCTGTGCGAGGGCGCCATCGCGATCGATTGCGGCGGACGCGTCGTCTATGTCAACGAAAAATACCTTCACTCGCTCCGCCTCAACCACGTCTCGGAAGCGATCGGGCGTCCGATCGAGGAGATTATCCCCAACAGCCTGATGCGCCGTGTGGCCGAGACCGGCGAACCGATTCTTCTGGATATCATGGAACTCGGCGGCGAGCAGCTGGTCGTGACCCGCATGCCGATCGAAGACGAGAACAGAAAAGTCATAGGTGCGATCGGCTTCGTGCTGTCCGACCACATTGACAACCTCAAGCCGCTGATCGCAAGGATGAGCCAGCTCGAAAGCGACCTGCGGCTGGCGAAACGGCAGTTATCGCAGGCGCGTACCGCGCGGTTCACCTTTGATGACTATGTCGGCGATACTTTGGGCATTGCGCGCGCCAAGGAACTTGCCGGCAGGGCGGCGCGGCAAAACGTGACGGTGTTGCTGACAGGTGAAACCGGCACCGGCAAGGAACTGCTGGCCCAGGCCATTCACAATGCGTCCGTTCGCGCCGACAAGCCGTTCGTCAGCATCAATGTCGCCGCCATTCCCGATACGCTGATCGAGTCGGAATTCTTCGGCACCGTGCCGGGGGCTTATACCGGCGCCGACCGCAAGGGCCGCGAGGGCAAGTTCAGGACCGCCGACGGCGGCACATTGTTTCTCGATGAGATCGGCGAAATGCCGTTGCAGCTGCAAGTCAAGCTGTTGCGGGTATTGCAGGAGCGCGAAATCGAGCCGGTCGGATCGGACAAGGTCACGAAAGTCGACGTTCGCGTCATCGCAGCGACCAATGTCGACCTCAAGAAGCGCGTCAGCGAGGGCGCGTTCCGGGCCGACCTTTATTACCGGCTTAACGTGCTCTCGATCGAATTGCCTCCCTTACGCGACTGCGCCGGCGATCTCCCCGAGATCTGCGCGAGGCTGCTCGATGACATCATCCATTCCGGCGATTATCTCAACGCCAGGATCACGCCCTCGGGTTTGGCGGCGCTTGCGCACTACGATTGGCCGGGAAATGTCAGGGAATTGCGCAATATCCTTGAACGCGCGCTGATCCTGAGCGACTCGGGTCGCCTCACAGGCGACGATTTCGCGCGCATTCTGCCCTTTGGATCGGAAGTCAAGACGGCGCCTCTGGCAAAGCCGGCGGACATCATCGTGCCCTATGCGCAGGCCGAGGCCGAATTCGAGAAGCAGACGCTCGAATCCGCGCTTCACGCGGCCAATGGGCAGATTTCGGAAGCCGCCAGGATGCTCCGCATCTCGCGGGCGACATTTTACAAGAAGCTCGCAAAATTCGGGTTGGCCCCGTCGGGCCCTGTCTGATTTTCGAGACAGCAAGTGTCTTGAGTCTCGGATCGTTGACACAACTGCACCGTCGCGCATATCGTCACAAGCCTCTCGAATTTGCCGGTTTTTCAGCCATTTCGATCTATCGCAAGCCATTTGGCGCGGAGCTTGCTCTGGTTGAAGACGAAACGACGCATGTCAAATGCGCGCAATCAAAATCGGGAGGGCAACATGACCATCGCGCTCGAAACCAGACATTCGCCGTCGCACGTTACGGTTGCGACCGCCAGCCTGATCGGCACCGCGATCGAGTGGTACGATTTCTTCCTCTACGGCACCGCGGCAGCGCTGATCTTCAACAAATTGTTCTTTCCCACATTCGATCCGATGATGGGGACGCTGCTGGCCTTCACGACCTACGCCTTGGGCTTCATCGCGCGGCCGCTCGGCGGGCTCGTGTTCGGTCATTACGGCGACAAGATCGGCCGCAAGACGATGCTCTATCTGACGCTCCTGATCATGGGCGTGGCGACCGCGGTGATCGGCCTGCTGCCGACCTACGAACAGGCCGGCATATGGGCGGCAGTCTTGCTGGTCGGGTGTCGCCTGGTTCAGGGTTTTGGTCTCGGCGGCGAGTGGGGCGGCGCTGTGCTGATGGCGGTCGAGCATGCGCCGGAAGACAAGAAAGGTTTCTACGGCAGCTGGCCGCAGCTCGGCGCGCCGCTCGGGCTCGTGCTTGGCACTTTGGTGTTCTCGGTGGTGTCCTCGTTCCTGACCGACGCCCAGCTGCTCGCCTGGGGTTGGCGCCTTCCGTTCCTGTTCTCCATCGTCCTTGTCGTCGTCGGTCTGTGGATCCGCTTCACGATCGCGGAATCGCCCGAATTCCAGAAGGTCAAGGACCAGAAGCAGGAAGTGAAAATGCCGATCCTCGACGCGATCCGCATGTATCCGAAGAACATCCTGCTGGCGATGGGCGCACGTTTTGCGGAGAATGGATTCTTCTACATCTACGCGACCTTCGTTCTGGCCTATGCGACGCAGTCGCTAGGCCTCAACCGGCAGGACATGCTGAACGGCGTGCTGCTCGCGGCTGCGATCGAAACCTTCACGATTCCGGCCTTCGGCGCGCTCTCCGATCGCGTGGGGCGCCGGCCGGTCTATATCTTCGGCGCCGTTTTCTCGGCGCTGATGTCGTTCCCGTTGTTCATGCTGCTGGCAACGAAAGACCCGCACCTGGCCTGGGTGGCGATCGTGCTGGGTCTCGCGGTCGGGCACGCCGCGATGTACGGGCCGCAGGCGAGCTTCCTGTCCGAACTGTTCGGCACCAAGGTGCGCTATAGCGGCGTGTCGCTCGGCTATAACCTCGCCTCGATCTTCGCCGGCGCGCTGTCGCCGCTGATCGCCACCGGACTGTTGACCGCCTATGCGCCTGCGACATGGCCGGTCTCCGCTTACATGATTGTGCTGGCACTGATCACCATCGTTTCGGTGTATTTCGCGACGGAAACGCGGACCAACGCCGAAGCCTGAGTCACCTCGCCCCGCTTGCGGGAGAGGGAGAACTAAAAACCATTTCGGGAGGAACGTGGTGAGCCAACATCCGGCTTTGCCCTTCTTGCGCGCCTCGGAGAAGGGCAAGATCGTCACGGCGGCAGAGGCCGTGCGCCTGATCCGCGATGGCGACACGGTCGCGACCGGCGGCTTTGTCGGCATCGGATTTGCGGAAGAGATCGCGCTGGCGCTGGAGCAGCTTTATCTCGCCAATGAAGGCGATGCGCCGTACACCCAAGGCAAGCCGCGCAACCTGACGCTGGTCTATGCGGCGGGGCAAGGCGATGGCAAGCACCGCGGCCTCAATCACTTCGCGCATGAGGGGCTGGTCAGGCGCGTCATCGGCGGCCATTGGGGCCTTGCGCCCAAACTGCAGCAGCTTGCAATATCAAATCAGATCGAGGCCTATAATCTGCCGCAAGGCGTCATCACCCATCTGTTTCGCGATATCGCGGCGCGCCGGCCCGGCCACATCTCGCGGGTCGGCATCGGCACCTTCGTCGATCCGCGCAACGGCGGCGGCAAGCTCAACGCCCGCAGCACCGAGGATATGGTCGAGCTGGTCACGCTCGGCGGACAGGAATGCCTGTTCTACAAGACGTTTCCGATCGACGTCGGCATCATCCGCGCCACCACCGGCGACGCGGAAGGCAATCTCACCATGGAGAAGGAGGCGCTGACGCTGGAGGCGCTGGCGATCGCCATGGCGGCGCATAATTCCGGCGGCATCGTGATCGCGCAGGTCGAGCGCGTCGCCGAGAGCGGCAGCCTCAATCCGCGCCAGGTCAAGATTCCCGGCATTCTGGTCGACTGCGTCGTGGTGGCAAGACCGGAAAATCACTGGCAGACGTTTGGTACGCAATATGATCCGGCCTATAGCAGCGAGATCAGGGTGCGCGCCGGCTCGCTGCCGCCGATGCCGATGAGCGAACGCAAGATCGTCGCGCGCCGCGCCGCCTTCGAGCTGAAGGCCAACAGCGTCGTCAACCTCGGGATCGGCATGCCCGAAGGCATTGCGGCCGTCGCCAATGAAGAGCGGATCATCGACCTCATCACGCTGACGGCGGAGCCCGGGGTGATCGGCGGCGTGCCGGCAAGCGGCATCGATTTCGGCGCCGCGATCAACACCCAAGCCGTGATCGACCAGCCCTACCAGTTCGACTTCTATGATGGCGGAGGTCTCGACGCGGCGTTTCTCGGCCTCGCGCAGGTCGATCGCGCCGGCAATCTGAACGTCAGCAAATTCGGTCCCAAGCTTGCGGGCGCCGGCGGCTTCATCAACATCAGCCAGAATGCCAAGGAGGTGATCTTTGTCGGCACCTTCGGCGCGGGACGCCAGCGCATTGCCCTGTCCGACGGCAAGCTAGTCATCCAGGAGGAAGCCAAAGCGCGCAAGTTCGTCGAGGCCGTGGAGCATGTGACATTCAGCGGCGCCTTCGCGGCCAAGCGCGGGCAGAACGTGCTCTACGTCACCGAGCGCTGCGTTTTTGCGCTCAGGCCCGACGGGCTTGAGCTCGTCGAGGTCGCCCCCGGCATCGATATCGAGCGGGACATTCTCGCGCTGATGGATTTCAGGCCGCTGATGCCGCGTGATCCGGTCATGATGGACGGGCGGATTTTCCGCGAGGGCGTGATGGACCTGCGCCAGGACATGCTCGCAATTCCGCTCGACCAGCGCTTCACCCTCGACGATCAGCACAATCTGTTCTTTGTCAATCTGGAGCGCTTTTCGCTGCGCAGCCGCGCCGACATCGATGCGATCGCGCGCGCCGTCGAAGCCAGGCTCGGCGGGCTCAACCGGCGCGTCTACGCAATCGTCAACTACGATAATTTTTCGATCGTGCCCGAGCTGCTCGACGAGTATTCGGCCATGGTGCGTAGCCTGACCGACCGCTTCTATTCCGGGGTCTCCCGCTACACCACGTCGGGCTTTCTGCGCATCAAGCTCGGCGAGGCGCTGGAGAAACGCGGCGTTGCCGCGCATATTTTCGAAAGCGCGCAGGAAGCGCAGTCGGACTGGCGCAATGTCGAAGGCGTCGGCGGGTGACGGGCGTTAGTCGATGAAATTGCTCACGATCTTTTCGCCCTGGTTCGGCGTGTTGTCACTAATGCTGGAATCGAGCGAGTCATTGGGCTCCGGATCGCGAAGCTTGCCGGCGGAGGCAATGATGCCGAGCGCGAAGCCCATCTCATCCTGAGCGAAAAGGTCGGCGCGGTATTCGAGCTGAGCGCGAGACTCGCGACCGGGGCACCGCTGATCGAAGTCGTCGACCGGTTTCGCGAACAAGTCGCCGCTAACGCCAGGCGCCTGTCCTAGCGGAATCTGCAATTCGTCAGAAGTTTGATTCAGCTCAAAGTCGCCGGATTGGAACGCAATAAGAGGAAAGCCAAGAAACGGACCTTGCTCGCCGTGGAGGGACATCGTCAATGAGACTGATTTTGCTGGGTCCGCCGGGCGCGGGAAAAGGCACGCAGGCAACGAGGATCGTGACGCGGTTCGTCATCCCGCAATTGTCGACCGGGGAGATGCTGCGCGAAGCGGTGGCGTCGCGAACGAGGCTGGGGTTGGCCGTCAAGCACATCATAGATGGCGGCGAACTCGTGCCGGACGATGTCGTTGTCGCCATCGTTGCCGATCGGATCGATCATCCGGATGCGGCCGATGGCTTCATCCTGGACGGATTTCCTCGAACCGTGGCGCAAGCAGAAGCGCTTGATAAGGAGCTCGCATCGAGGGGCATCGCAATTGACGCAGTGCTCGAGCTGAAGGTGGACGAAAACGCGCTGCTCGACCGTATCCGATGCCGGGCCGAGGCGGCGGCGAATAGAGGCGAAGCCGTGCGCCGTGACGACAATCCCGAGGTGTTCAAGACCCGGCTCGAGGCGTATCGCGCGCAAACCGCGCCCGTTGCCGATTGCTACCGGTCGCAAGGGCTGCTCAAAACCGTCGATGGTTTGCAGCCGATCGATGCCGTGGCCGAACAACTCGCCGCGGTACTTGCAGCGCTGCCGCTGCATCGGATCAGCCGCGAGAATAGGAAGCTCGCCGATCACGAATGACGAGCGTGTAGAAGGCGCCGGCGGTTGATCGGCCGGCGCGAGCCATCGACAGGCCTGAAATCCTCCCCCCCTGCACCTTCGAAGGCCCGTTATTCAAGCGCTCCGCCATCTTCTCCCGCCCTGATTGCTGTGCCATGATGGCGCTAACAAGAGCCGAAAAAGGCTTAGAGCATGATCCGGAAAAAGCCTGCCCCGCACTTGGATAGCTGGGTGGTACCGGTTTTCCAAAAAAGATCATGCTCAAAACAAGAGAGTCCCAGCGGGAGGGTTCACCATGGATGAGCGGACGTCGCTATCTCGTCGCAAGCTGTTGCACGCACTCGCCGGCACCGGCGTCATCGCCGCGGCCGATCTCGCCTGGTGGGATGCGCCCTATATCGGCCCGCGCAAGGCGTGGGGCGCCGAGCCGGTGCGCTTTCAGTGGAGCGTTCCCGAGCCGACGCGCATTGCGCTGATGAACGCGCTCGCCGAGCGCTTCAATCAATCGCAAAAGGATTTTGTGGTCGCGATCGAATACGTGCCGCAGGCGCAGGCGCGCCAGAAACTGATTAGCGCCGTCACCGGCGGCAGTCCGCCCGATCTCTGCCAGGTCTGGGACAATTGGGTTGGCCAGTTCAACGGCATGGGCGCGGTCGAGGACATCACCGCGCGGACGAAAGCCTGGAAGCACTATGCCGATGTGGCGCCGACCGCCTGGCAGACCGTCTCCATCAACGACCAGATCGTCTCACTGCCGCTCTCGGTGACGCTCGACGGCATCTACTACCGCACCGACCGCCTGAAGGAGCTTGGGCTGAAGGAGCCGTCCCCGGACTGGACCTGGGACGAATTCCTCGCACTGGCAAAGGCCTTCACCAAGGCCGACAAGAATCAATACGGCTACGGCATGCGCGGCAGCGGCACCTGGGCGTTACTTTACCCCAGCGAATTCGCCTACGCCAACGGTGCCGAAGTGCTCAAGGACGGCAAGGTGGTGATCAATTCCAAGCAAGCCGTCGACGCGCTTTCCTGGTATCTCGACCTTGCGCTCAAGCACAAGGTCACGCCGCCGAGTGCGGCGACCGATGGTTTCGTCGAAATCGTCGAGACCTTCGGGCGCGGCGTCACCAGCATGTACCAGCACAATTCCGGCTCCAGCGGCCAGCAGAAGAAGAATGTCGGCGCCGACAATTTCGCGACGCTGCCGGTGCCGATCGGTCCTGCGAACAAGCGCGCCTCGTTCTGGTTCTCCGAGACGCTGACCATGTTCAAGGGCGCGAAAAACAAGGAAGGCGCCTGGCAATTCATGAGCTTCATGCTGGAGGAAGAGCCGAGCCTCAGATACTGCTCGACGCTCGGCCTGTTGCCCGCGCGCCAATCGATCCTCAAGCAGCCCGAATTCGCCAAGGACCCGGCGCTCGCCGGCTTCGTCAATTCCTTCCCGATCGGCATCGTCAGCCCGTATCTGGCCTATCCCGGCTGGGGCGGCCGAATCGATTCCGATGGCGTGCCGCTGATCCAGCAGGCGATCCTTGGCAAGATCCCCGCCAAGGACTGCCTCGACCGCTTCGCCGAAATTTTGAAGAAGGAAATGTCGTAAGCCTCCGTCATTCCGGGATGGTCCGAAGGACCAGACCCGGAATCTCGAGATTCCAGGTTCGATGCCTTCGCATCGCCCCGGAATGACGGTGTTCCCGCATCAGGAATCATCATGACCACCGTCTCCCTTGCGCGGCCCCGCACCCGCCCGCTGATCAGCTGGCGGGTGCGCAAGCTTCTGATCGGCTATTCCTACCTGGTGCCGGCAGCGCTGTGCCTGCTCGCGACCGTCGTGGTGCCGATCCTGCTCGCGATCAAGATGAGCCTCTATGCGGATGTGCTGTACAAGCCGCAGGACTACCGCTTCATTGGGCTCGGCAACTACCTCCGCCTGGTGCAGGACCCGGTGTTCTGGCTGACGCTGTGGAATTCCGTGGTCTGGGTGTTCGGCTCGGTCATCCTGCAATTTGTGTTCGGCTTTGCCGCAGCACTGTTGTTGCAGCAGGCCTTCACCGGCCGCGCGCTGGTGCGCACGCTGACGCTATTGCCCTGGATCATCCCGGGCGTCGTGGTGGGACTGATCTGGGAGTGGCTCTATCAGCCGAACTACGGCGTCATCAACGATCTCCTGCTTCGGATGGGCTGGATGCACGAGCGCGTCGCCTGGCTGTCCTCGCCGGATCTCGCGATGGCGGCGGTCGTCCTCACCAACGTCTGGCGCGGCATTCCATTTTTCGCGATCATGCTGCTGGCGGGGTTGCAGGCCGTGCCGGACGAGCTTTACGAAGCAGCGCACGTCGATGGCGCCGGCGTGCTGGCGCGGTTCTGGCACATCACCTTGCCGTTGCTGCGGCCGATCATCGTGGTCGCGACCGCCACCCGAATCATCTGGACCTTCAACTATGCCGATTTGATCTTTGTCATGACCGGCGGCGGACCGGCCAACGCCACGCAAATCACCTCGACCTATACGCTGCTTCAGGCCTATTCGAGCCTCGACTTCGGCTACGCCGGCGCGCTCTCGGTCGTCCTCCTCCTCGTGATGCTGGCCTTCACCTGGTTCTATCTGCGCGTCACCAAGGGCGTCGAGGAAACCGAATGACCGCGCGCCACGCCCCGAAAGATCTCGCCGAGCGATTATTGGCCGGCCCGGTGGTCTGGATTGGCCTTGTGCTCCTGACCGCGTTTGCGCTCGGGCCGTTCCTGTGGATGCTGCTGACCTCGCTGAAGGATCGCCAGGAGCTCTACGCGACGCCGCTGCAATATCTGCCGGTGCACCCGACGTTTGCGAATTACATCGATGCCTGGACCTCGCCGGTGACGCCGTTTTCGCGGTTCTTCCTCAATAGCCTGTGGGTGTGCTCGGTCACCATGGTCGCGACCACCTTGGTGTCGGTGCTGGCCGGCTATGCCATCGCGCGTTTTCGCTTTGCCGGACGCGATGCGCTGCTGCTTATCTTTCTGGCGACGCAAATGTTTCCGAGCGTGCTGTTGATCGCGCCGCTACTGACGCAATGGCGCGCGCTCGGCCTGATCGATACTTATCAGGCGCTGATCTACTCCAACTTCTCGTTCACGGTGCCGTTCACGGTCTGGATGATGGTCGGCTATTTCTCCTCGATCCCGCGCGACCTCGAGGAAAGCGCGATGATCGACGGCTGCAACCATTTCGGCGCGCTTGTTCGTATCGTGCTGCCGCTCGCCGCCCCCGGGATCGCCGCGACCGCGATTTTTGCCTTCGTCGTGTCCTGGAGCGAATTGTTGTTCGCGATATCCTTCACGACCGAGACCAGCATGCGCACGCTCTCGGCCGGGCTGCTCTACATGGTCGGGCAATACGAAGTGCAATGGGGCCCGCTGTCGGCCGGCGTGATCCTGAGCACGGTCCCGGTGGCCGTGCTGTTCAGCTTCCTGCAACGCCATCTGATCCACGGGCTGACCGCGGGCGCGGTGAAGGGGTAGGGCTGATAGGGGGCCGCTTGCCACGACCGAACGATGCAAAAACCCGGACACGGACCGGCTCGGGCCGCAATAATTAGGGGAACCCTTGAAGCCCATGTAACGTTGCCCTGTCATGAGCAGAGCATTTGTAAAGGACGCAGACGGCATCGACGAGCTGCCGGATCGGCCGATCTCGGATCATCCGAACGAAGTGACGAGAGAAGGTTTGCAGCAGATTGAAGCAGCACTCACGGCTGCCCAGGACGCCTTTGCCGTGGCGCAGGACGCGGGCGACCGGGAAGCGTTATCCCGTGCCCGCCGCGACCTTCGATACTGGACGGCGCGGCGTTCAACCGCCGTGGTGGTGCCGGAGCCGGAGGATCATTCCGTCGTTCGCTTCGGCCACACCGTCACGATCATTCGCAACGATGGCCGCGAGCAGACCTTCAGGATCGTGGGAGAGGATGAGGCGGATCCGGCACACGGGAGTATCTCCCACGCCTCCCCCTTGGCGCGGGCGCTGTTCGGAAAGGGCGTTGGTGACATCGTGGCGGTCGCCGGCGGCGACGCGGAGATCATGAACATCCGCTGAGCGATCGGTTTCACAGATCGCGAAGCCTCTGCCAGCGGCTAGGCGTTCCAGGGCCAAATCTCAATGCCCTGCTCAACCAGTGTCATGGCATTTGGCTGGGCCCATGCCCACAGCGGCCCAAGTCGCTGGGGTCGTCGATCCCGGACTTCTGCACAATGCGCAAATGGGTCCAGCTTCACACCGCGCTTTTTCAGCCAGCGGAGCGCTCTGGAATGGTGGCGCTTCACGTCAGGCATGTTTTGCAACATGGTGGCGCCGAGATTGCCCGGGGCTAGCCTATTTTGCGCGTGCCAATGCGATCGGGTGAGCGTCAACACGGGGGTGCGCTCAAGGTCAATAACATCCGCAAACCGCGCTCCTGCGGCGTCCTGGGTCAATAGCCTCGCAACGCGATCTCTCGGATCTGTGGCTGGCGGTGCATTGCCGAGCGTTTTGATGGGGCCGACATCGGCAAGCCAGAAGATCAGCGAGTGAACGTCCTTGCTGCCGAAAATAGCAGGAGACGGCAGCGCGGAAGGCAGTGCCGAGAGCGGATCGTCCGCGACGTTGGGCTCGCCGCCCGTCGCCACGTCCTCGAGCAGGAGTTTTGCGCCGAGCTCACCGCACAGGAAGGCAGCCAGGTCCTGCTCATCGTCGGTCACAAGCAGATGGCTCACGTATTTTGCCTGCCTTCGAATGGAGGAAGTGGATGCTATATTAGCTGATCCTTGCCGAACAACTTCTGCTTTGACGAATTTGCCCGTCGGCTCTAACCTTGCGGAAATTTCATCTGATTTCGCCGATGTGAACATCAAATCGTGCCTGATGTCCCCCGGCAGGACTGTGTTTTCGTCCGACGGTGAACTATCTGGGAGCGGTGACGCCGGTCAGCGGCACCACGTTATCTTGCGATCCGGTGCGCCAGGCGCGCCGATCGTGCCGCCGGTGCAAGTCTCAAGAGTCTCGAAACGACGCCGGGCCATATTCAGGTCATGGCGGCACGCGGTTTAGGCCAGTTTGGCCGCAGCAAGTTTATTGCCTCACTAGATGGAGTTTGCTTCTTTGTCCGACGCCTTGGCTGGCTTGATCCCGATCTACGGCCCGTGGATCATCTTTTTTATTGTTGCATTCGAAAGTGCAGGTATCCCTCTCCCCGGAGAGACAATCCTGGTTGGCTCCGCCGTCCTCGCCGCCACCACCGGCCAGATCGGCATCGTCGTCGTTGTGGTGGCGGCCGCAGCGGGTGCGATTGTCGGGGACGGGATGGGATACCTGGTCGGGCGCCGCTTTGGCTCGCCGTTTCTTCGCCGGTACGGCCACTATGTCCGCCTCGATGAAGATCGGCTGCTGATCGGTCGCTATCTATTTTTTCAGTATGGCAGCGCCGTCGTGTTCTTTGGGCGTTTCATTGCCGTGCTGCGAATGTTCGCGGCCTTGCTTGCGGGCGCCAACGCCATGCCGGCGGTGCGGTTTTTCTTCTTCAATATTACGGGCGGAATCTGCTGGGCGTGTCTGTTCGGCTTCGGTGCCTATGCGGTCGGCGCCCAAATGTACAAGATTTCCGGCATGCTGAGCGTGATCTCACTGGGCCTGTTTATCGCGGCGGGATGTGCATTCTCGATTTTCGTTCGACGAAATGAAGTTTTGTTGCGCCGTCGGGCGGAGACAGCTCTGTCTGATCATCCGCGCGGATGATCGATTTCCGCTCATGGTACGCTCAAAGATGAGCGTCGGGTCTTTCGCAACCGCCCGCGGGTGGTTGTCACGCACAAGTGTTTTTGGTGCGCGGTGTCGATCGTCAAATGATGCCGCAATCCAACGCACGCGCACGGACCACCGAGGACGATGTGCTGACCTTGCCCATGAATGATGTCGTTGCCCTCGTGCTGGTTGAGGCGATCCGCGGCGGTGACATTGCCGCGCTCCGGCGTCTGCTTGACGAGCAGCCGGAATTGGCGACGGCGAGATTTGAGAACGCCAAGGGGGCGACGCGCACGGCGCTGCACGTCGCCGCTGATTGGCCGGGGTACTTTCCCAACGGTCCCGCAGTGGTGAATCTGCTGATCAGCGCCGGCGCTGACCCCAATGCCCCACACACCGGCGGCTCGCATGCCGAGACCCCATTGCACTGGGCTGCCAGCAGCGACGACGTCGACGTGGCCGCCGCGCTCATCGCCGGCGGCGCCGATATCGAAGCGACCGGCGCCTCGATTGCCGGAGGTACCCCGTTGGACGATGCGGTGGGGTATGGGTGCTGGCATGTTGCGCGCCTGCTGGTCGAGCGCGGCGCCAAAGTCGAGACGCTCTGGCATGCGGCGGCGCTGGGGATGATGTCACGTGTGCAAGAATTCTTTTTAAGCGATCCGCCGCCGGCGCCGCGCGACATCAACAATGCCTTCTGGCAGGCCTGTGCCGGCGGCCAGCGCCGCGTGGCTGAATTCCTTTTGGCAAAGGGAGCGGATATCGACTGGATCCCGGACTACACCAAACTTGCGCCCCTCGACGCGGCCGGCAGTCTTGATACGCGCAGGGATACGCTGGTCAATTGGCTGCGCGACCGTGGCGCCAAATCAGCCAAGAGCTGACCGGCGCTGACCGGCGCGTGATGGAATAGCGAGCGTGGTCTTGTCAGTGTCCGCGATTTGCCCGTCGGGCTAGAGTTAGCGGCCGGGTGCGGCTGATTCTACCACCGCTTCGTCAATGTGGGATTGAGCCGCACAGCCATGCTT
>Ga0210384_10002989_pt1 | contig 20036 bp, 10 predicted proteins | sample IncBWH2MmetaG_FD_160574 | JGI IMG/M metagenome (GOLD analysis project Ga0210384, IMG submission 160574) | Forest soil microbial communities from Barre Woods Harvard Forest LTER site, Petersham, Massachusetts, United States - Inc-BW-H-2-M | ecosystem: Environmental > Terrestrial > Soil >...
CTTCGTCCCCGCATCTTCGCATCACCTCAAACCACTCATGCGCGATGGCTCCCAATTCACCTCGATGCTCTTTCATCCACGCATCGATGGCGGGATCGCGTTCGACAGCACCGTTGAATCGCAGCAATTGCGCTCTCATCGTCGCTCCATTTTCGCTTCCGGATTTATGTTACGTGGCACCCTACACGAGGAACGAAAGGGATTGGTCCTCAGAAACGCCGTTCTCGTCACTTAACTTCGGATGGTCGGCAAACCGGAGGTAGTCGGTCAATTTGGAGTGAATGACTGAAGTTGCCGAAAACGCTTCTAGGGAAGCTGCACGCTGGCGTCCGCCTACGGCACATACCCCGCCGCCTTCATCCGCGAGATCGTCAGAGCAAAGGCCGGGTCCTTCATCCCCTCAGCCACATTTTTCCGGTTACGGACTTGAGAGAGCTCGTCTGAGGTGATCGAAGCCGGGAAATCCTTGAACTTCCGAGCCGTGTTTTCGAGCGCGACACCCTCCAACCAATGCTTGGTTAGCGCGATCTGGGTCAGGATTGTGATGTCGCCGATCTGCGCGGGGCTTAGGTGCGAAAGCCGGTTATCCGTCAATTCGTAGCGTGAGGCGTAATTCATCCCGTCCCACGCAAGCGCCCGCGCGTCATCGATCTTCCTAAGTTGGTTGTAGGTGTCTTCATACTGCTCTATCTCTTCACGGTGCATAAGGCTGGTGACGCCACTGGTCTTGGCCGCATCCCAGACGGCCTGGCTGGGGCTAGTGGATTCATGGAACCAGACGAGGCTGCCGGGCAGCTTTTCATCCGGCGTGCCCGGATGCTTCTCGAGATAGGCCAATACCATCAAGTTATTTTCGAGTTCCGCCGTCTCCCAGCGCCAGTGGGATGTCTCGCTCGTGAAGGACTTCTTGTTAGCCTCACGCTCGCCCCGCAGCTCCTCCCGCACCTCCGCGACCTCTCGCCGATGGTGGAAATACTCTACCGCCTGCTCCAGGCCGACCGCGATCAGCAACCCAAGCACAATCGTCGCGATATGGATGAAGAATTCCTTCCAGCTACTGGCCGCATAGTGCGCCGGGTGCACATCAAGCATGGTTTCCTGCTCCTTCGCAGTGTCTGGAACGTGTGCTGTCTCCGCACTCTGTGATGTTTCGCCTTCGCTCAGCGGTGACGTCGCCTCATCGGGCACAGCCGCCACATCGGCAAGCGGAAGCTCTTCCGGGATGTCCGGTGTCTCCGGCATAAGTTTCCTTGGGGCCGTGTTGACGCCAGACTATCAGCGAGAAGCGGGCGCGCCTAGAACCTTGAAGTCGAACTTCCTTGAAAACGCCGTTAAATTGATGGGCGTATTGTCGCCGAGTATCCAATCGTCATTGCTCATCAGTTGAGAGCGAAATTCCGGGTTGTCCGTGATTCGGGGCGCGAAACCACTAGGATGCAAATAGCTTCCGTGTGGCCTGTGATCGGTCCACAAACCTTGCTCCGCTGCAGGTACTTCTCGGACATAGAGCCTATCTCCGCCACCGCACCTGAGGCTCAGCCGTTCCCAAAGGTATATGAATGTGCCAATCGACGCTGACTTGATGACGGTGTACTGTGTTTGATGAACATGCGGATTCAAGATTTGAGCCTCCTCTTATTTACGACGTTTATCGCGTTGACCGTTCCGGTCTTCGCTCAACAGCCTGTCGCTCCGAAACCACAGGACACGGAGGTGTGGGAGCCAGTGCCCAAGATCGTTACGCCGGGAGCCACGAATGCGGCGCCTCCCTCGGACGCAATCGTCCTGTTCGACGGCAAGAATCTTGACGAGTGGGTCTCGGCGCAGGACAAGTCTCCGGCCAAATGGATCGTCGCCGACGGCGTACTGACTGTGAGCAAAGCGCCGGGTGTCGGCAACATCGAATCTAAGCGGGGCTTTCGGAACTACCAACTCCACATTGAGTGGAAGATCCCGGAGAATATCAGCGGCAGCGATCAGGCGCGCGGCAATAGCGGCGTCTTTCTCGCCTCCACCGGCCCCGGCGATGCCGGCTACGAGCTGCAGGTTCTGGATTCGTACAACAATAAAACGTACGTCAACGGGCAGGCTGGGAGTATCTACAAACAGGGCATTCCTCTGGTGAATCCGAATCGCAAGCCCGGGGAATGGCAGACTTACGACGTGGTATGGACCGCCCCAACGTTCAACGATGACGGCTCGCTGAAGACTCCTGCCTATGTCACGGTCTTCTTCAACGGGGTGTTGGTGCAGAACCACTTCGAGTTGAAGGGGCAGACCCTCTACATCGGCCATCCGTTCTACAAGAAATACGACACCGCACCGATCAAGCTGCAGGCGCATGGCGACCACAGCGAGCCGATCAGCTTCCGCAATATCTGGGTAAGAGAGCTAAACTGAAGCGCGAACGAACCTGGGAGTCCAGGAGGGAGTTTAGGATGAGTGATCTTCGAGCCGATTCAAGTCGCCTGTCCCTGCCAAACCGGCGCACCTTTCTGATGGGCGCCGGAGCTGCGATGCTGGTACCCGCCCGCGCATGGGCGCGCACAGGCCGCGTCGCTCCTTCGGATCGCATCACCTTGGGTGTCATCGGCTGGGGCATGATAGGACCAACCAACACCAAGGCCTTCTTGCAGCAGAGCGATTGCCAGATCGTTGCAGCTTGCGACTTGCACAAGGGTCACCTGCAGAGCGCGGTGGACACGATCAACAACAGCTACGGCAACAAGGATTGCAAGGCCTACCAGGACTATCGCGAGGTACTGGCACGCCATGATATTGACGCGGTGATGATTGCAGTACCCGATCACTGGCATGCACTGATCGCCACAGAGGCTGCAGCCAAAAAGAAGGACATCTACGGCGAGAAGCCTCTCGCCCGCACCGTCGCAGAGCAACAGGCCATCGTCAAGGCTGTTCAACGCAACGGAATCATCTGGCAGACCGGCTCCTGGCAGCGTTCGCTTCCCACCTTTCACAAAGCGGCGGAGATTGTCCGCAATGGTCTCATCGGAAATGTCATTCGAGTCGAGGTTGGCCTGCCGGGTGGTCCTCACGATTTCCCCGGCACAGTTCCTGCACTGCTAAAAAGACTCTCCTCTCTGCCAGACAAGATCAGCAGTCCAGACCAGATCGTTCCCGGAACTGCGGCATGGGATCTTGCAGTCACCCAGCCGCCGCCGGAGCTGGACTACGAGATGTGGGTTGGTCCTGCGAAGGCTGAACCCTATATCGACGCGCGCGTTTACCAGAATTGGCGATGGAACTACAACACCGGAGGCGGACAGCTCCTGGACTGGGTCGGCCATCATTGTGACATCGCGCACTGGGGTCTGGGATTCGATCTCACCGGTCCATCGGAGATCGAAGGGTATGGCGAGTTTCCGCCGGCAAACGCTGCCTGGAACGCTGCTACCAAATACCATGTCGAATGCAAATATCGTAAGGAAGTGACGCACTATCCGGTGGACGTCGCGATGACCATCTCCGGTGGTTCTCCGGCGATCGGTATGGGAACAAAGTGGATTGGGACAGATGGCTGGGTGTGGGTGGATCGGGCGGGGTTTGACGCCTCCAATCCTGCGTGGATCAAGGGCGAATCTCTGCCTGAGGAATTCCGCAAGGTGAAGCTCTATGAGTCGGCTGAACATCGGCGGAACTTCCTCGACTGCGTCAAATCTCGCAAACCTACTATCACTCCGGTCGAGACTGCGCATCACTCGACACTTCCCGGGCATCTTGGTCTGATTTCCATGCTCGTCGGACGGAAGATCCATTGGGACGTGGCGCAGGAGAAGATTCTGAATGATGGCGCCGCCACCGAGCTGCTTACTCGGCCGTACCGCGCTCCGTGGCAGTTCCCCGGATGAGCGAAGAGTCTTCCGTCACTCGCGGAGAATGCAGACACCAAGACACGGCGCTACGTCGAGAGAACAAAGCTTAGGGCTTTGCGACAGGTCTATCGGTCTACCCTTCCGGGTGTGGTCGGCTTTCTAAAAATAATTCACTTGGACGAAGATTCGGCTTCTAAATCAGATTTCCCTGTGCACGAGCCCGGCTCCGGCAACAATTACACGGTTATAGAAGTGAAATGCTGCCGTTCGAATGCTGCAGGTATTCGCAAAGATCTTCAAAATCCCTTGTTCATTTAGAGAAACTGTTGGCTATCAACGTGCAATTTATCGTCTGTAAGGCGATAACGCATCGCTACGCTCGTTGATGGAACAGGGCGGATCTCGAGTGTTCGATTTGGGACGATAGAAACATGGTCGCAGATCGAAGTGGGCATCCGGCTGTGTGGGAGATAGACGATCTATAGATCTCAGCGGGCTTATTGGTCACTGTCCGCGCTAGGGCCGTTGTCGAGAGATGCTACTCAATCCGTAGTTTTCCTACTTTTTCGAAGGCCTTAAGTTTCGCTTAATCTTTGTCTTCATTCATTCACCCAGCGCTTATCGAAATGTAAAGTCCAGCGGCTAACTTGATGCAGATCAGGACATAGCAGGAGAGCGGCACGTCTCATTCCAGAAACACCGAAACAGGAATGAGACGTGCACCACTTTCATAAGGAGAGTTATGCGTTTTAGAGGAGCTTTATGGGCTATATCGTTTGTGGCAATGCTGGCTGCGTCGCCGGTTTTCTGCCAGACAGTCCGTGTCACGTTGACAGGTTCTGTAACCGATGCGCAGGGTCGCACCCTGCAGGGGGCACAGATCACAGTTGATCCAGGCGACGAAAGTGCTGTTTCGGATGCCCAGGGGCTATTCACGCTTCCGGCACTGCCGACAGGCGAGTATACGGTGACGATCAAATATGAAGGATTTACCACGTGGACGCAGAAGGTGACGCTGAGTGCAGGCCAGTCCTCACACGTCGTTGCCGCGCTGAAGGTGGCTACGAATAAAGAAGATGTTCAGGTGTATGCAGGCCGTCAAGGCGGAGAGGTCGAAGCGGTCAATCGGACGTTGACAGCAGACAACATCATCAACGTGCTGCCATCCGACGTGATCACCAGTTTGCCGAATGCAAATGTGGCCGACGCCATCGGACGGTTGCCCAGCGTCACGCTGGAGCGAGACGAGGGTGAAGGCAAATATGTGAAGGTGCGCGGAACCGAGGCCCGGCTGACGCATACCACGCTTGATGGAGTAACGATCGCCTCCCCTGAAACGGTCAGGCAGATTAAGCTCGACCTCATTCCCGCGGATCTTGTTGAGTCTGTACAGATCAACAAGACATTGCAGGCAAGTATGGAAGGCGACGGGATCGGCGGGTCGGTGGATCTGCGCACGAGGAGTGCAGAAGATCGTCCGACAATCTATCTGGAATCGACGGGCGGATATATGCCGATTATCGGTGGACGCCCCGCGTACCAGTTCGATGGCACCGCGGGCAAGCGCTTTCTCGAGGGAAATAAACTAGGCGCATTGGTCAGCGGATCGTACGACTGGAACGGACGCGGTATTAACGACATCGAGCCCGGTCCGGCTCTGGCGGGCACATACGACCTGCGCGACTATCGGTATTTTCGTGATCGTTGGGGTGTCGGAGGCACACTCGACTACCGTTTCAACGACACTTCAACGATGTACCTCAAGGGCCTTTACTCGCACTTCAATAACTTCGGAGACGACTGGTTTTATAGCCCTAAGATTAATAACTTCGTCTCTCCTTTGCAGGGCGATGCTACCGGATCGGTTTCGTTCCAGGCTTTGCGTCGGCGGCCAGTGCAGGACATCGGAGGAGTTCAACTTGGAGGACACCATGTCATTCGGCGATCCATCCTTGCCTGGGACGTGAATTCGTCCGTAGCGCGAACACGCGATCAAGGCTACTCTACCGCGCAATTCTCGCCGCAGTCAGCTGCGAATCCGTTAAATAACGTTCAGTATGGCCTTGATTTGAGCAATCCGCTCGAACCGCACCTGAACGTACAGAACGGCGTCAACATCTTCGATCCAACCAAGTATTTCTATACGGGACAGAGTGTGCAGTACATGTATAGTCCGGAGGTCGATCTTGGATTTGGAGTTTCTGTTGCCACCCAGTATTCCCTGGCAGGACATGCAAGCACATTCGAGTTTGGCGGACGCTTTCGCAACGAACACAAGTTCCTCAACCAAAATACGCAGAATTTCACGCCTAACGCCAGCGGGGAAGACGCTTCCCTAGCAATGACAAACTTCCTGAACGACTTTCGGGACCCCAATTACTATGGCGGGGCTTACCAGTTCGGCCCGGCGGTCGAGTACGACAAGGTGAGGGCGTTTGCGGCGCAGTCGCTTACCTCCGGCATCTTCGGAAATTCATTCGATCAGGTGGAGAAGGTCTCTGCAGGCTACCTGATGAACTCGACCAGCATTGGAAGGTTCCGGCTCGTCTTTGGTGTACGGTTCGAGAATACGAGCGAGAACAACCTTGGGTATCAGGGGTCAAAAAATTCAAGCACCCCGGGCACTATACCGATTCGCGTGACGACCTCTTATCTTGATGTCCTGCCGAGCGCATCGCTGCGGTACGCGTTGACCGCATCGTCCGGACTTCGACTGGTATACGGGCGAGGATTAGCGCGACCAAACTTTTCAGACCTTATCCCATTTGAAAGTGTCTCGAGCAGTGGGTCGGCGCGCACGACCGTAACTCAGGGAAACCCATATTTGAAAGCGGAATACGCCGACAATGTTGACCTGCTTTATGAGCGTAGCCTCCCCCGTAGCGGCCTTCTCCAGGCGGGTTTCTTTTACAAGAACCTCACCAACCCGATCGTAGCCACACAAACCGTGAGCGCACCCAATCCAACTCTCACCGGCAATAACAACCCTTATATTTTAAACCAGACAATCAACGCTGGAAGCGGTTATGTGTATGGGTTCGAGATTGCCTATCAGCAGCACTTCTCCCGTCTGCCGGGAGCGCTGAACGGACTGGGTCTTTCGACCAACTATGGCTATACCGCCTCGCAAGCGAACCTTCCCCCGTATGTCGATCCGGCCTTGCTTCAGCCGGGCCAGATCAGCGGGCCAAACCGTGGTCCTGGAGGTTCTACTCCGGCCCTCATTGGTCAAGCGCCAAACAGCTTCAACTTCAGTCCAACTTATGACAAGCGGGGCGTGTCAGTACGTCTGGGAATGACCTACAACCAGGCGAATATCGCGGCCTATCAATACAACGTCAGCAATGCGGGACCGATCGAATCTGGAGGAGGCGGAGGCGGTTTATACGGGCCGAATGGAGATCAATACTTCTACTCGCACTTACAGATCGACCTGCAAGGATCCTACAAATTGCCGAAAGGATTTACAGCGGTAGCATATGGCTTGAATCTGAATAATGAAGTATTCGGATTCTACAACGGAAGCACGATCTATCCGGTGCAGCGTGAGTTCTACCGGCAAACGTTCGGCGGAGGACTTCGCTGGTCGCCAACCCACGAGCGATAATGTCCGACCTGGTCTTCTTGTGTGAGGGCGTGCCTGCGAGTGGCTTCCGCAGGCACGCATTTTCTTTGGGCAGGAGTTTGGGTCCATTAGGGGTCCAATAAAACCAAATTCCTGTGTAATCCGTCGAGAGGGCCGTGGCAATTGCGCTTCCGGCCAGAAGTCTTCCGATGAATTCTGCTAACACCCAGCTAATTTCTCGACCATTCGGGATTCGAAGGCGATGGAATTGGGGACGGACAGCGCAGCTTCTGTTCCGGCCGCGGCGCGGCTCCAAACTCTGAGTCTGGCGCCAATTGTTTCCGCCCGTTCGCGCATACCCGGGAGCCCCCAATGTCCCTCGCGTCCCGCACGCAGCACTTGAGGATCGATCCCGCAACCGTCGTCGCGGACGACTATCCTGAAGCGCTTGGGGGCATACTCAATCTCGATTTCGATGCGGCTGGCTCGAGAGTGCCGGAATGCATTCACCAATAGTTCCCGGCCGATGTGATAGACCTCGTCGCGAATGAGCGGGTGCAGTTTTCGGGGCGAACCTGACACAATGACCCGAAAATCAATTTGCGCTTCGATGCCCAAATCTTGCGGGATTCGGGAAAACGCCTGCCCTAGATCGTCGGAGTCTGAATCGGAGCCTGAATTAGAGGAGCGGAGTCCTCGAACCGCGTTGCGGCCCTCTTCCAGGACGTGTCTCATCAATTCGAGAACACGGCTTAGTCGCAGCTTGGCGGGCGAATTCGCGGGTAGCTGGTCTACTGCAACATCCAGCTGCATAGCTGCGCTGACAATGCCTTGCAGCACTGTATCGTGCAAGTCCTGGGCAATTCGCGTACGCTCAGCTACGCGTTCCTCGAGACGGGCACGCATCTCCCCGAACGTTGGCTGCAAACGAAAGAGATAGGGGCTTGTATATGCAAGAGACAATCCATCGAGCCGCATGACAGATCCTCCTTTTTGCCAGTTAAGGCCGTCTTCCTGCCTTCTTACGCTCACCAGCCTGGGACCCGGGCGCAGCATGAAGCTATCAAGAGCGCCCGTGTTCGAGTTTGGACTCGTGAGCATGGGTAGATATTGTCAGGAACGTGCCACACAGGTCTTGAACGATTTCGTTGCGGTCGGGACGTTTTTGCTCAATGATGAGGAAACCGTTTCGCGATGGCCTGGGCCGTGTCTCAGCCTAACGAACGTTCGACGTTTCGGCATTCTTGGTTGCGTACGCAGGTCAAGTCCGGCCTTCTCAACCGCCTCACTCCCGAAGCGGCCACAGGAGCAAGTGCTTTGCAACTGCAAAAATAAAACGACTTATCGTTGTTCCCAACGGACTACGCTTGGGGACATGCCAGTTATCCGACGGAAGTGTCTGGCCAAGTGGCTCTGGTCGGAAAATCCCGCTGACAATGCGATCTCCGACATCGGAAGATCAGTATTGCGAAGCATTTGCTGGGCCTGTTCGATGCGCCGTTGCAGTACGTAGCCATGCGGGGGGATACCAACCGTTTGCTTGAATGCCCGCGCGAAGTGGTGTGTGGACAAGCCGGCCATTTCCGCCAGCGTTTCGAGGCTTATGTTCTGACCGAGATTGGAGTGGATGTATTCGCAGATCCGGTGCGTACGCGCCGGCGATAGACCGCCCCGATTGGGAGGCAGAGGCTCTGCTATAGGCGCGTTACGGAGCATGCTCATCCTCGGCCGCGTGTGAATTGCCACGTCCGTCGCAGAACGCCAACCCCTTGAGCCGCACAGAGGAGGAGTAATCAACACATGCCACCGCTCATCCGTACTGACGCGCGTGAAGCGAGCCGCGACATCCTGTTCGCGGTTGCAGCGGAAAATAGACCGATCATGGTCGAAGGCCGCGGATAGCGGCACGCCGCGACTCAGCCTTTCGTCATCCAGCGCAAAAGTCGTGCGCGCGACCCGGTCAGCACCGACGATCCGCAGGTCACCGTCGACAGCCAGGAGCAAAGCTGGACCGCTGTCGTCGGATGGCACTGCCGCAATCGTCCAAACGTTGCGAAACCACTCGCGAAATAAGCGTTCTTCCACCGCACGCGCGGCAACTTTTGTCGCAGCCAAAGCCAATGTGTGCGACTGGTTCGACGTCATGGACGAAGTGTCCAGCACCAACTCCAGCCTGCCGGTGGGGTCGAAGATTGGTGCACCGGCACAGCTTAGGCCGATGTGGCGGGTTCGAAAATGTTGGTCACGATGGACGAGAACCGGCCGTTGTTCGGCGATGCACGTGCCGATCCCATTGGTGCCTTCGACGCCTTCCGACCAAACTCCTCCGACCCAGATGCCCCGGTTTTTGAACTGTTCGGCTTGCGCTTCCTCACCGCGGTGGTGAATCGCTATTCCATCGGTATTGCACAACAAAACGACATATCCCTCCTGGCGGACGATCGCATAAAGACGATCGACTTCTTCCTGGGCATACACAATTGCTTTGTCGAGCGGTTCGCGAAAAACCCTGAGTTCGCTGTCGGTTACGATATGGGGAGCCGACCGGCCATCTGGATTGAGAAGGAGTTCAGCCGTGCATCTTCGCCACGAGGCAGACACTTCTTCGAGATCAGAGGCGGCACCTCCACCCTGAACAACCGATTCGATTTGGTCGAGATGCCGCGATTCTGTGGTTCTATTGACTATGCGGGGTTTGGCTGCCGTATCCATGTCGGATTTCCAACGGGTTGTGGAATTCGACCGTTGCGACTTGTACCCGGTCCGGTGGCACCGCTCCAGAGTCTGCCTTGAGTCCTGAAGGATCCAAGGTTGTGCGTAGGATAGCACTTGTGGTGGATATGGCGTTCTCCTCCATTGATTCTCGTCCTGCCCAATGCGCACTCCAACGTTTCCAGAGCGGTCACCTCGCCTAGCCGTGTTCTCGGGGAGGCCGCACGGCCCGGCTCGTGGATAACCAATCGCTCTCTTCCGACGCGTCTACATCAACTACGCCGATCTCTTTGTCATCCTTGAGCCGTGGTAGTCAGAAAAAGTTCTAAAAAGTTCGAGTTGCTGACAGTACAGGAAAATCTATCTCAGTTGCTTCCGCGATGCTAGTTTTGTGCCCACGAGCGTTCTCTACATATTCAAGCCGAATGCACTACAGGAATTTGCCCTTGAACTCTTCGTGTCGTTGGCGTGCCGCGTCCATAAGTTTAGAAAATTCTGCTTCGCTACGGAGCGAGTCGAGAAGCGGGTCAGTTGCAAAATACGGATAAGGGAAAAATCCACGCTGAATACTGTGGCGTAAGACACGGAGCGCTGCGTTTTTTTTCACCGATCGAAGCATACGCTTGAGCTATCTTGTACATCGCTTCGGGATCGACCACGCCGTGTTCGTCAATCTTGGCTTCCAGTCCATGGAGGGTTCCAACGGCTTCGGAATTGTGTTGCTGAATTCCAAGGCTAAAGGCTCTTCCAACCTCCGCTTGGAGCAGAGTGGGATCAAGGTCATATGCATGATCGAAATTAGCCTTTGCCTCGTCCAACTCCTTCTCATAATACTCGCCGAGACCACGGTAGAAGACGATGAGGGGGCGCGTCTTCGGTCTTGGGTAGACTCTGTAGAAACTGGTCGTATCGTCCGAGATAGAGATAACCGTTCAGAGTGGAGCCGTTGAGTTTTACGCCCGGAATTCACTCCGTTTAACGGCGAACACAAGGCAGGACCCTTCGCGATGATCAGTGCGCCGGATCCGACAACGCAGTTGGGGCCCCTCTGCACCGATCCTGACCCTTCACATCCGGGCAGTTTGCAATCCCTAGATCTCGCTTGAGGTTGAGAGCGGGTGCATCACTTTACCCGCTCGCTGCTTCTATGACATCCATCCCCAAGAGTAAGGAGCAATCACGATGCACATATTCCCCGACCCGAAGTTGTTGGAGGTATCCGAAACATAAGACTGCTCCGGAAGTTCGAATCGGGCATGTAAACCTGAGAGTAGCCGACCTGGATCGCGCTATCAGTTTTTACTGCGACGCACTTGGTCTCTCAGTGATTTACCAGCGCCCTCCGCTGGAATTCCTACTAGAGTATTAGGAGGCAAGTAGTGAGGAGACGTTGCTTCGAAACCATCCAAACTAAAAAAGGGATTTCTTGAACTTCAGGAATACTCCCTAGTCGCTCCATATAGAAGTGCCGAAAGCTTTGGTAGGCGCTGATGTCAACTGGTAAACGGGCCACGGCTGGATACTTTGGCGATGACGGGGGTCATCCGACTGATGGTGAATGGAGCGGTATGGGAAATTATGCAGACGTTCAAGAGGGCGGGGTTGTGCGGCCTATCAGCCCCAATGTCTCTGCGTTCAAACAAGGCAAAGCTGGCTTATCATGTGATACAAGACGTTTTCTTCGGGACGCGTCAGAGTAAATTGACTGCGAGATTTCCAGTGCTTGGCGCCCCCCGTTATGGAGACCATCAAACATACAGCCCGCCTGGTAGTTCGTGAAACAGATCAGACGCAAACTGTAACTGTCGACACCCTCCCCTTCACGATCGGCCGTCAGGCGGATCGCAATCTCTATCTTACCAACTCGCAAGTCTCACGCGAGCATGCCATTATTCACGAGGACGCAGAAGGTTTCTTCATTCAGGACCTCGGCAGCCGCCACGGAACCTTCGTTAACGACATCCGGAAGGACACCACCCGCCTCCGTTCCGGTGACCGCATCAAGCTAGGGGTATCCGGCGTTACCCTTCTCTTTGTTATCTCACATGACCAAACGTCCACCGTGGCCCTCTTCAACCAGATATCATCCGGAGTCTCCAGTTCCGAGCTCCAGAAGCTCTCCCTCTTCCTCCAAGCCGCGCAGAGCTTCAACAACACCAGCGTTCTAGAAGAAATCCTCAGCACCATGATCGAGTACACCCTGCGCCTGACCGGCGCCGAGCGTGGTTTCGTCTTCCTTGGGGATAGCTCGACCACCCTCACACTAGAGTGCGCCCTCAATCGCGAAGGCGAGCAAATCCTCGACCACACGAAGATCTCGCACTCAATCGTCCGCGATGCAGCCGAGTCCGGACAGGAATACCTGCTCGGCGATGTCAGTGGCGAAGGCCAGCCGGTTGGCCGTGAGAGCGTCGTCGCCCACGAACTCCGCAGCGTCATCGCCATTCCCCTGCGCGGCCGCAACTCTGACCGCCTCATCGGCCTCCTCTACCTCGACAGCCGCCCGCGCACAAGCACGCTCAACCGTGTTGGCCGCGATATCCTCCATGCCATCGCGACGGAGGCAGCCACCCTCGTCGAAAATGCCCGCCTGGTCCAGGCCGAGCGCGCTGCCGACCTTCTCCGCAAAGAGATGGAGATCGCCGCCTCTATCCAACAAGCCATCATTGCCCGCGATCTTCCCACCTTCCCTTACGCTAAAGTTATGGCGAAGGCTATCCCCTGCACCGAGGTTGGCGGCGACTTCTACGATGTCATCCCTGTAGGAGACGGCTTCGTCGCGATCATCGCCGATGTCTCCGGTAAAGGTGTGTCCGCTGCCCTGCTAGCCTCGATCATCCAGGGCATGATGTATGCCCAGGCGCGAAGCAACGTCTCCCCTGTCGACGCCGTCACGACCGTCCACTCCTTTCTCTGCTCCCGAGTCTACGGACAGAAGTACGTCACCCTTGTGGTCCTGCACTACAAACAAAACGGCGAGGTCGAATTAGTTAACGGCGGTCATATCTCCCCATTTCTCATCCTCGAAGACGGCACCATCACTCCTATCCTCGACGGCGACGTTCCCGTCGGCCTACTCCCCAACGCCACCTTCCACTCCATCTCCTTTACCCTGCCTCTCGGCGCCCGTCTGGTGCTCCTGAGCGATGGGGTCACCGAAGCCGAAAGCCCAGAGGGGGTCCAGTTCGGCTCCGTCGAGCGCCTGCGCGAGTTCTCGACCCCAGACCCCATCCAAACCATCTGCGCTGCCATGGATCGCTTCTGCGAGGGCGCCCCTCCCCACGACGACTGCACCTTCCTTGTCATCGACAGAATCACTTAAACTCCGGGTACGGACTACCACGCGCGTCAGAGAAACTATGAAACTTTTGCTGAAATTCAACCTCATCGTCATCGCCCTGGTCGCCGTCGGTCTCGCCATTGTCTCCTGGGTCGCTCACTCCTTCCTCATCGAAAATGCCCGTGCCCAGGTCGTGCAGCAGGCCGAACTCATGCTGCAAAGCGCAAGCTCCACCCGCGACTACACCACCGAAGAGCTCTCGCCGATTATCATGACAGCCCCCGCCATGGAACACGACTTTCTCCCCCAGGCTATCCCCTTCTATGGCGCCACCGTTACCTTCGCGCGCCTGCGCCAGAAGTTTCCTCAGTACATGTACAAAGAAGCCACGCTCAACCCCACGAACCTGCAGGATCGCGCAGTCGACTGGGAGGCTGACATCATTGAGGCCTTTCGCAACAGACCGGATATGAAGGAATTTGTCGGGGAGCGCGAGACAGCCACGGGTCCCTCGCTCTATCTCGCACACCCCATTGTGACCGAGGCAAGCTGTCTCGAGTGCCATTCTGTCCCTTCCGCTGCGCCCAAAGTCATGATCGAGAAGTACGGTTCAACCAACGGTTTTGGCTGGAAAGTCCACGAAATTGTCGGCGCCCAGATCGTCTCCGTTCCCATGGCTCTCCCCATTCAGATTGCAAGCCGAGCGTTCAAGACCCTCATGTGGTCGCTCGTCGCGACGTTCGCCGCAATTCTGGTTGCCATCGATCTGGTTCTTTACTTTCTTATCATTCTGCCTATGCGGAAGCTCTCTGCGGTCGCCGACCGCGTCAGCCTCGGTCAGCTCGATCAACCCGAACTGCCTGTTCGCGGCAAGGACGAGATGGCCCAGCTCACTGCATCCTTCAATCGCCTGGTAGTCACCGTCGTAAAGGCCTTGCGAATGCTTGGCTAGCTACAACACGCCGCTTCTGGGAGGCCGGCCCCCAACCGAGGTCAGAAATTTCTGCCTCGCATCCGTCTCCTCAATCTCCTGCGCCACCTTCTCCACCAGCGCCTGTAGATCATTCGTACTGCTTGAAGCACGTTTTACCAGCACGCTCGCGATCGGTCCGACGAAGTGGGCCAGCTTCAGCGTAATCTCGCTCAACCGGTCCGGCTCGTGGTTCGACTTGGCGGCAATCGTTCGTTCTGCTGCACTTGTCAACGCAGGCGTCGAAACCGCAAAAACCCTGAACTGCGAAGCCTGGCCCAGTTGCGACGCATCGAGCGCCGCAAGAAACTCCCTCGCGGTCTGCCACCTCTCTCGCTTCTCTTTAGCCAGGGCTTTCATCACTACTGCTGAAAACTCCGGCGGTATCAGCGGGTTGATCTGGCTCGGCGATACCGGATTGTACTGCAGAAGCCCACCAATCACTTGCGCGTAATTCGTACCCTCAATCGGTAGCCTTCCCGTAATCATCTCGTAGAGGGTGACACCCGCGGCATACAGATCCGACCGCGCATCATGCCCTTCGCCTGATATTTGCTCCGGCGCTATGTAATGCATCGAACCTACCAGCGCCCCGGTCGTTGTCAATCGTGCATCAGGGGCCGCCAGGGCCAGCCCGAAATCAAGCACCTTAACCTGTCCTCCGGGCGTGACCATAATGTTCGAAGGCTTGATGTCCCTGTGAATCACCCCGCGCGAGTGCGCATAGTCCAACGCAGTAAGTAACTGCCGCGTAAATGCGACTGCCTGGTCGAGTGTAATCCCTGCCGCCAGCGCGTGCCGCAGATCCGTCCCTTCCACGTACTCCATAATCATCACGAGCTGCTCTTCGTGATGAAATGCCGTATGCAGCACCGCAATGTTTGGATGATTCAGTGCGGCCAGCACTCTAATCTCCCGCGTAAATCGATCCAGGATCTCCTGGTTTGCGGAAGATGCTGCGAGCAATACTTTCATCGCCTCCATGCGGTCTGAGATCAGGTGCCGCACGCGAAACACCTTACCCATCCCGCCGTCGCCGAGCACATCGACTATCTCGTATGACCCAACACGAGTTCCTGGAAGCCAAGCCATCGATTCGAGTCTACATCCCTTCCCCAAACGAGCTCACCCAGGATCGTGTCGACGGGTTTTCTGTATGTGGCTGTGGCACTTGCCGAGTCCGGAAAGAACTCGAAAGCCTTCACCCGCAGGCTCTGGTGTTGGTCAGGTTCTCCGAAACATACAGTGAATGCGAGCTGAATCTTAAGCCCCAATTCCTGGCGGGTCGATGAGTGGGTGCCGCTGCAGGGGACGTTCTCCATGGTGGGGTTGGGATGGTGGTCGCGCCCAGGCTTTCGAGCTGAACGGCGAAGTAGAGGGCGCTGGAAAAGAGCTGGACGCGAAAAACGTCCAAAAAATGTGTTTGCACAAGATTATTTCTGTGTTACGTTCTGATAACTCATCAGTGAATCACAGTTTGTCGTACCTTAGACCGCGTCCGGCGGTTGCGACTCGTGAGCCTCGGTATGCCGAGTCGAAGCGAGAGTCGTTTGCGTGGTACTTGATGTGGCTAGAGTGGTTTTCGACCTAAACAGATATTAAGTTGGCTAGCTTCCAACGTGTTGAACTGACTCCAGTCGTTTGCTATCTGCTTTAAATTCCTAGATTTTGTCTTGCGAGTTGTAGCTCCAGTATCTGCATCCGTGAATGCTGACAGTGACCCTCCCTCCTTTATACGAGCGGCACTGAAATTTAGTTCCCTGGTTGTGACGAACGCTTTGCAATTTGTGACGGAATGCTGTTTTGTATCAAATTCAAGCACTGCAAGAACCTTGTTAGTCGGATTACCAAAAACGCCGGGCTCACCAAGCCGGAGAAACTCAGAAACATTTTTGGAGGAGTTCCATGCGACGGCTTATTTCACGTTTTCCGACGTTGACCGTAGTAATAACCCTGCTTTTGGCTTCCGTCTTTTTCAACGCGGGACATCTATTCGGGCAAGCCACCAGCGCGGGCACGGTTGTCGGCACAGCTACAGACCCGCAGGGTGCTGTGATCGCGGGAGTAACCGTCACGCTCAGTGACGTCACTCTCAAAACCTCGCGCACGGTACCTACCAATGACGCCGGTGGATATGTGTTTGTGAATGTTCCGCCGGGCACTTATTCGCTGAGCGCATCGATGCCTGGCTTCTCGACCACAAAGATTGACGGGTTGGTCGTAAGCGTAGGCACCCAGACCACGGCGAATTTGAAGATGACCATAGGCCAGACGGCGACCACCGTCGAGGTGCAGGCCACAAACACCGACCTGCAGACCATGAATGCCACAACCGGGACCACCGTCGACCCCGCCATGGTTGACTCGCTTCCGGCTATTGGCCGCGACGTGGCTACCTTCGCCACCATGCAGCCTGGAGTCACCCCTGGCGGCAACGTCGCCGGTACTACGGTCGATCAGTCCACATTTCAACTCGATGGCGGTAGCAACTCCAGCGATATGGATGGCACGCAGGGCGTCTATACCACGAGCAATGTTAACTCCAGTATCGGCGGTTTCTTCGCCAACGCTACGGGCGCCGGCGGCGTGGTGCCGATGCCGCAGGACAGTGTTGAGGAGTTCAAGGTGTCTACCACGGGGCAGACGGCCGACTTCAATAACTCTTCGGGCTCGCAGTCGCAGGTTGTCACCAAGCGCGGTCATGATGCGGTGCATGGAACCGTCTACGAGTATTACCTAGACAACAATATGGGCGCCAACACCTGGCAGAACAACTTCCCGAACGCCTACACGCCAAAGCCCAGCTATCACTTCAACCGTTTCGGCGCCGCCGCCGGCGGACCCATCGCCCCCAAACTCTGGGGCGGCAAGACCTATCTCTTCGCCAACTACGAAGGGTTCCGTTACCCGCTGGCTGCTACCTACGAGCGGGCGATTCCATCGTACGAATTTCTGCAACTAGGCCAGCTGACGTTTGGCTCCAACACTTACTCCGCTGCCCAGTTGACGGCTGCCGATCCCAGGCACATTGGTTTGAACTCGACACTGGCGGCCTTCTACAAGTCGCAATTGCCGCAGGCGCCAGTTGGGAATAATGGATCGACAAGCGCTTACGTGGGCACCTTTGATAAGAGCTGCGGTGCGCTTTCGGGCTCTATCTGCGACAGTGTCAACATCATCGGTTACAAGGCCAACATCCTGACTCCGCAGAGCAGCAACTTCCTTGCCACCCGCATGGACCATGACTTCGGCGCCAAGTGGCATTTGATGGCGAGCTATCGTTACTACAGCTTCACCAATCTCACGAGCAACCAGGTCGACATTGGCGGTGTCCTCCCAGGGGACACGCTGGGCGTTCCGAAAGCCGTGGCGCCACGGCCACAGCAACCGTGGTACTTCGTCGTTGGCCTCACTACCAACATCAGTTCTTCGCTCACCAACGATTTCCACTACAGCTACCTGCGCAACTTCTGGCAGTGGAAGGGGGCAAACGCTCCGCCTCAGATCACAGGGGCAGCTGGCGCGATTGAACCTCTCGGCGAGAGTCCCACGATTGTCCTTTCGCCGTACAACGTAAATGCGCAGAATATTCGTACCCGCATCTGGAACGGCAAGGATAACTATTTCACTGATAACCTGACCAAGCTGAAGGGTGCTCATCTCATCCAGTTCGGTGGGCAGTTCCAGCACAATTCAAACTACCACCAACGCACCGATAACGGAGCGAGCATCAACTTCACGCCCACTTACCAGATTGGCGGTGACGCGACGGGCGGTAACATCGCTTACTCATCCTCAGGAATTGGAGGCATTGCAACGACTGGCAACTTCAGGCGCATCGCAGATACCTACTATGGCTTAGTCACTGCCACGCAGGTGGCAAACACCTATACAAATTCGGGAGGGAATTTGTCGCTGAATGCGCCATTGACTCCTATCGGCGCCCACACAACCATTCCGTATTACAACCTGTATGTCACCGACACATGGCACGCCAAGCCCAGCCTGACTCTTAACTACGGTATCAGCTATGCGATCGAGATGCCGCCGTCGGAGCGGGATGGCAATCAGGTCATGTTTACCGATGTGAGCGGCAACGCGATCCACATACAGGACTACCTTGACAATCGGAAAGCCGCGGCTCTGACCGGGCAGGTCTACAACCCTGAGATCGGCTTCGCGCTGCTCAAGAATGTGGTGGGTGGACGCAAGTATCCCTATGACCCTTACTACGGTGCATTCAGCCCCCGCGTCTCTGTAGCCTGGAACCCAAGATTCCAGAACGCGGCTCTATTCAAGCTATTCGGAGACGGCGCGACTGTCATCCGCGGTGGATATGGCCGGATCTACGGTCGAGTCAATGGCGACGTGCAGGTTCTCAATCCGCTGCTCAGCCCCGGCCTTATTCTCGCGACGCAGTGCAAATATGCACAATCACCCAAGACTGGTTCAGGCTCCTGTACTCAAACCAACTTTAACGAAACTACTGCCTACCGGTTTGGCTCGGCGGCGAATCTGGACGGCGTGGCGCCGGTCTTGACCAACGCTCCGTTGCCCGCGACACTGCTGCAGCCGTACCACCCGGGCTTCGACGGTCCCGGCGTATCGATCGCCTCGCCGGTCGATCCCACCATGCGTCCCAACGATGTCGACACCTTCAATCTTTCCATCCAGCGGCAGGTCAATCGCAAGATGCTGGTTGAAGTCGGCTACATCGGTCGCCTCGTCCATCACGAGTACATCATGCAGAACCCCAACGTGATTCCCTACATGATGAGTCTTGGCGGTCAGAGCTTCGCATCGGCTTACCTCGCGATCGAGACTGCCTTCGGCTGCGCGACCTCGGCCAGCCTTTGCGCGAAGAGTACGACTCCGACAAGCACCGTTGCCCCTCAACCGTTCTTCGAATCTGCACTGGCAGGCACTGGGTACTGCACCGGGTTCTCGAGCTGCACGGCCGCAGTCGTCTCGAAGCAGGCTACGAACTTCCGGGCTCAGAATGTATTCACGGTCTGGCAAGCGCTTGACAACAATACCAACGGTGGTGGTGGAGCTGGATTCAACTTCGCCCGCAGCTTAATGGGCACGCCGACATCCAGTGCAACTTACGGTGGTGCAGGCCAGGTTGTAACTGGTTTGAGCATCGGTACAGCGAACGGCTATAGCAACTATCACGGCGCTTACGTCTCGTTCAAGGCGAGCGACTTTCACGGCCTGACCTTCCAGGAGAACCTCACCATCAGCAAAGCGCTGGGTCTGAATGCCTATAACCAGTCGACCAGCTCGATTGCGGCCGTTGATAGCTTTAATCTCCGTGAGCAGTACGGCCGTCAGAGCTTCGATCAGAGGGTCATTTTTAACACCTTTATTGTTTATCAGCTTCCCTATTACCGGGAGCAGAGCGGTATCATCGGCCGGCTCGCTGGTGGTTGGACGATCTCACCCGTTCTTACGGCGGGTACAGGTCAGCCACTCCAGTGCGTCACCAACAACAACGGTCAGAATTTTGGCGGTGAAGATGGCGCCACCTTTACTGACAGCAATGAGAACTGCGTCTTTACGACTACCCCCTCGATTGGCCGCCCTCAAACCTATCGCAACGTGGCGGGCGGTACCGATCCGAATGGGATTGCAGTCGGAACCACCCCGAAGGGAAATGTGAACTTCTTCAGCAAC